>Ga0207689_10000317_pt1 | contig 44677 bp, 31 predicted proteins | sample KBSMisM52_FD_184312 | JGI IMG/M metagenome (GOLD analysis project Ga0207689, IMG submission 184312) | Miscanthus rhizosphere microbial communities from Kellogg Biological Station, Michigan, USA - KBS Miscanthus M5-2 (SPAdes) (version 2) | ecosystem: Host-associated > Plants > Roots >...
GGCCGGCGCCGCTAGCGGCTCACTGAGCGAGGCACGAAACACGGGGTCGCTCGTGTACTGCGCGATTCCCCTCCCCTCGAGAAACGGCAAGTAGCCAAGATCGAGATCGCGCGGGCGCCATCCGAGCATCGTCGTGTCCAATGTGAGGACGATCGCGCCGCAGCCGCACGACTCGGCGCGGTGCACGAAGCTCTCGACGAGCGCGTCGGACTTGCTCCAGTACAGTTGAAACCACCGGGGCCCACCGCCCATCGCGTCGGCACAGCGCTCCATCGAAACCGACGCCTGGTTCGAAAAGATCATCGGCACGCCGAGCGAAGCGGCCGCGCGCGCGACGGCGAGGTCGGCGTCGGGATGCGCCATCTCGAGAACGCCGATCGGCGCGGTCAGGATAGGTGCGGATAGCGTCCGACCAAACAGGGTCACCGACAGGTCGCGGGACTCGGCGTTCCGGAGGACGCGCGGCGTCAACCGATAGCGGTCGAACGCAGCGCGGTTGGCGGCCATCGTCGCCTCGCTCCCCGCCCCGCCGGCGACATATGCAAAGCCTTGCGGTGACATGACTTCGCGCGCCCTCGCCTCGAGCGCCGCCGCGTCGATGGGGACGCGTGGCATTCGTCCGGCCAAACCGCGCAAATAGATCGCGGCCTGACGAAGCCGCCCAACGTCCTGGTGGGTCACGGGCGAAGAAGCTACCGAACGCTGCCGCCTCCGCCAGCGGGGCTCTGGTCCGACCCTGCTAGCTTTTTTGGGCACTCCGACCGAGGCCCCTATGACCCGCTTCGCGAACATTCTCGGCACCATCGGCAACACACCCGTCATCAAGATCAATCGTCTCGCTCCCGACGGCATCGATCTGTACGTCAAGATGGAAGCGTTCAATCCGCTCGGGTCGGTCAAGGATCGTCTCGCCCTCGGCGTGATCGAAGACGCCGAGCGACGAGGAGTTCTCAAGCCGGGTCAGACGGTGATCGAGGCGACGAGCGGCAACACCGGAATCGGCCTCGCCATGGTCTGCGCGGCGAAAGGGTACCCTCTCGTCGTGACGATGGCCGAGTCGTTCAGCGTCGAGCGGCGACGGCTGATGCGCTTCCTCGGAGCGAAGGTCGTGATCACGCCCGCCCCTGCCGGCGGAACGGGAATGGTACAGAAGGCCGTGGAGCTGGCGGAGGCGCACGGCTGGTTCCTCACGCGCCAGTTCGAGAACGAAGCGAACGCCGCGATTCACTCGCACACGACCGCGCAGGAGATTTTGCGCGACTTCGCCGGACAACGTCTCGACTACTGGGTCACCGGCTTCGGCACCGGCGGAACGCTGAAGGGCGTTGGACGTGTGCTACGCAAGGAACGTCCGGAAACAAAGATCATTCTTTCCGAGCCGGCCGACGCGCCGATGGTCTCGAGCGGAACGAAGCAGGAGCGAAACGAGGACGGCTCCCCCGCGTCGCGCCATCCGTCGTGGAAGCCGCATCCGATCCAAGGCTGGAGCCCGGACTTCATTCCGAAGCTCACCGGCGACGCAGTCGACGCGAAGCTGGTCGATCGGGTGATCACCGTGGCCGGGGCGGAAGCGATGCGCTCGAGCCGCGAGCTCGCCCAGAAGGAAGGCATCTTCGTCGGGACGTCGGCAGGCGCGACGTTTACCGCGGCGCTCGTCGTCGCGAAGGAGGCGGCGAAAGGGTCGACGATTCTGGCGATGCTGCCCGACACCGGCGAGCGCTATCTCAGCACGCCGCTCTTCGGCGAAGTGTCGCCCGACATGTCGGAAGACGAGCGCGAGATCCTTCGTTCGACGCCGACGTTCGCCGATTCACCCCTGGCCGGAGCCACGGCACCCCGCTAGGCCGGGTTACGACCCGGGTCGGACTTCACGCCCGCGCCGCCGAAACGCGCGGGCGAGCACCACGAGCACCATCGCGCACAGCTAGCCGGTCACTCGCGCCGCGGCTACAATCTGCTCGTGGATCGCCGCGACTTTCTGAGAACGACCGGCCTCGCCACCGCCTCGGTTGCGGTGAGCGGCTGCGCGCCGCTGTTCGGTCGGACGAATCCGTCGCCAAGCCGACGGGTCAGACTCGTGCCGGTGAACGTCTCGCGCGATCGCATCATTCGCACGACGGTCGGGCTGCGTCCGCACCGCGACTCGGGTTTCGTCGTCCGCGCCGACAAGCTCGATGACAAGTTGCTCATTCACAACTATGGGCACGGGGGCGCCGGCTACTCGCTCTCGTGGGGAACGGCGTTTCTCGCCACGGAGTGCGCGCTCGCCGCGACCGAGCGTCGAGCGGCGGTGATCGGTTGCGGAATCGTCGGCCTCACCACGGCGCGGCAACTTCAGCGGCACGGTTTCGACGTCACGATCTACGCGATGTCGCTGCCGCCGGACACGACGTCCAACATGGCGTGGGCCGCCTTCACCCCCGTTTCGGGACTGATCGCCAACGACCGGCGCACGCCGCAGTGGGACGACCAGTTCCGCCGCGCCGCGGTCATCGCGTATCGCGAGCACCAACTCCTGGTCGGGACGAATCGCGGCGTGTCGTGGATCGACGAGTACTCTCCGATGGCCACGAACGGGGGCGGCGGCGGTCGCGTCATTGGGGCCGGCGAAGTCTCCGGGCCGCCATTGATTCCGGATTCGATCGGCATGGGTCGCACGACGCTCGGCCCCGGCGAGCACCCGTTCGCGACGCCATACGCGTCGGTGCTACCGGTTCTCCGCTTCGAGCCGTCGATCTACCTCGACGCGCTGATGCGCGAAGTGATCGCGTTCGGCGGCCGCATCGTGGTGCGCAAGTTCGACACGCCCCGCGATCTCGCCGCGCTCGCCGAACCGGTCCTCGTCAACTGCACCGGCCTCGGCTCGGCAACGCTGTTCGACGATCGCGAGCTCGTGCCCGTGAAAGGCCAACTCGTCGTACTCGTGCCCCAGGCCGAGGTGACCTACACCGCCGCCGGCATGATGCCGCGCGGCGACGGCATCGTGCTCGGCCACGTCAGCCAACGCGGCAACGCGTCGCTCGAAGTGGACGAAGCCGCGCGGGATCGTGTGCTGAACAACGCCATCGCATTCTTCGGTGCGATGAAACGCGAGGCTGTCTAGGCCCAGTCGACTTTACGCGAGGTTCATCTTCGCCAGCAGCGCCTGAAAGCGCGGATGCGACCGGAGCGGAGTGAAGAGAAAGGACCCGCGGATGCCGTAGATCGATCCGGCATGCTCGGCAAACGAGCGCTCGAGGAGATCGATCGCATGGTCGGCCTCGCCCAGTCCTGTGTACACGTAAGCGACGTGGTACGGCGAGACGTAACGCTCCTTTGCCATCGCTTCCAGGTCGCGTAAGATGTCGCGCGCGCGTGACGCCTTGCCGGTCTGCGCGTACGCCTCGCCGAGCTGCGCGAGGTACATCGTGTTGCCCGGATTGAGCGTCACGGCCCGCTCGAGACTGCTCAATCCTTCGTCGACGCGGCCAAGCTTGATGAGCGACCAGCCGAGGGTGGAGTTGGACCGGCCGTGCTGCGGATCGAACACGACTGCCTGTTTCGCCGACTCCAAAGCTTCGTGATAGCGGCCGGCGCGGAGCAGCGTGGACGCGACGTCGCTCCGGTGCATGAGCGGGTCCAGCTCCTCCGCCCTCTTCACGAGCGTCAATGCCTCGTCCCATCGCTCCAGGGACCCGCACAGCCACCCATAGTGGTCGTAGATGTCGGCGGCTCCTGGATTCAACTCGAGCGCGAGCTTGAACTCCGCCTCCGCGCCTTCCCAATCGAAGTCGTGGATGAACATCAGCAAGGCAAGCACGGAGTGCCCCTCGCCGAGCTCCGGGTCGATCTCGAGCGCCGACATCACGGCGGCGCGGGCACGTCGGTGCAGTTCTTCGGGAGGGATCTCGTCCCACCCCTGTCCGATCGCGAGCTCGGCGTACGCCATGGCCAGGCCGACGTACGCGAGTGCGTACTTAGGATCGGCCGCGATCGCCTGATTGAAGTAGTCGATTCCCTTTCGAATTCCGTCGGCCGTGTAACGGCTGTACCAAAAGCGACCCTGGAGATATGCCTGGTACGCCTGCAGATTGGCGGTCGGCTCGCGGTGGATTCGCCGCCGCTCCGCGGCTGACATTTCGGCTTCGAGCGCCGACCCGATCTCCAGCGCGACGTCGCTCTGAATCGCGAAGATGTCGGTGAGTTGTCGATCGTAGGTCTCCGACCAGAGCGGTTGGTCGGAGCTCGCGTCCACCAGCTGCGCCACGATGCGGACACGGTTGCCGGCGCGCCTGACGCTGCCGTCGAGCAGCGTTGCCACACCGAGCGTGTCCGCGATCTCGCGCAATCCCTGCTCGCGCTTCTTGTAGCGCATCACAGACGTCCGCGAGATCACCTTGAGACCGCGGATCTTCGACAATTGCGCGATCACGTCTTCGGTCACGCCGTCGGCGAAGAATTCGTTCTCCGGATCGGGACTCAAGTTGAGAAAAGGCAGCACCGCGACCGAGGGCAGCGGCGACTCGCGCTGAACCGGCCGGGCCAACGCATCGGCGAACGCGCCGCACGACGGAAAGCGATCCGCTGGATTGCGGGCGAGCGCTTTTCGAATCGCTGCCTCGACCGCCTCGGGGATCGCCGGCCGAAAGCGTCGGATGGACGGAGCCGTATCCGTGAACCGCTTGGCGATCACCGCCTGTGCATTGGGACCGGTGAAGGGCGGCGCACCGGTAAGCATCTCGAACAGCACGCAAGCGAGGCTGTAGACGTCGCTCCGCGCATCGAGGTTCACCTCGCCCGACGCCTGTTCCGGACTCATGTAGTGCGGCGTACCCAGCGTGTGTCCGGCGAGCGTCAGCCGATCGTCGGCAGAGGCGCTTTGCGTGAGCGCGATGCCAAAATCCATGACCATCGGGACACCTTCATGCAAGAGCACGTTCTCGGGCTTGATGTCCCGGTGCACCAGGCGCCGCGCGTGAGCGTAGTCCAACGCCGAGGCGACTTGCCGCGCGATGGTCACCGCTTCGTCGATCGGCAACTGTTTCTCGCGCTCGATTTTTTGCCGCAGCGACTCGCCCTGGATGTAGGGCATGACATAGAACAGGCTGCCGTCTGCCTCGCCCGAATCGTAAAGCGAGAGGATATGCGGATGGCTCAGGTGCGCGGCGATCTCGATCTCGCGCGAGAAACGGTCCGGGCCAATCGCCGACACGAGCTCGGGGCGCAGAATCTTGACCGCCACGGTGCGGCTGTGGCGGCGATCGTTGGCGAGATAGACGGTCGCCATGCCGCCGCTCGCGATCTCTCGCTCGATGACGTACCGATCCGCCAACACTCTGCTCATCCGGCTTCCGGCCTCACTGGGCTGAACGGGATTCCCGACGCTTCAAACCGTCGAATCTTCGCGTCGGGCGCCCCGCGACGATAGGACTGGCTCCCTGGAACGGCCAGCACGAGCCGCGGGGAAGGGATTTGGCGCCATTCTGCGCATAGGCTGTCGGGTTTTGTCAGGAAACTGCCTATGTGAAATATGAGGCTCAAACTTGGTCCGGAGGCGACGGCGCCGCATGATCGCAGCTCGACGCGTTTTTCTCTTTCTCGTTGTCGCGCTGCTCGGCGGTTCCGCCAGGGTTGCGCGGGCTCAATCCGCGTCTTGCCGGGATAATCCGGGCCACACCGTCACGACCTGCCGAATCGATCGACCCGTCGTCACGCAGCGCGCGTTCCAGTACCGCGCGATCGTGTTCCGCCCCGGCGACGTCGTCACGATCGACGCGGGTGGTTGCGTCGCAACCAGCCATTCGGCAGACAGTTGGCGTCGATTCGTCGATCCCTCGGGGCCAAATTCGAATCGTTTATTTCACGGATTGATACGCCTGCCCGGTCATCCCGCGGGCGGTGGTCTGGTTCGTGTCCAGACCCTCGTGGGCCGCCCACTCACCATCCCAACGCCCCTACCGCCCGGCAATTCTTTCCTGTCTGTCGGCTACGAGGACAGCGATTATCGCGACAACGGCTACTCGAGACACGACAATGGTCCAGGCGACCAGTGCCGCCTCGACCGCGATGGCGGACCGGCCTGGGTTTCGCTCGCTATCCGGCACAGCCTCGAGCAACCACTGGACCTCGCGCCGCTCGATCTCGTCGCGACGGACCTCGATGCGAACGGTGCGTTGCTCAATCCGCGCTTCTTTTGGGAAACTCGGCATGACGGACACCCCGACATCAACGACCTGTGCGATGGTTTTCCTTATCAATCGCGTTCTGATGAGAGCCGGGGAGTTTCCCTTGGCAGCCCGCCCTGCACAAAGGAGCTCACCGGCATAGACGTCGCTTCGGGTTTCAATGCCGTTCTGTGCCGAGCGAGCGGCGCGCCCGACCGGCTTCACGGTCATGCGAACCTGCAGCCGGCCACTGTCTGGGGACGCGTCAGCTGGGCGGGGCACAGCGATTGGATTCAGAAGGGCGACGACGACTACAGCTTTCGCCTCTATCCAGCCAACGGCGGATTGCTCACCTCCGCTCACCCCAACGCGATCGACGTCGAGTTCGACTCGGAGGAGACAGCCGATCGCTTTGGTTCGGCGTGGTGGCGAACCTTTCACGACGCCGTGGACAAGGACGACGGCGCCGCGAGGGAGACCTCCGCCGCATCGCAAATGGTGGACGACCACGAAGCAATCGTTACCGGGCTCGCCGGGATCTCCGCCGACCACGACGCCGCCTCCCAGCTTCACCCCGTGTACGCCATGGCGCTTCACCTCTCGAGCAGCCCCGGCGAAGACCGTTGGGCATTCTTTGCGCGCAACTGGGGAAACCAGGGCTTTTGCAGCAGCGACCAGCATTATTGGGACGTGTCGCCGTTGTCTCTCTTCATCCCCGGCCCGGACGGAGCGACGGGCTTTTCTCTGGTCGACCACGACGTGAAGTCCAATAGGGATCTTCAAATCGGCGCCTCCTTCACCAATGGCGGCCTTCTTCTCAGCCTCGATCTCGGCGCGCCGGAGTCGCGCGCGATTGCCGATGGCTCTCTTCGCATTCGATGGACTGTCCTTCCCCCGTCGCCGCCGGCACCGCGCGGCGCGGCCGTGGCCATGGGATCAGCGCGGGTACGCGGCGCTTCACCGACGTTTGGCCCATCGATTCGCACCAGCCTGGCCCCACGTCAATCAGCCGGCGGCCGCACCGAGGACCTTACGCTCACTGCTGGACTCGATGCGGGTCGCGTCGCGCAGATCCGGAAGCAACTTGCGCGGCCCGCGGTGGCGAGGAACGGCCGGTCGCTCCAGATCGCGCGCACCGCCCCACCCGGAGCTCCGGCGCCGAGGGGCGGAGCGCGGCCAACCGTGAGAGACGTTCCCGACACGGCGAAGCTCGAGAAGGAGAACCGTCGGGCCAACGCGATCTGCGCCGCTCAGCGCGCGAATTTGCCGAGCCTCACGGCCGCCTGCTCCGGCGCGCGTCGTTGACGCGACGCTAGCGCCGTCCCGCGAAGTGGCGGTACCTCGCGGCTTCCGCCGGCCGACCGCGTGCGGTCTCGAGCTCGGCGAGCCACCGGAAAATCTCTCGGGCGTCCGGCTGCTCACGTCCACTGTGGCGCTCGATGATGGCGAGCGATCGACGCAAGAGTGAATCCCCGCCCGCGATATCTCCCGTCCGGGCGCGAAGGCGGCCGAGGACCGCCTCGCTGCGCGCCGTCACGGGATGATCGTGTCCGAACGCGAGACGCTGAATGCGCAGCGCGTCGTCGACAAGCGGCTGCGCGTCAACGTACCCGCCGCGATCGATCATGATTCGCGCGAGATCGATCTCCGAGCTTGCGACCGACGCGTGATCGTCGCCCCGAATTCTGCGCATCATCGGAACCGCGGTGCGCATCAACGGCTCGGCGAGATCGAGTCGTCCGGCACGAGCGTAAATGTTCGCCATCTGCTGCATCGCGCTCGCGGCGAGCGGATGATCCGGACCGTACACCTTCTGCGTGATGACGAAGCTTTGCCGAGCGAGCGGAAGGCTCGTCGCGGTATCCCCGCGGGAGAGCCGGAGGTCGGCGATGTCATTGAGCGTGGCCGCGACGATCGGATGGTTCTCGCCGAACGCCTTCCGGCGGATCTCCAGCGCACGCTGAAACAACGAATCCGCTTCCTCGAGCCGCGCCGGATCGTTTTGGATGGCATAGCCGATGTGCATGATCGACTGCGCGACCTCCGGATTCTCAGGCCCGACGCTGCCGGCGTACCCGTCCCTGGCCAGGCGGTACTCGCCTTCCGCCTCGGTGAAACGGCCCTGCCGCTGTTGGACCGAGCCGAGCATGAGATGGGCATGCGCGGTCGCCGAGTCATTCTGACCGCTCGAACCGCGGCTGATCGACAGAGCACGGAGGGTCGTGCGCTCGGCCGTGCCCAAATCCCCGAGAAAGACAGTGACGCCCGCGAGCTGCAGCAACGTCGACGCGACGACTCTGTCGCGTGGACCCAGCACGGCTTCCTGAAGCGCCAGCGCTCGTCGCACGGCGGAATCCGCCGGCGCGAACCGGCCCGCGGCGACGAGGGCGCGACCTAACTGCTGATAGACCCCCGCGATCTCGAGACTCGAGCCGCCGCCGGGACGCCGTCGCAACGCGAGCGCGCGATGGAGCGTCTCCGTCTCAGCGCGGTACTCGCCAAGGCTGTGATACAACCGCGCGGTGACCTCGAGCAGGCCCGCCTGCACGGTCGGCGGAGCGTGAAGGCCGCCGGCACGGTCCGCGGCGCGCCGAACGAGCTCCGACGCCGTGATCTTGCCGCCTCCCGTCTCAGCGGGGTCCGACGCATCGAACAGATTGATGAGAAAACTCGAAATCGCCGTCGCTTCGCGCGATGCGGCTGACGCGCGATCGCGCTCCGCGGCGGCGCGCCGCGCCAGCGAAATCGATACCGCGAGCCCGCTGAGTACGGCCAATACGACGGAGACCGTGGCCACCGTTTCGACGCGATGGCGATGAACGAACCGTCGCAGCCGATAGGAGGTCGTGTTCCGCCGCGCTTGAACCGGGGCACCGGCAAGCGCCGCGCGGAGGTCGCGCTCGAACGCATCTACGGAGTCGAAGCGTTCGTCGGGCTCCTTGCGCAGTGCCTTGAGCACGATGGCGTCGAGATCGCCGCGCAGCGCCTTGGCGCGTTCCCCCATGCCCTTTCGCGCCGCCATCGCCGACGGCGCCTCGGGTTGATCCTTGAGAATCGCGCGCTCGAACGCGGGCAGTGTCACACAATAGCCGGCGAACGGCGGCTCGCCCGTGAGCAACTCGTAGAGGACGGCGCCGAGCTGATACACATCGGTAAGCGTCGTCGACTGTCCGCCGCGAATCTGCTCGGGAGCCGCGTATTCAGGCGTCATCCACCGACGTGTCGCTCGCGAGATGGGGCCTACGGCGCCCGCCGGCGGCGGATGCTTGGCGAGCCCGAAGTCGAGCAGCTTTACCGTGCCGTCGCGATCCACCAGAATGTTCGATGGCTTCAAATCGCGATGGACGACGAGATTGCGATGGGCGTACTGGGTCGCTTCGCACACCGTGAGGAACAGGCGCACGCGCTCTTCGACCGTCGCGTTGCGCTCCTCGAGGTGAACGTCGATCGGCTGACCGTCGATGTGCTCGAGCACGAAGTACGGCAGCCCGTCCGGTGTCGCGCCGCCATCGAGGAGGCGCGCGATATTCGGGTGGCTCAGCGACGCCAGGATCTGTCGCTCGGCGCGAAAGCGCGCGTGATCCACGTCCGTGTCGAGCCCGGGACGCAACAACTTGAGCGCCACGTGGTGGACGAAGCCGCCCTCCGCGCGCTCCGCGAGGAAGACACGGGCCATTCCCCCACGACCGATCTCGCGTACGAGACGGTAGGCGCCGACTCGACGCCCACCCCCATCGGCATGCCGGGCGCGGCGTCTCCCAGCCGAATCCTGAAGGGCCGCTGCCGCCGCTGCGGAAGGCGGCTCTGAGAGAAAGGCTTCCGCTTGCTCTTTCCGGCGAAGGAGCGACTTGACCTCGGCGCGCAACAGAGCGTCGTCTCCGCAGTGCTCGTCGAGCACCGCGTCCCAATCGCCCGGCGCCCGCGCCAGGGCGGCGTCGAGAACGTCCTCGACGCGACGCCAGCCTTCCGCGCCAAGGTCGGATGTCATCTCCGACTCGTCACGCGACGTCGTCCAGCTCGCGCAGTAGGAAGAGCTTCGCCTTCAACCAGTCGCGCTCCACAGTCCGAACGGACACGCCGAGCAGGCCGGCGACGTCCTCATGCGGCAAGCCACCGAAAAAACGCAGCTCGACGATCTGTCGCAGTCGCGGATTCAACTCGTCGAGCCGCGACAGCGCTTCGTCGATGCCGAGTAGCTCATCGAGCTGGGTGTCGAGCGCCGCCGCGCCATCGCCGGCGCCGATCGAGAGGCTGACGTGGTCAGCGCGCCGCTTGAGCGCGAGGTGTCGCCGGGCGAACGCGACGAGCACCTGTCGCATCGCCCGCGACGCCGAGCCGAAAAAATGGGCGCGGTCGTCCCACGAGACGCCTTCGCGATGGCTGAGTCGGAGGAACGTCTCGTGAACGAGCTCCGTCGTGCAGATCGTCGCGCGGCCGCGCACCATGCGCAGATGGCGCCGAGCCATTCGCTTGAGCTCGTCGTAGACGACCGGGAATAGCTCGTCGGTCGTCGCGTCCTCCCACTGCAGCGGTGACTCCGCCGGCGCCTGCCTCATTCTCGTCGGGCTCGAATTGAGTCGGACAGGCGAAGGTACCCACAGCGCCAAGAAGCGCCAGGGTCGGACTTCACGAAAGTCGCCGCTCCCGATGACGATTGGTCCTGCCCTTGCCCCGCATCCTCGGTCTGACCTCAACCCAACTCGGAGGCTCGACATGGACAATCGGGACACGCACGACGCCCGGATCGATCATGACCACGCGACCGCGGGCAAGCTCGCGGCGGAGGGCGTCGGTGGCGCCGCGGCCGGTGCGGCTGGTGCCGCTCTCGGCTCGTTGGCTGGACCGGCCGGGATGATTATCGGCGGGCTTGCCGGCATCGTCGGCGGATGGTGGGCGGGCAAGGCGGCCACGGAATCGGCGAAGCACTACTCCGCCGAGGACGATCGTTACTACCGCGACAAGTACGAAGGCTCACCGACGCGTACGGCCGATCGCTCGTTCGACGACGTCCGCCCGGCGTACCAGGTCGGCCATATCGCCGGCAAGAACCCGGACTACAAGGATCGCGAGTGGGAGGCCGTCGAAACGGATCTGCAGCGCGGCTGGACCGACGAGGTTCGTGATCGACACGGCGACTGGAATGCCGCGCGCCCCTACGCTCGCGATGCGTTCACGAGGAGTCGCGCCTCGGCGATGGGAGCATCCGCCGCGGGTGTCGTACGCGATACGGAACGCAAGATTGCGAATGCCGCCGATGATTTGAAGGACCGCGTCGACAACAATCCGGCGTCGCGTCCCGGACCGGATCCGACGGATCGTCCAGAGCGACGCGAATGACGACGGTCAGCGCTTCGGTCGAATTCGCAGGAGCAGACCGTTGCCGCTGTCGGTGATCAGGTAGATGTAGCCGTCGTTTCCCTGACGGACATCGCGAATGCGCTCGTGCAACTCGTGCAGATACCGCTCTTCGGTCGCGACGACGCCTCCGGTCAGCACGAGTCTCACGAGCGCGTTCGACGCGAGGCCGCCGACGAGGATATTCCCCTTCCAATCGGGGAACTTGTCGCCCGTATAGAACAGCATTCCGGACGGCGCGATCACCGGATCCCAGTAATACACCGGCTGCTCCATCCCACTCTTCTCGGCACCCTCGCCGATCGACGTGCCGTTGTAGTTGCGGCCGTAGCTGATCACCGGCCAGCCATAGTTCTTTCCGGCCTCGGGATGATTCAACTCGTCGCCTCCCATGGCGCCGTGCTCCACGGTCCATAGCCGGCCCGTCGACGGATCGATCGCGGCCGCCTGCACGTTGCGATGCCCGTACGACCAGATCTCAGGACGCGGACCGGTTTGGTTCACGAACGGGTTGTCGCGCGGCACCGAACCGTCCTTGTTGATGCGCACAATTTTTCCGAGATCACTCGAGAGATCCTGCGCCTGGTCTCGATACGCGAAGCGTTCGCCCTGCGTGATCCACATCGTGCTGTCCGGCGCGAACACGATGCGCGAGCCGAAGTGATTTCCGCCTATCACCTGCGGCCACTGTTGGTAGATCACCCGCACGCTGTCGAGCGTCGAATCGCGAAGGATGGCGCGCACGACAGCCGTCCCCGCCGTCCGGTTCGGTCCGGGCTGCGCAAACGAGAGATAGATCGTTCGGTTGGAGGCGAATGACGGATCGATCGCCACGTCAAGCAGCCCGCCCTGCCCCGACGCCTCCACCGCGGGCACACCGGCGATCGGTCCCGATATGTGTCCGGACGTATCGACAATGCGCAGCCGTCCGGCCTTCTCAGTGACGAGCATTCGGCCATCCGGCAGGAACTCCAAGGCCCACGGATTCGCGAGACCTTTGGCGACGGTGTCGACGGCGAGCGCGCCGACGATGCCGGAGGGCGTCGGCGAGCGCGGCGCGGGGCCGCGCGGATCACAGCCAACGCCAACCAGCAGGAAGAGGATCGAACGACGCATGCGCGCCAACTTACGCGCCATTGCGCGCTCTCCCAAGACCCGCAATTTCCTCTGATGCGTGTACTCATCGCCGGCTGCGCCGCGCTCGTCCTCTCAGGAACCGCCTGCAAGCAGAAGGAAGTTCGTCCCGAAGAGTTGTTCCAGGCGCAGGCGCTTGGTCTGGCGTATCTCGAGACCGGACAGCTCGCGCCGGCCGAAACCGCATTCAAAAAAGTCATCGCGCTCGCGCCGCGGGATCCGGCGGGATACGAGAACCTCGGCGTGACGTATCTGCGCGGCGCCCGCTTCTCGGACGCCGAAACCCAGCTGAATCGCGCCCGCACGATGGATACGGCCAGCGCCGACATCGGTCTGACGATCGCCAAACTCTACGCGGTGACGAACCGCGCCGGCGACGCGCGCTCGACGCTCGATGCGCTGCGTCGCGCGGATCCGCGGAACGCTCACGTGGCGTATGCGCTCGCGGAGCTCGACAAGAGCGACTCATCCGCCTCGGCTCGCTACGTCGGCGAGCTGCGCGACGTCATCGCGCTGGCTCCGACGAATCTCGCCGTGCGTCTGCAGTTGATCGACGCGTTCGTTCGTCACAACCAGCCGGACAGCGCGGTGCGCCACCTCGAAGACGTGCGCCGCATCGGACCGGAATTGCCGGCCGACGCACGCGCGTCGCTCGACGAGACGATGCGGTTGCTCCGTACGCGCAACGTGGCGGCAGCACGGGAACCGCTCGACCGGTTTCTCCATGCAACGGAGCTGACGTCGGGCTATCAGGCGTCGCTCGACGACGTGAAATGGCTCGACGGCCCGCTCACCGGCCGTCCGGTATTGAGCTTCACGCCGAAATCGATTGCGATGTTGCGCGGTTTGGGTGGCGGGCGCGGCACCCCGCGACCTGATCTCATTCGTTTCACGGATGTCACGGTGGAAGCAAAGCTGCCTGAGATTCAACCGTCGCTCGATACCGCGAGCGGCTCGAGTGCCATTGCCGTCGGCGATTTCGACGGCGACGGCATCGACGATCTCTTTCTTTCGATCTGGTCGCCGCGGCAACGGCGGATGGAGACGCATCTCTACCGGGTTCGCGGCCGAGAGTTCTCGGACGTGACGGCGCAATCCGGGCTCGCGCTGTCGACAGGTGCGACGTTCGCCACCTTTGCCGATTTCGACAACGACGGCCACCTCGACCTGTTCGCGATCGGGGGCGATCAGCGCGCGCACCTTTTTCGGAACGACGGCAGGGGAAAGTTCCAGGACGTTATTGCGACCTCGGGGATCGCCAATCTCGGCGGCGCCAGGAAAGCGATGTTCGTGGATCTGGATCACGATGGAGATCTCGATCTCGTGCTCGTCGGCGGTCCGTTGCACCTCGTCTATCGCAACAACGCGGACGCAACCTTCACCGAGGTGTCCCAGGCTGTGGGGGTGAATGCGGCGGTCGGCGCTACCCGCGATGCCGTCTTTGCCGACTTCGACGACGACGGGCGGATGGACCTGTTCGTCGTCGGCGAAAAGGGCGCGACGCTGTATCACAGCGCCGGTAACCGTCAGTTCGTGGACGCGACTACGGCGAGTGGGAGCGACGTAAAAGGCGGTTCGGCCGTGATGGTTGGTGACTACAACAACGACGGGTCGTTCGATCTGTTCGTCGCCGGCACCAAAGCAGCCCCGTCGACACTCTGGCTGAACGATGGGTCCGGAAAATTTCGTCGCGACCCCCGCTCCGACGACGTGCTGAAATCCCTCGACGATGTCGGGGTCCGCGGCGTCGTGTTCGCCGACTTCGACAACGATGGCTGGCTCGATCTGATCGTCGCCGGGGATGCGGTCACGGGCGGGGGACGGGGCGTACGTCTGCTGCGCAATGATGGAACGGGGCGGTTCGTCGACCGATCGGACATTCTTCCATCGACCACCCAATCGGCGACGTCGATCATCGCCGCCGACATCGATGCCGACGGCGATCAGGATCTCCTGATCGGCGGATCGACGGGCATTCGTCTCCTCCGCAACCAGGGCGCGAACGGCAGTCTGTCCATGCAGGTGCAGCTCGTCGGCTTGCGCACTGGAAGCGGCAAGAACAACGACTTCGGCATTGGCGCGAAGGTCGAAGTTCGGGCCGCCGATCTGTATCAAACGCGCGTGATCACGTCGCGGGTCACCTCGTTCGGTCTGGGGCCGCATCTCAAGGCCGACGTGATTCGCGTCGTGTGGCCGAACGGAGTCCCGCAGACGGTCTACTTCCCGGGCAGCGACCAGGACGTGCTCGAGAACGAAGTGCTCAAAGGCTCGTGCGCCTTTCTCTACACGTGGGACGGCGCGCACTTCCGGTTCGTGACCGACGTGATGTGGCGCAGCGCGCTCGGCATGCCGCTCGGCCTCCTCGGCAGCAACACGGCGTACGCACCGGCTGGCGCGTCGCAGGAGTATTTGCGCATTCCGGGGAGCGCACTGAAGGCGAAGGACGACAGGTATGTGCTGCAGCTGACGGAAGAGTTGTGGGAAACGGCGTACGCCGATCATCTAAAGCTGCTGGCGGTCGATCATCCTGATTCGGTGGATGTGTTCGTCGACGAGCGCTTTGTGCCGCCTGGTCCGATAGCACTGCGCCCGTACTACATCACGCACCGGCAGACTCCCTTGTCCGCGATCGACGAGCGCGGCAACGACGTCCTCGACGCGCTTCGCGCCACCGACGACAAGTATGTCTCGAACCTGACGCCGCTTCGGTACCAAGGACTGGTCGAGACCCACGATCTCGTTCTCGATCTCGGCGCCGATGCCGGTCGCGACAGCTCGTTCCTGTTCCTCCGCGGTTGGATCTATCCGACCGACGCCAGCATCAACGTCGCCCTGTCGCAGCAGACGCGAAGCAAGACGATGATGCCGTCGCTCGAGGTGCGCGACGCACACGGCGCGTGGAAAATCGCGAATCCGAATCTCAGCTTCCCGTCCGGGAAAGACAAAATGCTCGTCGTGGATCTGGCGCGCCTCTTTCCGACCGCCGACCACCACGTCCGCATTCGCACGAATCTTCAGATTTACTGGGACGAGGCGTTCGTCGCGGTGAGCCACGCGAACGCCGGCGGGCGAATCGCGCCACTGCCTTCGGTCTCGGCCGATCTCCACGCGCGCGGCTACTCGCGCACCTACCGCAAAGGTGGACGATACGGCCCATGGTGGTTCGACTACGACAGCGTGAGTCGCGAACCACGGTGGCGTCCGATCGAAGGCGCCTTCACGCGCTTCGGCAACGTCCAGCCCCTGCTCGATCGTTCGGACGACATGTACGTCATCATGGCGCCGGGTGACGAAATGACGTTGGAATTCGACGCCAGCTCGGCGAAGACGTTGCCTCGCGGCTGGACTCGCGACTTCCTGCTCTACACCGACGGCTGGATCAAGGACTCCGATCTCAATACCGCGTTCGGTACGACAGTCGAGCCGTTACCGTTCCACGCGATCAAGGAATACCCTTACGCCAAGGGCGAATCCTACCCCACCGACGCGGCGCACCAGCGCTATCTCCGAGAGTACAACACAAGAGCCCTCAAGCGTGCCGAATCTTCGCGTCCCCACTAGTACCCAAATCGCTCATTTGGGGTCAGACCCCGCGACTTAAGTGGCCTAAACGGCGGTCCGCAAGCGCAGTGGGGGTCAGACCCCGTCCGGCAAACTGGGGTCAGACCCCGTTGTAAGGGCTTGCTTGGGGGTGGGTGGCGGGTCACCGTACGGGTGATGAGTGTGAAACCTGCGCCACGCGTGCTGAGCCATCAGGGACTGAGAAGGCTCCTCGTGGCGATTCCGTTCGTTGGTGCGATCGTCGCGGCGATTCGGATGGATGGCGCACCCACGCGGGCACCCGCTGACGTCAGCCATCCCGGGTTCGTGCTTCACGACGAAACCGCGGCGGCGGGAATCAGATTCGTTCACCATCGTCCGACCTTCGACCCCAAAATCGCCAACATCGAGCCGCACGTCGCGGCGCTGGGGGCGGCGGTCAGCGTGGCGGATTTCGACGGCGACGGTTGGCCCGACCTCTACTTCACGAACAGCAAGTTCGGTGAGCCGAACGCGCTGTATCGGAATCGTGGCGACGGCACCTTCGAGGACGTCGCCGCGAGCGCGGGGCTGGCGGATCTCAATCGTCCGGGCGAAGGCGGTTCGATGGGCAGCGTATGGGGTGACTTCGACAACGACGGACGCGAGGACGTGCTCGTCTATCGCTACGGCTATCTCGCGCTCTTCAAAAACGTCGACGGCCACCATTTCCAGGACGTGACCGAAGCCGCCGGTTTGCGCCGCTGGGTCAACAGCAACGGCGCGATCTGGGTCGATTACGATCGCGACGGCCTGCTCGATCTCTACGTGACGGCCTACTTCCGCGACGACGTCGACCTCTGGCATCTGTCGACGACGCGCATCATGCACAACAGCTTCGAGTTCGCCACGAACGGCGGCAAGAACCTGATGTTCCGCAACCTGGGCAACGGGAAGTTCGAGGACGTCACCGACAAACTCGGCGTGGGGAGCACGCGGTGGACGCTCGCCGCCGCCGCCGCGGATCTGAACGAGGACGGTTGGCCGGACATCTATCTCGCCAACGACTACGGCCCCGAGGAGCTGTACATCAACGACCACGGGAAGCGCTTCACCCTGCAGACTCCCGGACTCGAGAGCGAATCGAAGAGTGGAATGGCCGTCGCGTTGGGCGACGTCTTCAATCGCGGCCACCTCGACGTGTTCGTGACCAACATCTCCGAGAAGGGATACCTGTTCCAGAACAACAATCTGCGGGTGAACGAGCTCACCGATCCGGGTCGGCGTCGCTTTCACAACGTCGCCGATCCCGTGGTCGCCGACGCCGGGTGGGCGTGGGGGGCGCAATTTGGTGATCTCAACAACGACGGCACCAACGAGCTGTTCGTCGTGAACGGCTTCATCTCCGACGACCCGAAGACGAACTACTGGTACTCGATGTCGAAGATCGCCGGCGCCAACGCGCGACTGTTCGAGGACGCCAAGACCTGGCCGGCCTTCGGCCGCGCGAGCTTGTCCGGATTCGAGCCGTCGCGTGTGTATCTCAACCGCGGCCTCAGCGGGTGGGCAGACGCGGCGAAGTCCGTCGGCGCGACGGACCTGTACGACGGTCGCGCGGTGGCGTTCGCCGACCTGTCGAACCGCGGCGCGCTCGACGTGATCATCGCGAACCAGAATCAGCCCGCGGTGCTCTATCGCAATCAGCCGGATAGCACCAATCACTGGATTGAGCTCGCGCTCACCGGAACGCGGAGCAATCACAGCGCGATCGGCGCCGAGGTCGTGCTCGAAACCTCGGGGATCAAGCAGCGCCGCGTCGTCGATGGAGGCATGGGCTTCGCCAGCCAGAACGATCGCCGCCTCCACTTCGGGCTCGGTCACACCGAGTGGGTGGATCGCATCGTGATTCATTGGCCGTCGGGGGCGCAGCAGGTGTTGACCAACCCCACCGTCGACAAGGTCCACGCGATCACCGAGCCCAAGTCATAACGCAATGACCGACGCCGGCGCCGTTCCCCAGCCATCGCTCCGATGGTGGCAGCGCACGAGAACGCTCGACCCGCGGTATTTGATCGCGGGCCTGATCACACTCGTCCTCCTCGCCGCGCAGCTGCGGTACCACGTCGTCGGCGGATACGAGCGCCTCGCTGTCGCATTGCTCACCTGCACGATCACCGAAGCGCTGCTCTCGGCATTCGTGCGCGGACGCGTGGTGAATCTGCAGAGCGCCTACATCAGCGGCATCAGCCTCACGCTCCTGCTCAAGCCGCAGGGCGCAACGCTCTGGCCGTTCGTGCTCGGCGGCTTCCTCGCCATCGCGTCGAAGTACGTGTTGCAGTACCGCGGCAACCATCTCTGGAATCCGACAAACTTCGCCATCAGCTGCTTGTTGCTCGCGGCGCCGAATCGGATTTCGGTGCTCAGCCACCAGTGGGGCAATGACGTCGCCACCAATCTGGTGATCTGGACGTTCGGGCTCGTGATCGCCGCGCGCGTTCGCGTCGTGCACATCACGCTCACCTATGTCGTGAGCTTCCTGGTGCTCAACAGTCTCCGAGCGACGCTGCTGCACCAGCCTGTGCTACCGGAAATCGCGCCGATCACCGGCCCGATGTATCAGCTCTTCGTGTTCTTCATGATCACCGATCCGCGGACGATCGTACGCGATCGTCGCTGGCAGATGGTCGTCGCGGTACTCGTCGCGGTCGTCGAGACGACGATCCGCTTCGCGTCGGATCAGGGCTGGCCGCTGCCCACCGCATTCAATGTCGGGCCGGCATTCCTCGCGCTCGCCATCGTCGGCCCGGTCGCGAAAGCAATCGACCTTACACGGTCGGGCGCGAGACCGCGAAGCGCGGGAAGTCCGGCGATCAGCTGATCACGCGTCAGGCCGAGCAGCGCGTGCCGATCAACAAGCAAATCAAGATCGACGGCATATAGATTGTGCCGAGCCGGATCCGCCAACCCGGCGATGTTGCGCGGCTCGATCGATCGCCGCACCCAGGCCGCGAAGGATTCGCGCTCCGCGTCTGTGCCCTCATGTCCCGTTCCGTGCGTGATGCGCAGCAGGCGTCGCAGGCTGGCGCGGGGCAGCGAATCGCAAACTTCGTCCCCGACGCCGAGGAAGCCCCCCCACGCCGGATGTTCCGGGCCGTCCGTGACGAGTCGCTGGCGAACTTCGGCGTACGACACCGTCCCGAAATAGATCATCGCCTGCGCCGCGAAGAGCTCGAAGTGCGCCATCGCCTCGTACGCGCCGGCAACCATCCGATCGATCTGATCCGCTTCCCGTGTGAGCATTTGCTCATAGCGTATCAGGTGGTCTGCGTCTGGCACGCGGCCTCCAGCACGAGCGGCCTCGAAGCTCAGCGCGAGACGCTCGACGGCACGAAGGCTCCACGCGATGCCGGTCGAGAACAGCGGATCGACGAATGCAAAGGCATGCGGCAGCATCGCCCACCGTTTCCCAGCGGCGCGCGTCAACCGATGCTGAATACGGTCGCGCTGCATCATCGGCATGATGGCCCGCGCATCGCTGAACGCGGCGGCAATCGTCGGGTAACGCTGGAGAAGCGCCGCCCATTTTGCATCCGCTGACTTGGCGTCGGCGGGCAACGACGCCGCCCCGCGCGGCGACAGCACGAAGCCCGCGCTGGTCACGCCGTGATCGAAGCGGAGGCTGTACATCCAACCTTCGTCGATCAGATGGTGCACCGCGGCCGCGTCGTCCGGGTACGGGCCTGGCGGAAAGTGAGGCGCCACTTCGCTCGCCAGTCGAACCCCCTCGAAATGACTGAACACGATCCCCGCCCGTGTCCGGGTTCGTCCCAAGCCGGAGGGAATCGACAGCTGGCGCGCGAGGAAGCCGCCGGGGCCAGACGCGTCGATCACGAAGTCGGCCTGGACGGAGACCTCCGCGCCGTCACGACGCGCCCGAAGTTCGACGCCGTCGTCGCCGATGTCGGCGTCGGTCACCTCGACGCGATCGCGGTAATCGACGCCGGCATCGATCGCTTGGCGAACGAAGTGATGATCGACGTCGGCGCGTAGCCAGTGCGAATCGGCGACGTAGTCGGTTGGACTCGCGGCGACGAGAAGCCGCTCGTCGGCCAACCGCGCGTCGCCGGGTTTCGCGCCGGGATGATGCCGATAGAACGTGAATCCACGCTTCAATCCACGGCGAACATTCGGATGCGTCTCCGTCCAGCGGCCGTGCGCCGCGAGCTGGTAGCAGTCGTCGAGTCCGTATCGCTCCGCCAGCCGCTCGAGCGAGAGATTCGCCAACGGCGTCGACGATTCACCGATGGCGAATCGTGGATGCGTGCCGCGCTCGAGGAGCAACACGTCGTAGCCCAACACAGCGAGCACGCGCGCCATGAGCGAGCCGGCGAAGCCGCTCCCCACGACCACGATCTCGTGTCGCTCGGTCATTCTGAATCACACTCGGCGCAGGAGATCGGCGGCTCGCGGACCCCGCAGAGATTGATCCGGCGCAATCGCTCGATGCGCTGGTCACGGCACGACACGCACGATGCCAGCCGCTCGACGTCCCACAGGTCCGCCGTCACCGCGGTCCGCGGCTGATCGAGCGCGGCGTCGAGCGCTTGCTCCAGCTCACGGAGCCTGGGCGGCGCGAACTGACCGAGCGACGCGAGCCGTTCCATCTCGCCGTTCCCCCCGCGCACCGGAATGATCGACACGATCCCGGCCCCGTAACTGGCCGCGTGCTCGACGCTGCGCACGGCCCAGTCCACGGATTCATCCGCCGGAATGCCGGGCGCGCCCAAAAGCACGAAGACGCGAACGTCGATCTCGTTGTCGGCGAGAAACTCGACCGCTCGATCGAATCGCTCGAGCTCGAGCCGCTTGTTGAGCTGCGCGGCCGCGGACGGATGAATCGTCTCGAGCCCCATCGCGATCTCGAGGCGCCCGGACAATCGTCGCGCGAACTCCACTGCGCCCGTCTCCACGGTCTTCGCGTGCGATTCCACCGTCACGCCACTGAACGGCGCGCACAGCTCGGCGATCCGTGGCAGATCCTCGCGCGGCACGGCACGACGATCGAAGAAGTTGCTCGCGTTATAGAGTTTGATGCGCTGAACCGATCCGGACTCCACGCTCGCGAGAGACGCCTCGATCTGCGCGGGAAGTGCGCCACGCGGCGTCGGGCCGTCGATCGTGTATCGCCACAGGTCGCAGAACGAACAGGTGAACGCGCACTCCGCGCCGGCGAGAAAGATCGTCGCCGTCCGCTCGACGACTCCATGAGGACGCCGCTCATCCTCGACCAGAACCCCGTGGGCCTTCCACGGATCGACGGCCGGCTTCGGCGGCCGCAGGCTACGAATCCGCCGGTCCGGCGTCGCAGCCGAAATCACACCAGCGCGGCGTGCAACGTTTGAAAATGTCGGCGGTAGCGGGCTTCGTTCTGCGGAAAAAGCCGAGACACCGCGTCGCGCGACACAGAGCCGTGCTGAAACCTCCGCTTCGTGAACACGGGCATCTCGACGCCGAGCACCGCGCGAATCCCGCGGGCGACGATCTCGCCCTTGAGCGCGTACAGCCGCTCCGTCGACCCTTCCGTGAGCGCGGCGAACGGAATCGCTTCCGCGACGGCGATGACGGACGGCCGCGTATACGGGCTGAACGACTCGAAGCCCTGCTCGCGCGCGCACGCGTAGCTGCGCACACACCCACGACTGTAGCCGCCCGAGTACGTGAGTGAGTGCTTGATCGATTCGACGCCCCAGCCTTCCTGGTAGAGCATGCGATTGTTCACGACGCTGCGGATCGTCAGCTCGCTGTTCTCTTCGATCGGATAGTCCTTGAGATTCTCGTCACCCCCGTCGCCGTCGACGAGCAGCCGCCACTTCGGATACCGCGCGCGGATGCCGGCGAGCAGCGCGAGGTTCACCGCGGCGCATTCGACGTCGAGCGGCTTGTAGTCCTCGATGACGGCGACGGCACGCAACGGATCGAGATCCGCGCTCCGAACGTCGATCGTCTCGCCGAGCATCTCGAGATTCGTTCGCCGCAGGAAGTCGCGCGCCTGAACGGCGTCGTCTCCGTCGCCGTCCACCGACAGCGTGAATGCCTTGAGCCGCGCGGGCGACCGACCTTCGTTGAGCAGAAGTTTCTCGAGGCACAGCAGCACGGCGCCGCTATCGATACCGCCGGAGAATGGGACGCCGATCGGCGCGCCGCCGTCCTGCGCGAGCAGCCACCGTCGCAGCTCGGCGTAGAGCGCCTCGACATAGTGCCGTCCAATGACGTCGAGGTCCGGCGGCAACGTGCCGCGCGGCGGATCGAAGAAGCGTTTATGAATCGGATTCGGATCGGGGCAGCCGATGAGCCGCAGCGTCGTGACGTGATGCGCCGGCACCATGCGCGTGTAGCTCGGATGGAACTGGTCACTCCACCCGTGGCGCGCGAGCTCCGCCGCGATCTCATCGATACGCTCGGCGACGATCAGCGCCGGACCTTCGACTGCTTTGGCCAGGAAATAACGGAGCGGGCGATCCAGGCTGCGCGCGAGTAGAACTCGCTCTCCATCCTGCGCTACGAGCGCGAACGAGCCGTCGATGTCCAGCACGGCCGCTGGATCGGGGGGAGAGGCGAGTAGTCGCGCGCGAGCTTCGGGCTCGCTCAGCGACCATAGTCGCTGCGACTCCGGCCGGATCAGGTTGATCAGTCGCGAAGCATACGGGGCAATCGTCATCGCGTACTCATAGCGTTCGAGGGCGCCTAGTTTGCCGACGGTGTCGTTCTCACGCGGCCGACGACGATCGTGATGTTGTCCGTTCCCCCGCGCTCGAGCGCCAACTCCAGCAGCGCCCGGCACAGTTGCTCCGACGATTGGAGACCGAGCACGTGCTGCTCGATCTCGCGGTCGCTGACATGCTTGGTGAGGCCGTCGCTGCAAAGCAGAACGAGCGGGCGGTCGCCGCGGACGTCGATGCGCGTCACCACCGGGACCGCCGACGAACCGCCGATCGCGCTCGACAGCACGTGCGTATACGGCGACGTCGAAATACGCTCCGCCGGCAGCAAGCCTTGATCGACGAGATCCTGCGCCATCGTTTGATCGCGGGTGATCTGGCGCAGGGTACCGTTGTTGAAGAAATAGGCGCGGCTGTCGCCGAGTTGCAGCACATAGAGCCACGGCCAGACGACAATGGCGAAAGTCAGCGTGGTCGCCATGCGGATGTCGCCGCGAACGACCGACTCCACGGAGACTGTTTCGTGCGCGCTGACGGCGGCGGCGCGGAGTGCATCGAGGAAGAGCTTGTCGTCCTTCGCGCCGGCGGCGTGATAGCAACGAAGCGTCGACGAGATGTAGGTCGTCACGGCCTCGGCCGCCAACCGGCTCGCTTCACTTCCCGCTTGTTGGCCGCCGACGCCATCGGCCACGAGGAGCACCGTCGCCAGCCGTTGACCGCGCAACGGCAAGCGTTCTACGTCGGGGAGACTTGTTCCGTGCACCTGCACCTGCGGATTCACCGTGCCGACGAAAAAATGATCCTGATTTTCGGAACGGACCTTCCCGGGATGCGTGATGCCGAAGAGGTCTAGCGCGCTGTCCGTCGGCCGCAGACCATGTTCGTCTGTCGCCCCAGGCGACTCGACCGTTTGCACACCCGGTTGTACCGCCGGCGCGGAACGGGGCGTCCGCGTGGATGAGAAGAGCTGCGACAGCTTCATGGGACGGAACCTCCCCTTCGCCTTCTCGGTCTGCCTGCGCGTCCTGAAGGATGGTCCGCTTCCTCGACCTTCGCAAATGCATCCCCATGTTTGCCGCGGCGCCTGCCGGTCGTAGATTCGCGGCGGAAGGAGGAGACCCATTGCGAACGATCTCGTCAGTAGTCGTCCTTGGCGTCGTCAGTGTGTCGATCGCGAGCGCGCAGCAGCCCGATCCCGCGCTCCTTTCGGCCATTCGCGCAATTCGCGCGATCGACAACCATTCCCACCCGCCAGCATTGTCGGCCCGAGGCCAAAAGGATGACGAGTTCGACGCCCTTCCCTGCGATCCCCTGGAGCCGACGAACCCGGCGCTCACCACGCGGCCGGACAATCCGCGGTACCTCGCGGCGTGGAAGGCGCTCTACGGCTACCGGTACAATGACGCCGACTCCACGCATCTGCGGGAGCTCCTCGCGGCGAAGGAGCGGGTAAAAGCGGCGCAAGGCGAACGCTATCCGGCGTGGGTGCTCGACAAACTGGGCATCGAGACGGAGCTCGCGAATCGCGTCACACCGGGCCGCGCGCTGGCGAGTCCGCGCTTTCGCTGGGTTCCGTTCGTCGATCCGCTGCTATTCCCGCTCGACAACCGCGGCCTCGCCGCGTACTCGCCGGATCGCAAGTTTTTCTTCGCGCGCGAGGACACGCTGCTTCGGTATTACATGCGCGCGGTCAAAGTCGCCGCGCGGCCGGCCACGCTCGACGCGTATCTCTCCCAGGTGGTGACGCCCGCACTCGAGGCGCTCAAGCGCGAGGGCGCCGTCGCGTTCAAATACGAAGTGGCGTACCTGCGGCCGCTCAATTTCACCCGCGGCGACAAGGCCGCCGCTGATCGCGCGTACTCGCGACAGACGGGCTCGGAGATTCCCAACGAGGCCGAGTACACGGCGATTCAGGATGTCATTTTCCACCACATCGCCGTCGAGGCAGGCCGGCTCGGCCTGCCCATTCATATCCATACAGGATACGGGTGCGGCGGATACTTCGAGCTGCGCGGCGCCGATCCGTTGCTCCTCGAGCCCGTTCTCGACGACCCGTCGCTGCGAAAGACGACGTTCGTGCTGCTGCATGGCGGCGCTGGCCCATACACGAAGCAGATCGCCGCGCTCCTCATGAAGCCCAACGTCTACACCGATTTCTCGGAGCAGACCTGGCTGCTCCCGACGCGCGAGCTCGCGGCATCGATCCGCTACCTGCTGGAGTGGTATCCCGAAAAGGTGCTGTTCGGGACCGACCTCGCGCCGGGCACTCCGACGATCGACTGGGAAGAGATCGGGTGGCAAACGACCACCTCGGCCCGCGATGCACTGGCGATCGCGCTCACCGGGATGATGAACGACGGCGAGATCACGCGTTCGCGCGCCCTGGAGATCGCGCGCGGGGTGATGCGCGACAACGCGCTGCGACTCTACGGGTGGTCCCGACCATGACCGAGGCGGCTCCCGAGCTGCGGCATCTCCTCGATGCCTCCACGAGCTCCGAGCAGGACGGAGCGTGGAAGTCCTTTCTCGACGCGTACTCTCCCCTACTGCTTCACGTCGCTCGCTCGGTCTCTCGCGGTCACGACGAGGCGATGGATGCGTACGCGCATGTGCTGCAGGAATTGCGCGCGAACGAGTTTTTCCGCCTTCGGGCCTTCTCGGCCAACGGACCATCCAAGTTTTCCACCTGGCTCGTCGTCGTCGCCCAGCGTCTCTGCCTCGACCACCGGCGGAAGCAATTTGGCCGCGTACGCGAAGTGCAGTCCGAATCGGCCCGCGTGGCACAGGGACTCCGCCGACGCCTGTGCGACCTCGCCGGCGACGATATCGACCTTGCGACGATCGTGGAATCGACGAGCGATCCCAGCGAGCAACTCGCCGCGAACGAGCTCCGGCAACTCCTCGCGCATGCCGTCGGCACGCTGTCCCCGAGCGATCACCTGCTCGTCACGCTCCGATTCGAGGACGGATTGTCCGCTCCCGAGATCGCTCGTGTGATGCACTTACCGACCTCCTTTCACGTCTATCGTCGCCTCGACGCGGCAATCCGTGCGCTGCGCGCCAATCTCGTCGCTCGAGGCGTCGAGAGCCCGACTCCCTAAGTGTTGGCCACCTTGGTTCCCGCAAGATTTGCCCGCGCTGTCCGTGACATTCGTGTATGGAACAGACGCCTGTGGCTTCAATCCGGGGAGGGGATGTCGCCCCGATGAATGCGCATCTGTCAGCCGACGAACTGTCCGGAATGGTCGACGGTGGCCTTCCCGACGCCCACCGTTCGGTCGTCGAGGGGCACCTCGCGGTATGCGCCGCGTGTCGCGCCGAACTGGTTTCGGCGTCGGCGATCGTCGGATCGGCCCCGCGAGCTCGGCCGACGTCGCGCACTCCGTGGGTTGCCCGGGGCATGCTCGCCGCCGCGGCGGTGTTGGCCATTCTGTTCGTGCCGCGCGTTGCACGTCGCGGCGCGGATGCGCCGCCGACCGAGCTCACTCGCCGCGGACCGAGCGCGAATACCGTTGCGATCGTCGACCCGGCGCCAAACGTTGCCCTCGACGGCGATTCGGTTCGATTGACCTGGCGCGCTGAGCACGGGGCCTCCTACCGGGTGACTGTAACCGATTCGACCGGAGTGACTGTCTTCACAACCTCGACCTCCGACACGGTCGTTGTCCCGCCGCCCAAACTCCGGCTCGTCCCTGGCGCGTGGTATTTCTGGTACGTCGAGGCACTGCGTCCGGACGGTTCATCCGCGATCACCACGCCGAGCAGTTTCTCGATAAGGCGGAGATGATCGCGGGGATTCGTCGCGCGGCGTGCGTTCTCCTCGCGGCAGCGGGTGCCTGTCTCGAGCGGGGATCTCGCGTCGATTCGGCGAAGTCCAACGCGGGCAAAGCGACAGCGGCCGAAGCGCGCGCCCTGCTGGCCCGGGCCGACTCGACGTACAGCCGCCAGGCGTTCGACAGCGCGAGCGACCTTTTTCGGCGCGCCGCCGATCGCGCCGCCCAATCCGGCGACACGCTCACACAGGCGAAGGCCCTGACGCAGCTCGGCTTGGCCTCGAGGCGCCTCGGTAATTACGCCGCCGCGCGGGAGGCAGGTGAGCTCGCGCTGACGCTCAAGGTGAAGGCCGGCCTCACCAGGGAGCTCGCGAAGTCGTACAACGCGCTCGGACTGCTGGCACACAATCAAGGACGCTTCGCCGACGCAATCGCCCAATTCAGCCGCGCCGAGGACGCCGCCAGAGAGATGGGCGATTCGGCCGGCGTTGCCAAAGCACGCGGTAACCGCGGTCTCGTGCACTCCGACATCGGCGATTTCCCCTTGGCACGGGCAGAGTTCGAGTTCCTTCGCCGCTTTGCCCATGCACGCGCCGATACCGTGCTCGAGGCGAACGCCCTCGATAACCTCGGAATGGTCGAGATCCGCGCCGGCGACGCACGCGCGGCGCTTGGTCCTCTGTCCGTCGCTCGCAGGTATTTCCGTGCGAACGCACAGGCCGACGGCGAGGAGAACGTGTTGGGACAGATCGGGACCGCCTACGGAGCGCTTGGCGAACCACAGCTCGCGCTCATCTACCTCGACAGCGCGCTGTCCATCGCCCGGGCGCATGGATTTCGGCAACAGGAGTCGGACGACCTCCAGCTCATCGCCGAGCTGTATGAGGAAGCAGGTGATTATGCCCGGTCGCTCGATTTTCTCGCACGCGCGGCGCCGCTCGCCGATTCGATGGGCATGCGCAAGATCCAGGGCGACATCGCGCGCGCGCAGGCCCGCGCGTTGGTTGGCTTGTCCAACATCACGGAGGCCCGTGCTCGTGCGACGTCAGCGAAGCGGTTTCACGCCGACGCGGGAGCCTCGCTCGAGCAGCTCGAGGACGAGTTGCTGCTCGCCGAACTGTCGGAGAGAAATCATCTGCCGCGCGATGCCGATGCCGCGCTCGCCGCGGCACGCTCGATTGCGTCGTCCATCGACAGTCGGGTGTCGCGCGTCGAGCTCGCGCTTGGCGAAGCCCGGGTCGCCGAGTTGCGGGGCCGGCCGGCCGACGTGCTCCGGACGATGGCGCGCGTTCGATTCGACCTCGTTTCCACGGCTGGACCCGATTGGGAGAGTCCCGCGCTTGCGGCGCGCGCTTATGCCCGACTCGGTCGACTGCGGGAGGCGGAGGTCTCCGGACGCGACGCCATCCACGCACTCGAGCGAGTTCGCGGCGGCCTGGCGTCGGGAACGATGCGCGCCTCGTTTACCGCCGCGCGCGCCGGAATCTACGGTGACCTCGTTCTCACGCTCCTTCGCCTGGGAAAGACCGGCGAGGCGCTTTCCGTCGCCGACGCGGGACGGAGCCGGGCGCTGCTCGAGCACCTTGGCGCGGCCGGTCGGGACTCGACCCGACGACAGTCCGCATCCGATCTGCTGACCGCCGAACAGTTGCTGCGGCGAATCGACAGGCTGGTTGAACAGCTTCGGCTGGCCGACACGACGTCGCCGCGGCGCCGCACTCGGGTCGCCAACAACGAGGCCGGATTCCTTGCGCAAGAACTGACCGACGCGCAGCAGGAATACGAAACGCTCATGCGAAGAGCCGGGGTCGAAGACCGGTGGGTCCCGACGATCACCGGTAAGGGCTTACCGGGTGACGCGGACATTCGTCGCGCGCTACGGCCCGACGAGGCGCTCATCGAGTTTCTGGTCACCGACTCGCGCCTCGTAACGTTCGTCGTCACGCCGGACTTCGTCCGCGCGTTGGAGGCGCCCGTCGGCGAGGAAGCGCTCTCGTCGCGTGTACGTTTGGCGAGAGGGTTGCTCGCGCAGCGCGATCAAGGATCAGCGACGCGAAGCCCGGTGCTTCGCGGCTTGTACCAGACGTTGATGCAACCCATCGTCGACGCAGGTCTGCTCCGCGGCGTGCGCACGCTCGTCGTTGTGCCGCATGCGGACCTGACGTACTTGTCCTTCGCCGCGCTCGTCGATCCGGTCAGCAATCAATACCTCGTTCAACGATTCAACCTGCTCGACGAGCCCTCGGCGGCCTCGCTCGTCGCGGTGCGATCGGCCAGGAACGCCGTGAGCAGCGCGGTGTCGATGAGCATCTTTGCGCCGTTTCCCGAAGACCTTCCTGGATCGCAGACGGAAGCCAACGCGGTGCGGCTCGCGGTGCCGGCATCTCGTGTCCTCGTCGGCGGCCGCGCGACCGAACGTACGTTGCGTGCGGCTCTGGCCGAAGAAGGGCGTGTGCACATTGCGACGCACGGCATTCTCAACCCGGCAAGCCCGATGTTCACACGACTCGAGGTCGCGCGGCCGGCAGTGAAGCGCGACGCCTCGGCGCCCGCCGACGACGATGGCAGATTGGAAGTCCACGAGTTGCTCGACCTCACGATCCGTAGCCCGCTCGTCTTTCTTTCCGGCTGTGAGACGGGCGTCGGACCTGCCTGGTCCACTTCGTTCGCGCGAGGCGACGATTACGCCACCCTCGCCGAAGCGTTCATGTTCGCCGGCGCGCGCAATGTGGTCTCTACGTTTTGGCGAATCGAGGATCGCGGCGCCGCCGCTTTCGCGACGGCGTTTTACGCCAGTGCTTCGGGCCACGATCCGGTTGAAGCGCTCGCGATGGCGCAGCGTCGCATGGCGACGGACCCCCAGTTCGGCTCTCCGTATTACTGGGCGGCGTACGTCGTTACGGGCGATGGACTTTCACCGGATCACGCAAGTCAGATCGACCGTGTCCGTGTAATGACTAGATAGCGCCGCAGTCTCCTCGATTAGCAACCCGCTCACCCCCCACGAACCGTACGGAGATGACGATGTCTCTCGGCGTAGCTTCGCGACCTCTCGCCCGCTGGCTTGTTGCATCGTTGATCGCTGCCGCCTCGGCATGCGGGCGCGACGTTGCCGCCCCTCGCACGATTCGCTCCGACGGCGAGCCGTCCTATGCCAAACCGGCGACGGGTTTCTCCCTCTCGTCGGTCACACCCGATACCGCAAGCCTTTCGACGACGCTCGACGTACAGATCTCCGGCAGCGGGTTCGTCGATGGCATGGTCGCCTCGTGGCAGTTAAGCGGCGTCGCCGATCCGACGCAGGTCAAGACCAACAGCACGCGATTCGTGAGCAACAAGCAGCTGATTGCCAACATCACGATCTCGGGCACGGCAACCGCGGCCAAGTGGGACGTCGCGATCTATTCCGGCGGAAAAACCGGTATCGGCAGTGAGCTGGGCGTTCTCAAGCAGTCGTTCCAGGTGCTCGACCCAACCGCCACGTTCGCGATCCCGCTGAACGACGCCGGGCTGTCGATTCGCTCCGATGGATTGTTCTCCGATGGCACCAGCTCGCTGTACACGAACGGCACATGCAACATCGCCTCGAAGATCTTTGCCACGACCGAGCAGTCGAATTCCGGCGACGCGATTCTCAATACGGGCACGACGAACGGCGGCGGCGGCAAGTGCGGGCGCCGCATCCGGGTCGTCTTTCCTGATGGCTCCATCGAGGTCGACGGAACCTTCATGAATCTTCGGGCAATCGAAAACACGTCCTACGCGATTCCGATCGGCGCGACGGTCGCCCGACAGCTCCATATCGGCACTGACCAAACGCCGAGCGACCATTCACGGTGCGGGGGATTCGTCTTCGGTTACGGAGTCGCCAACGACGTCGGGGCCGGGAGCGACAGCGTCTGGGTAACCCGCATCGACGCTCGGACCTGGCACGCATACTCAAAAGCGCCGCCGAATAACCTGGCCTGGTGCAAGAACACCGGCCAGCTCTTTCCGATGACCGTCGATCTCACGATCATCGCGAACCGGCCATTGCCCTGAGGATGTCGCGATCGAAAAAAACGCCCCGCCGCAAGGTGGGGCGTTTTTCGCATGAGCAAACGTGAATTGCGGCGTCGATGTCCGTGCTATTAGAAAAGAAGAAACCCACGTCGCTTCCTCTTCCCCTCCTTCTGGAGATTCTCATGTCACGTCGCGTGGCCGGTCATTTCGTGTGTCCGCTCGTCATTGCGTCGCTCGTCGCCTGCAGCGACCCGACGGCGTCTGCGCCTTCTCGCGCGCTCGCCCCTGACGTCGCCGACGCCGGCAAGGTGTCCGGGCCGACCGACCCGACGGCGACGTGGTACATCCCACTCGATGACGCCGCATTGTCCGTTCAGTCCGACCATCTCAACGGCGACGGCACGAGCTCGGTGTACGCGAACGGCGTGTGCAACGTCGCCACGACGATCTTCGCAACGGCTCAGAAATCGAATTCCGGTGACGCGACGCTCAATACCGGAACCGGTGGCGGTCGTTGCAGCCGCCACATCACCGTCGTCTTCCCGGACGGCTTCTCCGAGAGTGTCGGGACCTTCATGAACCTGCGCGAAATCGAGAACACGATGTACGCGATTCCTATCGGCGCCACCGTCGAACGACAACTGCATGTCGGGACGGATCAAACGCCGAGCGACCATTCGCGCTGCGGCGGTCTCGTCTTCGGTTATGGCGTCGCCGCCAACGTTGGCGCGGGAAGCGACAGCATCTGGGTAACGCGCGTCGACGCGAGCACCTGGCACGCCTATTCCAAAGCGGCGCCGGACAACCTCGCCTCGTGCAAGAACACGGGGCAGCTCTACGCTATGAATGTCGACCTGACCATCGTGTCGAGCAGACCGCTGCCGTAGCGCCTGGTCGTTGTACTCGGTGCCTGGGACGGTCGCGAAACACTCGTCGTCCCAGGCCGGTGCAACCCGGTGCGCTGGCGCCGGGTGTTGGCGACGGCGACATTTCCCGTCCCGCCAATCAGGGTTCCCCCCTCCATGCGCTCGATTGCGTTCTTCGCATCGTCGCTCGCGTTCGCGGCGACGATGGCCGGCTGCGCCACCATGGCCCATGGAACCACGCAAGAGATTCCGATCGCATCGTCACCGCCCGGTGCGCGTGTTCTGATCGACGACGTTCCCGCCGGCGTAACGCCGATGGTCGCCAAGGTCACGAGAAAGGAACCGCACGTCGTGTCGTTCGTCGTCGACAGCGTCACGATCGACCGCATACCCCTTCAGCGAAGCATCTCGCCATGGGTATATGCCGATTTTCTCCTCTACTTCGCGCCGGCGATCAACGACTTCAAGAACGGCGCGGCGTACAACCTTCCCCGCGATACGATTCGACCGCGACCCGATGGGCTGTCGGCCGGCGTTTGGCGGCCAGCCATCTCGGACGGATTGCGCGCGACGGCGGTGACGTCGAGCATGATGATAGGCTTTGGGACCGGACACGCCATGGCCGGCGTTCCCGGCGGTGGTCGCTTCCTCGGATGAGAGACGGCCAGCGGCAGCGTAGCCCTCCTCGGGCTCATGGTGGGTATTGGAGGCGGCGGGGACGTTCCAGCCGCGGCGATGTTTTTCGGCGGCGCCGGTGTGCTGATCGGCACACGAATCTGGGAAGTCGCCGATCTCGTGAAGCGAACTGACCCGAGACGTCGATAGACAGTTCGACGGTGTCCGAGCCGCGTGCCAAGTAGTACGTTTTCAGTCCCCCAGTTGTCCACGCCTTTACCCACCGTCCGCCATGACCCGCCCGTATCTCTGGCCGATCGCGGCTACGCTTCTCGCCGTCGCCGCGCAGGCACAAGCTCCAGCCGTCAAGCCGTTCGAGCTCGATTCCACGACCATTGCCGGCTTCCGCTGGCGCAACGTTGGGCCGGCGAACACGATGGGCCGCGTGTCGGATGTCACCGGCATTCCGTCGCCCTCGAAGACCTTCTTCGCCGCCGCCGCGGGGGGCGGAATCTGGAAGTCCACCAACAACGGCGTCACCTGGCGTCCGGTGTTCGACAACCAGCGCGTCATCTCGATGGGCATGCTCGCCATCGCGCCGAGCGACACGACGCAGGTGTGGGCCGGCACCGGTGAGCCCAACTCGCGCAACACGATCTCGCCGGGCGGGGGCGTCTATAAGTCGACCGACGGTGGCCTGACGTGGAAGCTGATGGGCTTGGAAAAGACCCAGGCGATCGGACGCATCGTCGTGCACCCCACCAACCCGAACATCGTCTACGTCGCCGCGCTCGGTGCGCCGTGGAACGCGAATCCGGAGCGCGGTCTCTACAAGACCGAAGACGGCGGCGCGACGTGGCAGCTCGTCAAGTTCATCTCGGACAAAGCCGGCTTCGTCGACGTCGCGCTCGATCCGTCGAACCCGAACACCGTGTGGGCGTCGAGCTGGCAGCGCGTGCGCGGTCCGTACTTCCTCAATTCCGGCGGCCCGGGCTCGGCGCTTTGGAAATCCACCGACGCCGGAAAGACCTGGACCGAAGTGAAGGGCGGCGGCTTTCCCGAGACGGTGAAGGGCCGCATCGGCATCGCCCTCTCGCTCTCCAATCCGCGCACCATATACACGATGGTGGAAGCGGACACGCTGCCAAACCCGAAGCCCGACAAAACGAAGCCGAAGGCGAAGTCGCCGAACGGCCTCTATCGCTCCAACGACGGCGGCGCCACCTGGACGCGCACGAGCGAGCAGAACACGCGGCCCTTCTACTACTCGCAGGTCCGCGTTCATCCGAAGAATCCGGAGCGCGTGTACTGGTCGTCGACGCCGGTGCTCGTCTCGAACGACGGCGGCAAGACGGTCATGAACGCGACGCAGGGCATTCACGTCGACCACCACGCAATGTGGATCGATCCAGTCGATCCCGATCGCATGATCGTCGGCGACGACGGCGGCGTCTCGATCTCGTTCGACCAGGGCGGCACGTACCTCTTTCCGAACGTCTTCGCCATCGGGCAGCTGTACAACATCAGCTATGACTTTGGCGTTCCGTATCGCGTCTGCGGCGGCCTGCAGGACAACGGTTCCTGGTGCGGACCAAGCCGACGCCGCTCCGGCCCGATCACGAACTCGATGTGGTTCACTGTCGGCGGCGGCGACGGTTTCGTCACGCAGCAGGATCCGACCGACCCGAACACCATCTACGCCGAGTCGCAGGGCGGTGCGATCACGCGCCTCAACTACGCGACGGGTCAGAGCACCTTCCTGATCAAGCCACAGTACCGTCCGCGCTACGACATGTACGAGGACTCGGTGTTGGTCGAGCGCGGCGACACGACCAAGCCGGAGACGCCGCAACAAAAGCAGCGCATCGCGGCGATCCGCACGCGCCAGCACACCGACTCGACGGCGCTGGACCTGCGCTTCAACTGGAACACGCCGTACTTCATCTCGCCGCACAACCCGTCGACGATCTACGTGGGCGGCAACCGTGTGCTCAAGTCGACCAAGCGCGGCGACGATCTCTTCCCGATCTCGCCCGACCTCTCGACCGCCGACACGATGAAGATTCGCGTGTCGATGAAGACGACGGGCGGCATCACCAACGACGCCACGGGCGCCGAGACGTACTGCACGATCGTGTCGCTCAACGAATCGCCGATCCGCGCCGGCATCTTGTACGCCGGCACGGACGACGGCCGCCTCTGGATCTCCAGAAACGACGGCGGCACGTGGGAAGAGCTGACGTCGCGCGTCAGCGGTGTACCGGCGGGCACGTACATCACGCGCATCGAGCCGTCACCGCACGATTCGATGACCTTCTTCGTCACGTACGACAATCACCGGAACGGCGACTACAAACCGTACGTCTTCATGACGACGGATTTTGGCAAGACGTTCTCGTCGATCGCAGCGAACCTCCCGGTGGGCGGACCGGATTACGTCCATGTGATTCGTCAGGATCCGGTCAATAAGGATCTGCTCTACCTCGGTACCGACGTCGGCGCGTACATCTCGATGAATCGCGGCCGGAGTTGGCAGCGCTTCATGACCGGGCTGCCGACGGTTCCGGTGCACGACCTGCGCGTTCATCCGCGCGACCACGAGCTCATCGCGGCGACGCACGGCCGCGGGATCTGGATCGCCGACGTCTCGGCGCTCCAGCAGATCGACGACAAGGTCGTCGCCGAGGACGTACACCTTTTCTCGTCGCCCACGGCGGTTCAGTTCGGCGACAAACCGGTCGAGGGACAGTCGCAGGGACATCAACTCTTCGAGGCACCGAGCCCGCCGTACGGAGCAGTGATCACGTATCGGCTCGCGACGCGTCAGCCGCAGGTTCGCATCGCTGTGCTCGACGCGACGGGCGATACGATCCAAACACTCACCGGCCCAGGTGCACCGGGGATCAACCGCGTGGCGTGGAGCTTCAACGGCAAGCCGGCCGCGCGTCCGGCGCTCGGCGCGGTCCAGAAGCGCGATTCCGCACTGCAGATGAATCGCATCATCTTCGTCCTCGATTCGCTCGACAAGGCAGGCGCGAACCCGATGATGACCGGCATGATGCGCCAGCTCGCGCGGACGGGCGATTTCAGCCCGTTGATGGCGATGTTCCAGGGCCGTGGTGCGGCGCCCGGGTTCGGTGCACCGCCGCCATTCAATCCGCGCCCGGGTGAGCAGCGAACCGGTGGTGCCGGTGGCGGACGCGGCGCGGGCGGAGCCGCCGTCGCACAGGCTGGCGGAGCTGGAGCTGCACCAGGCGCCGCGCCGGCTACTCCGGCAATGCCGGCGTTCGATCCGAGCGCGTTCCAGCAGATCACTCCGTTGTTCGACCTGCCGGGCAAACCGTCTGGTGGCGGTTTCGGGATGGAGTTCCTCCAGCGCCTCGGCTTCGGCAACGCGATGGCCACCGCGTTTGCCGGCGGCGGCGGCTCGAGCGTCTCATCCGGCGACTACGCCGTCGTGTTGTCCGTCGGCGGGAAGACGGTCAAGCAAAAGCTTCGCGTAGAGCGGTCGATGCAATAGTTGGTTTCGGGGCGAGGCGATTGGATCACGCAATCTCCTCGCCCCGATGCAGTATGGTTGACGCCCATGGCGCCCGACGACCCCGTACTCATCCTCCGCCGTACGCTAGCCGCGGCAATCTCCAAGGCACTCGGGCCGAAGAGTCAACACGTCGTCGCCTCGTATTTCGGAATCGCACAACCGCGCATGTCCGAGCTCGAGCACGGTATCGTGGCGCGATGCACCATCGACTGGCTGGTGCGCCGCGTGTATCGGATGGGTGGCTCTGTGACGATCCAAGTGGTTCTCGGCGACGCCGGCCGCGCTTGGCGTCAGCAACGACTCGCTCGCAACCGTTTGCGTCGTACAGCAACACCGGTCGATGACCGGCCCGAAGTCGCCGCCGACTGACGTTTCTCGCATTCGAGCCGCACTCGAGCCGCATTCGAGCCGCACTCGAGCCGCACTCGAGCCGCATTCGAGCGGATTTCGAGCCGATTTCGAGCCGATTTCAAGGGCCGCTTCAGGCCCCGATCCTCGGCGCCGCTCATTCCAAATTTGGAATGAGGACTGCCGGTGCGTAGAGAGTCGTTCGCTACCGCGAGCACGCGCCGGCTGCGGCCATGGCTTCTTCGTCGAACACCGCGACATTGTCGATTTCTGCCACCGCCATTCGTCGTGAAGGTGAAGGGACGACGGAGCGACGTCCGGAGATCCGACAAATGGAGGCGAGACAATGACTTCAGTGGCGACCAGGACCACCGGCGAATACGCCGAGGTCAACGGCATCAAACTCTACTACGAGATCCATGGCGAGGGCCGTCCCCTCGTTCTGCTCCACGGCGGACTCGGCGCCATCGAGATGTTCGGCTGGAATCTTCCGGCGTTCGCGTCGAAACGGCAGGTCGTGGCCGTGGATCTCCAGGGTCACGGGCGCACGGCCGACATCGACCGGCCGCTCAGTGTGGAGCTCATGGCCGACGACGTCGCGGCGCTCGTTCGGTATCTCGAGCTCGATAGGGTAGACGTCGTTGGGTACTCGATGGGCGGCGGCGTCGCGCTGCAACTCGCCATCCGTCATCCCGAGTTGGTCGGGAAGCTGGTCGTTGTCTCGGCCGTGTTCCGGCGGGACGGCTATTACCCCGAAATTCTCGCGCAGCAGGCGCACGTCAATGCGGCGGCCGCGGAATACATGAAGCAGACGCCGATGTACGAGCTGTATTCGGCGATCGCTCCGCAACCTGAGGACTGGCCGCGATTGCTCGACAAGATCGGCGACGCCATGAAGCAGCCGTTCGATTTCACGGAACAGATCCGCGGGATCACGGCGCCCACACTCGTTGTCGCCGGCGATTGCGACATCTTTCCACCGTCGCACGCCGTGGAGTTGTTCACACTCCTCGGCGGCGGTCAGCGCGACGGCGGGTGGGACGGCGCCGGAAGGCCAAAGTCGCGTCTCGCCATTCGTACGGGCTTCACGCACTACACGATTTTCAGTGACGAGGGACTCTCGGCCACTGCCCTGGAGTTCCTCGACGACCCTTCGACCGACCCGTGACTGTAGCGCGGCCGCCACTCGCCATCTAGGATTCGGCTGTCCAACCGCCAGCCGAATTCTCCATGAAATCATTGATGATCGCCGCCGCCGCGCTGACCTGCGCGGCGCGGCTCTCCGCGCAGGACGCGACGCTCATCTATCGCCTCGGCCGCGATACCGTTGCCGTCGAGCAGTTCACCCGGTCCGCGACAAAGTTCAGCGGCGAAACGGTGATCCGCAGCGGGCCGGCCGTCACGCGAACGCAGTACGACATCACTCTCGCCGGCGGTAAGCCAACGGCCATGGTGCTCCGTCGTCGCCAGGCGGACGGCACGCCGATCCCCAACAATCCGCTCGAGTATCGCTTCGCGTTTCGACCCGACTCGGTCAAACGAGATGTCGTATGGAAGGACAGCACACAGACGCAGGGCTTCGCCGCGTCGAACGCGTTCGTTGTTCTCCCGGTTTACTCGTACGCACCGTTCGAGTTGATCTACGCTCGCGGCGCCGGACGCGACTCCGTCCCCGCGGTCAACCTCGGTGGGACGGCGGTGAGCGCGATTGGTTTGCAGAAAGTCGGCGGCGATACGTTGCGCATGCGCGGCGGAACGTACCAGATGCTCATCCGTTTCGACCGCGACGGCCGCGTCCAGTGGACAGACGGCATACTGACCACGAACAAGGCGATCGGTACGCGCGTCGCCGGCACGGTCGACATCGCGAAGCTCGCGTCGTCGATGAAGCCGACGGGTGTGCTGTCGCCGCGCGCCACCGCGTACGCCGGCTTCAATCGTGGACCGATCTTCATCAGCTACGGGCGTCCGGCGGTGCGCGAGCGCACCGTCTGGGGCGGCACGCTCATCCCGTTCGATTCAGTCTGGCGCACCGGCGCCAACGAGGCCACGCACCTCGCGACGTCAAAGACGATGGTCCTCGGTGACATGACGCTCGCGCCGGGATTGTATACGCTGTGGACGCAGCACACCCACGGCGGGACCTACCTCATCGTCAACAAGCAGGTCGGCCAGTGGGGCACGGAGTACACTGCGGCGCAGGACATTGGCCGCCTGAAAATGGAGATGGCGAAGACCCCCGAACACGTCGAGGACTTCACCATTACGATTCGCGCCACAGGCGCGAATCGTGGGGCTATCGATTTGGCGTGGGGTGACTCCGTAGCGACGGCGGCGTTCACCATTCGGTGAACGCCGCGCCGCGCGGTCACGCAACGCTGCCCGCCGGTTTGGCCATCGACTCGAGTACGTCGTCGAGACGGTCGTAGCTCCGGCCGACGCCCTTCTCCATTCCGGTCGCCAACATGCCGTCGCGCGCCTCCTTCGACGGGCTGTGCACGGTGTTGATCAGCGTCGTAACGCCGTTGTGCTCCGCCAGCTCGAGCGTCGAGACCGCCTCGCCGGGGAAGTCGTCGAACGCTTCGGTGCAGACGAGTTTCCCCGGCGCGTTGATCTCGCGGTACTCGCCGCCCATTCCGAGCGTCTCACCCTTTTCGTCGTTCTTCCAGACGTAGCGGTATTTCCCGCCGACTCGCAGGTCGACGTCACATTGAATGAAGTACCAGCCGTCCGGACCGAGGAGCCAGCGTTTGAGTAGGTCCGGTTTGGTGTACGCTTCCCACACGAGCCGTCGCGGGGCGTTGAAGGTTCGAGTCATGACGATTTCGCGGTCGCCCTGAGCGGTGACGGTAAGTGTTCCGGTCTTCGACATGGTCGCTCTCCTCATCGTTTGGTTGGTTTGCGTTTCGGTCGTGCTTTCTCGTGGGCCTTCAGCTCTTCGAGGAGGTCGTCGAGCCGCGCGAACTGCGCCTCCCAGATCTTTCGATACTTTTCCAGCCACTCCGTCGCTTGCCCGAGCGGCTTGGCCTCGATCCGACACGGACGCTTTTGTGCGTCGCGTCCGCGTGAGATGAGACCAGCCTTCTCCAGCACCTTGAGATGCTTGGAGATGGCCGGCTGGCTCATCGCGAACGGTTCAGCCAGCTCGGTGACCGATGCTTCGCCAAGGGCGAGGCGGGCAAGAATCGCGCGTCGTGTAGGGTCGGCGAGCGCGGCGAAGGTGGCGTCGAGGAGGCCAGTGCCTCCCGTTTCATAACCGGATAGTTTCATAACCTATCGGTTATATACACCGCTGCCCGGCGGAGGTCAAGGGCTTTTTTCGAAGGCGGGCCGGGCTCATGATTGAGCACCCTCTTCGGCCCTTTGTCCAATGCACAAGCTCGTTCCGGCGATCGCCCTCCTCGCGGCTGCGCAGCTTCCCGCGCAGACCAAACCATTCTCGGTGGTCGAAACCAGCATCACCGACATGCGCACCGCGCTGCAGCAGAAGCGCACGACGTCGCGCGAAATCGTCACGCAGTACTTGAACCGCATCGCGACGTACGAGGACAAGCTGCACGCGGTGATCACGGTCAATCCGCGCGCGCTCGCCATTGCCGACTCGCTCGACCGGCTCCGCGCGCGGGGACGGATCCTCGGCCCGCTGCACGGAATCCCCGTCGCGCTCAAGGACAACGTCCACACGACCGACATGCCGACGACGGGCGGCGCACTGGCCTTCGCCGGTCTGGTGCCTCCGTACGAGGCGACGCTCACGAGGAATCTCGAGGACGCCGGCGCGATCATCATCGCCAAGACGCAGCTGACCGAGCTCGCCAACTGGGTCGCCAGCGGAATGCCGGGGAATTACAACGGCCTCAATGGCTACGGCATGAATCCGTGGGACCCGCGCCGCGACCCGCGCGATCAATTCTTCGACGGACGCCCCGTGCTCGGCACGGGCGGCTCGAGCTCCGGGGCGGGCACGAACGTGAGCTTCTGGGCAGCGAATGTCGGGACGGAGACGTCCGGCTCCATTCTCAGTCCGTCCAATCAAAACATGCTCGTCGGCATCAAGCCGACGGTTGGTCGAGTGAGCCGGTATGGGGTCATTCCAATCACCGCCGACCAGGACACGCCCGGCCCGATGGCCCGCTCGGTCAGCGACGCCGCGATCTTCTTCGGCGCGCTCGAAGGCGCGCAGCCCGACCCGCACGACTCACTGACCCGTCGCTGCCCGCCACCGGCCGGCCGTGACTATACGAGATTTCTCAACGCCGCCGGCCTCAAAGGCGCGCGCATCGGCATTCCGCGGGTCTTCTTCTACGAGCGCACGTCGGCCGGCAGCACCACGCCGCGCGGCGGTTTGACCGACCCGCAACGCAAGGTGATGGACGAGGCGATCGCCGTACTCAAGGCGCAAGGCGCCGTCATCGTCGATCCCGCCGATATCCCGAGCGTCGCGGATACCAACGCCGCGAACAATTTCCTGAATTGGAACACGTGCAGTGGTCCCGAGAACGCCAAAGGGCTCGACGCCAACTGCTCGGTCGTCCTCAAGTACGGTATGAAGCGCGACTTCAACACCTGGCTCAAGTCGCTCGGCGACAAGGCACCGGTCAAAACCCTGACCGAGCTCCGTCAGTGGAACATCGCGCACCAACGCGCCGGGTCGATCAAATACGCCCAAGCGAATCTCGACATCTCCGACGAGATGGACGTCCAGGGCGACCGCGCGCGGTACGACGCCGATCGTCGAAAGGACATTCTCCTCGGCGGCACCAATGGCATCGACGCGGCGCTCAAGACCCACCGCCTCGACGCCCTGCTCTTCCCCGGCGTAAGCAGCGCCGGCATCGCGGCTCGGCCCGGGTACCCGACTGTGACCGTGCCGTTCGGATTCGTTCCCGTCCCCGCCGGCACCGGAGCCGCAGCATTCCCCGCAGGCTTCGAACCAAAGCCTTCTCCGTACAACGTGAGCTTCACCGGGACCGCTTGTTCCGAGCCGAAGCTCATCGAGCTGGCGTACGCGTTCGAGCAGGCGACCAAGAAACGAATTCCGCCGCCGCTCTTTCCCTGACCCGGCCTTTCGCGCGTCCGACGGTGATCGGTCGGGTAGCCTCGTTTTTCCTACTGGAACTTTCGTTTACGATCCGACATTCTGGTGCCGCAACCCATTTGTGAGGCTCGAAGATGGCGGTGGATGCGATCATCATCGGTGGAGGACTCGGCGGGTCGGCATTGGCCGAGCAGTTGGCGAAGGCGGGCCACGACGTGGTGGTCTTCGAGCGCGAGACCGAGTTCAAGGATCGCGTGCGCGGCGAGAACATGCTCCCATGGGGCGTCGCGGCAGCCAGAAGGCTGGGCATACTAGACGACTTGATCGCCGCCGGCGGCAACCAGGCCAACACCTGGATGCCCTACGCTATGGGGCGTCCGTCGCCACCTCGCGATTTGCGTGCGACGACGCCCGGCCGCGACACGATGTTGAACATCTTTCATCCCGACATGCAGGGCGTTGTGATGAAGCGCGCCATTGACGCCGGCGCGACGGTCATGCGCGGTGCGACGGTCCTCTCGCTCGACGCCGGTCCGAATAAATCTCCGTCGGTAACCTACGAATTCGAAGGCAAGCTCCTCGCGGAGACCGCGCGCATCGTCGTCGGAGCAGACGGTCGTAGCTCGAATATGCGTATCTGGGGCGGATTCGAGGTGCAGCGAGACCCCAAGTTCCTCACGATCGCCGGATCCATCGTCGAAAACACCGACGTCCCGGAAGACGGCGCCTACCTCTGCATGGGTCCGGGGTTCGCGAGCTTCTGGGCTCCGCTTGGGCAGCGCAAGTCGAGAACGTATTTCGTGTACCCGACCGCGGCCGGGAAACGCCGGCTCACCGGAAAAGACAAGCTGGACGACTTTCTCCAAGCGTTACAATCGGTCGGCACACCAGCATCGTGGACAGACGGCGCGCGCGCGATCGGTCCCCTCGCCGAATTCGACGGAGCCGATCGCTGGGTCGATTCGCCGGCGAAGAACGGCGTGGTGCTCATTGGAGACGCCGCGGCGTCGTCGGACCCGTCGTGGGGCTCCGGACTGTCGCTGACGCTGGCCGACGTCGAACACCTCGCGAATCAGCTCAAGGGCAACGCGGATTGGAACGCCGCAATCAGCGACTACGCGCGGCAGCACGACGAGTACTACGGCGCGCTCCACAGGATACATTCGTGGATGCGCGAGCTTTTCTGGACGCCCGGACCGGAAGCCGATGAGCGGCGACACCGCGTCTTCTCCCGCATGTATCAGGACCCGACCGGCTTCCCGGACAGCATAGGACTCGGACCGTTCGGCCCGAGCGACGAGCGCGCACGACAACTCACTCTCGGCATCGGCTACTGAACGACCATGCGTAAAATCGCGATTCTTCTTGCCGCGCCGGCGCTCGCCGTCGCGCAAACTCCCGTCGCGTCTCCGCGCATCGAGATCACATTCGCCAAAGCCGCGCACGCCGAGGCGATCACGGGTCGCGTGTACGTTGCCATCAGCAAGACGAGCGACGCCAATCGGACGCCGATTCAGCAAGCCGGCGAAACGGGAGTGCCGCTGTTCGCCGTGAACATCGACCAACTGGCGCCAGGCGCGGTCGCGACGATCGACGCGAAGACGTTCGGGCACCCCGTGCAGAACCTGCGCGATATCCCGGCCGGAGAGTATTGGGTTCAGCCGTTCGTGAACATCTACACGAAGTTCGCCCGCGCGGACGGCCACACGGTCTGGCTGCACATGGACCAGTGGGAAGGACAACATTGGCAGCGCTCGCCGGGCAATCTCTACGGCGATCCGATCAAGATCACGTTTGACCCGAAACTATCCAAACCGGTCAGACTCGTCGCCGACAAGGTTGTCCCCGCGCTGGCGCTTCCCGCCGATAACGAGCACGTGAAGCGCATCAAGATCCAGAGCCAGATCCTCACCAAATGGTGGGGCCATCCCATATACCTCGGGGCTACCATCCTGCTGCCGAAGGACTACGACCGACATCCCGACGCCAAGTATCCGATCATCTACGATCAGGGACACTTCTCGCTCGGCGCGCCGGGCGGTTACGGACAAACGGGCGGGCGCGGCGGTCAACGCGGCGGCGACTTCACGTCGTACTGGGACGCCGACGGGACTCCGCGAATGATTCTCGTCACGTTGCAGCATCCGTCGCCCTACTACGACGACTCGTACGGCGTGAATTCGGCGAACAACGGGCCGTTCGGCGACGCGATCATCCAGGAGTTGATTCCCGAGATCGAGACGAAATTCCGCGCGATCCGCGAGCCGTGGGCCCGCTTGCTCACCGGCGGATCGACGGGCGGCTGGATCGCGCTGGCGCATCAGGTCTTCTATCCCGATTTCTACGGCGGGACATGGGCGCTCTGCCCGGACGGCGTCGATTTCCGTTATCACCAGATCGTCAACGTCTACGACGACGCCAACGCGTATTGGATCGACAAGGGCTGGACGAAAATCGATCGGCCCGACAGTCGTCGGCCGGACGGCAACATCCAGACGATGATGAAGGACGAGAACTGGTACGAGCTCGTCCAGGGCGACCACTCGCGATCGAGCGGTCAGTGGGACATCTGGGAAGCGACGTACGGTCCCGTCGGCGCCGACGGCTATCCGGCGCCGATCTGGGACAAGCGCACGGGCGTGATCGACACCCATGTCGCCGCGTACTGGAAGGAGCACTACGACCTGCGGAACATCCTCGAGACGAACTGGCCGACGCTCGGGCCGAAGGTGGCGAACAAGATCAACGTCTATGTCGGCGACGCGGACACGTATTTCTTGAACATGGGCGTGCACATGCTCGAGAATTTTCTAAAGTCCGCCAAGAATCCGGCGTGGACGGGGGAGGTCGTTTTCCAACCGATGGCGCCGCACTGCTGGGGGCCAAGCCTCCGTGAGCTGATCCCGAAGATGGCAGCCCAGGTCGACAAGTCCGCGCCAGGAGGCGCGGACGTGAAAAGCTGGAAGTACTGACGGTTCGTCGAGGCGATCAGCGACCGCTCGGAAACTCGAGTGTGGCGAGAATCGAGAACACGCGGTTTTTGAGGTTCGTGGCCGTCGAGACTTTGGACAAGCCATAATCGTAGCGCGCAGCAAGCCCGATCGTTCGCCCACCCATGTTGAACGCGATTCCGGCGCCGCCAATCAGGCTGAAGTCCGTCGAGTTCACGTTCGAGTCGGCGTCGTCGCAGCTCGTGCTTTCCGAGACCCCCTGCCCGTGAACTTCGAATTTGCAGCTCGTCTTGAACGCGAGCGCGGGCCCGGCGTAGATGAATGGTTTGGGTCCGACAGTCGCCGCGGCAAGCTCGAAGCGCATCAATGCGGGGATCTGCACATAGCCCACCGTCACACTCCCGGAGAACCCGGGCTGCGACGCGTCGCTCGCGTTTGCGCCCTTCATCGAGTACGCGATCTCCGGCTCGAATGCGATCGTGGGCGAGAACGGCAATACGGCGAGCACGCCGGCGAGCACTCCGGTTCGCCGGCTGACGTCACCAATGTCATTCCCGCTAAAGGTGGCCTCGTTCGCACCGAGCGTGATGCCGAAGCGGCGCGGCGGCATCGGAAGCCCGCTTTGGGCCGAGGCGGATCCAGCGAGTGACAAGGCGCACACTCCAGCGATACC
>Ga0207689_10000319_pt1 | contig 44543 bp, 36 predicted proteins | sample KBSMisM52_FD_184312 | JGI IMG/M metagenome (GOLD analysis project Ga0207689, IMG submission 184312) | Miscanthus rhizosphere microbial communities from Kellogg Biological Station, Michigan, USA - KBS Miscanthus M5-2 (SPAdes) (version 2) | ecosystem: Host-associated > Plants > Roots >...
GACTTTCAGCCGCTCCGTAGCTCGTTCGAGAAACTCGAATTGTCCCGACCACGCGATCGAATAGCCGGGAGGGATGTGCACGTCACGCTTGACCAGCTGCTGCATCTCACGCACTGCGTAATCGTCGCCACCGTGTGCATTCCGTGTATGTCCGAATGTGCAATTATTATGTCCCTTGGCGTACATCTCGTGTGCACTTCGTGTGCACTTTATTCGCACATGGACGAAATATGCGAGCACTTACTGACACAAAATGATCGAAGAATCGAACGCTTGCAAATGGCGCTTCTGCGTCGCGCCGATGATGGACTGGACCGATCGGCACTGCCGCTATTTCATGCGCGTTATCTCGAAACGCGCGCGGCTCTATACGGAGATGATCACCGCGCCCGCGCTTACGCACGGCGACGTGCGACGGCATCTCGAATTCAATCCGGCCGAACATCCGGTCGCGCTGCAACTCGGTGGCAGCGACGCCGCGCAACTCGCCCATGCGGCTCGGCTGGGCGAGCGCTATGGGTACGACGAGATCAATCTCAATTGCGGCTGTCCGTCGGAACGCGTGCAGACGGGGAGCTTCGGCGCGTGCCTGATGGCCGAGCCCGCGCTGGTCGCGGCATGCGTGCGCGCGATGCGCGACGCGGTGAATGTGCCGGTGACGGTCAAGCACCGGATCGGCCTCGGCACGGCGAGCGAGTATGGCTTCGTCCGCGATTTTGTCGGTTGCGTCGCCGACGCCGGTTGCGACGTCTTCATCGTTCATGCGCGCAACGCGGTGCTGAAGGGGCTTTCCCCGAAAGAGAATCGCGAAATCCCGCCGCTGCGCTACGAGGTGGCGCGTCGGTTGAAACGCGATTTTCCAGCGGTGACGATCGTGCTGAACGGCGGACTCGCGGACTGGGCGTCGATCGATCGCGAGTTCGACGGCGTCGACGGCGTGATGCTCGGTCGCGCCGCGTATCACGATCCGTATCTGCTCGCCGATGTCGATCGCCGTCTGTTCGGCGAGACAGATGCGGCGCCTTCGCGCGCGGACGTCGTCGACACGATGATCGCCTACGCGGACGCGGAGCTCGCCCGCGGCACATCGCTGCGCGCGATCACGCGGCACCTGCTCGGGCTGTATCACGGTGTGCGCGGCGGGCGGCAGTTCCGGCAGATCCTTTCGGACGCGACGCGACTGCGCATGGCCGACGCATCGTTGGTGCGCGATGCGCAGCCGGTCACTGCGTGACGGTGAGCGTCAGAGCCTCGCCGCAGCAACCCTGACGTCTGCGGCGTCGGTCGCGGCAGTCGTGTCGGCCAGCGCAGCGTCGCGGATCCGCACGTCGACGCGATGCTCGGCGCCGTCGTCCGGTGCGGCGAAGCGGTCGCCCGCAACGCGCGTCCCGTCGACGTCGATGTCGACCGCACCGGACGAAATGCGCAGCGGATTCTCCACACGAATCACGTACGTCGCGCCGCCGCGGCGGTAGCGGACCGTGTAGCCCGACCATTCGTGCGGAATGCAGGGCGCGACCCGCACGTGATCGCCCTGCACCCGAACGCCGAGCATGTACTCGATGCCGGCGCGATAGAGCCAGCCTGCAGCCCCGGTGTACCACGACCAGCCGCCGCGACCGACGTGCGGGGGTTCGCTGTAGACGTCGCCCGGCACGACGTACGGCTCGATCTTGTAACGATGGGCGCCGCCGCGCGTGGACGCGTGATTGATCGGATTCAGCATGCCGAACAATTCGAACGCGCGGTCGCCGTCGCCCTGCATCGCGTACGCGATCACGCACCAAGCGGCCGCATGCGTGTACTGGGCGCCGTTCTCGCGCACGCCAGGCAGGTAGCCCTGGATGTAGCCGGGGTCGGGGTCGCTCGCATTGAACGGCGGCGTGAACAGCAGCACCATGTCGTCGCCGCGCTTGACGAGGTACTCCGACACGGCATCCATTGCCTGCCGCGCGCGCTCCGGATCGCCCGCGCCGGAGATGGTCGCCCAGCTTTGTGCGATCGAATCGATCCGGCATTCGCGGTTGTACGCCGAGCCGAGCGGTGAGCCGTCGTCGAAATAAGCGCGCCGGAACCATGCGCCGTCCCACGCGTTGCGGTCGAGCGCCCGCTGCAGCGATTCGGCGGTCTGCTGCCACGTTCGCGCGCGCGTCGCGTCGCCGCGTGCCGCAGCGATCGGCGCGAACGCGCGCAGCGTCGCATACAGGAACCAGCCGAGCCAGACCGATTCGCCGCGGCCGTGGATGCCGACGCGGTTCATGCCGTCGTTCCAGTCGCCGCCATGCATGAGCGGCAAATCGTGCGCGCCGGTTCCGAGGCTCGCATCGAGTGCGCGCGCGCAGTGCTCGTAGACCGATGCAACCTCGGACGACACTTCCACTTCCGAGTACAGGTCCTCGCGCATCGGCGGCACCGGAGGCCCTTCGATGAACGGCGCGTCGACGTCGAGCACGGCGGTGTCGCCGGTGGTTTCGACGTAGTGCGCGGCGACGTACGGCAGGAACACGCGGTCGTCGGCGAAGCGCGTGCGTACGCCGCGCCCGGACGGCGGGTGCCACCAATGCTGGACATCGCCTTGCGGGAATTGATGTGCGCATGCGCGGACTATGTGCGCCCGTGCCTCGGCGGGTGCTGCGACCGCCAGGGCCATCACGTCCTGCAACTGGTCGCGAAAACCGTACGCGCCGCCGGCTTGGTAAAAGCCTGCGCGCGCGAACAGCCGGCAAGCACGCGTCTGGTAGAGCAGCCAGCGATTCAGGATGAAGTTCGTCGCGACGTCGGGCGTGTCGACGGTGATCGTGCCGAGCACGTCGTCCCATTCGCCGGTGATGCGCTCGTACAGTGCGGGGATGTCGGCGCGCCGATAGCTCGCGACCAGCGCGCGCGCCGCCTCCTCGCTGTCCGCTTCACCCAGCAGGAAGTGCAGGCGCACGGTCGTTCCCGGCGCCACGCTGATGCGTCGCTGCAGTGCCGCGCACGGGTCGAAGCCGGCGCCGCCGCGTCCAGTCAGTGCGCCGCCATCGGTCAACGCGGCCGGCGCGTCGAGTCGGCCGTTGCGGCCGAGAAACTCGGACCGGTCGCATGTCAGCGAGTCGATCGCTGCGCTGCTCGCCAGGAACGCCCACCGCGACGCGAACTCGCGGTTGCGCGGGTTGCGCGCGTACACGCTGCCGCCGGCCTTGTCGGGCGTGGTGATGATGAATGGCGCGTTCGCGACGCGGGACGCACCGAGCGACCATTCGACGTACGCGGTGACGGCGAGGTTCACCTCCGTGTCGCCGGGATTGGTCAGCACGAGGCTCGAGATCTTGACGGGAGCATCGGGCGCCACGAATTGCGTCAGCGCGCAGCGGATGCCCTGCGCGATGCTCTCGAATCGAACGTAGCCCGCGCCGAAGCGCGCGACGTAGCTCGCTTCGTCGATGCGGATCGGCAAGGCTGTCGGCGTCCATAGCGCGCCGGTCGCAAGATCCTGCAAGTAGAAGCACTCGGCCGGCGGCGCCGACACCGGGTCGTTCGACCACGGCGTCAACTGGTTCTCGCGGCTGTTCTCCGCCCAAGTGAATCCCGCGCCCGACTCCGACGCGATGAAGCCGAACTCCGGATTGGCGACGACGTTGACCCACGGCAACGGCGTCTGCTGGCCCTTCGCGAGCACGATCACGTATTCACGGCCATCCGGCGTGAACCCGCCGAGCCCATTGAAGAAGCGCACTCTCGGCACGTCGATCTTTTCGCCCGCGGCCGCCGGCGGCGCAAGCGCGGGCTCGCGCACCGCTGTCACCGGATGCCGGACCCGCAGCAACTGCTCGACGAGGTTGCCCTGAGCGCTGGCTACGACGGCGCGCGCGGCCGTATGCAGCAGCACGCGCTCCTCGGCCGCGAGGGCGTCGCCGCGGACGACGTACACCCCGCCGCGAACCGCCTGCCGGTCGCCGCTCGCGCGCGACTCCGCATCACGAACGAGATTCTGCAGATGCTCCTGCACCCCGGGCGCATACGTTACCGCCTGGTCGTTCAACAGTACGAGATCGACGGCGAGTCCCTTAAGGTTCCAGTATTCGTGCGCCGTCAACAGCTGCCGCAGCAGGCCGCGATCGTCGATGTCGTCGATCCGTGCGAGCAGGATCGGCCGATCGCCGGAAATGCCGAGCCGCCACAGTCCCGACAGCGGCAGCGTGTTCGACTGCAGTGTTTGCTGCGACGGCCGCAGCGCGGCGTCGTGGAAGAGCAGCGTGTTGGCAAGCTGCTGGTACAGATGCGCCTCGCCATGGTCGATGCCGAGATAGTGCAGCTGCACCTGCGCGTGCGTCCACGCGAGCGATGACGCGCGCTCATAGGCGGCCGGGTCGTGATACTTGTCGGCGAGACCGAGTATGTCCTCGCGGGTTGTCGCGATCATCGTGGCGAATGCCACCTGCGTCGCTGCGCCCGGTGCAATTTTCACGCGGACGCGCAGGCTCGCGATCGGGTCGAGAACGGCACCGGTGAAATTGGTAAGCGGCCGGCCATCGGTGATGGCGATCGGCGCTTGCACCGTGCGTCCGCGGCCGAGGAAGCGCGCGCGATCGGTCTCGAACTCGATGCCCGCCGCGGCGTCGCTTGCAATCACGTGTGCGCCGAAGAGCTCGCGGTCGGTTACGGCGCGCGGGCGGCGCGAGAAGACGAGCCCCGACACCTGCGGCACGAACTCGCTGCGGACGAACAGGTTCGAGAACGCCGGGTGCGCGAGGTCTGCGGCCGGCGGCGTGAGCGTGATCTCCGCGTACGACGTGATCTCGATCTCGGTCGCTCGCGTGCCGAAGTTGCGCAGCGTGAGACGCCGAATCTCGGCGTCGTCCTCGGCCGAGACGATCACTTCGAGCATCGTCTCGATGTTGCCGTCCTGGCGCACGATCCTGACGCGGTCCTCGTGGAACGCGACGTCGTAGCTCGCCGGCTCGACGCAGATCGGCTGGTAGCCGGCCGACCACACCCGTCCGTCGCCCGTGTCGCGCAGGTAGATGAAGCTGCCGTGGTTGTCGCACGTCGGATCTTCGCGCCACCGCGTGACGCCGACTTCGCGCCACTGGCTGTAGCCGGCGCCGGCGGCGGTGACCATCACGGCGTAACGGCCGTTCGACATCAGCTGCGTCGACGGCCGCGGCAGGTGCGGCGAGTGCAGCCGCTCCTCGAATGCGAGCCGGCCGTCGTCGATCAGCGCGGCCTCTTCCTGGTCGGCGCGCGGCAGCGCGATCGACGCGTCACGGTGCCGCGTTTCCTGCAGCAGGATTCCCGACGCGCGGATCAGCGGCTCGCGGTGGAACCGGCGTCGCAGCGCCGAATCGAGCAGCACGTTCGCGAGCGCTACGAGCGTCATCCCCTGGTGATGCGCCATGTACGCGCGGACGATGGCGACATCGCTGGTGTCCGGTATCCGCTGCCGCGTGAAGTCGAGCGCCTCGTAGAAGCCGTAGCGGCCGCGGCCGTTCAACGCTTCCAGTCGCAGGAAGTTCGCCGCGGCCGCGCGCGGCGCGTACATCGCCGCCAGGCCGGTCGCGTACGGCGCGATGACGAGATCCTCGCCGAGACCGCGCTTCAACCCGAGCCCCGGAACGCCGAATGTCGAGTACTGGAACGTCAACTCCAGGTCGCGCTCGTTCAGCGCGGATTCCGAGATGCCCCACGGCACGCCGCGGCGCGTTGCGTAATCAATCTGCCGCTCGACGACCGTGCGGCACGTGTGGTCGAGCAGGCTGCCGTACGGCGTGTCCATCAGCAGCGACGGCATCAGATACTCGAACATCGACCCCGACCACGACACGAGCACCGACTTGCCGCCGACGGCGATCAGCGTGCGGCCGAGGCGGAACCAGTGCTCCGGCGGCACGTCGTGCTTGGCGATCGCGATGAAACTCGCGAGCCGCGCTTCCGAGGCGAGCAAATCGTAGAACGAAGGGTCCAGCCGCGCCGCGTCGACCTGATAGCCGATGGAGAACAGCTTGCGCGTCGGGTCGTACAGGAACCGGAAATCCATCTCCACGAACAGCGCATGCGCTTCGCGCGCGATGTGCTGCAACCGCTCGATCAATCGCACGGCATCGCGCTCGACGTGGCGCAACGTCTCACTGCAGGCGGCGCGGGCGGCCAGCGGAATCGTCTCGGTCGTCTCGAGTCGGTGCCGGATTGCCGCGCATTGCGCGGGCAGCCCGGCGAGCGGCAGGTCCGGCAGGATCTCGCGCGCAAGCAGCGCGGCGGTAGCTGTGTCGTGCGGCGCAACGTCCTCGTCCTGGCGCGCGTCCGGGTCGGGTGCGATCCACCAGGGCGCGAGCTGACGGAACTCCGCATGGCGCCGCACGATGCCGTCGTGGAGAACACCGGCACTGATCTCGACTTCCGCCAGCGTTGCGTGCGCGCCTTCTTCGGCGATGACGCGCGCCATGTCGAGCACGTCGTTCGCGAGCCGTTCGAATTCGGGCCAGCGCACGGCGCCGCCTACCTGCGGGTCGGCGAGCAGCGCATCGAGCGCCGCGAGCGCGTCCTGCAACTGGACGACATTGACGCTGGTGGCCGGGCGCTTGCGGTCCGCGCGCTCGACGGCACGGCGCAGCAGTGCGACGTCGTCGGCAACGCCGCGCCACGCATTGCCGTCGACGGCGGGTTGCGCGATCGACATCCGCGCGGCGGACGACAACGCAATCAGGCATCCGGCGAGGTTGCCGCTATCGACGGTGGATACATACCGCGGCTCGAGCGAGAGCAGCGTCGTCGTCTCGATCCAGTTGAAGAAGTGGCCGCGATGCCGCGGCAGCTTCGCGAGGGTGCCAAGGCAGGCTTCGATGCGCTCGCACATTTCCGGCAGGCCAACCCACCCGAACTCGCGCGCCGCGACGGTGGCCACCAGGTACATGCCGATGTTCGTCGGCGACGTGCGGTGCGCGACAACGCGTTCGGGATCGACCTGCACGTTGTCGGGGGGCAGGAAGTTCTCGTCGGGACCCGCGAGATCGGCGAAGTACTGCCACGTCTGCCGCGCGATCAGCCGCAGCTGCGCAGCTTCGCTCGGCGTAGGCGCCTCGACCGCGCGCGCGAGCACCGGCTGGCTCGCGCGCCATGCGAACACGGGTGCTGCAAACCACAGGAACAGGAAGGGCGCCGCGACGGTCAGCGCCGCCGGGTTGGCCAGCAGCAGCGCGAACAGCACGCATGCGGTGATGGCCAGCGCCGCGTACGCATTGCGCACGAAGCTCGCGAGCGTCATCGACGCACTCGCCTGCACCTGCGCAGCGGAGTTCCATTCGAGCAGTCGCTGCCGGATGACGAGCCGGCCAAGCGTGCGGACGATCGCGTCGATCATCAGGACGCAATCACGCGGCAGCATCGCGAGCTGGAACAGCGTACGGCCGCAGCCCTGCAGGACGTCGTCGCGGAGCATGCGCAGCCAGTTGCCGCGATCGGTGTTGGGTCGCGGCACCAGCCGGTCGACCAACGCCAGCAGCGCCGGTAGCAGGAACGTCGCCAGGGCCAGGACGCCGAAACGCTGGCCGCCCGCGCCTTCGACGAGCCATGCGATGGACAGCAGCAGGAACAGGCTCGGCGCCACCAGCGTGCGCCGCAGGTTGTCGAGCATTTTCCACTGCGCGATCGGCGACAGCTGGCGGCTGCGCACGCCGGCGATCCACGGCAGCAGTTGCCAGTCGCCGCGTGCCCACCGGTGGCTCCGCGCCGCGGCAACTTCGGTATGCGCCGGAAACTCCTCGAAGAGCTCGACGTCGCTGACGAACCCACAGCGTGCGTAGCTTCCTTCCAGCAGATCGTGACTCAGAATCGCGTCGGCGGGCATCCGGCCGCGCAGCGCCGCCTCGAACGCATCGACCTCGTACATGCCCTTGCCGGTGAAAGAGCCTCGCCCGAACAGATCCTGATACACGTCCGAGACATGGAACGTGTACGGATCGACGCCGCAATGGCCGGAGAACCATTCCTGGAACCAGCTGCTCGACTGGCGCGTCGGCAGCGTCGGCGTGACGCGCGGCTGCAGGATCGCGTAACCGTCGGTGATCGCACCCGTCGCCGCATCCGTCCGCGGCCGGTTGAGCGGATGCAGCAGCGTGCCGACAAGCTCGGTCGCCACGCCGAACGGCATGATCGTGTCCGCGTCGAGCGTCATGACGAACCGCACGGCGGCCGGCGGCGGCGCGTGATGCGGTACGTTCGTCATGAACGACGTATCGGTGGCGCCGCGCAGCAGCCGGTTGAACTCGTGCAGCTTGCCGCGCTTGCGTTCCCATCCCATCCACGTGCCCTGCGCCGGATTCCACTGGCGCCCGCGGTGGAACAGGTAGAACACCGGCGGCCCGCCGCTGGCGTCGCCGTAGCGTGCATTGAGCGCGTGAATCGCGTCGGCCGCCGCCTGCAGCTGGCGTGCATCGTCGTCGGCGTGCTCGACCGGCGCGTCGAGCCAGTCGGTCAGCAGGGCGAAATAGATCTCGCCGGTGTTGACGCCGTTCGACAGGTAGTGCGTCTCGAGCATCCTTGCGTGCCCGGCGATCGATTGCTCGCTGACGAGCATCGTCGGCACGACGACAAACGTGCGCATCGTCGCGTCGAGTCCGTCGGGCAACTTCAAGCGCGGCAGGTGGCGCGGCGTCACATGGTCCGACACGAGGCGGTTGACAAGCAGCAGCGCGATCTCGGATGCCGGTGCGAGCGCCAGCGCCGCATAGACCCACAGCGTCCACTTGGCCACGCCGTCTTCGGCCGCCGCCGTCAGCAGCAGTGCGAGGATGCCGCACGCGACGACGATGATCGTGCCGGCGTATATCGGCAGCGCGCGATCGGCGTGGCGCTGCAGCACGGTCCGCAGGTAGGAGCGGCGGTAGCCGAGCTCGCGCTCGAACAGCGTGCGGCCGGTGCCGATCAGCCAGAAGCCGAGATCGGCGGCGCGCGAATCGCGGTCGTCGCTCATCGCCATCGTCTTGGCGACGACGGCGTCGGCGACGGCGAGCTCGGTATGCTGCGAACGCCGCGCGAGATCCTCGATCGCGCTCCGATAGCGATCGCGCGTGATGAAATCCATCTGCGCGAACAACGGATGGCGGCACAGCGCGTCGTTGACGAGACTCGCGGCCTCGACGAAATCGGGCCACTCGTATGCGGACAGCAGCCGCATGCTGGTGATCAGGTTGCGTACCGAAAGATCGGCGGCGGCTTGGCGGCTGATCTCCATCTGCACCACGGCCTCGGCGCTCGTTCCCTCGGCGGCCAGCCGCTGCGACAACTCCTGCAGTGCGACGGCGGCAGCCGCGTCGCGGTGCCGCAGCCGCTGGAACAGCTGGACGGTGAATGCGCGCGACCAGCCCGACGCCGTGCCGGCGCTGACGAGCGAAACGTCGTCGACGACGTCGGTCGCGAGCCCGGTCAGCGCATTGGCGTAGCGATCGGCCTGCTCGCGACCCTTCATCGACGCGACGATGCGAACGGCCAGCCGGCGCGCGTTCTCGATCATCACGATCCGCAGCACCGTCGGCAGCGCCCAGAGCTCGGCGAGATCCAGCGGATCGTCCTTTTGGTACGCGCCTACAAAACGCAGCAGCAGTTCCGGATCGAACCGGCTGTCGGTGTGGGCAACGAACGCCCACGCGATGCCGTAGATGCGCGGCAGGCCGGCGAGCGGGCCGGCATCGAGTGCGGGCAGGCGCGCGTAGAACCGCGCCGGCAGCAGCGTGCGGATGTCACGCAGCTGGTCCTCGACGACATGGAAGTTATTGACCAGCCAGTCGGCGGCCGGCGTTATCAGTCGCTTCGACTTGACTGCGTCGCTGATCGCCGCGTAAGCCTCGCGCAGCACGTTGGCGTTGTCGGTGTTGCGCTGCGCGAACGGGCGCCAGCGTGGGGGTCGACCGCCTACCGGCTGTGCGGCGGCCAGCGAGCGTGCGTGCTGCTCGAGCCGTTCGGGACTGAAGAGCTCGGCCCACAACGGTTCCTGGTCGTCTTGCTCGAAGCGGCCGGGACCGGTGTGCAGCAGGTTTCGGAAAGCGGGCTTCATCACAGGGTCCGGCATCGATCGCGGACACGATTGCCCGACGTCCCGATTGTACGACGCGACCGTCCTGCGCCCCGGGAACAGGCGCGGTCCGCGAAGGGGCGCAACCGCGCGCTCGACCTGCTAATATGCCCGCCTCGCCGCAACGCGCGTCCATTCGAATTTGGGTCCTTTTCCCCGCGTGGCCACGGCACGCAAGCAATGACGGCACCATTCGCGCCGCGCCGGCTGACGATCGCCACGCGCGAATCCGCGCTGGCGCTCTGGCAGGCCGAGCACGTCCGCGCGCAGCTCACCGCCCAGTTCCGGGGCACGACGGTCGAACTTCTCGGCATCACGACGCAGGGTGATCGCGTGCTCGATCGGCCGCTCGCGACGATCGGCGGCAAGGGTCTGTTCATCAAGGAGCTCGAGACCGCGCTGCGCGAAGGCCGCGCCGACCTCGCCGTCCATTCGCTGAAGGACGTGCCAATGGATGTACCCGAAGGCTTCGTGCTCGCCGCGATCTCGGCCCGCGAGGACGCGCGCGACGCGTTCGTGTCGAACCGCTACGAAGCGCTGTCGGCATTGCCTGACGGTGCCGTCGTCGGCACGTCGAGCCTCCGTCGGGAGGCGCAGCTGCGCGAACGCTTTCCACAACTCGCGATCGCGCCGTTGCGCGGTAACGTCCACACGCGGCTGCGCAAGCTCGACGAAGGGCAGTACGACGCGATCATTCTCGCGGCGGCCGGGCTGAAGCGCCTCGGCCTCGGCACACGGATCCGCTCGCTGCTCGACCCCGACGACAGCCTGCCGGCGCCAGGCCAGGGTGCGCTCGCGATCGAATGCCGTGCCGATCGCACCGACCTGATGGCGGCGCTTGAATGGATCGCCGATCGGTCGACCACGCTTGCAACCGCAGCCGAGCGCGCGTTTTCCCGCGCGCTCGGGGGCAGCTGCCACACGCCGCTCGCTGCGTACGCCGAATGGGAAGAGGACCGGCTGTGGCTGCGCGGCCTCATCGCCACGCGCGACGGACGCGACGTGATCCGCGGTGAACGCGAGAGTGCCGTCGTCGACATCGAAGGCGCCCGCGCGCTCGGCGGTGCCTTGGCCGACGAGTTCCTTGCGCGCGGCGCACACCGGCTTGCGATCGAATGAAGACTTCCGCATGACGAGCGATGTCCATTCGCTGGCGGTTCCGCAACGCGAGCGCGGTCCGCTCGATGGCATCGGTGTCGTCGTCACGCGGCCGCTGCGCCAGGCCGCGGTGCTGGCTGCGCGGATCGCGTCGCTCGGCGGCGTGCCAATCGTCTGGCCGGCGATCGTTATCCTGCCGCCGTTGGATCGGGCGCCGCTCGCGCGCGTGCACGCGCTGCTCGCCGACTACGACATCGCGATCTTCGTCTCGGCGAATGCCGTCGAATTCGGTGCGCCCACCGCCTGCAGTTGGCCGGAGCGAATCGTCACCTACGCGCCCGGGCCCGGAACCGCCGAGGCACTCGCCGCAGCCGGCGTCCCCGGCGCGCATGTGCCCACCACATCGTTCGACAGCGAAGGAATGCTGGAGCTGCCGTCGCTCGCCGATGTCACCGGCAAGCGCGTCGTCATCTTCCGCGGCGAAGGCGGGCGCGAGTTTCTCGGCAACACGTTGCGCTCGCGCGGCGCAACCGTCGATCACGTGCCCTGCTACCGGCGTGTTGCGCCGCAATCCGGTGCCGAGGGGCTCGTCGAGGCGATGCGGGAACGCCGCGCGCACGCGCTGACGCTGACGTCGAGCGAAGGCGTCGACAATCTCGTCGCGGCCGTCGGTCCGGCCGGCCGCGCGCTGATCACGCAGTTGCCGGTGTTCGCTTCGCATCCGCGGATCGCGGAGCGCGTGCGGGAGCATGGCTTGCGTGCAGTGGAAACCGCCGGCGGCGATGCCGGTCTCCTCGCCGGCGTGCTCGAGTGGTTCACCGACCCGCATCGGAGCGCCGCTGCGCCGAGTGCGTAAGGCAAGGCTGTTGTCCCGGAATGCATCCTACTTCGAGGCGCCGTTCATGAACGACATCGACATACTCCTAACCGCGCCGCTGCCGCCCTTTCTCGATGAGCCGTTGAAGGCAAATTACCGCTGCCACGAATATGTCCGGGCAGCGGACAAGCCGGCCCTGCTGGAAAGTGTCGGACCGAAAATTCGCGGGCTCGTCCAGGGCGGAGGGACCGTGACGCCGACGGCACTGCTCGATGCGCTGCCTTCGCTCGAGATCATCTCCGTGTTCGGCGTCGGCTACGACGGCGTGCCGGTCGATTATTGCCGCAAGCGCGACATCAAGGTTACGAACACGCCAGACGTCTTGACCGACGACGTCGCCGACGTTGCCGTCGCGCTGATCCTGATGACCGGACGCGGCTTCGTTCGCGCGAACCGTTTCGTCCACAGTGGTGAATGGCTCCGGCGTGGCGCAGATCTCACGACCAAGCTCGGCGGACGCTCGGTGGGCATCGTCGGCCTGGGTCGAATCGGCAAGGCGATTGCCGAGCGTGTCGAGGCAATGCAGATGCGTGTCGCGTACACGGGCCGCAAGCCCCGCGACGTCCCGTATCGATACGTGGGCGACATCCGCTCGCTCGCCGCGGAAGTCGACTTCCTCGTCATTTCCTGTCCGGGCGGACCCGCGACACGGCATCTGGTCGACGAGCACGTGCTCGCGGCGCTGGGCCGGAAGGGGACGCTGATCAACATCGCGCGCGGATCCATCGTCGACGAGGCGGCGCTCGTGCGCGCGCTGGCCGACGGGACGATCAAGGGGGCCGGTCTCGACGTGTTCGACAACGAGCCGAACGTACCGCCGGCACTGCTCGAACTGGACAACGTCGTGCTGCTGCCGCACGTCGGCAGCGCGACGCGCGAGACGCGCGGTGCGATGGGAGACCTGTGCAAGGCGAACCTCGACCAGTGGTTCGCTCAGCGCAGCGTGCTGACGCTGATTCCCGAACTCGCCTGAAGCCCGACCGGCTGGAAAAGCGTCATTCGGGCGGTGCGAGCGGAATCGCGACCGCCCGTCGCTTGCCTGGCGGGAACAGCACGACGAACAGCGCGGTGACGACGAGCGCGAGTGCAAGCCACTCCTGCGGACCGGGCCGCTCGCCCAGCAACAGGATGCCGGAGATCACACCGACCACCGGAACCGGCAGCGACGACAGCGACGACACGGCCACCGGAAGGGTGCGGGCAAGCGTGAACCACGCCCAGTGCGCGAGCGTGCCGGCGAGAAAGACGTTGTAGGCGACGGCGAACCAGCCGCGAGCCGACAGGTTCCCGAATTCGGCCGACCACGGCTGCGGATCGAACAGCGGCGCGAGCACGGCCAGCGGAAGCCACCCGAGCAACATCATCCAGCCCGACATCGTGTTCTGCGCGATGGGGAGCTGCCATTTGCGCAGCAGCACGGTTCCGATCCCCCACGCGATCGCCGCGCCGAGGATCATCAGCGCGCCCAGCGGCGCCTTCCGCATGATGCCAATCTGATCGCCGAGCAGCACAGCCATTCCCGCTGCGCCGAGTGCCAAGCCGAAGAGCTTCCGCCGCGATAGCGGCTCGTGCAGCACGACGGCCGCGATCATCGTTGCCCAGATCGGCATCGTGTACGCAAGAATCGCGCTGCGGCCCGCGGGAAGCTGCTGCACGCCGAACAGCACGAGCCCGTTCCAGGCGGCAATGTTGAAGAACGAGAGGACACCGAGGCGCGTCCACAACGCGCGCGGCACTCGCGTCGAATCCCCCGATATCGACGCGACGAGCAGCATGCCGATGGCGGCGAGCGGCAGCGTCAAGCCGCGGAATGTCAGTGGCGCAAGCTCGGTCACGCCCATCTTCAGTACGGGCCAGTTGCAGCCCCAGACGAGCGTGAGGATCAGGATGAGCGCGATACGGGCGGGCGGGGTCGTGGATTGGGTGGTCATCGGCCAAGCGCTTCTGGAGTGAGTGCACGCCGCGACATTGCCGCTGCCGTCGCAGTCGGGGGAACGTGCGCTTCTGGTTTCTACGGCGGAATGCCGTACTTGCCGACGTGCAGCGCGCGCGCCTGCGTCACCCAACCGTCACGGCGAATGCGCCCGGGAAACTCCCGCAGCCGCGCGTCGAACTCGTCGATGTCGCGTTCGCTCCACCGCGCGATTTGCCGGTAGGTCGCGATGCCGAGCTGATAGAGCATCCGCTCGATGACGGGCCCGACGCCGACGATCAGCTTGAGATCGTCCGGCGTGCCGGGCGCATCGAGCAGCGGCGGGGGCGCGTTACGCTCGATGTCGACGACGATCTGCCGGTAGCGCGCGATTTCCGCACGCGCATCGGCGACATCTGCAAGGAGCCTGCGGCGATCGTCGGCGAACGCGCGAAGCTGAGCAAGCTCGGGGTCAGGCAACGGCTCGACGGCGGGCGGCACCTCGACGGCGGGCGGCACCTCGACGGCGGGCGGCACCTCGACGGCGCGCGGCACCTCGACGGCGCGCGGTGGCGGCGGGGCTGGAATTGCCAAGGGTGGCGCATCGCGCTGCGCGGATCTGACGCCGGCGCGATACGCGACGACGATGCCAATCACGAGCGCGATCACCGCAATGAGCGCGAAACCGGTCACGGACGGCCTGGCTCGGCGAGGATGCGGCGGCGGTGCATGGCGTGGGGGGCACCGGCATTGTATGCGACGGCCAGCGCCCAGGCCAAGGCCGCAGGAAGGGGGTCTCGACGCGCGACTGCTAAAATTCGTGAAACTGTGCCGCTCATGCAGACGACCGAAGCCGATCCCGAACGCATCCCCGGTGCAAACGACGGCGGCGGGGCGTCGCCGCGCTTGCCGGCAGCCCGCCCGCGCGGCGACGGCGTGAAGGCGCTGTGGGTGCTGTTCGCCATCGCGATCCTTGCGGGTGGATATGCCTGGTACGACCAGTGGCGCGTCACCGGCGCGTTGCGCTCCGACGTTGCGCAGAGGCTCACCGCCGTCGACGCGGCAACTGCCCTCGCGCGCGCCCGCGAATCCGACCTGTCCAACGAGCTACGTGACGCGCAGGCAAAGCTCGCGCTGCTCGATACGCGCGTCACCGAATTCCAGTCCCAGCAGGCATCGCTCGAAGCGCTTTACCGGGAGCTCGCGCCGTCGCGCGACGAGCTCGCGCTGTCGGAAGTCGAGCAGATCCTCGTGCTCGCGAGCCAGCAGCTTTCGCTCGGCGGCAACGTGCAGGCGGCGCTGGCCGGTCTGCAGGTCGCCGACGGCAAGCTCGCGCGCCTCGATCGTCCGCAATTGGCACCGCTGCGGCGCGCGCTCGCACGCGACATGGACCGGCTGAAGGCGGTGCCCTACGTCGACGTCTCGGGCATCTCGATCAAGCTCGACCAGTTGACCGCCGCGATCGATGCGCTGCCGCTGGCCAAGGACGAGCGCCTACCCCCGCCCAAGGCCGGCGAGCCTGCGCCGGCCGATTCGGCGTGGCTGCGTTTCGTGCGCGAAGTGTGGAGCGACCTGCGCAACGTGATTCGCATCGAGGTGTCGGACCGTCCCGCGGCACCGCTGGTCACGCCGCAGCAGTCGTTCTTCCTGCACGAGAATCTCCGGTTGCGGCTCCTGTCCGCGCGGCTTGCGCTGCTGTCGCGCGACGAGCGGGCGTTCAAGGCGGACCTCGATGCGGCGGTGGGCTGGCTGCGGCAGTACTTCGACCTGCAAAGCAAATCCGTTCAGGCGGCGCTCGGCACGCTTGCGCAACAGCAGGCGGTGGCGATGCCGGGCGAAATACCGGACCTCGCCGCGAGCCTCGACGCCGTGCGGTCGCTGAAGGCCGTGGCCGACCGCACGCCCGAGCGCGCCGCCGCGCGCGCCAAGTAGCTGGCCGTTCCATGATCACGACGCGCGTGGCAACCGAGTTGGGTCGCGGGCCATGCGCGCGCTGATCGCGTTCCTGCTGCTCGCCGCCGCGGCGGTGACGCTCGCGCTGCTGTTCAGGGTCAACACCGGCTACGTGCTGTTCGTCGCACCGCCGTATCGCGTCGAGCTGTCGCAAAACGCGTTCATCATCATCGCCGTGGTCGCGTTTCTGGCGCTGTACGCAGTGATCCGCGCCGCTGTGCGGATCGCGCAGATGCCCGCCGAGGTCCGCGAGGGGCGGCGCCGCAGGCAGTTCGAACGTTTTCGGAGCAAGCAGGATGCAGCCGTGGTCGCGCTGCTCGAGGGACGTCACGGCAAGGCCCGCCAGTTCGCGCAGGAGGCGCTGGCAATCCCGCAGTCTTCGCCGGTGGCGGCACTGGTCGGCGCGCGTGCCGCGCTCGAGACGCGCGATTATGCCGGCGCTTCGTCGATGCTCGATCGGCCCGACACGCATGCGACCAATCTCGCCGTGCCGAGGCTGATGCTGGAAGCCGAGATCGCGCTCGAGCGCGGACAACCGGCGGAAGCGCTGGCGCGCCTCGCCGAACTGCGGCGCGAAGCGGGCCTGCACACCGCAGCCCAGCGGCTGGAATTGCGCGCGCTCACCGCTGCGGGACGGCCGGGCGAAATTCCGGCGCTCGTCGACCAGCTCGTCAAGCGCAAGGTCTATGACCCCGAGCAGGGCGATCTGCTGCGAGGGAGCGCGCACGCGGAAGCGCTCGCGAGCCTGACGCACGATGCGGCGGGCCTGCGTACCTATTGGGCGCGCGTCCCGGAGAACGACCGGCTGCAGCCGAAAGTGGCGCGCGCTGCCGCGGCGAGCTTCCTGCAACTCGGCGGCGACCGGGAGGCAGCGGAGATCCTCGCCAAGAGCCTCGACAAGAACTGGGACTCGAGCTTGACGCTGCTCTATGCCGAGTGCCGTCCGGCAGATTCGACGCGGCAGCTCGAAATCGCGGAGCGGTGGCTCGTGCGCCACAACCAGGACGCATCGCTTTTGTACACGCTCGGGCGCCTGTGCGAGAGGCAGCAGTTGTGGGGCAAGGCGCAGACTTACCTGGAGGCGAGCTTGGCGCTCGACAATCACTGGCGCGCGCACGTCGCGCTCGGCGAGATGCTCGCGAAGCTCGATCGCCGCACCGAAGCCGATGCGCATTTCGCCGCCGCGCTGCGGTTGGCACTCGCGGAGCTCGAGCGCCGCTGATTCCCGCGCCACCGCTTAGGGCGATGCGGTCTCCGATTGCGCGGCGTACGTGAAGCTGTCGGCGAAAAACTCGCCGTCAGGCAGGCCGCGCGACGTCGTGAAGTCCCGGCGCGCTGCGTCGATCATCGCCGGCGCACCGCAGGCGTACACCTGGTAGCCGGACAGGTCGCGGAAATCGTCCAGCACGGCCTGGTGCACGAACCCCGTTCGGCCGGGCCACAGGTCGGTCGCCGCCGGTTCGGACAGCACCGGGATGAACGTGAAATTCGGGTTCTCCGCCTGCCATTTGCCGCAGACGAGCGGAAGGTACAGGTCACGTTGCGCGCGCGCCCCCCAGTACAGCACGATCTCGCGCGGCACGCGGTGATGCAGCATGTGCTCGATCATCGCCTTGATCGGGGCAAACCCCGTTCCGCCGGCGACGAAGATCACCGGCTTGTCGCTGTCCTCGCGCAGGTAGAACGCGCCGAGCGGACCTTCGAAGCGGAGAATTTCGCGGCCCTTGAACGTCGCGAACAGCGGATCGGTGAATAGCCCGCCGGGCGTGTGCCGGATGTGCAGCTCGATGAGCTCGTCGGCATGCGGCGGCGTGGCGATCGAGAAGCTGCGCCGGTGCCCGTCCTTCAGCAGGAAATCGATGTACTGGCCGGCCAGGTATTGCAGCCGCTCGCTCGACGGCAGCTTGAGCTTGACGATGGCGACGTCGGGCACCGGCTTGTCGATCGATTCGATCCGGCACGGCAGCCGCTTGATCTGGATGTCCCCGGCACGACGCACCTCGCGCACCTCGATGACGAGATCCGAGCGCGGACGGGCGACGCAAAACAGCGCGATCCCGCGGCGCTTCTCGTCGTCGGTCAGCGTCGATGGCTGGTGCGCGCCGAAGTCGACGCTGCCGTCGAGAATCCTTCCCTTGCACGTCCCGCACGCACCGTTGCGGCAGCCGTACGGGATCATCAGGTCGGCGCGCATCGCGGCTTGCAGCACCGTTTCGTCCGGCTCGCAGCCGAACGTATGATCGCTCGGCCGTATGCTAATCTGCACCGTCATCGCCGTTCTTCATTCAAGTATGCGTTCCCGCGCCGACCGTCCTGATGCGCAAGCTCGCGGATGGATCGCCGGCATGCCCGACATGCCGGCCGCATGATGCAGCGGGTGTTGCTCATCGGCTGCGGAGACGTCGCACTGCGTGTCGCGCAGCGGCTGCGCCATCGCGCCCGGCTGATCGGTCTCACGCGCAACCGCGACGACGTGCGCAAGCTGCGGGCCAATGGCATCGTTCCGTTGGTGGGCGATCTCGACGATCGGCGCACGCTCGAGCGGCTGCGCACCGCGCCGTTCGCGGTGCTGCACCTTGCACCGCCGCCTTCGGACGGCCGGGACGACCCGCGCACGCGGCATCTGCTGGCCGCACTGGCGAGCGCGCGAATTATACCGCGGCACCTCGTGTACATCTCGACCTCGGGCGTGTACGGCGATTGCGCCGGCGCGCGCGTCGCTGAAACGCGGCCACGGCGCCCACATACACCCCGCGCACGGCGCCGCGTCGCCGCCGAAGATCGACTGCGCGCCTTTGCCGTGCGCAACGGTGTCGTGCTGTCGATACTCCGCGCACCCGGCATCTATGCGTCGACGCGGTTGCCGCTCGAGCGGCTGAAGCACGGCACGCCCGCACTTGCTCCTGACGACGACGTCTTCACGAATCACGTGCATGCCGACGATCTCGCGCGCGCCGTCGTCGCGGCACTCTATCGCGGGCGGCCGGGCCGCGCGTACAACGTCAGCGACGACAGCGACATGAAGATGGGCGCGTGGTTCGACACCGTCGCCGATGCATTCCACCTGCCGCGGCCGCCGCGCGTGAGCTGGGAGACGGCGGAGCGGCAGATTGCGCCCGCGCTGCTGTCGTTCATGAACGAGTCGCGGCGGCTGTCGAACGCACGGATGAAGCGAGAACTGCGGCTACGCCTGCTGCATCCGACGCCGCACGCGATGCTCGCGCAGGTCGCGCCGCGCGAGCTCACGCGGCAACTCGCGCTGCCGATCGGCGCGTGAGCCGCTGAGCCCATCGATGGATGCAATCCGCAGCGCGCCATCGCCGCGGCGCAAGCTGACGTTCGCCGAGCGCCTCGACGCATACGAACGGCTGATGCGGCTCGACAAGCCGATTGGCACGCTGCTGTTGTTGTGGCCGACGCTGTCGGCGCTTTGGTTCGCCACCGACGGTGCGCCGCGACTGTGGCTGGTGCTCGTGTTCTGCGTGGGCACGCTGGTGATGCGCTCGGCGGGCTGCGCGCTGAACGACTGGGCGGATCGCGATTTCGATGCGCACGTCGCGCGCACGGCACAGCGCCCGCTCGCCGCCGGCGTCATTGCGCCATGGGAAGCGCTGATGGTTGCCGCCATCGGCGCAATTGCCGCGCTCCTGCTCGTCGTCTTGACGAGTCGCGCAGCGATCCTGTGGTCGGGGCCGGCACTGGCAATCGCGATCGCCTATCCGTTCTGCAAGCGTTTCTTCGCCGTGCCGCAGGCATTTCTCGGCATCGCATTCTCGTTCGGGATTCCGATGGCGTATGCGGCGGCGCTCGACGCCGTGCCGCCGGTTGCGTGGGCGATGCTCACGGCAAACCTGTTCTGGGTCGTAGCCTACGATACCGAGTACGCGATGGTCGATCGCGCCGACGACGTGAAAATCGGCATCCGGACCTCGGCGCTGACGTTCGGACGCTACGACGTCGCCGCCGTTGCGCTGTGCTACGCGCTGTTTCTCGCCGGCATGGCGTGGATCGGCCGCTCTTACGCACTGCACGCCGTATATTTCATCGCCCTCGGCGTGGCACTCGCCCTTGCGGTTCATCACGTGTGGATGATTCGCCACCGCGACCCGGCCGCCTGCTTCCGCGCATTCCTCGGCAATCACTGGCTCGGTCTCGCCGTGTTCGCGGGTATCGCGCTCGACTATGGATTGATCGCCGGACGCTGGCCGCGCGCGTGGTGACCAAGGTGTCGCGCGCTGTCGCGCCGCGCCGCCGACGTGGCTTGCCTCCGGTGATCGCGCCGAATGCTCGCGTGCTGATCCTCGGCAGCTTTCCCAGCGAGGCATCGCTCGCCGCCGGCCAGTACTACGCGCATCCTCGCAATCATTTCTGGCCGATCCTCGGCGCCGTGCTGGACGAGTCGCTTGCCGACCTGGCATACGCCGACCGCCTGTCGCGGATTCGTGCGCGTGGCGTCGCGATCTGGGATACGATCGTTGCCTGCGAGCGTGCCGGCAGCCTCGATGCGGCCATTCGCAATGCGGAGCAGGGCGAGATCATCCGCATAAGACGGGTCGCGCGCGAATTGAAAGCGGTGTGCTTCAACGGCAACACCGCCGGTCGCGCCAGGCCCGCGTGGGCGGCCGCGGGGTACGCGACGCTCGTGTTGCCGTCGACGAGCCCGGCATACACGCGCCCCGTGGAGGAAAAGCTCGCCGCCTGGCGGGCGCTGCGCGAGTTCCTGGAGGAGCGTTGAAGCGCTGGTTGATCGCATGGCTTTGCGCCGGTCTCGCGTCGCACGCGCTTGCACGTCCCATCGACGTCCGCTTTCCGTCGCTCGACCGCGACGCGGCGGGCGCGGCCGTTTCGCTACAGGGCATGCTGCTGCTACCGCGCAGCGCGATGCCGCCCGGCGGCTATCCCGCAGTTATTGCATTGCACGGTTGCGGCGGCATGTATTCGATCCGCGACGGCCACGAGCAGGAACTCGCCGAACGGATGGCGCTACGCGCGCAAATGTATCTGCGCGAAGGTTATGCGGTGCTCTTCGCCGACAGCTTTCGCGCGCGCGGCATGCGCGAGATCTGCACGATCAAGCACGGCGAGCGGACCGTGACTGCGGCGAAGCGGCGGCTCGATGCGCTCGGCGCGCTCGGCTACCTCGCGGCGCGACCCGACATCGCGCGCGACCGCATTGCGCTGGTCGGGTGGTCGCACGGCGGCAGCGCGGTGCTGCAGGCGGTCAACACGCGCGACGCCGCCGTTTCCGGCTTTTTCGAAAGGCCCGGTGCGCCACCGTTCTTTCGCGCCGCCGTCGCGTTGTATCCGGGATGCGTGACGCCGCTCAAGGCAGGCGACCGCTATGCGCCGGGCGCGCCGACTCGCGTGCACATCGGCCTGCTCGACGACTGGACGCCCGCCGCCACGTGCGCCGAACTCGGCAACGCGATGGCAGCTCGCGACGAGGATCTGCTGGTGACGACTTATCCCGACAGCTATCATGCATTCGACTCGCCCACCGGCACCGTCGTTGTCCGGACCGACGTGCCCAACGGCGTCAATCCGGGGCGCGGCGTCCATGTGGGTCCGAATCCTGTTGCGCGCGACGCCGCGAATGCGAGCGTCCGTGCGTTCCTGCGGCAGCGCCTGGCGCCTGACGCTCATGCCAACCGATAAGCCTGACCGATGCCAAAAGCCGTTCGCTTAGCCCTTGCCTGCATTGTGCTCCTTGCGACGAATGCGCTCGTAGCGCAGCCGCTGCAGCCCGACATCATGGTCACGCGTGTGATCAACGCACCCGTCGCCGACGTGTGGAAGGCGTGGACGACGACCGACGGCATCGAGAGCTTCTTCGCGCCGAAGGCCGTCAAGGTCGTTCCCGAGCCGGGCGGCGCACTCGAGCTGTGGTTCGGCCTCGACATGCCGGAAGGATCGCGCGGTACCGAAGGTTGCCTTTTCCACAGCGTCGTGCCGCAGAAACAGCTCGTCTTCGAATGGAATGCGCCGCCGACGATCCCGACCATCCGCAAGCTGCGCACGCTCGTCTACCTGGACTTCACCCCTGTCGAGGGCAACCGGACGTCGCTGACGCTGCGCAATTTCGGGTACGGCGAAGGCGACGAGTGGGCAAAGACCAAGGCGTACTTCGAAAAGGCGTGGCCGGCGGTGATGGCCAGTCTCGAGAAGCGGTTCGCGAAATCCTGACGCGGAGCCTGCAGATGGATCTCGGACTTGCCGGTCAGGTTGTCGTCGTCACCGGTGCGAGCAAGGGCATCGGCTTCGCGTGCGCTCAGGCATTCGCACGCGAAGGTGCGCGCGTCGCGCTCATTTCGCGCAGCCGGGCGAATCTCGACGCGGCGCTCGCGCGAATCACGGACGCGAAGCATCGCCCCGTCGCGTTCACGGCCGACCTCGTCGATGCCGCGCAGTCGGCACGCGTGATCGACGAGGTCGAGGCCGCGCTCGGGCCGATCGATGTGCTCGTGAATTCCGCGGGTGCCGCGAAGCGTTACGCGCCCGGCGATCTCACCGCGCAGGCGTGGCACGACGCGATGGACGCGAAGTTCTTCAGCTACATCCATCCGCTCGACATCGTCGTCAGGCGGATGGCGGCGCGCGGCCGCGGCAGCGTGATCAACATCGTAGGCGCCGGCGGCAAGACGGCGAATCCCGTGCACATTCCCGGCGGCGCCGCGAACGCCGCGCTGATGCTCGCCACCGCGGGCCTCGCCGCGGCGCATGGTCCGAAAGGCGTGCGAATCAACGCGATCAATCCCGGCGGCACGCTGACGGGCCGAGTGCAGCAGGGACTCGATGCCGAGGCCAAGATGACCGGGCTCGCCGCGGACGAGATCCTCAGGCAGCAACAGGCGCGGATACCGCTGCAGCGTCTTGGCACGCCGGAGGAGATCGCGCAGGTGGCGCTGTTCCTCGCGTCGGCGCAGGCCAGTTACGTGACGGGTGCGATCATTCCGATGGATGGTGGCGCGGCCGCCGTCATCTGACCCGAAGCGCGCATCCGCTACCGGGGCGCCGGCAGCGGTCCGCGCCCAAGCCATGCCGACAGCGCGCCGAGCGCCGCGGCGCCGGCAAGGATCGGCAGCGCGTGATCCCACGGCGCCTGCGGATCGGCGGCGCGGCCGCGGTCGAGCGCCCACCCGACGAGCGGCTGCAGGATGCCGGCACCCAGAAAGATGCCCGTATTGACGATCGCCGTCGCGATGCCCGAATGCTCGGCGCGATTGGCTTCCTTGGCGATCGTCCAGGACAGCGTGAAGCCGGGAATCAGCAGTCCCATCAGCAGGAACCAGGAAAGTGTCGCGGCGAGCGGCCACGCGACGTTCGCGACCAGTGGCAGCCACGCCAGTGCATAGAGCGCCGTGCATGCGCGCATCAGCGCCCGCCGATTCTTCAGGCGGTCCGACAGGATGCCGATCATCAGCGAGCCGGCGGCAACGCCGAGCAGCAGGACGCTCGCGTGCTGCGCCGCCTGCACGCGCGTCATGCGATGCGCTTCCTGCAGATAAGGCACGGCCCACAATCCGGCGAACGCCAGAAAACTCCCACCCACGCCGAAGTTGACGAAGAAGCCCGGCCACGTCGCACGGTGCAGCAGCACGGCACGCAACGCGCGCGACCAGTGGATCGATGCGGCGGGTGCAACCGTTCGCACTTCGTCGAAGCCGAGGTCACCGGGCCGGTCGCGCACGCGCCACCACGCGGCGATCGCCAGCGCAATCGACAGCCCGCCCAGTGCGACGAACACCGAGCGCCACGATACTTGCGCGACGATCCATGCGAGCGGCGCGCCGGCGATCACGGCGCCGAGATTGCCGGCGAACATCGTCACGCCGACGACGGTAGCGAAGCGGTTGGCAGGAAACCACAGCGCGCAGATCTTCAGGATCGAGATGAAAGCGACCGACACGCCGATACCCACGAGCGTGCGCCCGATGGCGGCGATCTCCCACGCGGGTGCCACGCCGAAGATCAGTGACCCGACCCCGGCGATCAGCGAGCCGGCCGCGAGAATCCGGCGCGGTCCGAGCGTGTCGGCGAGCACGCCGACCGGCACCTGCAGCAGCGTGTAGACGTAGAAGTAGGTCGCCGCGAGTGTGCCGAGCACGGTGGCACTGATGTCGAACGCCCGGGTGAGCTCCGACGCGATCGCGGCGGGCGCTGTCCGGTGGAAGAACGACAGCACATAGCCTGCGAGCGCGATGCCGAACACGGCACGCCGCGCAACGACGAAGCGCACATTGTCGGCTGCGACACCGGCGGCGGTCATCGGGATCGGGCGCTCGCTGTAGTGTGCGCGAACGAACGACCGTGCGCGCGAGGCCGCTTATGATGCGCCACCAGGCACCTTCCACTCCGACGATATGAGCTATCGCGACCTGCGCGACTTCATCGCGCAACTCGAGGCCGACGGCGATCTCGCGCGCGTCGCCGCGGCGGTCGACCCCAAGCTCGAGATGACGGCCCTGTGCGATCGCGCGTTGCGCGCAGGAGGACCCGCGCTGCTGTTCGAGAATCCGTCCGGCGATTTCGTTGCACCAGCCGGCGGGACGATACCCGTGCTCGGCAACCTGTTCGGCACACCGCAGCGCGTGGCGAAGGCGATGGGTGCGGACCCGCGCGATTGGCAGGCGAACCTGCGCGACATCGGACGCCTGCTCGGCTTCCTGAAGGAGCCCGAGCCGCCGCAGAGCCTCATCGACGCCTGGCGCACGACGCGGCCCGTGCTGATGAAGGTCCTCGACATGGCGCCGAAGGTTCGCACGTCGGCGCCGTGTCACGACGTCGTGTGGGAGGGTGCGGCCGTCGATCTCGCGCGGCTTCCCATCCAGACGTGCTGGCCCGACGACGCCGGGCCGCTGATCACGTGGGGATTGACGGTGACGCGCGGTCCGCACAAGAAGCGGCAGAACCTCGGCATCTACCGCCAGCAGGTGATTGCACGCAACCGGGTCATCATGCGCTGGCTCACGCATCGTGGCGGCGCACTGGATTTCCGCGATCATGCGCTCGCACATCCGGGAACGCCGTTCCCGATTGCCGTCGCGCTCGGCGCCGATCCCGCGACGATCCTCGGTGCCGTCACGCCCGTGCCGGACACGCTGTCCGAGTACCAGTTTGCCGGCCTGCTGCGCGGCAGCCGCACCGAGATCGTCAAGTGCCTGACGCACGACCTGCAGGTGCCGGCGTCGGCGGAGATCGTGCTCGAAGGCTTCCTGCGGCCCGATGCGAACGACCCGACCGGCTATGAAACGGCGCAGGAAGGGCCGTTCGGCGATCACACGGGTTATTACAACGAGGTCGAGCGCTTTCCGGTGCTGACGATCGAGCGCATCACGCTGCGGCGCGATCCGATCTACCACTCGACCTACACGGGCAAGCCGCCGGACGAGCCCGCGATGCTCGGTGTGGCGCTGAACGAAGTGTTCGTCCCGCTCCTGCAGCGCCAGTATCCGGAGATCACCGACTTCTACCTGCCGCCGGAAGGGTGCAGCTATCGGCTTGCCGTCGTGTCGATGAAAAAGCAGTACGCGGGGCATGCGAAGCGCGTGATGTTCGGCATCTGGAGCTTCCTGCGTCAGTTCATGTACACGAAGATGATCATCGTCACCGACGACGACGTGGACATCCGCGAATGGAAGGAAGTCGTCTGGGCACTGACCACGCGTGTCGACCCGGCGCGCGATACGCTGATCGTGTCCAACACGCCGATCGACTATCTCGACTTCGCGTCGCCGGTCGCTGGACTCGGCAGCAAGATCGGCATCGACGCGACCAACAAATGGCCTGGGGAAACGTCGCGCGAATGGGGCCGGCCCATCGCGATGGATCCGGCAGTCGCAGCCCGCGTCGAAGCGATCTGGCAATCGCTGCGGATCTGATCTGCCACGCGACACCGGGATCGGTTGGCAGCCAGCGCTCCAAGGGCACGCCGTAGTTGAACGCGAAGGACTCGAGCTGGCGCCGCGTCAACGGCCGCCCGGACTCGAATGGGCGACGCACGTCCCGGACTTCGATGCGGGTGACGACATGCTCGCCTCCGTGCGCAATGCGCGCCGCGTCCGCGACGATCGGCCAATTAATTCGCTTCCAAGGTGGCGCTGGGCTGGCTCGCGAACCGATCGGAAAAACCCACGCTGCCTCCGTCGTCGAAAACAGATGACGGACCAGCCGGTTCTGCATCGCTTGCTGGTCGTACGTGGGGCTTTCGTCGCGCGCGAGGAAGACCGGCAGCCCTTCATCCTTCAGCGCCCGCAGAATGTCCGGCGTCGCGTCGACCGATGCGTGATCGGGACGATCGCGATGCCGTCCAGCAACACGAGGTTATGCCGGACGAACGCCTCGACGATGTCGGCTTCGTTGCGAACGTGCGCGGCACCGAGCAGCCGCACGACGTGGGGTCGCTCAGCGCCGGTTTATCAGCATGCCGACCAGGAAGCCCGCGACCGCGGCAGCGCCGATCGCAGACCATGGGTTGTCGTGCACGTAATCGTCGGTGACGCGCGCGGCGGCGCGTGCGCGATCGGTCGCTTCGCCTTCCAGTTCCTGCAGCCGCAGCTTGGCGGCGAGCAGCTTGGCCTCGACCTGCGCGCGGAGATCCTTGGCGCGCTCGCCGGTCTCGTTGCCGGCGCGCTTCAGCAGATCCTCGGCGTCGCTCAGCATCGTCGAAAAGTCATCGAGCAGCGTTTCGCGGGACAGGTTCATCGTCGACTCCTTCGGTGAGGGAAGTTCGATGGGACGGCATCGCGAAGCGCCAGTGCCATCGCCGGCTCGGATTATAGCGGCGTGTCGCTTGCGCGGCGCCGCGAACCATGCTGTCATCGCGCTGTTCACGCAAACCGCGACAACCACGACGGGCGCCATGACGAAACTTCACCTGCCTGCACTCGATCCCGCCACGGTCGACGAGCGACGGGGATCCGGATATCCGGAGCCCTACCGGTCGCGGATGGGCGATCGCACGAAGCGCCGTCTCGGGGACGCGTGCGGGTTGACGCGATTCGGCGTCAATCTCGTGACGCTGCCGCCGGACGGCCAATCCGCGCTGCGACACTGGCACACGCTCGAGGACGAGTTCGTCTACGTGCTCGAAGGCGAGTTGACGCTCGTCACCGACGCCGGCGAGCAGACGCTTCACGCCGGCGATTGCGCGGGCTATCCGGCCGGCAAGGCGGATGGGCATCATCTCGTCAACCGCAGCGGCGCGCCGGCAAGCTATCTCGAAGTCGGCAATCGCGAAGAAGCCGATACTGCGCACTATCCCGACGACGACATCCAGTATTCGGACAGTGGCGACGCGTACCAGCACAAGGATGGCCGGCCGTATTGACGCGCAGCTCGCGCGGTCTTGGCCGGCGCTGCAACATCGGTGAACGCCGGGCGTCGATCGCGATGGGCGCACCGGCCTTGAACGCGCGGCCCGGCCCCCCATCTATCCGCCTGAAATCGAATGCCGCCGCGTCACGGGTTTCAGGCGGAGTGCGTCCCGCTGGTTCGGCGGGGCTTTGTTGACGGCAACGGGAGACTTCGATGGCTGATTACCAAGCAGTGCCGACGGGCTCGTCCACGCAGGATTCGTCGCGGCAGCCGCCGGTCACGGCCACGCTGGTGGTTTACCTGCTGTTCGGCCTCGCCGCGATCGGCGGCATCGTCGGTCACGGCATGCTGGTCGGCGCGCCGCTGCTGACGATCATCGGCGTCATCGCCGTCATCGTCGCGTACATCACCCGCAGCAATGCGCAGGGAACGTGGACGGCGTCACACCTGTCGTGGCTGATCGGGACGTTCTGGTGGTCGTTCCTGTGGAACTGCCTCGGCTGGGTGCTCGCGGTCACGCTGATCGGCCTGCCGGTGGCGCTCGCAATCTGGGTCGCGACGACGATCTGGGTCATCTACCGCGTCATCCGCGGCTACCTGTACTTCCACGACAGCAAGCCTATCCCCGCCGTCTGAGCGGTTGTCGAACGGCGGCACGCTGATCGCGCCGGATGCCGCCCGCGATCAGCGTTGCAGCGCCGGATCCCACGTCGCGCCGCGCTGGAACACCCACTGGACGAGATAGTCGAGCGCCGGCCCGGCGCGCGCCGCATTGCGGTCGTTGACGATCGCGACCACGGTGAAGCGGCGTCCTGACGTTTCGATGACATAGCCCGCAAGCGCGCGCACGCCTTCGAGCGAGCCGGTCTTCAGCAGCGCCTGGCCGCCGACGGTGCCGTTCTGGAATCGTCGCTCGACGGTGCCGTCGACCGCGGCGACGGCGAGCGAACTCACGAACTCCTCGCGGACCTTGCTCGCGTTCGCCGCCAGCAGCAACCGGTTCAGTCCGTCGGCGGTATTGCGTTCCTGCCGCGACAGACCGGACCCGTTCTCGAGCACGAGGCCCGGCATCGCAAGCTTGCGTGCGGCAAGCCAGCGCTTGACGACGTCGGTGGCTCTGGCGGTCGTCGCCGGACTCGCGGACGCCGTCGTCGCGAGCGTCAGGAAGATCTGCCGCGCCATCACGTTGTTGGACAGCTTGTTGACATCGCGGACGATGTCGTAGAGCGGCGGCGATTCGAGCACGGCGAACGGCGGGCCCGCCGGTGCCGCCCGCTCCTTGACGCCGCCTGCGAAGCGTCCGCCTGCCGCGCGGAAGTACGTCTCGAACATCGCGCGGACGTAATGCGGGTGATCGAGCATGGAGATCCACCAGTCGCGCTCGCCGCAGGCGCGCGGATAGGTGCCGCCGAACGAGATCGCGCCACGATCGCCGCGATCGTCGATCGCGGGCGCGGCGCGCAGCCGCCAGTCGTCGCACGCTTCGCCGGCGAGCACCGGCGCCGCGCCGAGCGTCACGTCGGCGAGCGGCGGGTCGGCGCGCACGACCACGACCGACCCCGTCGCATCGGGTGCAAGCGTCAGCCGCAGCGACTTGAAGTTGACGAGCAATGCGTCCGGCCCGACGTTGTACGGTTTCAGCGGGTCGTGATCGAACGCCGCCGGGTCGTAGGGGACGAGCGCGAAACGGCTGCGATCGAGCACCAGGTCGCCGTCGACGGCAGCGAGTCCCTTCGCGCGCAGTTGCGCGATGAACGATTGCCATTGCTCGACAGTTATCTTCGGATCGCCGTAGCCTTTCAGAATCAGGTCGCCGTGCAACACGCCGTCCACGAGCGGACCGCCGAGATAGGCCTCGGTCTTCCAGCGGTAGTCGGGGCCGAGCAGGTCGAGGGCTGCGAACGTCGTGACGAGCTTCATCACCGAAGCCGGATTGCGCGGTCGCGCGGCGTCGTGCTCGAACAGCGGTCGCGCCTTCGTCGTTTCCTGCACGACGATGCCGACGTGGTTCAGCGGGATGCCGGCGTCGAGGAACGCGCGGCCCACCTCGCGCGGCAGCTTGCCGTGCGCGACAGGCGCCGACAGCGCGAGCGCCAGCGCGATGACGCCAGCGCGCGAGCCGCGCCCGCCGCGGGCCGGCGCGGCGTCACGCATCAGCATTCATCGAGGATCGCCAGCGTGCGCTCGACGAGCAGCGCGAACTCGGCATCTGTGACGACATAGGGCGGCATGAAATAGACGGTCTTCCCGATTGGTCGCAACAGTAGTTCTGCTGCTGCAGCGCGCGCGGCGAACCACGCGGGGAAGCCGGGGCGCTCGCTTAGCGCATCGAATGCGATGATCATTCCACGCTGGCGCAGGTTGCGCACGCGCGAGTGAGTCGACAGCGGAGCCGCGATGTTGCGCCATCGCGACGCCGTCGCGCGGTTCGCGACGATGACGTCGTCGTCGCGGAAGATGTCGAGGACAGCCAGCGCCGCGCGGCACGCCAGCGCGTTGCCGGTGTACGAGTGCGAGTGCAGGAATCCGCGCGCGACGTCGTCGTCGTAGAACGCATCGAACACCGTGTCAGTGGCCAGCACGCACGACAGCGGCAGGTAGCCGCCCGTGATGCCCTTGGACAGGCACAGCAGGTCCGGCGTGATCGCCGCCTGCTCGCATGCGAACATCGTGCCGGTGCGGCCGAAGCCGGTCATGATCTCGTCGGCGATCAGGTGCACGTCGTATCTGCGCGTCAGTTCGCGCGCGCGGTGGAGATAGTGGCTGTCGTACATCGCCATGCCGCCGGCACCCTGGATCAGCGGCTCGACGATCAGCGCGGCCGTCGTCGCGCCTTCAGTGCGAAGATAGGCTTCCAGTGCGTCGAGCGCGTCGTCGACGGCACGCTCCGGCGAGCGGGCATCGACGGCGTCCCGCAACGCCGGAGACGGCAGCACCGGGTTGTCGCGCAGCAGCGGCCCGTAGGGCGCGCGAAACAGCGCGACGTCGGTGACGCCGAGTGCGCCGACCGTCTCACCGTGATAGCCCCCGGTGAGCCGCACGTAGCGGGACTTGTCGCGCGCGCCGCGCTGCTGCCAGTAATGGAAGCTCATCTTCAGCGCGATCTCGGCGGCCGACGCGCCGTCGGATGCGTAGAACGCGTGACCGAGGCCCGCGGGCGCGAGCGCTGCGAGCCGCTCGGACAACTCGATCACCGGCGCGTGCGTGAAGCCGGCCAGCATCACATGCGCGAAATCGCCGAGCTGTGCCGTGAGCGCTGCGTTGACGCGCGGGTTCGCGTGGCCGAACAGGTTGACCCACCACGAACTGATCGCGTCGAGATAGCGGCTGCCGCGATGATCGTAGAGCCACGCACCGTGCGCCCGCGCGATCGGCACCGGCGGCATGCGCTCATGCAGCTTCATCTGCGTGCACGGGTGCCAGACGGCGGCGCGGCTTCGCGCCTGCCACTGCGCATACGCGTCGTTCATCGCCGGACCAGGTCGCGCATTCGCTGCACGGCGGCGACGAGCTCGCGCGTGATCCCAGGCTCGCGCACCGAGTGGCCGGCATCGGGCACGACAACGTATTCAGCACCCGGCCACGCGCGTGCCAGCGCATCGGCGGCAACCGGTGGACAGATGATGTCGTAGCGCCCCTGGACGATCGAGCATGGCAGATGGCGGATCCGCGCCACGTTGGCGAGCACCGCATCGGCCTCGAGGAACGCGTTGTGGACGAAGTAGTGCGCCTCGATCCGCGCGATCGCGAGCGCGCCGCCGTCGCCTTCGAGCCGGCCATTGCCGTTTGCCTTTGGCAGGAGCGTCGAGCATTGCGCCTCGTAGCGATCCCAAGCCTTTGCGGCCGGTGCGTGGATTGCGCGGTCCGCGTCCGTCAGCCGCCGATAATAGTTGCCGAGCAGGTCCGCGCGCTCGCCCGGCGGAAGAAAGTGGGTGAACGCGCGCCACGCCTCGGGAAACACGCGCGCCATGCCGTGCAGGAACCAGTCGATCTCGTCGCGTGTCGCCAGGAATATGCCGCGCAGCACGAGGCCGAGCACGCGATTCGGGTGCGCCTGCGCATACAGCAGTGCGAGCGTCGAACCCCACGACCCGCCGAACAGTAGCCACTTGTCGATGCCGAGATGCCTGCGCAACCGCTCGATGTCGTCGATCAGGTGCGCCGTCGTGTTGTCCTTGAGCTCCGCCGCCGGCGTCGAGCGTCCGGCGCCACGCTGGTCGTAGAGCACGATCCGCCAGAACGCCGGGTCGTAGAACCGGCGATGATGGGGCAGGCTGCCGCCGCCGGGTCCGCCGTGGATGAACAGGAGCGGAACGCCGTCGGCGGCGCCGCACTCCTCCCAGTACATTTTGTGCAGCGCATCGACCGCGAGCATTCCCGTCGCGCGCGGTGTGCTCTCGGGATAGAGCGTCGGTTCGGGATCGTGGCTAGGCGTCGAATCGTTCATCGGGCGCAACGGTGCGTGACGCCGTATCATCGCACTTCATGACCGCGAGCCTGCGCACCCGTCTTACACCTGCCGCCTGCCTGCCGGCCGATGCGCGCGACGCAATGTTGATCGGCAGGCTGTGGGTGCCCACACTCGCCGGTCCGGTGCTCGTCCGCGTCGATGGCGACGACCTGATCGACCTCACGGCGATTGCCCCGACGGCCACCGAGCTCTTCGAGCGTGCCGGTGCGCCGGCCGAGATTCGCGCACGCTCGCTACCGCGGATCGGCACGCTGGCCGCAGCCCTCGCCAACGCGTCCGCCGAGGATCGCAACCTCTCGGCACCGTGGCTGCTGGCGCCATGCGACTTGCAGGCAATCAAGGCAGCGGGCGTCACGTTCGTCGCGAGCATGCTGGAGCGGGTCATCGAGGAGCAGACGCGAGGCGACCCGGCGAAGGCCGAAGGCGTGCGGCGCAAGATCACGGGCATCATCGGCGACAACCTGCGCAGCGTCGAGCCGGGCTCGCCGGCGGCCGCGCGCGTCAAGGAAGTGCTGCTCGCCGAGGGCTTGTGGTCGCAGTACCTGGAAGTGGGCATCGGACCGGACGCCGAGATCTTCACGAAGTCGCAGCCGATGTCCGCCGTGGGCGCGGGCGCCGACATCGGCATCCACCGCCGATCGACGTGGAACAACCCTGAGCCGGAGATCGTGCTCGCCGTCAATTCCCGCGGCGAGACCGTTGGCGCCACGCTCGGCAACGACGTCAACCTGCGCGACTTCGAGGGCCGCAGCGCGCTGCTGCTCGGCAAGGCCAAGGACAACAACGCGTCGTGCGCGATCGGCCCGTTCGTGCGGCTCTTCGACGCATCGTTCACGATCGACACGGTGCGCGCGGCCGAGATCGCGCTGACCGTCGACGGCCCGGACGGCTTCGAGCTGCACGGTTCGAGCTCGATCGGCGAGATCAGCCGCGACCCGCTCGATCTCGTCAGCCACGCGATCGGGCCGAACCATCAATACCCGGACGGCCTGATGCTGTTCCTGGGCACGATGTTCGCGCCGACGCAGGACCGCCACGGACCGGGCCTCGGCTTCACGCACGAGGTCGGCGACGTCGTGACGATCGCCACGCCGTCGCTGGGCGCGCTCGCGAATCGCGTCAACTACGCCGATGCGATCGCGCCTTGGACGTTCGGCGCCGGCGCGCTGATGCGCAACCTCGTGGCGCGGCGCGCGCGGTAAGCCTCGCCGCGTAGGGCTACCCCTGGAGAGCGCGCACGTGCTGCGACAGGAAGAGCCGCGGTCCAACGCAGGAACGAGGCCGGAGGGCTCGTGATATGGAAGCTGCAGAAACCCGGCTTCTCGAAGAGTGGAAGGCGAATCTCGATCTGTTGAAGTTCTACGAGACGCTGAAACAGCATCGGTTCAGCCATTTCCTTACGATCCAGACGGCATTCCTCGCCATTTTCGGCTTGCTGGCCAAGGAAGCGATCGGCGTGTTCTCGCTCGTGGCCATTGCCGCACTCGTCGTCGTCCCCGTGGCCCCGCTGTTCATCTCCTACTATTTCGTGCGGCTGGACGAACGCGGGCGTGCCTTCGTCGATACGGCCAATACGCGGCTGTTGCTGATCGAGGAGGAATGGAAGGAGCTGTATCCGCACAATCACTTCTCGACGTATCGGCAGCAATTCTCGCTGCTGTCCCGTCGCGACGCGGACGTTACGCAGACCTATCTCGGCGCGCGAAGGCTCAATGGAGACCCTTACGCCGATCTCGTGAAATCGAAGTCGGCGCACGCGTCCGAAGCCGCGATCCTGCAACTGTTCTGGTGGTTGTGGATCGTGCTCTTCAGTGCGATGCTGATCCACTTGGGGTGGCACCTGGCGCACCCCGAGTGGCGTCCCTCTTAGTAGCGATGGGCAGACGTCGGGCTACGCCGATGGCCGGCGTCCCCTGAACGGCACGACGCGCTGGCGCTGCTCCCCCAACCCCTGGATTCCCAGCGTGACGATGTCGCCGGGCTTCAGCCATACCGGCGGCTTCATGCCGAGTGCCACGCCGGGCGGCGTGCCCGTGGTGATCACGTCGCCGGGCAGCAGCGTCATGTAGCGCGAGACGTCGGCTACGACCTGCGCGACGTTGAAGATCATCGTTCGCGTGTTGCCCGTCTGCCGCCGCTCGCCATTGACATCGAGCCACATGTCGAGGTTCTGCGGATCCTTCACTTCGTCGCTCGTAACCAGATACGGTCCGAGCGGACCGAACGTGTCGCAGCCCTTGCCCTTGCTCCACTGGCTGGCGCTGCGCTTCAACTGGAACTCGCGCTCGGACACGTCGTTGATCACGCAGTAGCCGGCGACGTAGCGCAGCGCGTCCTTCACCGCAATATAGCGCGCCGTGCGGCCGATGACGACGCCGAGCTCGACTTCCCAGTCGAGCTGCGTCGATTCGAGCGGCTGCATGATGTTGTCGTTCGCACCGACGATGCACGTCGGCGACTTGAAGAACACGACCGGATATTCGGGAATCGGCGAGCCCGTCTCTTTCGCGTGGTCGGAGAAATTGAGTCCGATCGCGACGAACTTGGACGGCGTGGCGACACAGGGTCCGAGCCGCGGGCGACCCTTGACGGCCGGCAGCCGGCGCACGTCGAGCTTGCGCAGGCTGGACAGCGATGCGGGCGCCAGCGCTTCGCCGTTGATGTCGTCGACCTTCCGCGACAGGTCGCGCAGAACGCCGTCGGCGTCGATCATGCCCGGCTTTTCGCGGCCGGGCGGGCCATAACGTACGAGCTTCATTCGACTTCCTTTCCTGATTGTTCGATGCGGGTGGAAACGAGCAGCAGCGCGGCCGGTGAGAACCTCCGGCCGCCGGTTCAGATGGTCATGCCGCCATCGCACGAATAGATGTTGCCGGTGACGAACGCGGCTTCGTCCGACGCCAGGAACACGACCATCGGCGCGATTTCCTCGGGCTTGGCCAGCCGACCCATCGGCTGGCGCGCGATGAACATCTTGCGGGCCTCGACCGGGTCGTCGAACGCGTCGATCCGTTGCGCGAGCGACGGCGTGTCGACGGTTCCCGGCGCGATCCCGTTGCAGCGGATGCCGCGCTGGACGTAGTCGGCGGCGACGGCCTTCGTCAAGCCGACGACCGCGGCCTTCGACGCGCCGTAGACGAACCGGTTGGGCAGGCCTTTGATCGAGCCGGCAATCGATGCCATGTTGACGATGCTCGCGCCCTGTCCGGTCGATTCGCGGTGCTCGAGCATCTTCGGCAGCGCGGCACGGATCGCCACGTACATCGCACGCACGTTCAGGTTGAAGCTCGCATCCCAGTCCTCTGGCGAGCAGTCGAGGATCGTGCCGTGGTGGACATAGCCGGCGCAATTGAACATCACCTGCAGCGGGGGCAACTCGCCGATCAGGGCGGCAACCGCCGCGTCGTCGAGAACGTCGAGCCTGCGCGCGGTCACATTGCTCACACCTTGCATCTTCGCGACGAGCGCTTCGCTGACGTCGGTGGCGATCACGTGCGCGCCCTCGCTCGCCATCGCGAGCGCCGTTGCATGGCCGATGCCCTGGCCGGCAGCAGTGATGAGTGCGGTCTTGCCTTCGAGACGGCCAGCCATAGTGGAACCCCGGCGCGAAACGGCGGATTCTACGCCATGGGGAGCCGGCCTTGCGTGCGGTCGGGTCTCGCGCGCCCGTCGTTGCGGCGTTGCCGCGTCAGCTGTAGGCGGCGGCCGATCCGTGCATGAACGTGTCGACGAAGAATGCGAACGCGATACGCCACGCCGCCTCGGCGGCCGCCGGGTGGTAGCTGTCACGGTCGGAGGTCGCGAACGCGTGCGGCGCGTCGGGCAGCACTGCCAGCGTATAGCGCTTGTTCGCGTCCGACAGCGCCTTCGCGACCCGCGCATGCTCGTCGCTCGCGATCGACGCATCCTGCGCGCCGTAGATCAGTAGTTGGGGTGCGGACAGGTCGTCGATCCGGTCGAGCAGCGGCTTGCGCTTGCCGCGCGCCACCGCTGGCGCGATGCCTCCGCCGTAGAAGGACACGGACGCCGCGAGCCTTCTCCCGTGCACCGCATTGGCGAGGAACGCAAGCCGTCCGCCCATGCAGAAGCCAATCACCGCGAGGCGGCCGTCGCGCGCACCCTGTGCAACGAGCACGTCGAGCGCCGCCCCCACCTCGCGCATCGCGACGTCGTCGTCCACTTCGTTGAGGCGCGCGATCGCGCGCTCGCGATCGGCATAATCGAACGTGTCGCCGTGGTAGACGTCCGGAGCGAGCGCCATGTACCCGGCGCGTGCGAAGCGCTCGCACACGCTCTTGACGAACGCGTTCAGGCCGAACGCTTCCATGATGACGACGACGCCGATGCCGGGGACGCCGCTCGGCTTCGCGAGATAACCCGAGACGCCCGAGCCGACCGACAGAAATTCCGTGTGGAGCGCAGGGGGAGCCATCGTGTGCCTCGCCGATCGGCGGTGTTGCGATGCTGTACAGGATGCGACTGCTGTACAGGATGCGACGCCTGCGGCCGGTACGCAAGGGCCGTGCGCTGGCCAGGGCGCGGCGACCGCCGACCTGTTGCGCGCATGCCGCGGGTCGCGCTCACGGCCCAAACGCCGGTGCTAGACTCGTGTTCCGGATATCGGAACGGGGAATTGCGTGGGCGGACGCGCGACTGCAGCCGGCAAGCGGACGAAGGCGCGGCTGTCGTCGGTCGCCAACGCGATGCGGCTCGTCAGGGCATTTTCGGACGACGAGTACGAGATCGGCATCAGCAACCTCGCGCGTCGCCTGGCGCTGCCGAAGAGCACTGTCCACCGGCTGGCGACGACGCTCGTCGACGCCGAGTTCCTCGAGCAGAACCCCGAGACAGGCGGCTACCGCCTCGGGCTCGCGCTGTTCGACCTCGGCATGCTGGTGCGGCGCAAGATGAGCGTCGTCACCGAAGCGCGGCCCTACCTGCGCGCGCTGATGGAGCGTACCGGCGAATCGGTCCACCTGACGGTCCTCGACCACGCGAGCGTCCTGTACGTCAACAACATCGCGAGCCCGCAGGCGATCAGGATGCAATCCAACCTGGGCGCGCGCGTACCGGCTCACTGCTGCAGCGAGGGGAAGGCACTGCTCGCCTTCGAGCCTTCCGCGACGGTCGAAAGCGTGATCGCAGCGGGGCTTCCGGCGCGAACGCCGAAGACGATCGTCAAGCCGCAGCGGCTGCGCGACGAGCTTGCGCAGGTACGCGGGCGTGGCTACGCGCTCGACGACGAGGAGCTCGAAATCGGGCTGCGTGCCGCCGCGGCACCGATCCGCGACCATCGCGGCGATGTCATCGCGGCCGTCAGCATCGCGGGTCCGGTGCAGCGCGTCAGCAAGAAGGCGTTGCAGCGGTTCGCGGCCGAAGCCGTTGCGACGGGCCGCACGATCTCGCAGCGCCTCGGCTACCACGCGGGACGGGCCTCCGAGACCCTCGACGGCTCCCGGATCTGACGGTTGCCCGCCGCGGCGACCCGTACGGCGGTGCGCTCGACGCCGATTCCCGCGGAATGGCTGCAGGGACTCGTCGTCGGCGCGAGCGTGCTCGTTGTCGTCTACCTCGCGCTGGTGCCGCTCGCGTTCCTGCTCTGGCAAAGCGTGCACGCGCAGGTTGCGGCGGGAACGGTGGCACCGTTGTCGCTCGACAACTTCCGCAACGTCTACGCGAGGACGGGAACCGGCCGGCTCGTCGCCGATTCGCTGCGCTTTGCGATCGGGTCGTCGCTGATCGCGTTCGGAATCGGCACGTTGCTCGCGTGGACGAACGAGCGGACCAACGCGCCGTTCAAGCGCGTGTTCTTCGCAGTGTCGATCGTGCCTCTGATCATTCCCGGCGTGCTGTTCGTCATTGCGTGGATGCTGCTGGGCAGTCCGAAAATCGGTCTCATCAACGTGGCGTTGCAGGCACTGTTCGCAACCGACTTCGTGTTCGTCAACGTCTATTCGCTGCCGGGTATGGCGTTCGTCGACGGGCTGCACTACGCGCCGCTGGCATTCCTGATGATGTCGGCCGCGTTCCGCGCAATGGACCCGGCGCTCGAGGAGGCGGCGCTGATGAGCGGCGCGAGCGTTGCATCCGTCGCGTGGCGGATCACGTTGCGGCTGTCGTGGCCCGCCGCGTTCGCGACGCTGCTGATCCTGTTCGTTCGCGCGCTCGAGTCGTTCGAGGCGCCGGCACTGCTCGGCTTGCCGGCCGGAATCCAGGTGTTCACGTCGGCCATCTATTCCGCGATTCACCGGTATCCCGCCGACATCGGCCTCGCGTCGGCCTATGGCGTGTCCTTGCTGGCGATAGCGGCCGCCGGATTGTGGCTGCAGTCGAGGATCACGGCGCGCGGCGCGCGGCATGCGACAGTGACCGGCCGGGGATTCCGGCCGCGCGCAATCGATCTTGGCCGCTGGCGCATGCCGGTTGCCGCGATCTTCGTCACGTATCTGCTGCTGATCGTCGGCCTGCCGTTTCTCGTACTGCTGTGGTCGTCGTTCCAGAAGTTCTACGCGGTGCCCTCGCTCGACGCCGTGCGCACGCTGACGCTGGATCCGTATCGCTTCGTGTTCGCGTTCCCGTCGATCGCGCGTGCGACGCTGAACAGCATCGCGCTCGCCGTCGCGACGGCCACGGCGATCATGCTAGTCACGTCGGTCACCTGCTGGATCGTCGTCAAGTCGCGGGCACGCGGCCGCAGCGCGCTCGATGTGGTGTCGTCGATCCCAATCGTGTTCCCGGGCCTCGTGCTCGGGCTTGCGATCATGATCTTCTACCTGCACGTCGACGTCGGCATCTACGGTACGCTGTGGATCCTCTTCGTCGCGTACGTGACGCGCTTCCTGCCTTACGGCATCCGCTACAACTCGGCATCGATGCTCGCGATCCACCGGGAGCTCGAGGAATCAGCGGCGATGAGCGGCGCATCGTGGTGGCAGACGTTCCGCAGGATCGTCCTGCCGCTGCTCCGGCCCGGGCTTGTCGCCGGATGGATCTACATCGCGATCGTTTCGGTTCGCGAGCTGTCGAGCTCGATCCTGCTGTACGGCCCGGGGACGGAGGTGTTGTCGGTCGTGATCTGGGAACTGTGGGAGAACGGCCAGTATGTCGAGCTGTCCGCGCTCGGCGTGTTGATGATCGTCGCGCTGTCGCTGCTGGTGATGGTCGCGCAGCGGCTCGGCGGACGGTTGGGCGTGCGAATCGCATGATGCGCACGTGCGCCGGCCGCGCTCGACGGCGCCAGGGCGGTTGCCGGCATCGGCGCGATATCCCATGCTGAGCGTGCGCGCGCTGTCGACGGACTACACGGACCGGCGCGGCGCGAGCGTTCGCGCGGTGCAGGAACTCGCGTTCGACGTCCAGCCGGGGAAGTTCTTCACGTTGCTTGGGCCGAGCGGGTGCGGCAAGACCACGACCTTGCGCTCGATCGCCGGCCTCGAGCGTCCGCGCGAAGGCGAAATTACCGTCGAATCGACGGTCGTGTTCTCGGCGGCTCACGGCGTGTTCGTTCCGGCCAACCGGCGCGGGTTCGGGATGGTCTTCCAGTCGTACGCGATCTGGCCGCACATGAACGTGTATCAGAACGTGGCCTTTCCGCTGGTAGCCGGTCGCCGTCGGATACCGAAGGACGAAATCCGCGCGCGCGTGCTGCGAGTGCTCGACACGGTGGCTCTCGACGACGTGGCGACGCGCGACGCGACGACCCTGTCGGGCGGCCAGCAGCAGCGCCTGGCGCTCGCGCGGGCGCTGGTTCTCGAACCGAAGCTCCTGCTGCTCGACGAACCGCTGTCCAACCTGGATGCGAAGCTGCGTGAGCGGATGCGCTTCGAGCTCAAGCGGCTGCAGCGTGAACTGCGCGTGACGACCGTCTACGTCACCCACGACCAGAGCGAGGCGCTGGCACTGTCGCACGAGATCGGCGTGATGAAGGACGGTCGCCTGGTGCAGGTCGGATCGCCACGGACGATCTACGGGCGTCCGGCCAATCCGTTCGTCGCCGATTTCGTCGGCACGACCAATTTCATCCGCGGCGCCGTCACGTCCGTGCAATCCGGTTCGTCGACGCTCGTTGTCGCAAGCGAGATCGGTTCCGTCACGGCGCTGGCAACCGAGCCGCTGCACGCGGGAGCGGATGTCGTGCTCACCGTGCGTCCGGAAGATGTCGAGCTGTCCGAAACGGCGGCGTCGGGTGTCAACACCTGGCGCGCGACCGTCGACCAGAAGGTGTTCCTCGGCGAAGCGATCGACTTTCGCGTGCGCATCGGCGAACGGCTGCTCCTGGCGCGCACGCACCCGCGGCTGTCGACGCGGATCGGGCACCCGATCCATGTTGCGATCGCGCCGGAGAAAGTGCTCGCGCTGCGCGCCGGCGATGCCTGAGTTCCTTGACACGCCCGCGCGGTCTTGCTAGCGTCGCGATGCCGGCTGGGTTCCATATAGCGGAACGTATGAAGGCGCGTTAAACGAGCGGTTCGGCGCGCGCCGTCGCAAGACGTCATCGTCCTGGGGAGGATCGGTGCAACGGATCACGCGCGCGCTGGCAGTCGCCGTTCCTGTCGTGCTGTCGCTGCCGGTTGCAGCGCAGACAGTCCAGATCTACGGGCGCCTGTACCCGGAAGTGGTCTTCACGCGAATGACGGGCGCCACGGCGCCGGGGACGCCATTGAGCACGCTGGCGCAGCCGCCGACCGGCGAGTCGTTCTCGAACATCGTCAAGATGGATTCGTCGAATTCGAGGATGGGATTTCGCGGCGACGAGCCGCTCGGCAATGGCGTGAAGGCGTTCTTCCAGATAGAACAGCGGATCCTGGTCGACACCGGCGGCACGCTGCTCGCGAGCCGGAACACATTCGTGGGCATGGAGAGCGACCGTCTCGGTGCGGTGAAGATCGGCGGCTTCGATACCGTCTACAAGGAGATCGGCGACGCGCTGTCGTTCCTCGGCGTGTCGAGCGGCAACTTCGTTTCGAACAGCAACATCCTGTCGAAGCAGGGCTTCGGCAACAATTCGGCCGGAAGCTTCCATCTTCGCCGCATCAATTCGATCCGCTACGAATCGCCGGTGTACGACGGCCTGCAAGGGCTCGTCCAGTATTCGCCCGACGAGGCGAAGACGTCGTCGCGCAACGCTTTCCTGTGGTCGCTCGGCGTCGTCTACGACAGCGGACCGTGGTACGGGGCGCTTGCCTACGAGTTGCACAACGACACGTTCGGCGGGTCGCGCAACGTGCTGTCGGCGTTGTCGAATAACAGCGACGCCAATGCGCGCTCGCGAGATACCGGGCTGCGCGCAACGTTTCAGTACCGGTTTGCCAACCATACGGTCGAGGCCGACGTCGCGCAGATGAAATACGACGAGCGTGGCGGCAAGACGGGTCGGTTCGAGAACTACCACCACGTTGCGTTCGCGGTCGGCGTTGATTCCAAGTGGAGCGGGCCCTGGCGCACGGCCGCGGCGTTCGACTATGCAACGGCCGGGACCTGCCGGCTGTTCGATGGCGTCCCATGCACGACCGGAGGGCTCGACGGCAGGCAGGTGTCGCTCGGTGCCGCATACTATCTGTCGAAGCGCACGTACCTGTTCGCGCTTTATGCGAAGCTGTGGAACGGCCGCGCCGCCCAGTACAACAACATGGACGGCATCGACGTGCCGCCGGGTGCGGACCCGCAGCAAATCGCGCTCGGCATCACCCACAACTTCTGACGCGTCCAACCATGACAGGACTGCTGCTTCGCCTGTTGGGCGAGGCGATTCTCGCCACCGTCATGGCGCTCGCCGCCGCGGCGGCACACGCCGACGGCGCGCCGCTCGCAACCTATCAGGGTGCCGATCGACTGCAGCGCATTGCGGAAGCGGCGAAGGGCGAAGGTGAGCTGACGATCTACACGTCAACGCCGGTCGAGGACATGAAGGTGCTCACCGACGCGTTCGAGCGCAAGTACGGCATCAAGACGAAAGTGTGGCGCGCAAGCTCCGAAAAGGTGCTGCAGCGGGCCGTCGCCGAGGCGCGCGCGCAACGTTTCGACGTCGACGCCTTCGACACGAACGGCCCGCAGCTCGAGGCGCTCGTGCGGGAGAAGCTGCTGACGCCGGTCTGGTCGCCATCGCTCGCGTCGCTCGTTCCGGAAGCACGGTTTGCGCACCAGTCGTGGGTGGGGACGCGGCTGCTGATTTTCGTGCTGGCGTACAACACGAAGCTCGTACGCAAGAGCGAGCTTCCCGCGAGCTATGACGGCTTTGCAGATCCCAAGTGGAAAGGCAGGCTCGGCATCGAAGCCGAGGATTCGGACTGGTTCGCGACGATCAGCACGCTGATGGGCGAAGCCAAAGCGGAGACGCTGTTTCGAAGCATCGTCGCCGCCAACGGTGTCTCCGTGCGCAAGGGGCATACGTTGCTGACGCAGCTCGTCGCGTCGGGCGAGGTGCCGGTCGCGCTGACCGTATACAACTACAAGGCCGAGCAGCTGAAGAACCAGGGAGCGCCGATCGACTGGTACGTGATCCCGCCGGCGATCGCGCGTGCCAATGGCGTTGGTGTCGCCGCGCGCGCGCCGCACCCGAACGCGGCGCTGCTCTGGTACGAGTTCGAGCTTGGCGAGGAGGGCCAGCGCCTGCTCCTGTCGCGCGACTTCGTGCCAACGAACCGGACGATCGACACGCCGCTCAACCGGTTCCCGCTTCGCTTCGTCGATGCGAAGGCGGTGGTCGACGATAGCGGCAAGTGGGATCGCCGGTATGCGGACATCTTCGGCGGGCAGGCGAGGTAGCGGTAGGCGGGGCAGTCCCGGGGCGAAGGTAAGGCCCGCCGCACCGGCGCGACGTCCGATTGCGGATCTCCGTCGAAGGACGCGGGTCGCAGTCGGGAATTGGTCATACCACTTGACCACTGGACCCGGTCCGCGTAGCCTCCGCCGATTCGTGTCGGGACAGGAGCGTGCAGGCGCGGCGCTCGTGCAGCCCATGCCGTTCCAGAGCATCGAACCCCGCCGGCTCTATCGCCAGATCGCCGATCAGATTCGCGCGCTGATCAAGCGCGGCGAATACGCTGCAGGGTCGCGCTTGCCTCCGGAGCGGGACCTGGCGCGGCAACTGGGCGTGTCGCGGCCGTCGGTGCGCGAGGCGCTGATTGCGCTGGAAGTCGAAGGGCTCGTCGACGTGCGCATCGGGTCGGGGATCTACGTACGCGCCCCCGACGCGATCACGGCGAGCAACGGGCAGGACGCAGCGGCGGGGCCGTTCGAGCTGCTGCGAGCGCGATACGTGATCGAATCGGAATGTGCGGCACTCGCCGCGAAGTCGGCGAAGCGTGCACAGGTCGCCGCAATCGAGGAGGCGCTCGACGAGATGGACCGGGAGATGGATGCAGGACGCCAGCCGCTGCCGAGCGACCGGCTGTTCCACCTCCGCGTTGCCGAGGCGACCGGAAACGGCGCGCTTGTCCACGTGATCAAGCAGTTGTGGGACGAGCGCACGGGCGAACTGTTCACGCGGCTCGAGCACCACTACGATTCGCCGGACCTGTGGCGAAGTGCTGTGAGCGAGCATCGTGCTGTGCTGAAATCGATCGCGGCGCGCGATCCGGACGCTGCACGCACTGCGATGCAGCGCCACCTCAACCATGCGTACAAGCGATTCAGCAAAGGCTGGAACGAGCAACATTGACGTTCAACGAGACGATCTGAAAGGAGCCGCGATGCTTGCCTGTCGCATTCACGCCAAGGACGACCTGCGGGTGGAAGCCCAGGACATGCCCGCCGTCGGTGCGGGCGAAGTGCTGCTGAAGCTCGGTGCCGGCGGCATCTGCGGCTCGGACCTGCATTACTATTTCGAGGGGCGCAACGGCAATTTCGTCGTGCGCGAGCCGCTGATTCCCGGTCATGAGGCATCCGCCGTCGTCGCAGCGATCGGTGACGGTGTCACGCGCGTCAACGTCGGCGACAAGGTGGCCGTCAGCCCGTCGCATGCGTGCGGGCACTGCGGCTATTGTCGGGAAGGTCGCGAGCAGCTATGCGACCAGATGCGGTTCCTGGGCAGTGCCAGCCGGTTCCCGCATATCCAGGGAATGTTCCGCGAATATTTCGTCATGGGCGAGCGGCAGTGCTACCCGGTCACCGCCGACGTGTCGCTCGGCGAGATCGCCTTCGCCGAGCCGCTTGCCGTCGGGCTGCACGCGGTCAACCGCGGGGGCGATCTGCTCGGTAAATCCGTGCTGATCACCGGCGCAGGCACGATCGGCTGCGTAACGGTGCTCGCGGCGCGCCTCGCAGGTGCGGCGAAAGTGACGGTGAGCGACATCCTCGATCGGCCGCTCGCGCAGGCTCGCATTGTCGGCGCCGACGTGACGCTGCACGCGGCGCGCGATGCCGAGGCATTGCGGACACCGCAGTTCGACGTTTCTTACGAGGTTTCCGGCAGCTTTGCCGCGCTGAAGACATGCGTCGCAGCGACGAAGCGCGGCGGCGTCATCGTGCAGGTGGGTACGCTGCCACACGAGCCACTCCCATTTGTCGTGAACGAGCTGATGGCCAAGGAGCTTGATCTGCGCGGTGCGTTCCGCTGGGGCATCGAGTTCGACTGGGCCGTCGACTACCTGTCGTCGCGCAAGGTGGACGTGCGGCCGCTGCTCTCGGGCCAGTATCCGCTCGCAGACGCGGTGGATGCCTTCCGCGCTGCCGCCGACAAGAACCGCAGCACCAAGGTGCAGCTCGTCGCCTGAATCGTCCCCGCGTCAACCCTTTTGCAGCACTGGTTTCGAACAATCACAGGAGGAAACATGCGTTTGCCGTCCAAGCTGGTTTTTGCCCTCGCCGCCGTTGCGGCATTGACGATCACCGTGCCCGCCGTGGCGCAGACGAAGCTCAAGTGGGCGCACGTCTA
>Ga0207689_10000320_pt1 | contig 44520 bp, 42 predicted proteins | sample KBSMisM52_FD_184312 | JGI IMG/M metagenome (GOLD analysis project Ga0207689, IMG submission 184312) | Miscanthus rhizosphere microbial communities from Kellogg Biological Station, Michigan, USA - KBS Miscanthus M5-2 (SPAdes) (version 2) | ecosystem: Host-associated > Plants > Roots >...
TTTCCTCAGCCATGCCTTCGGCTCGGGCGGCTCGGGATCGCCTGGGCGGAGTTCTCGATACAGAGTCAGGATTCCATTGACGTCTCCGGATTGAGCCAGGCGAGTCAGCATCTATCGCCCACGCGGTTTTGTGCAAACGACAAGTTTGGTGATCTCCGGGATGACGATCTGATCTGACACGCGCTCGAACCCTTGGTCCAAGAGCTGCGCAGTCAGCGTTGCGGCGCTGAACGAGATACCGTCGATCCTTCCGGATAGATACTGGAGAAACCAGAGGGCGGCCAGGGCGGGGCCGGTTTCGTTGTCGTCGAGCATGAAATCGTGAATCAGAAGCAGCCCGCCGGGCCGCAGCGCATCCCACGCCTTGCGAAACAGAAGCGGAATGGATGCTTCCGCGACCGCGCTAAGTAAGTAGGACATCAGGACTACGTCCTGCCTGTTCGGCCAAGGTGCGCTGACAGCGTCTCCGCGGACATACGCAATGCGGTCCTGGAGTTTCGCTTCTTTCACGAAGCGTTCCGCGACTGCGACCACGTTAGGGAAGTCCAGAACAGTTGCTCGGAGGTCCGAGTGGCGTTGACACAGCGCAATCGAGAATGCGCCGCTGCCACCGCCGACGTCGAGAAGGACTTTGGCCTCTCCCAGATCAAAGCTCTTGGCCAACATCAATGCCGGTCCCATGGATCCAGCGTGTTGTGCGCGCGTGAAGGCTTCGGCTTCCGCTGGATCATCGGTCAGTCCCGCAAGTGAATCGAACGCGAGGTGAGATGTATCTCCAGCTATGCCTGAATCCAGGTACAGCAGGGCAGGGTAGATCTGGCGATCGATCTGGAACCGGTAGTAGTCGCCGAAGTAGGCTGGCGCACCACGCACCAGATACCGCTCGCTCGCCGGAGCGTTTCGATACTCGTCGTCCTCACGGACGATCAGGCCGACGGCCAACAGAGCCACGAGTATTGTCCGCAGGCGATTTGGGGCAACTTTGGTTTGGTCTACCAACATCTCGAACGTCTTCTTCGAACCGGCAAGATGCCCGAATAGATCGAGATTCAGCGCGGCGAAGAGTGCTTTCGAGGCCATGAAGCCGTAGGCTATGCGCGAGATCTCGCGGACGTCGGTAATCGGCGATGGTATTTGGCTGCTCCGTGCTTCGCTCATCGGATCACCTCGTCGGATCGCAGCAGGATCGCTTCCGGGACGACTACCCCGATTGCCTTGGCTGTTCTTAGGTTGACGATCAGCTTGATGGTCGCCACCTGTTCGACGGGTAGGTCCTCGGGCTTGGCGCCCTTGAGCAGGCGGTCGACAAAGTACGCAGCCCGCCCGAATGCAGTCACATTGCTGTACCCATAGGACAGCAGCGTGCCGGCCTGCGCCAAGTTGGGGTTACCAGAAATTGTCGGCAGACGATATTCGACCGACAGTGCCGCGATCTCATGGCGTTGTTGTTGAAATACCGGAGAGAACATCAGCAGAACGGCCCCCGTTTCGCGTTTCCTGGCGGCTTGGAACACTGCCCTGAAATCGTAGGGGGCGTGCAACTCGGTCAACGTGAGCTGTAAACCGAGTGCACGTGCTGCTGGTCCGAGTTGATCGAGTTGCCCTCGGCCGTAGGCGTCCCAGAATACAGTCACTCGCGATACGCCAGGCAGCAACTCTCTGAGCAACTCAAGGCGCTTGCCAACGAGCTCACGCAAGCCCACCACAACCCCCGTGACATTCCCGCCGGGCCGGCTCAGGCTGTCGATCAAGCCGGCAGCCACGGGATCGTCACCGAAGAAGATCATGACGATTGGGATGGAACTGGTCGCTTGCTGAGCGGCACGCAACGCCTCTTCATTGCCCAGCACGACAACGTCCACCTTGAGCGCGACGAGTTCCTTCGCGAGCTGGGGCAAGCGCTGCACTTGACCTTGCGCTGAGCGATATTCGAACCGGATGTTGCGCCCGTCCAGGTACCCTTTCTCGCGCAGGCCGTCACGAAGCGCCTGCAGGCCCGGATCTTCCGGGCCGACAGAAGTCGTAAGCACGCCAATTACCGGGATCTTTTCCCGGTCCTGTGCCCCGATGCCAATGGAAACCGTTGCCATCAACGATGCGAGGCCAAGAAGCAGAACCTGTCGACTCATGGCGTAAATCATACTAGTGACGTGGTCCGAAGCGATGCGGAAAATAAGTGCGGCAGGTGTGACACACTCGACAGTCACTTCTTTGCTGGCCTCGGGAAAATCACATACGTCCCAGTGGGCTGTACGTCCGGCGGTACGTAGGCTGGCGCCGGAGCACCTGCCGGCCCGAGCGCGCGTATGTATCGATAGATCCCCCGCAGATCCTGCTCCGCCATTTCGTTGAGCGCGAACCACGGCATCACAGGACGCGTCTTCAGTGCGCGCGCGCGCTCGATCCACTGCTCCTCTGAGAGGTCCTGCATATATAGTCGCAAGTTCGTGGCGTAGGTCGTTCCCCAGGATCCATTCCGGCCGAGCGTGCTGCCTTGTAGCCAGTCCTCCTCAGGTACGTTGCCCATTTCGACCGCATATCCTTCAGTGTGGCAACTGTTGCACCAAGCGACCGCTGCAAGGTAGCGCCCTCGATGTACCAGCGGATCGGGGTCCGCGTTTATCCGAGTGCTGTGTGCTCGCCCTGTCCGCGGGGGCCGCGGAGCGTCAGCGGGAAACTGGACGTGCGGAAACTTTGTCTCCTCGCCAGGATGCAAGTAGGCGGGAGCTGCTTTTCCGGCCGGACCAAGAGATCGAAGGAAAAGATACATCGCCCGCAGATCGCTGTCCGTCATGTCACGCAGGTTGTACCAAGGCATGGGGGGCCGAGTTGTATTGTGGCGAATCCGCGCTACCCACCCATCTTCGTTGATCTCGGACACAAGGAGTCTGACGTTCACCGGGAACGTTGTGCCCCAGGGTCCCATCTCCCCCCATTCCCGACCAATCATCCATTCGCTCTCCGGGATCTTACCGAAGGTTCTCGCATATCCCTCCGTGTGGCATTCATTGCAGCCCCCGATCTTGACCAGATAGCGGCCGTGGTCGATCCGTTTGTCGTCTTCAGCGGCATGTGTGGCTGAAAGAGACGAAACGACCGCCAGCCAGGCTATTCCGAGCAAATAAGGGACATGCCTCATCTGATCACTTCGTCTGCACGCATCATAATCGATTCCGGAATTGTCAGGCCAAGGGCTTTGGCGGTCTTGAGGTTTACTACAAACTCGAATTTGGTTGGTTGCTCAATTGGCAGGTCGCCTGGGTTGGCACCCTTCAGAATGCGATCCACTTGGGTGGCGACGCGGCCATGCAGTTCCGCCCTGACTGGCCCATAGGCCATCAGCCCTCCGTCTCGGGCGGTCTCTGACCACTCGTACATCGCTGGAATGCGGCGCTTCGCTGCTGCGTCGATAATCTGTTGGTGTTCATAAAAGAAGCGCGGAAAGGACAGTACCAGGACGGCATCCACATTTGCCTTGGTCATTGCATCAAAGACGCGGTCGTATCCTTCCGGGCCAGGCGGGTCGGTGATGTGGAGTTGGATCCCGGCCCTTCGCGCAGCTTCGCGTACCCGCGCGAACGGCATGCTGTTGCCCCGGTTGAGCACGGCGATCCTTCGCGCGTTGGGCAAAGCCTCCAAGAGTAGCTCGAATCGCTTTGCGTCCAACTCAGCGGCTAACATATAGACACCGGTAATGTTGCCGCCGGGCCGAGCAAAACTTGCCACTATCCCGCTTTCGACCAACCCTTCGCTGCCCCAAAAGTTCATGACGATCGGAATCGTCTTGGTGGCGTGCTTTGCCGCGAGAATCGCTGGCCGGCTCACGGCCACGATGACGTCCACCTTAGAGCGGACCAACTCGGCCGCCAGTTCTGGAAGCCTGTCGAGATTGTTCTCCGCTGCGCGAATTTCAAACGTGATTGTCTGACCTTCGATGTAACCCCGCGTGCGCAACGCTTCGACCAGCTCAGTCCGAGGGCCTCCGCTCGCCGGGGTAAGAAAGCCGATCCGTGCGACCTTCGTTTGAGCCCAGCACTGCTCGGCCCATCCGAGGAGCGGCAGCGCAATCGCAAAGAGCAGGACAACAATTCGCCGCTTCATCGTCCACTCTCCTGCGCACTGGATGTGGCGCGGCATTGTCGTCATGGAGCGCGAGGCTTCGGTGCGAATTGCCCAGGATCGTAGAAGAACTGCTCCTCGGCAATCCGCTCGCCTTCCCAGCGCTGGTAGGCGAGTTCCTCCATCCGGGTATGGCTGCCGTTCTTCCACATGAACTCGAAGATCCAGCGGACCACAACCAGGTCGCCATGGACGAAGACTGGACGAACACAGGTTGATTGCACCGACTCGGCGCGCGACAGCACTTGCCGTTCGTGTGCGACGAGGGTGTCGCGTCCAACACGAGCAGCGCCGAGATTCTCCTGCATCGACGCGTTCTCGGTGTAAAACTCCTCGATGGCCTCGGCGTGAGTGTTCTGCTCGACCCGGGCGATGAATCGTTCCAGTGTTTCCAGTGAAGGCATAGGGTTCAGCTTCGGCAGGGCAAAGATTCAATTCAAGGGAGGTTGTGCACGAGTAACTTGCCAACGACGTTTGAGATCGTGATGCCAAGCGCGGAGTGCTGGTCAGCGTCCAGATGCACGCCATCGACCTTGCTGGATGTGGTCACGATTCCGGCGTCGAAGAACGCGCAGCCGTGCTCCTCGCATACCTTCTGGTATGCGGCCGCAAGTCCGACACACTTTGCCTCTCCACCGTCGAATTTCGGAGCGATCGGTCCCTTGGGCGACCGAATGGGTGGAGGGGCAACTACCAACATGTCCGGGACCGGCATGCCGGGTTCGATGGGGGCGTGACGAATGGCCGTTAAGAGCGCCGCGATTCCTTGAGACGAGTGCCAGGCATTGTGATCGTGCATCGATTGGAAATCGTTCGTGCCTAGCATGAGGACGACAAGCTCGAGCGGCGAATTGATTTCTATCCTTTGGGCCAGGCCGACAAGACCGTTGCGGCCGGGCTTGAACGGGTCTTCCCATACCGTGCGGCGACCGTTCAGGCAATCTTCGATGACCCGTACATTATGACCATTCGAATTCAGCGTGATCTCGAGGATTCCTGGCCAACGTTGTTCGAATGCGAGGCGCTTTCTTGTCGTAGGGATGATGCCCCAGGACACAGAGTCGGAGTAGACGAGAATATTCTTCATAGGGGCCCGTTGAAGTGTGTTGTTGCGCAGACCTACGGTTAATCGTAAACGAGAACTCGGCCCTTGGCACCTAACGCGGTCTGCCCGTCCTGACCTCGAATGCGACCGCGCAGATCGACGATAGCACCCTTCAACTTGTCGTTAGGCGTGACTCTGATGACCAGCCATTCCAAACGTATCGTTTCATCTGCATAGACCGGCCGGCGGAAGCGCACCCAGAACTCGAGGCCAACCATTACTGCTTTCTTCGAGAAATGGGATGCCGTCAACCCGAGCAATAGCGCCGTCGTATGCGTGCCGCTCGCAATCGGACGCCCGTACTGTGTGGACGCGGCATACTCGGGGTCATGGTGAATTGGATTGTCGTCTCCCGCGGCTCGCGCAAAAGCGCCTACCAAAGCAGGGGTCAGCGTCATCTCAGACGAAAAGCGTTCTCTCGGGAATACTGTCAATTGGACACTCCTTTTGGGACAAACTCAGTACCGGGCGATCGGAGCAGATTGCCGGTTAGCCGGTTGATCCTTTACCCGAATCGGCAAGCAGGTTGATGTCGCGAGCGTGCAAAATCGACTTTGGGTATCCCGACGCTGCCACTCGGATGAGGGCGCGTCCGAGGCTGGCGGTAGTGGTGACCGACCCGGGAAAGAGGCGGCGTAGCAGGGGGTATGTAGGCGCAAGTACGTTATAGACGGCTTGGTACCATCCCGTTTTCGAGCGGACGCCTTCGACTGGCTGAATATAGCCCGGGCGGAACATGAAGGCAGCCTTGAAGGGGAGGGCGAGTAACGCGTTCTCGGTCTTGCCTTTCACCCGCGCCCACATCGTTCGGCCGTGTTCTGTGGAGTCAGTCCCGACACCCGAGATGTAGCAGAAGGTCATCTTGGGATTGGCCGCGACCATGGTCGTTGCCGCCGCGACAGTGAGGTCGTAGGTCAGATGGGAATATGCCACCTCGCTCATGCCGATAGCCGAGACACCGAGACAGAAAAAGCAAGCGTCGCACGAGGCGAACGCGGTCTGCAGCGTCGTGTAGTCGAAAAAGTCCGGAAGGAGCACTTCGCGGATCTTGGGATGCGTCCGGCCGGTAGCTGTGCGAACCACCACCAAGATAGATTCCACCCGAGGATCGGCGAGGCACTCCAGGAGAGCGCCTGCGCCAACCATGCCGGTGGCGCCAAAGAGGGTGACGTTCATTGGGTTCCTCGGACGGACGGTGGCGCGGAAGTACGTAGACCCACATCAACGCTAGCTAGTGAAGGGTGGCCTTCGACCAATTGCTGGTCGCTACCACACCGGGGCCCACCGGCGGATATTTCCGGAACTCCGGTAACCGCTCCATGCGCTCCGACAGTGCGACCAATCCTGAATGACTATTGGCAGGAACGATTGCCGCCAGCGCGGATTGCGTGAACTGCCATGCGACCGCCGTTGTAACGACAGCCTGACCGCGTGAGGCGGAAAATCCAGTTGGACGAGATTGAACCTCACGTTCCAACCCTGCATACGCCGCCAGCAGCTGGCCCGTGACCCGCTCCAACCACGGCGCGTGTTGCGCGGACACGGGACGAAGATTTCGCTCATAGATGATCTGGGCGCTTTTTTCACAAGCCGCGAGCGCAAGGCCGACGGCTCTGATTTCGCGTTGAAGCTCTGGCGGATTCTGCGACCACAATGATTTTCCGCAGGTGGTCTCGATGAACTGCAGAATCAACGACGAGTCCATCAGAACCTCGCCGTCATCGCACACCAGGCTTGGAGCTTTTACCACTGGGTTGATGCTTTGAAACTGTTGAAATGTGCTGAACACCGAGACGGCCTCGTGCTTGAACGGCACGCCAAGCATCTCGAGTGAAATGGCTACTCGTCTGACGTAGGGCGAGTCAAGCATGCCGATCAATCGCATGTGGCAATTCCTCTGGTGGTCCAGGATAGCTTACAGACATTTACTCTCGATTTTCGAAAAAGACCCCGAAGAAAGTCGTGCGAAGGCCGCGTCGCTCAGGTTGGCCTCGTTGCCGATCCGACTTGATTGGGGCTGGAGCCCTGTGCGCAATGAGCGAGGGATGCATTCGTCTGTTCCCAAGCGAGCTTGTGATCCAACCACACCTCTCGGGTAGGTGGAAATCTGTCGGGATTGTCCAACGAGACGGTCGTGACATCGACGGTGCCGGGCTCGCGGTCGCTTTCGTAGGTAAGCGGGCTACCGCAGGAACCGCAGAACGTGCGCTTCACGCCGGGTGAAGACTGAAAGGTCTGCAGACGACCTGACACGAGCGCGAAGCTTGTGAAAGGGAAGGTGAGCCAGGCAACGGAAGGCGCGGCGCTCGCGCGGCGACAGGTGTTGCAGTGGCAAATGATCGAAGAGACAGGAACCCCCGCGATTCGGTAACGGATCGCCTTGCAAAGGCAGCCGCCTTCGATAGTGATGTTGGTTGGTGGAGTGTTCATGGAAGTGGTCGATCCGGTTCACGTCGGAACGCGATCCTGCATCATAGAATAAAAGGTATCAGGGCCGGAACGCGTCGAGAGTATGCTTGATACCGTTCTCCGAATTGCTCGCGCATCCATCGCTCCTCCAGCGAGAGTTTGCGCCAGAAAGCAATCACTCCGAACACAGCCGCGAGAACTGCTCGCCATTCACCGATTGCTAAGGCGGCGCCGACGAAGGCGAGAATGAGCCCGGTGTAGATGGGATGTCGAACTATTGCGTAGGGTCCTGCTGTGACGAGTTCGTGACCTTCCTTGATGGTTACGGTGCTGCTCCAGTTCGTGCCCAGGTACCGGCGAGCCCACGCTGCCATGAGTAGGCCCGCGGCAGTCAATGCCGCCGCTGCAGCGAACCGCCATGCAGTCGGAGGGAGAAATTTCTCTCCAAGAACCGAGATCGGCATGTGGGGAACGGAGAAAAGGATCGCGGCGAGCAGCAAGGGACCAATGTGGGACAGTTTTGACGCAAAAGATTCACGCCGCGCAGTCGGTTTGACGTGACGCGACGAGATCCACCAGTAGACTGCCCAAGCCAGCCACATGGCCGGGAAGAGATAGCGATACAGGATAGGCAACAGGCCTCCTTAGGACGAATGCACCCTTGTAGGATCGGAAGGTGCTATCGATAAAAAGTTCCTTGTCCGCGCTGCGCGCGGGCCAGTCCCGGACGTAACACCGCGGGGGCGCCTCCTCTGCCATCTTGAGGGCGCCGCCCCTGCATGGTACGGTTCAGTCCCAACTCCGAGGATGACCATGAAAGAGGCTGCGCTCGCATTCGAGACCATCACGAGCTTGTCCGCCCGCATTCGCGCTGGACAACTGAGTGCCGTGAAGCTTGTCGAAGAACTGCTTGGTCGAATCGGGGCGCTCGACGTCCAGCTTCACTCGTTTATCCGGATCCTGCCGGAACGGGCGCTTGCGCAAGCTCAAGCCGCCGAGAGTGCCTTGAGAAGCGGGGCGGATCCGGGAGCCCTCTGCGGCATCCCATACGCCGCGAAGGATCTCTTCGATGTGAAGGGCGTACCCACCACCGCGGGCACGAACCTGCTGGCGGACAACATCGCCGCGGAGGATTCCAACGTCGTCCGCAGGCTCGGCGCCGCCGGGATGGTTCTTCTGGGCAAGACGCACACAGTTCAGTTCGCCTATGGTGCTGCGGGCCTCAATCACGATCACGGCACGCCGCACAATCCTTGGCATCCGGCGCCGCATGCACCCGGTGGTTCCTCGAGCGGCAGTGCCGTGGCGGTAGCGTCAGGACTGGTACCTATGGCACTGGGCACCGACACCGGCGGATCAGTCCGTGTGCCCGCGGCGTTGTGCGGCATCGTCGGGCTGAAAACAACCATCGGAAGGGTCAGTCGTTCCGGGGTTTACCCGCTGAGCTGGACGCTGGACAGCGTCGGGCCGCTCACCCGATCGGTCGAGGATGCGGCGCTTGTGTATCAGGCGTTGCAGGGAGCGGATCCGCGCGACGCGTCCACGACAGGAATCGCACCACACGATGCGCTGCGAGGGCTGAAGGACGGCGTGAAGGGTTTGCGCATCGCGTTCGGAGAGACCGTCTTCTTCGACGAGGTGGACCCGGAGGTGGAGAAGACCGTCCGCGAAAGCGGTCAGGTGTTCCGATCCCTCGGGGCGCAAGTCGCAAGTATAGCCATCCCTGAGGCCGCAGCGGCTTGGGCCGAGGAGAAGCGGCCACTTCTGATTCCCGCCGAGGCGTGCGCAGTGAATCGCCAATTCCTCGACAAGCATCTCGACGCACTCGATCCCGTCATCGGGCCTCGAATGCTTACCGGACGGACGCTTTCCGCACCCGACTATTTTGCTCTCCTGCGGCGTTACGCAGCGTTGCAGGAGGAGATCAAGTGGACGCTGCGGGACGTCGACGCCTTCATTGTTCCGACCACGATGGCACCTGCCTGGCCGCTGGCCAGGATCGACGCGAACTCCGCGACTTACCTCGACTACAACATGAGGGTCCATCGCAATACCGGCCTCGGAAACCTCCTCAACCTTTGTGGCGTATCCGTACCCTGCGGGTTCACGTCCGAGGGCCTGCCGGTCGGGCTCATGATCTACGCCAAACCCTTTGCGGAAGACATGGCGCTGCGAGTCGCCTACACCTACGAGCAAGCGACGGAATGGCATACACGCCGGCCAGATTTCGCGTGGATTGGGAAAGGGGCCTGACGCGGGAGGCTCTCGCGCTCCTTTCTACGTGCGGGATGAAGGGCTGGGCCACTGACTTGGGACGGGCGCGCCTTCGAACTGAACCAAATCATCTCCAATGTCGTACCAAGGCACCTTGGATCCGACGAACGCATGTGCCTGAGGGGCAAGGCTCGGTGTGTCCCGCAACGTGCCCAGACGCAAATTGATCATTTCCCGTTGTGTCTTGGCCGCATACAGGCTTGATCCACAGACACTGCAGAAGCCGAGCATGGTGTTCGCGTTCTTCGCATAGTGCTTGATACTCTGCGCACCCTTGAGCAATCGGAAGTCGGCCTTCGAGATTCCGCCAAAAGCAGAGAACGGCGAACCAGAAAAACGCCGGCATTCTGAACAGTAACAGTAACCCGCATACAGCAACGCGTCTGGTATTTCGTACTCGACTGCACTGCAGAGACATCCACCTCTTAGTATTCGCATGGCGTCCTCCGATCTGGGGTTTGCACGATCTAGATCGCCGCCGTGGCCTGTGCGTGGATCAGCGTTGAGCTGCGTTCATCGTTGACCGCTCTACATAGCGGAAGATGTATTTCCTCGCATCTCCGATCGTACTCTCCCAGACGGACCCGGCGTGTGCGCCGTTTACAATGCGTAATTCGACCACCAGCAGCCTCTTGCTACGGTAGTTGCTTGGCCGCGTCGGCTCGGCGCGACCTCGGACGCACGAATGCGGCTACGAGTGCAATTCCCACAAGCAATGTCAGGTATGCGGCGGGCTCAGGAACTGCTCTCAACAAATAGAGTTGACCAGTGTCTGCCATGGATAGCGCTAGTTCGCCATCATTGAGATAGACCAGTTGTCCCGCACTGCCGAAAACTCCCTCAAGGCTGTACGTTTGGATCGGTACGAAGGTGTCTGCATCGAAGATAGTCAACTCATCCCCGGAGTCGATGCCATAGACCATGCCGTGCGCGAGATCCAGGGCAATTGCCGTCAGGTATGAGAATGACGTCGGTGATACATAGCTACCAATCAACATGGGCACGGAAGGATCAATGACCTTGCCGTTTGAGCTGAACACGAGTCCGCCACCGTACTGGATCGTGGCACCGAAACCTCCAATCAATCCCGAAGTCACGTCCGTGATAACGATGCCGTTGGCGTCAACGGTCATGCGACGAAATCCAAAGTCCGTCGTTTCGTTGTTATAGCCGTACAAAGTCGATCCGTTGGCGCCGAATACGATCGAATTGCTCCCCGTATGTGGTCCGGTCTGCACTGGACGTGCTACTCCATTGTCGTAAATTGCCACGCCTTCGTGCCTTGGGCTGAAGCCGACGTTCTGACGCGCTACAGCGATTACGTTATCGTTACCAGGCTGCACTGCGATTGATTCTGCGTAGAACGGCCCTAGGAAAGAATCAGAACCGAGACTGAATTGCGGGCCCGCAACGTGGTTGAACACGTCATACCGGCGCACAAGTGGAGCACCCATCATTCCAACATACAAGTATTTGCTATCTTCCGATAGGCCAAGAGCTGTCGGCTCGCTCCCGATAAAGACGGAACTCACTACGGATCCAGAAGTGGGGTCAATCTGGCTGACGGTATTTCCCAAGCCCAGACCTGCTCGCGACGGAACGCTGGCCAACAATTGCGAATTTACGGGATCGAACACGATTGCGTTTACGGGAATGTCCACTGTTTGGACAGTGTAGCCGGCGGGCACCGCTGCATAAGCTTGCAGTTGAGTCAGGAGTAGTCCAACCAATCCTGCAATCCCCCAAGCGCCAACCGTACAAGATTTTCCACTTCCAAGGCCTAGCTTCATAAGATAACCCTTCCTTAAAAAACGCGGAAAAATGACGGTGTATGACGTAGTTATAGAGTCATGCAATGCGATTGTTCGCTCTCTTACTCTGTCTGGCAAGCACATCAACGTCGGCGGCGCGAACCTCGACGAGATCGTCTGTAGCAGCGGTTTGTTCCAGGAGGGATTCGCAGGTGCGGATTCCAGAAGGACTTAGCCTCATCCCCACGCCAACTCCCCTTTGAGCGGAGGAAGCATACTCCGGGAAAATGCCCTTCCCCACCTCAGTTAAGATAGCGCCCACGGTTGTATTCCCTTGGAGCCACGATGCTCAATAGCCTTCGCTTCTGCGCCGCTGTCTGGCTGTTTGCTCTCTGCGCGCAGGTTCACTCTGCCGACGTGGACGTATTCTCGCCACAAGGCGAGGTCAAAGGCGTTCGTCAGGTCGCGGTGCGATTTTCGGAACCGATGGTTCCCTTCGGCGATCCTCGGCTCACCGAGCCGTTCGACATCGATTGCCCGGAGAAGGGAAACAGCCGCTGGGCGGATCAGAAGAACTGGGTGTTCGATTTCGACCGGGATCTTCCGGCCGGGGTGCGTTGCACGTTTTCGCTCAAACAGGATCTCAAGACGCTCTCGGGTGCGCCGGTCGGAGCGAAGACCTTCGCGTTTACGACCGGCGGTCCCGCAGTGATCGCATTTGCACCACAGCGCTATGAACAGATCGACGAGGAGCAGATTTTCATTCTCCGTCTCGATGCGCCGGCGACCGACGAATCGGTGCTCAAACATGTGTGGTGCGATGCCAAGGGCATCTCCGAGAAAATCGGCGTGCACCTCGTCACCGGTGATGAGCGCAAGCAAGTCCTGGAGCAGCGCAAGGATGTAGTGGACCGGCTGCTGATGGCCATATTCAAGAGCGGACGCGTTGCCACCGTAGGCGAGCGCGAGTTGGAGCGAGGCTCAGCAGCGGAGAAATTGCGCGAGAGTGATCCCGCGAAGATGTCGCTGATGGTGCTGCGCTGCGCGCGACGGTTGCCCGCGAGCAGCACGTTGCGTCTGGTGTGGGGGAAGGGCGTCGAGTCGCTTTCCGGCATTCAGACGGCCCAGGATCAGGTGATCGAGTTCAAAGTGCGGCCTGGTTTCTCTGCCAATTTTTCCTGCCAACGCGTGAATCGCGATGCTGGATGCCTTCCGTTCATGCCGATGCAGCTTTCCTTCACGGCACCTGTGTCGCGCGTACAAGCAGAAAAGATGGTGCTGCGTGGAGCCGAAGGAAAGACGGTTAAGCCCAAGCTCCCAGAGCTGTCGCAGAACGGCGAGTTCGTGCAGGAGGTGACGTTCGAAGGTCCGTTGCCGGAGCAGGCGACGTTCAAGCTCGAAATTCCAACGGATCTTCGCGACGACGCCAACCGCAAGCTGAACAACCAGAAACGCTTTCCGCTCACGGTAAAGACCGACGCCTCGCCGCCGCTGGCCAAGTTCCCCGCCGGCTTCGGCATCATCGAGTCGAAGGGCGACGCGATGTTGCCTGTGACGTTGCGTAATCTGGAAGCGGAAGTGCCTGGCAAGCAGTTGAGTTTCGACCAGAACGGCAAGCCTATCCCGGGCAGTGTGTTGCGAGTGGGCGGCGCCAATGCCCGCAATGTCGTCGATTGGATGACGAAGGTGCGCGATCAAGAGCGTGTGACGTATGAACGCGGCGAGGAAGGTGAGCTCGGGACCCGAGTCTACGCTGCGGCGACATCGCTGTTCGGCGCCGATGATCGTACGCGTGGCATCAAAGTGCCGGTCCCCGACGGGGGGCGCGCATTCGAGGTGGTCGGCATCCCGCTCAAGCAACCGGGATTCTATGTGGTGGAACTGGCGAGTCCAAAGCTGGGCGAGGCCTTGTTGGCGGGCGCTGATCCCGCCGCCAAGTCGAAGCCGGTGTATCACGTCTCGGCTGCCGCTCTTGTCACCAACCTGGCAGTGCATTTCAAGCAGGGACGAGAATCGTCGCTCGTGTGGGTGACGGCGCTGGAGTCGGGGACGCCAGTCGCCAAAGCGCAGGTGTCGGTGCAAGACTGCAGCGGCAAGGAGTACGCGAAGGGCATCACCGATGATCGCGGCGTAGTGCGCATCGGAGAGTTGCCTGCGCGGGAGAAACTGCCGCCATGCCTGGACAAGTACGATCAGCAATACATGGTGTTTGCTCGTCTGGGCCAGGACACCAGCTTCGTGATGTCGGACTGGAACGAAGGGATCTCGCGCTGGCGCTTCAATCTTCCTTCGGGCAGCTACGACGGTCCGTATATTTCCACCGCGGTGTTGGACCGCACACTCGTGCGTGCCGGTGAGACCGTGCACATGAAGTTGTTCTATCGGCACAAGACGCGCTCGGGATTCCGCTTTGTGCTCAATGCGTCGCTGTCCGAAAAGCTCACCATCGTCCATCAGGGGAGCGACACTCGTTACACGGAAGCGCTCCATTGGGACGGGCACAACGGCGCAGAGGCGAACTGGCAGGTGCCGAAGGATGCGAAGACGGGTACCTATCAGATCCTTACCGAAGACACGCTGGCTGGGCAGACCCGCTCGCGAGTTGCCGCGACATTCCGCGTGGAAGAGTTCCGCGTGCCGCTCATGCGGGCAAGCATCGAGGCGCCGCTCAAGCGGCTGATCAACGCCGAAAGTGCGGAGCTAGGCGTGCAGGTGAGTTATCTCGCTGGCGGAGGGGCTAGTTACGCGCCAGTGAGATTGCGCAGCGTGGTCCAGCCGCGCAGCTTGAGCTTCCCTGGTTACGACGAGTTCAGCTTGAGCAATGGCGCAGTGAAAGAGGGCGTTCAGGACAGTCGTCGCGACAACTGGTATCGCGGCGAGTATCTGATGTCGGATGGTGATGAATCCGAGGCGCCGATCGCGGGTGCGGGTGGGGCCGGAACACGCCCGCTGAAAGGCGTCGCGCTCACGCTCGACGATGGAGGGGGCGGCAAGGTCCTGCTGGCAGGAATTCCGAGACTAGACGCACCACAGGAAATCCTGGCTGAACTCGAATACAACGATCCGAACGGCGAGACGCTCACGTCCTCTGCCCGCATTCCGCTCTGGCCGGCGGCCCTGGTAGTGGGACTCAAGCCCGATGCCTGGGCGCTGACCAAAGACAAAGTCAAGTTCCAGGCGGTGGCGTTGGATCTTTCAGGCAGCCCGATGACAGGCGCGCGCCTCAACGTGGATCTGTTCGAGCGCAAGACCTTTTCTCATCGAAAACGCTTGCTAGGCGGGTTCTATGCCTACGAGAGCGGGGCCGAGATCAAGCGCGTGCAGTCCGTGTGTCAAGGTGAGACCGACGCCAAAGGTCTGCTCTTCTGCGAGTTTGCCTCGCCGGTATCCGGTGAAGTGTTGGTGGAGGTACGCGCGAAAGACGAGGCCGGCAACCTGGCGGTAGCCAACAGCAGCATTTGGATCGCGGGAAAGAGCGAATGGTGGTTCGAGGCATCCAACGACGATCGCATGGACGTACTGCCGGAGAAAAAGCGCTACGAGCCCGGGGAGAAGGCCGTGTTCCAGGTGCGCATGCCGTTCCGTGAAGCGACGGCACTGGTGACGGTCGAGCGCGAGGGCGTCATGGACGTGTTCGTGCAGAAACTGTCCGGCAAGTCTCCGGTGGTCGAGGTGCCGATCCGCGCCAATCACGCGCCCAATATGTTTGTCTCCGTACTGGCGGTGCGAGGTCGAGTGGCCGACGTCCAGCCCACTGCGTTGGTGGATCTCGGTAAACCCGCCTTCAAGATGGGGGTGACCGAGATCAATGTCGGTTGGCGTGCATACGAGCTGGACGTCAAAGTGGCTACGGACAAGCCGGTGTATCGCGTGCGTGACAAGGCGCTGGTCACCGTGGAGGTCAAGCGTGCAGCGGATGGCAGACCCGCGCCGAAGGATTCGGACGTCGTGTTGGTTGCGGTGGACGAGGGATTGCTGGAGCTGGCGCCCAATGCGACCTGGAAGCTGCTGGCCACGATGATGCAGCGGCGTGGCATGGAAGTGGACACCTCCACGGCATCGATGCAGGTGGTGGGCAAACGTCACTATGGACGCAAGGCCCGCGATGCCGGAGGTGGAGGCGGGCGCAAGACGAGTCGGGAGTTGTTCGACACGCTCCTGTTCTGGAAAGCGCGCCTGAAGCTGGATGAACAAGGCCGCGCGACAGCGGAGATCCCTCTCAACGATTCGATCACCTCTTTCCGCATCGTGGCGATGGCGACAGGCGATGCCGATCTGTTCGGCACGGGCCAGACATCGATCCGCTCGACACAGGAGTTGATGCTGTTCTCCGGCTTGCCGCCGATGGTGCGTGAGCAGGATAGTTATCGCGCGGCGTTCACTGTGCGCAATGCGAGCGACAAGCCTCAAGAGGTCGAGGTGCGGGCGACACTGAGCGCCGAGAATCAAGGCAAGGGCGCACCGCCCGTTTCGCAGCAACCGCTCAAGCTCAAGCTCGCCCCCGGGCTATCTCAGGAAATAGGCTGGGACGTAAGGGCACCCGTCAACGCGGATTCACTGCGGTGGGAAGTGACTGCAGCGTCGATGGGCGCCGACGCCTCGCAGGACACTCTCAAAGTCTCGCAAAGGGTGATCCCCGCGGTTGCAGTGCGGGCGATGCAGGCGACGATGACCCAGATTGACAGGAGTTTCGAGCTGCCAGTGGAGATTCCCGCGGATGCGATCCCTGGACGTGGCGGCGTGAAGGTGAATCTGATGCCCACGCTCGCGGGCGACCTTTCCGGCGTTCGCGAATACATGAGCGGATACCCCTATACCTGTCTCGAGCAGCAGGCTTCGCAAGCCGTGGCGTTGCGCGACCGAGCGCGCTGGTCAGGGGTGATGGGCGGACTTCCCAACTATCTCGACCGCGATGGCTTCGCCAAGTATTTCCCAGGGCTGCTCTATGGCAGCGACGTGCTCACGGTGTATCTGCTCTCGATTGCCAATGAGGCGGGCTGGGCTATTCCCGACGATGTTCGCGGCCGTATGCAGACGGCGCTCGATCGCTTCATAAAAGGCCAGTTGACGCGCGACACGGAATGGCGTGTAGCCGATCTGTCCATCCGTAAGATCGCGGCGCTGCAGGCGCTGGTTCGATGGGGGCGCAAGGTCTCCAACGACGATCTCGCGTCCATCGCGATCGAACCCAACCTGTGGCCCACTTCCGGGGTACTCGACTGGATCGATCTGCTCAAGCGCGCGCCGGATCTCGCCAGCCGCGATGAGCGCCTGAGCGAAGCGCAGCAGATTTTGCGCTCGCGGCTGAACTTTCAGGGCACGACCATGGGATTCTCCACTGAACGCACCGACTACTTATGGTGGTTGATGATCTCGGGCGACGTGAACGCCAATCGGGCGCTGTTGTCGGTGATGGACTTGGAGAAGTGGCACGAAGACGTGGCAAGGTTGGCGCGCGGGAGTTTGGGACGCCAGCAGCGGGGCCGGTGGAACACCACGGTGGCCAACGCTTGGGGTGTCATGGCGATGGACAAGTTCGCAGCTGCGTTCGAAAAGGAAGACGTGACGGGTATCACGCGCGGCCTGCTGGCGAAGCAGGAGCGCAGCGTGGACTGGTCCAAGCAGGACGATGGCGGTGTACTGGCGTTCACCTGGCCACAGGGTCCCGCGTCGCTTGGTCTCGACCACGAGGGCGGCGGCAAGCCCTGGGCGATCGTGCTGAGCCTGGCGGCCATTCCGCTCAAGCAGGCGTTTTCGTCGGGCTACCGCATTGGTCGCAGCGTGACGCCTGTGGAACAAAAGACCCCAGGCAAGTGGAGTCGCGGCGATGTCATGCGGGTGCGGCTGGATCTGGAATCGCAATCGGACATGGGTTGGGTGGTGGTCAACGACCCGGTGCCTGCGGGTGCGAGCATTCTCGGCACGGGTCTAGGCCGCGATTCGCAGATCCTGGCGAGCGGCGAAAAGAAGCAGGGGTGGGTGTGGCCTGCATTCGAAGAGCGCAAGTTCGATTCGTTTCGTGCGTACTACCGTTTCGTGCCCAAGGGCAGGTGGACTCTCGAGTACACGCTACGTTTGAACAATTCCGGCGAATTCCTGTTACCCGAAACGCGCGTCGAAGCGTTATATGCGCCGGAGATGTTTGGGGAGGCGCCGAATGGCAAGGTGGCGGTGGCGCCGTGAACTGCGGGAGTGAATGAGTGAATGAGTGAATGGGTGAGTAGGTGATCAAGGTGAAGAGGTGATTAAGGTGAAGAAGTGATTAAGGTCAAAGGGCAGGTGAACGGCGCGAGTCCGCACCATCCCGCCGCGCGTCAAGGGCGACGGGGTGGTTGGCTTGCACGCTTCGCCCTTTCACCTTTTCACCTCTTCACCTCTTCACCCCGATCACCTCTTCACCTTAATCACCTTTTCACCTCTTCACTTCTCCCGTTACTCGCGCTGCTATCGCCGCTCGCGGCGTACGCCGCGCTCCCCACCTACGATCAGGTCCGCCAAGCTCACATCAGCACCGAGGGCGTTTTGCTCGATCGTCATGGCGACGTGTTGCACGAGTTACGCGTGGACATGAAAGGCCGGCGGTTGGATTGGGTCCCGCTGTCGGATGTTTCCCCCGCGCTGTTGCGCACATTGATACGAGCCGAGGACAAGCGCTTCTATGAACATAGCGGCGTCGACTGGCTCGCGTTGGGCGATGCGGCCCTGGACACATTCTTTTCCTCCAAGCCGCGTGGAGCGAGTACGTTGTCGATGCAAGTGGCGGCGATGCTGGAGGCCAGCCTCAAGCCGCGCAAGGACCATCGTACTGTCGGCCAGAAATGGGACCAGATCCAGGCTGCCCGCGACCTGGAGAAAAAGTGGACCAAGCCACAGATTCTGGAAGCGTATCTGAATCTGTCCACGTTCCGTGGCGAAGTGCAGGGCGTGAGCGCAGCGTCCCGCGCGCTGTTCGGTGTCCAGCCGAGCGGACTCGACGAGCAGCAATCGCTGATTCTCGCCGTTCTCTTGCGCGGACCTAACGCGCAACCCGCCTTGGTGGCCAAGCGGGCCTGCGCCTTGGCCCATGCGCTCGATCCACCCCGGTCATGCGAGGGCTTGACCACGCGGACCGAGGAGGCCTTGGCCAGTGTCCCGAACTTCAGGCCGGCGGCAGCGTTGGCTCCGCATGTGGCGCGCACGCTTGTCAGTCGCGATGCGCGCCGAGTCACTTCGACACTCGATGCGCAGCTGCAAGCCTTTGCGTTGGATGCAATGAAACGGCAACTCGCCACGCTGGGACAACAGAATGTCGCGGACGCTGCGGTGCTCGTGGCGGACAACGTAAGCGGCGAGGTATTGGCATACGTCGGCAACTCAGGCAGCTCCGCCAGCGCGCCATTCGTCGATGGCGTTCGGGCTGCGCGTCAGGCGGGCTCGACGTTAAAGCCTTTTCTCTATGAACTTGCCATCGAGCAGCGCTTGTTGACCGCGGCCTCGCTGCTGGACGATTCACCGGTCAACATCGTTACGCCAGGCGGGTTGTATGTACCGCAGAACTATGACCGGGACTTCAAGGGAATGGTTAGCTTGCGGACCGCCCTGTCGAGTTCGTTGAACGTGCCGGCGGTGCGCACGCTGACGCTGCTCGAACCGGAAGTTTTTGCAGAGCGCTTGCGAGCATTCGGCTTCGACTTCCTCACCCAGGACGGCGAGTACTACGGCTATTCATTGGCACTGGGATCCGCGGAAGTAGATCTCTGGCAGCTCACCAACGCCTATCGCACGCTGGCAAACGGTGGCATATATACACCGCTGAAGCTTACGGCCAGCCCCAGGACCAATGGGGTGCGCGTGGCCGATCGCGCGGCGAGTTACATCGTGGCCGATATCCTCTCCGATCGTATCGCGCGCAGCATAACTTTTGGCCTGCAGAGTCCTCTGACGCCGCGCTTCTGGACGGCGGTGAAGACGGGCACGAGCAAGGATATGCGCGACAACTGGTGCGTGGGCTTTTCGTCGCGCTATACCGTCGGCGTTTGGGTAGGCAATTTCGACGGCAGCTCGATGTGGGACGTGTCCGGCATCACCGGTGCTGCGCCATTGTGGTTGGAGGTGATGAACTATTTGCATCAGGGGGTAGTCAGTCAGCCCCCTGCGGAGCCTCCGGGGGTCGAGCGCGCTGTGGTCACCTTCGATGCAGCACTTGAGCCGGACCGGGAAGAAATGTTCCTGGCCGGCACCGCATCGACACGCGTAACGCCCAAGGACGAATCGCCGGCGCATGCAGAGATTGTCTATCCGGCCGCAGGACAGGTGATCGCTGTGGACCCTGATATTCCGGAAGGGGCACAGCGGGTGCATTTTCAGGCTACCGGCGTTGCCTCCACCGCGCAACGCCAGCTGCAATGGCGCTTGAATGGCGAGCTGTTGGTCTCTGGTCAAGCCGATGCCTTCTGGTTCCCGCGGCCAGGGCGATTCCTGTTGTCATTGCATGACGCAGGCGGGAATGAGCTGGACCGGGTAGAGTTCGAAGTACGAGGCAGTCCGACCAGCGCGCTGCGTTGAGCGCGCCACCCCTTGTCAAACAACACGATCCTCATCTAATACAGCGAAACGCATGAAGCTTACAACTGTCTTACTGACGACGGCACTGATCGCGTTTGCCAATCTTCCCGCAGCTGCCCAGACGCCACCATTTGCCGATATAAAGGTGCACAAGCAAAGCAGCATCAACTACGTCTCAGGCGGCGCGAGCGACGATGAGCGCAAGGAAATGGCGCGCATCGCCAACAAATACCCGATGCAATTACTGTTCACCCGCGAAGGCCACCCCGAGGGCGCCACTGGCGTGAAGGTGACAGTCAAAGATCTGAAGGGGGACAAGCTGATCGAAGCGGTGGCCGAAGGCCCGTACTTCTTCTTCAATCCACCATCGAGCCGTTGGACCATGGATGCCGAGTATGAAGGAGAGACGATCTCGCGCACCGTGGATCTAATCGGACGGCGCTACATCGTGCTGGAGTTCCATTTCGGCAGCGAGAAGAAGCCGAACTGATCTTTCCCATCTGTGAACCGAGCTGCCGCTAACACGGTGGCCAGACCTGTTTCGGCTAGTTACAATGCCCCCGCGCGGTTGGCGCTTGGGGACGCCTATGCTGCACCTGCGTAAAGTGCGACCAGCTATAAAGCTGGGGAAAACCATAAAATCCTGGAGGAGGATCGCAATTGACACCCGTAACTGTCAACCCGGAGTTCGAGAGATCGACCTATGCGAAGGTCGGTTGGCGCCTGATACCGTTTCTGTTCCTCTGCTACATCGTTGCATTCCTGGACCGAGTCAACGTCGGCTTCGCGAAACTGCAAATGGCTGGCGACCTGCAGTTCAGCGATACGATGTACGGCTTCGGCGCGGGGATCTTCTTTGTCGGGTACTTCATCTTCGAGGTGCCGAGCAACGTGATACTGGAGAAAGTCGGCGCCCGCATCTGGATTGCCCGGATCATGATTACGTGGGGCGTGTTGTCATCGGCATTCATGTTTACGGGGGTCATGCACTGGGGACCGGTTTCCGCATATTTCAACTGCACGGATCCGGAGTTCACCTTCTACGTGCTGCGGTTCCTTCTGGGCGTGGCGGAGGCAGGCTTTTTCCCGGGGATCATACTGTACCTGACGTACTGGTTCCCTGCCCCCCGGCGGGCCAAGATGACAGCCCTGTTCATGACGGCAATCGCTATCGCCAACGTGATCGGATCGCCCGTCTCGGGGGGGATCATGCAATTCATGGACGGTGTGAACGGCTGGCGTGGATGGCAGTGGCTGTTTCTGCTTGAAGGTGTTCCCTCGATTCTTGTTGGCATGCTGGTATTTGTCTTGCTGACCAACGGGCCGCGCGACTCCAAATGGTTGACAACCGAGGAACGGGATCTGTTGCTGCGCCGGATGGCCGAAGACGACTCCACCAAGGCCGAACTCGGAAAACGGCATAGCCTGCTCGACGCCTTCAAGGACGTCCGGGTCTGGCTACTGGCGCTGGTCTATTTTTGCGGTGTAGTTGGTTTCTACGCGGTCAACTTCTGGATGCCCACCATCATTCAGGAGTTGGGTATCGACAAGAAAGATTTGCTCAAGGTCGGCCTGCTGAGCATGATTCCGTGGGGTGCGGCCGCCGTCGCAATGGTTGTCTGGGGGGCGCATTCCGACCGCACTGGGGAGCGTCGCTGGCATGCCGCCGGCGGGTTGCTGCTCGCGATGGCCGGCTTGCTGGTACTGGCATTCGTTGGCAAGGCACCCGTGGCATCAATCGTCGCGCTCACGATGGTGACCTGTGGACTATTGTCCTGGGTCGTAACCTTCTGGTCGTTGCCCACAGCGTTTCTCTCCGGCACGGCAGCAGCGGCGGGGATCGCATGGATCAATTCGGTAGGCAACCTGGGCGGCTACTTCGGCCCCGATCTCATCGGGCGGATCAGGACGGCGATCAACTCGACCGACGCGGCCTTCTACGCCTTGGCGGCGGTGGCTTTGCTGGGTGCATTGATTATCCTGTTTTTACCCAGAACGCAGCGCGCCGCAGTATCTGCGTCGGCGCCGGCGAGGTAGAGAACTAGTATGCATTGACAGGTCGCGGCGTTGTGCCGGACCGCGCGGCGCCATCAATTGATCTAAGTCAAGATCCAAACCCCGCGTGAGGGCATAGTCACGCGGGGTTTGTTTTTTCTCGCCTTCATTGCCGAAAGGTGGCCGCCATGCAGACAAATAATATATTAGGCGAGTCGACGTAGCGTGCTAGTGAACTGAGCTGCCGCCACTCGCCATCATGAACCGAAGTGCCGTATCGCTGCGGATTCACGCCGTGGATCCTGCGCGGAGCTGTTACCACTGTGGGTTGCCGGTTTCGAGTGGCAGCCCGTTCTTCGCTCACATCGATGGCGCACGCCGGACAATGTGCTGCGCGGGTTGTCAGGCAGTAGCGGAAACCATCGCCGGAAACGGCTTGATCGCCTATTACAACAGTAGAAGCGCCTATGCCGAACGGCTGGAGGCCGACGCCGCGCACGCCGAGTTGTCGTTCTACGATCGACCCGAAGTGCAGCGAGACTTCGTACAGTACAGCAGCAATGGCGAATCATGTGAAACCACGCTGATGCTGGAGGGCATCACCTGTGCCGCATGCGTCTGGCTCAACGAACGGCACCTGTCCCAGCTGCCCGGGCTGCAAGCAGCCGAGATCAACTACACCACCCACCGTGCGCGAGTGCGGTGGGATCCACGCATCCTGGCACTGTCACAGATCCTACATGCGGTGCAGGAAATCGGATATCGGGCCTATCCCAGCAGCAAAGCTGTCGCCGAAGAAGTGCGCAAACGGGAGAATCGCACCGCACTTTGGCGCCTCTTCGTTGCCGGGTTCGGCATGATGCAGGTGATGATGTATGCGGTGCCCGCCTACCTTGCGGACGACGGAACCATGAGCGTGGACATTGCACAGCTCATGCGCATGGCTAGTCTCGTCCTTACCGTGCCGGTAATCTTCTATTCGGCAGCGCCGTTCTTTCAAGGTGCCTGGCGTGACATCAGGCTGCGGCGACTGGGCATGGACGTACCCGTGGCGCTGGGGATCGGTTTGTCGTTCGCCGCGAGCGTGTACGCCACGATCGAAGCGCTGGGCGAAGTGTACTTCGATTCCATCAGCATGTTCGTCTTCTTTCTGTTGTGCGGGCGTTACCTGGAGATGCGCGCACGCCAGAACGCGGCCGCTCGCCTCGAGTATCTAGACCGAGCTTTGCCGCTGGCCGCGCACCGCTTGCTGAACTATCCGGATGGTCGTGATACGGAGGAGGTTCCGTCGGTTGCGTTGGCCGCGGGGGATTTCGTCCTCGTCCGGCCTGGAGAAGTGGTGCCGGGCGATGGGGTGGTGGTCGCCGGAGAGACCGAGACGGACGAATCATTGCTCACCGGTGAGAGCCGGCCGGTGGCTAAGCGCGTGGGTATGGAGGTCGTAGCGGGTGCAGTCAACCGACTTGGGCCGACTACTGTTCGGGTGGAGCGCGTCGGCGAGGCAACGCGTGCTTCGCACATTCGTCGCCTCACCGAGCGAGCCGCCAGCCAGCGCCCACGTCTGGTGGAACTCACCGACCGCATTGCCGCCTGGTTCATCGCAATTGTACTGATACTTGCCGCGGGTACCGCGCTGTACTGGATGAATGTTGAACCTGGACGTGCTTTGTGGATTGCGGTCGCTGTACTGGTGGTGACCTGCCCTTGCGCGTTGTCGCTCGCAACTCCAACGGCGCTGGCGGTGACGATCGGAAGCCTGGCACGCCGCGGGGTCGTCGCAACACGAGGGCATGCGGTCGAAGCTTTGTCACACGTGACTCACGTGGTGTTCGACAAGACCGGCACACTAACAGAGGGCAGGATGTCTCTCGCCGAGATCCAGTTGATCGGTGGCGCCGACCGAGCTGGCGTCCTATCCATTGCGATTGGACTCGAGCAGGCTTCTGAACACCCCATCGCGCGTGCCTTGCTTGCAGTCACCTCCGAGGAAATGGGGAAGGTGAGTTTAGCTCCGATGGTCGATAATCTTTGCTACGTTGCTGGCGCGGGCGTGGAAGGGCGTATCGATGGAGTCCGCTATAGAATCGGCAACGAGACATTCGTCGCGGCTGTCGCGGGGCCTGCCAGCGCAGGGTATTGGATCGACGGCGCTACGCCAGTCTGGCTCGGCAGTGAACACGGCTGGTTAGCGCTATTCACCTTCACCGATGCGTTGCGGTCAGATGCGGCGAGCGTGATAGGCGCATTGCGTGCAGAGGGCAAGCAGCTGCTCATCTTAAGTGGCGATGAAGTCGGTGCGGTAGCCAAAGTCGCTGGCAGCTTGGACATAGCGGACTACGCTGGCGGATTGTCTCCCGAGGACAAGCACGCGCGTGTCAAGGGACTGCAAGGGCAGGGTGCGATCGTCGCGATGGTGGGTGACGGCGTCAACGATGCTCCGGTACTGGCACAGGCACAACTATCGATCGCCATGGGATCCGGGGCAATTCTGTCTCAGGCGCAGTCGGATCTCGTGCTCCTTTCCGGCCAGCTCGGAGGGCTGCTCGACGCCTTACACACATCGCGCCGGACCATGGCGATCGTGCGCCAGAACCTGGCTTGGGCGATCGCCTACAACGTGGTGGCGCTGCCGTTGGCAATGGCGGGCTACGTGACACCGTGGATGGCAGGAATCGGGATGGCAGCGAGCTCACTGCTGGTCGTGCTCAACGCGCTCCGGCTCACTCGGGACCGCATTCGCGAAGGGCATCGCGACGAACGCTCGCAGGCGAGAGGCAACAGGCGAGAGGCGAGAGGTGTACGGCGCAATGCGCGAAACGCACCGGCGCGAAGCTCAGCACCCTCTCGCCTCTAGTCTCTCGCCTCTGGCCTGAACTTCCATGGACATCCTCTATCTCCTCATCCCTCTGAGCCTCGTGCTGGTCTTTCTGATCGGCTTGGTGTTCTGGTGGTCGCTCGGAAGCGGTCAGTTCGACGACCTCGAAGGGCCGGCCCATCGCATCCTCCAGGACGACGACGCACCTCCGACGCAGCGTTGAGCCGCCCCAACCTGCGCTGCTCAGAATTCTTGATCTACATCAATTGATCCCTCACCCGAGTGCGTAAGATCGCGATGTGCCTGCGGGGTACGGTGTTGTCTTGTAGGAGGGATAGCCCGGGCCTCGCTTTGGTCAACGACAGGGAGAACAAATGTCTGCACAGACCGTCGCCAGTCCGGGGTCATTTTCTGCCGCGAGCAGCCAGAGCAACTACAACTACAAGGTGGTTCGGCAGTTCGCGATCATGACGATCGTTTGGGGCATCGTGGGCATGCTGGTCGGCGTGATCCTCGCCGCTCAGCTGATGTTCCCCGATCTGACGTACGGTATCCCGTGGCTGTCCTACGGACGCCTGCGCCCCTTGCATACCAATGCGGTGATCTTCGCGTTCGGCGGTTGCGCCTTGTTTGCCACCAGCTACTACGTCGTCCAGCGTACCTGTCACGCGCGGCTGTTCTCCAATACCCTCGCGGCGTTCACGTTCTGGGGGTGGCAGGCCGTCATCGTGCTGGCCGCGCTCACTCTGCCCATGGGCATTACCAGCGGGAAGGAGTACGCCGAACTGGAATGGCCCATCGACGTGCTCATCACGTTGGTCTGGGTGGCCTATGCGATCAGTTTCTTCGGCACGATCGCGAAGCGCAAGACGCCACATATCTACGTCGCCAACTGGTTCTTCGGTGCTTTTATTCTGACCGTCGCACTGCTGCATCTGGTGAACAGCGCTGAGATCCCAGTCACGTTCTGGAAATCGTACTCGGCCTATGCGGGGTCCCAGGATGCGATGGTGCAATGGTGGTATGGACACAACGCGGTCGGATTTTTCCTGACCGCCGGCTTCCTCGGAATGATGTATTACTTCGTGCCGAAGCAGGCTGGCCGGCCGATCTACAGCTACCGGCTCTCGGTGGTGCATTTCTGGGCGCTGATCTTCACTTACATGTGGGCCGGGCCTCACCATTTGCACTATACGGCGCTGCCCGATTGGGCACAGTCGCTCGGAATGGTGTTCTCGCTGATTCTGCTGGCGCCCTCGTGGGGCGGCATGATCAACGGCATCATGACGCTCTCGGGAGCGTGGCATAAACTGCGCACCGATCCGATTCTCAAGTTCCTGATCGTCTCGCTGTCCTTCTACGGGATGTCCACCTTCGAGGGACCGATGATGGCAATCAAGACCGTCAACTCGCTGTCGCACTACACCGATTGGACTATCGGCCATGTGCACTCCGGCGCGCTTGGATGGGTCGCCATGATCTCAGTCGGCAGTCTCTACTACCTCATTCCGAGATTGTTCGGCAAAGCCGAGATGTACAGCATGCGGCTGGTGACCTTGCACTTCTGGGTCGCGACCATCGGCGTGGTGCTCTATATCGCCGCAATGTGGATCGCAGGCGTGATGCAAGGACTCATGTGGCGCGCCGTGAATGCAGACGGGACATTGACCTACTCCTTTGTGGAGAGCGTCAAAGCCACCTGGCCGTTCTACGCCATTCGCCTGCTTGGCGGGATTCTGTTCCTGTCGGGAATGCTGGTGATGGCATACAACACGTTCAAGACAGTGGTGGGGGCCAAAGCGGTCGATGCGCCGGTTCTCGCTCCTGCCCACGCCTGATCGCGCAAAAGGAGAGCAGCATGGCAGTTCAACCATCAGGTCACGAATTCCTCGAGAAGAACATGACCTGGCTCATCGTGCTGGTCATTCTGGTGGTGAGCATCGGCGGGATGGTGGAAATTCTCCCGCTGTTTTTTCAGCGCGCGACCACCCAACCGGTGACGGGTTTGAAGCCCTATACACCTTTGCAGCTGACAGGGCGGGACATTTATCTCCGCGAAGGTTGCTACAACTGTCACTCGCAGATGATTCGGCCGCTCCGGGCCGAGACCGAGCGTTACGGCCACTACTCGGTGGCCGGCGAATTCGTCTACGACCATCCGTTCCAGTGGGGCAGCAAGCGGACCGGCCCCGATCTGCAGCGCGTGGGCGGACGCTACAGCGATGAGTGGCATCGTCTGCATTTGAACCAACCGCGTGACGTGGTACCGGAGTCCAACATGCCTGCATATCCGTGGCTGGCAAGTGCAGACGCTAACGCGGCCGACATCGCGGCAAAAATGCGGGCCCTGCGCATCGTTGGCGTGCCCTACACCGACGAAGAGATCTCCACGGCGAAGGCGCAGGTGCAAGGCAAGACCGAGGCTGATGCGCTGATCGCCTACATGCAAGTCCTCGGTACCGCCATGAAAGGAGTGAAGTGAGCGATGGAACTGAACGACGTACGCATCGTGTGGACCATGTTGAGCTTCCTCGCCTTCGTCGGCATCGTGCTTTGGGCTTTCAGCGGCAAGCGCAAGCACCAGTTCGAGGAAGCGTCACGTCTTGCGCTGGACGATGAGCCTGTTGTCCTGAACAAGAGCAGTAACCCAGGGAGAGTCGCGTGAGCGAATTCAACAGCGAATTCTGGACTGTCTATATCTCGGTCATCACCATAGCCAGCATTATCGCTTGCGGCCTGCTGCTATGGAGATTGTCGACCCGGCGTCTGGCAATGGGGGAGAAGGCCGATGTGATGGGCCACGTCTGGGACGAGAATCTGCAGGAGTTCAACAACCCGCTGCCGCGCTGGTGGATGTGGCTGTTCTGGATCACGTTGGTGTTTAGCGCGGTCTACTTGATCCTCTACCCCGGGTTGGGAAGCTTCCGCGGTGTTTTGCATTGGTCCTCAGTTGGCCAATATGATCAGGAGATGACCAAGGCGAAGGAGCAGTACGAGCCGATCTTTGCCAAGTACGCGGCCATGGATATCAAAGCAGTTGCTGCGGATCCGCAGGCCAAGGAGATGGGGCAGCGGCTATTCTTGAACTATTGCGCGCAATGCCACGCCTCGGATGCAAGGGGCGGACGCGGGTTCCCGAATTTGGCGGACAACGATTGGCTGTATGGAGGCGACCCCGAAGTTCTCGTCGCGACCATCGAGAATGGCCGTAGTGGCATCATGCCGCCGTGGCCGCAGCTGGGCGACGACGGGATTAAGAACGTCGCCCACTATGTGATGTCGTTGTCTGGCCGGACCCACGACGGCGTGCGCGCGTCGCAGGGCAAGGAGATTTTCGCGACCAATTGCGCCGTCTGTCATGGGGCCGACGGGAAGGGCAATCGCGCACTTGGCGCCCCCAATTTAACCGACGAGGTTTGGCTCTACGGTGGAGGTGAGTCGACCATCATCGAAACCGTCAGCAAGGGACGCAACGGCGTGATGCCGGCCTGGGGCGATTTCCTCGGTCCAAACAAGGTGCATCTGTTGGCAGCGTACGTCTACGGCATGTCGCATCCGGACGCGAAATAATTTCAGCTATCGCATGAACGAAAACACCAATCTCGAGGGGCCTGCAGCAGCGGTCAAGCCGATAGAGGTCGTCGAGCAGACTCTCTACGAGATCCGCAAGAAGATCTATCCACGCGCGGTGACGGGCAAGTTCGCCACCGCGCGATGGAGCTTCGTTCTGCTGACGCAGCTGGTGTTCTACGGCACACCCTGGCTCACTTGGAACGAGCGGCAGGCGGTGTTGTTCGATCTCGCTTCGCGCAAGTTCTACATTCTGGGTCTGGTCTTCTGGCCGCAGGACATCGTTTATCTCACAGCGCTGCTGATCATCGCCGCCTATTCGCTATTTCTGTTCACGGCCGTTGCTGGACGGCTGTGGTGTGGCTACGCCTGTCCGCAGACGGTATACACAGAACTATTCATGTGGATCGAGCGCCAAGTCGAGGGCGACCGCATGGCGCGCATGAAATTAGACGCCCAGCCCCTGACCGCCCGCAAGTTCGGACTCAAAGCGACCAAGCACGCGATTTGGATTGCGCTGGCCTTGTGGACGGGATTCACGTTCGTGGGTTACTTCACTCCGATCAAGACGCTTTGGCGGGAAACGTTCAGCGCGGGGCTGGGGCCCTGGGAGGGCTTCTGGATCCTCTTCTATGGATTCGCAACTTACGGCAACGCCGGTTGGATGCGCGAGCAGGTATGCAAGTACATGTGTCCTTATGCTCGCTTCCAAGGGGTGATGTTCGATCCAGATACCCTTGTCATCACCTACGACCGTGAGCGCGGTGAACCGCGCGGGTCGCGCAACCGGGCCGTGGATTACAAGGCAAAAGGACTGGGCGACTGCGTTGATTGCGGCATCTGCGTGCAGGTCTGTCCGACCGGCATCGACATCCGTAATGGCTTGCAGTACGAGTGCATCGGTTGCGGCGCGTGCATCGACGGCTGCAACCAGGTGATGGATAAGATGGGCTATCCCAAAGGGCTCATCCGTTATTCGACGGAGAACGCCCTCAGCAAACACTACCTTGCCGAGCGCATCGCGCGGCGCATGTTCCGACCCCGCGTCCTGATGTACGGCGGCATTCTGCTGGTCGTCATTGCCGCCGTGCTTGTCACGCTCTATAGCCGGGTCCCTGTCAAAGTGGACGTGATCCGCGACCGCGCCAACACTTTGCGCGAGGGCGACGATCCGGTGGTGGAAAATATCTACCGGTTGCAGATTATGAATACGGACGAAGCGCCGCGCGAATTCACCATTGGTGTCTCCGGGCTCAAAGAGATGAAGCTGGTCTCCGAGACACAGCCGATCCGACTGGCTGGCGCATCCAACCGCATGGTGCCGGTGCGGGTGCGGGTCGAGCGCGAATATGCAGCCAAGGGGTCGAACCGGATCGAATTTACCATCGAGGCCAGAGAGGCGAGCAATGCGGGCGTGTCCGAGCCGCTCGTCATCCGGGAGAAGGCCAGTTTCGTCGTGCAAACGGAGGCACCGCACCATGACTGAACTCGAGGAGAGTCTGCGCTGTCGACCTTGGTACCGGGAGCCTTGGCCCTGGATCCTGATGGCCGGGCCTTTTGCCGTAATAATCGCCGGCCTTTTCACCGCGTGGCTGGCAGTGACTCGCGCCGATCCTTTAGTGGTCGATAACTACTATAAGGAAGGACTCGCCATCAACCAGGTGATCGCACGCGACCAAGCGGCTGCAACGGGCGGTTACCGGGCGGAGGTGGTGTTCGGACAACGCGGGTCTCGCGTGCGCCTGCGCCTGGATGGGGTCACCTCTCTTCCTGCTACCGTTCGACTCTCGATGGTGCATCCTACCCGCCTTGAGTCCGATCGAACGATCGAAATGCGCTCGCTGCAGGGTGGCTGGTACGAGGGTGAAGTGGTTTTTCCCAGTGCGGCCCGCTGGAGGTTGCAACTCGAGGATCCTCAGCGCACTTGGCGGCTGACGGGCGCGTGGCAGCCGACCGATGGCGGCGGTGCCGTGCTCACTCCGCGTGGCTGATGCGAGCATAGCTCATGACCGGACAAAAACGAGGCTAGGAGGAGAGATGCAGGCAAAACGATTGATCTGGATCCTGTGGCCTTCGTTTATCGTGGCGGGCGCGGCGGAGGCGTTGTTCTTCACCGTGTTCGACCCGCAGGATTTGAGCATGTTCGGCGACCCGCTGCACGCAAGCCGCACCGCGATCTACTCGGCGGGATTCTTCATGTTCTGGGCGTTCGCGGCGTGCTCGAGCGCATTGACTTGCTTCTTTCAGCGCACCAGCATGGAGATCAATCGCTGTCCGCTGCCCGCGGAGGAAAGACCGGTGGGTTGCCCGAAGCGCGGCGACGAAAACGTCTGCTGTTGAGGCGGGCGAGTCTCAGGAGGGTGTACGCCCGATCGTCTCCCTTAGCCCCTTCGGGTCGAGTATGCGGATGTTCTTCTGCTGCACGGCGATAGAGCCCTCTTCCTGGAACTTGGAGAAGACGCGGCTGACGGTCTCGAGCTTCAGGCCAAGGTAACTGCCGATTTCCTCGCGCGTCATGCGCAGAATGAACTCGCTCGGCGAATAGCCGCGCGTACTGAGGCGTTGGGACAAGTTGAGCAGAAACGCGGCCAGGCGCTCTTCCGCCCGCATGCTTCCGAGCAGCAGCATCACACCGTGCTCGCGCACGATCTCTCGGCTCATCACTTTGTGAAAGTGACGCTGCAGTGCTTCCATTTCGCGGCTTAAAACTTCCAGGCGCTCGAATGGGATGACGCAAACTTCGCTATCTTCCAGTGCGACCGCATCGCATGTGTGCCGCTCAGTGCCGATGCCATCCATGCCCATCAGCTCACCGGCCATATGGAAACCGGTCACCTGCTCGCGTCCATCCTCGAGCAAGAGCTTGGTCTTGAAGAACCCGCTGCGGGCGGCGTACAGCGAATCGAACAGTTCGCCTACACGAAACAGGTGTTCACCGCGCTTGACGGGCCGCCGCACGAACACGAGATCGTCGAGCTTCGACATCTCCTCGGGAGACAGCCCGATAGGCAGGCACAATTCGCGCAGGCTGCAGTTCGAGCACGCTGTTTTCAGGCGCGCCAGTTCGCTGTCAGAAGCGAGGGGCATCAGGGCCATATTGGATCAAATTTCCGGGATGTGGGCTGCACGCATTGATCCAGGTCAACACCGGCGCTGCGCGCGATGGCATAGTGAAATGGTAGAGCACCCTCATCAGATGCATGATATGCAATCATCGCCTGCGATTTCGCTCGAGTTGCTGCGACGCTTCGACGTCACCGGTCCCCGGTACACATCCTACCCCACCGCCGATCGTTTCGTTGAGGCCTTCGACGCTCATACCTATCAAGGATGGCTACGCAAGCGTGTCCTGGCAGGCCAACCCAGGCCTTTGTCGCTGTATGTGCATCTGCCATTCTGCCAGACGATATGCTACTACTGCGCATGCAATAAGATCGTCACCAAAGACCATGGGCGCGCAGCGCGCTACATCCACTATGTGCTGAAGGAGATCGCTCTACTCGGCGAAGCGCTGGACGGTGCGCGCAGCGTCGTGCAGATGCATTGGGGCGGAGGTACGCCCAACTTCCTTCGTTCCGGCGAGATGGCCGATCTGGCCCAGGCAGTTGGTCGGACGTTTCGACTTGACCCGAAGGGCGAGTACTCCATCGAGATAGACCCGCGCTGGGCGCAGCCGGAAACCATCCCTTTCCTGGCAGATCTTGGCTTCAATCGCATCAGCCTCGGCGTGCAGGATTTCGACCCCGCTGTGCAGCGCGCGGTCAACCGCATCCAGACCGAAGAGCAGACCAGCAGCACCATCGAGGCGGCTCGCGCCGCGGGCTTCAAGTCGATCAATATCGATCTCATCTATGGATTGCCCAAGCAGAATGTTATGGGCTTCAACGCGACTTTGGAGAAAGTCATCCGCGCGTCTCCGGAGCGAGTGGCACTGTACAACTATGCGCATTTGCCCGGCATCTTCAAGCCGCAGCGGCGGATTGCCGAGGCCGACTTACCAACACCGGAAGTGAAGTTGCAGTTGCTATCGTTGGCGATTCGACGCCTCAACGATGCCGGCTACCACTATGTGGGGATGGATCATTTCGCCAAGCCGCACGACGATTTATCGGTGGCCCAGGTGCAAGGTCGATTGCACCGCAACTTTCAAGGGTATTCCACCCACGCGGACTGTGATTTGCTCGGTATCGGGGTATCGGCGATCGGGCAAGTCGGGCCAACCTACAGCCAGAACGTGAAGACGGTGGATGAGTACTACGACCGGCTCGACAAGGATACGTTGCCGGTGCTGCGGGGCATCGAACTTACCGCGGATGACCTGGTCCGGCGCACCTTGATCCAATGCCTCATGTGTCGGTTCGAGATACCTATCGAGTCCATCGAGATTGCGTATCTGATCGTTTTCAAGAAGTACTTCGCGAGCGAGATGGAGGATCTGGCCGCTTTCCGCGAGTCAGGTCTGATCCAGATGGATGACCAATGGATCACGGTCACCCCTCTGGGCCGCTATTTCATCCGCAATATCTGCATGGTGTTCGATCGTTATCTGCGCGAGGGGCGCGAGCGGGCGCGCTACTCCAGCGTGGTTTGACGGGATTCCGAGGCTCCCTATGGACTGCTGCAGGCTATCGGTACTGGCGCGACGCGAGATGGGCGCATGTCTCTAGCGATCTTGGGCGCGGTTTTCCTGACCGGCCTACTTGGCGGTGTGCATTGCGCCGGCATGTGCGGGGGGATCGTTACCGCGTTGGCCGGGCAATCCGCGCACAGCCGATGGCGTCTGCATCTTGGCTATAACGCCGGCAGAATCTTCTCCTACGCCGTTGCAGGGGCGCTTGCGGGGACTGGAGGGAGCCTTGGTTTACTGCTGGACGGCTTCCTTCCGATCCAACTTGCCCTGTATGTGTTGGCCAACTTGATGTTGATCGGGATCGGGTTGTATCTGGCCGGCGTGTCGCGGGTGGCTGCCCGCCTGGAACGGGTCGGCCTCGTCTTGTGGCGTAACGTACAACCGCTCACTCGCCGCATGTTGCCTGCGGATACGGTTCCGCGAGCGCTCGGCCTGGGACTGTTGTGGGGCTGGCTCCCCTGCGGTCTGGTCTACGGGATCCTGATGACATCGCTGCTGGCTGGAGACCCGTTGGGTGGGGCAGCGATCATGGCCGCCTTCGGACTCGGCACGCTCCCCAATCTGCTGTTTGCGGGGCTCGCACTGCGCCGCCTGAACGCGTTTCGCCACGCCCGCTACGTACGCTTCCTCTCAGGCTCACTCGTTCTGAGCTTCGGGGTGTACGGCCTCGCCCATGCCAGCACACTCGGGCCGCATATCCGCGGCGCGCTGATCTGCTTTTAAGGACCGTGATTAGTGGTTCGTGGCTCGTGGCTCGGGTAAAGAAGGTCATGAATAAGGCCGCAGTTCGTGATTGGTAACTCGGGAACTTAGCATCGGTGCAGTCCGTCGTTTTGACGAACCACGAACCACGAACCACGAACCACGAACCACGAACCACGAACCACGAACCACGAACCACGAACCACGAACCACGAACCACGAACCACCAACCACGAGCCACGGTTATTACCGTATAATGCCGCCCTCCCGGACGGTTCCAGGCCGATTGGCTGACTGCCGGGTTACCTTGCTCCACCGTCTCGCACACGGGGGGCTTAACCCACAAGGAGATGCGATGCGTCACTACGAAGTGGTATTTATCGTCCATCCCGATCAAAGCGAGCAGGTGCCCGCGATGATCGAGCGCTACAAGGGGATGGTCACCGCCCGCAACGGCGGCATCCACCGGCTGGAAGATTGGGGCCGGCGTCAGCTTACCTATCCCATCCAGAAGGTCCACAAGGCCCACTATGTTCTGATGAACATCGAGGCCGACAACGAAACCATCGACGAACTCGAGCACGCGTTCCGCTTCAATGATGCGGTGCTGCGTCACCTGATCATCAACACGAGCGGTCTAGTCACCGAACCCTCCCCGATGATGCGGGCCGAGCGACCGAGACCGGCCGGCGATAGGGAGCGGGGTGACCGCGATTCTTACTCCGGACCTTCCGGCCCGGTGTGATTGCAACGCGTCCTTGCCCAATGCGCTCAACGCGGTCCATCTGAGCGGTCGATTGCTCAGCCGCGAAGCCCTTCGCTATACGCCCGCAGGTATCCCCGTGTTGAGCATGACGCTCACGCATGAGTCACGGCAGACCGAGGCTCGGGTACCCAGGCAAGTCAGCTTGGAGATCGACGCGATCGCCATCGGTGACGTGGCACTGAAACTGGACAAAGTTGGGCTGGGTGAGGTCGTAAGGGTCCAAGGATTTTTGGCAAACCGCAGCAAACGCAGCCGACGCGCGATGCTGCACGTGAACGAATTCGACATCGAGTAGAGGAAACTATCATGGCATTCGGAGGCAGAGGTAGACCGAAGGACAACAAGAAGAAGGACGATCGCAATTTCCGGCCTTTGTTCAAGCGCCGCAAGTTCTGTCGTTTCACCGCTGAAGGAATCAAGGAAATCGACTACAAGGATGTCGAGCTCCTGAAAGATTTCATCAACGAAAATGGCAAGATCATCCCGGCACGCATCACCGGCACGAAGGCGCATTACCAGCGGCAGCTGTCCGTCGCGATCAAGCGTGCGCGCTTCCTAGCGTTGCTGCCCTATACCGACGTGCATTGAGGAGCCAGGCGATGCAGATCATTTTGTTGGAAAAAGTTGCCAATCTCGGGACCTTGGGCGACATCGTCAAGGTCAAGGCGGGTTATGCCCGCAACTTTCTCATTCCCTCTGGCAAGGCTAAGCGCGCTACCGAGGCCAATAAGGCTGAGTTCGAGCAACGCCGAGCGGAGCTCGAGAAAGCTGCAAACGAGATTCTTTCGGCCACGCAGGAGCGCGCAAGCAAGCTCGAAGGGCTGATGGTGCAGGTTACCCAGAAAGCCGGAGTGGACGGGCGCCTGTTTGGCTCGGTCACCAACTACGATATCTCCGAAGCGCTCAAGGCCCAAGGTTTCGAAGTGGCTAAAGGCTCGGTGCGACTACCGAACGGTCCGCTCAAGCAAGTGGGCGACTACGATATCGTGCTGGACCTGCATACGGACGTGAAAGCGAACATCAAGGTGTCGGTTCTCGGCGAGCAGTAGCAGGCGGACAGACCGCCTGGGCGAGAGGCTAGAGGCGAGAGGGTAAGGCTGTAGGCCGCAACCACGAGCGACGAGTCACCAATTACGAATCACGGCATTTTTCGTCGTACTGCAACGACATGAAAACGAAAAGGGGCTTCGGCCCCTTTTCGCATTTCTGCATACCGCGCAGCCACCGCAGTACAATGCTCGCAACACTTCTTACTCGTTACCTCTCGCCTCTCGCCTTCTTTTCATATGGCCCTGTCCCAGCTGCTACAAGACGACCAGGTCGAGCTGATCAAGCTTCCGCCTCACTCGGTCGAGGCGGAGCAGTCGGTGCTGGGCGGATTGCTACTGGAGAACGCAGCCTGGGACCGCATTGCGGATCTGATCTCCGAGGCGGATTTCTACCGTGCCGACCACCGGCTGATCTATCGTCATATCTCCAAGCTCATCGCCAACACGCGGCCCGCGGATGTCATCACTGTCGCCGAGAGTCTCGATAGCACGAAGGATCTGCAGACCGCCGGCGGGATTCCGTATCTCAGCGCACTGGCAACCAACACGCCTTCGGCGGCCAACATACGGCGTTATGCCGAGATCGTGCGTGACCGCGCCATCCTGCGCCAACTCGCCGAGGTCGCCACCGAGATCTCCGACACGGCGTACAACCCGATGGGTCGCGATGCCAACCAAGTGCTGGACGAGGCAGAGTCGAAGGTATTCGAAATCGCGGAGCAGGGCGCGCGTGGCAAACAGGGATTCCAGGAGATGCCCCCGTTGCTGACCCAGGTCGTAGAGCGCATCGACATGCTCTATAACCGCGAGAATCCCAACGATATTACGGGCGTGCCGAGCGGCTTTGCCGATCTGGACCGTATGACGTCCGGATTGCAGCCGGGCGATCTAGTGATCGTGGCGGGACGCCCGTCGATGGGCAAGACCAGTCTGGCGATGAACGTGGCAGAGCATGTCGCACTCGAGGCGGGGCTGCCCGTCGGCATCTTCAGCATGGAAATGGCGAGCACTCAACTGGTCATGCGCATGCTGGGCTCGGTGGGAAAGCTTGATCAGCACAAGCTGCGCACCGGCCGCTTGCAGGACGAGGACTGGCAGCGTCTCACCCATGCAGTGGGCAGGTTGAACGAGGCGCCGATCCATATCGACGAGACGGCAGCCCTGAATCCGCTCGAGTTGCGCGCTCGTGCCCGGCGCTTGCATCGTCAATACAAATCCCTCGGTTTGATCGTGGTCGATTACCTGCAGCTCATGTCGGCGTCGTCCTCGGGCGAGAATCGGGCGACCGAGCTATCCGAGATATCCCGCGGCATGAAGGCACTCGCCAAGGAGTTGAATTGCCCGGTCATGGCGCTGTCTCAGCTCAACCGGAGTCTGGAGCAGCGACCAAACAAACGCCCCGTGATGTCGGATCTGCGGGAGTCGGGCGCGATCGAACAGGATGCGGATTTGATCCTGTTCATCTACCGGGACGAGGTTTACAACCCGGAGACCTCGGACAAGGGAATTTCGGAAGTTATCATCGGCAAGCAGCGTAACGGTCCGATCGGCACCGTGCGTCTGGCCTTCCTCGGCGAGTACACAAGATTTGAAAACTTGGCAGACCCGACTAGATTCTAGTCGGGTCTGCCAAGTTTCGGCGCAGGCTAACCTGAGTTTTTCAGGTTAAGTCGCTTCGCTTGCCGAAGCGACGGCCGGAGCCAAAACCCACCCGACAAGGTTTTAGTCGATCTGCCAAGTTGTCCAGGTAAGTCCCTTCGCGTGTCGACGTGGCGGCCGAAGCAAAGATCTAGCGCATCCGACGAGGAACCGGTCTTCGGCGTAGCTGAACTCACGTGCCGGCGTTCACCGCCTTGAAGCACTGCTGGATTCGCCTCAGCCCCTCCACGGGTCGCACCTCGCCCGATGTGCTCCGGTTGCGAGCGCAGGCAGATGGATTACCGGCTTCTACGACGAGAAGGCTAAACCCTTCCGTGTCCCAGAACGATCGGGCTTTTTCGACCCATTGCTGAACGCCGAGTTCGCTGACATCGACCCGGGCGTCCTGTTTGCGTCTTTGCTCGTCCCATTTGAGCCTGGCGGCGTTGTGCTGATCGATACGCACGTTGAGAGCGTCTCGACGCGCCTCCAGTGCAGCGAGCCGTTCTTCGAGCTTTGCGGCCTGCGCGCTCAAGTCTGTCGCTTCGGCGTCGCACGCCTCTTTAGCCTCTAAGTCTCCCGGCACGACGCGACAGCGATCAGGCCAACCCTTGGTCGCATCTCGGTGTTGCGCAAGGTCAGCATTGTATTGACCGAACGCCTTAGTGAGCGTATTGGATTGCTCGAGCAATGATCGCTCGGAAGTAGCGATCCTGTCGCCTTCCAGCTTGATGCGCTTCGTCTCCGGGTCAAGCTTCGCGACCTCCCGCAACAATATGTCGCCTTCCTCGACCAGCGCGGCGAGTCGGATCTTCACTGGATTGTCTGCGGCATCGACGGTTGAAGTGCAGGCGAATGCGACGATGGCGGCAGCGAGGACACCGCTGCGTAACCATCGATCGTGCGAGCCAGATTCCAGGCAATATCCAGACATCCGATACCTCAAGCTGTGAGATTCTGCTCGCTGCGAGGGCTCTCCGCTTACTTGGATTTGCGTTCCGATACTCTAGCACCAGCTGCAACGCAATTGGCATACCTGTTACAAGATCTCCGCCGCGTGATCGGCCAACCGGGAGCGCTCGCCCCGTTGCAGCGTGACGTGTCCGCTGTGGTTCCAGCCCTTGAAGCGATCTACGACGTAAGTCAATCCGGAACTACCCTCGGTAAGATAAGGCGTGTCGATCTGCGAGATGTTTCCCAGGCACACGACCTTGGTGCCTGGTCCTGCGCGGGTGATCAGCGTCTTCATCTGCTTAGGCGTGAGGTTCTGGGCCTCGTCGATGATAAGGAACTTGTTGATGAAGGTGCGGCCGCGCATGAAGTTGAGTGATTTCACTTTGATGCGCGAGCGGATCAGGTCACGAGTGGCCGCGCGTCCCCATTCGCCGGCTTCGTCGTCGGTCTTGTTGAGCACGTCAAGATTGTCCTCCAGCGCGCCCATCCACGGCGTCATTTTCTCCTCCTCGGTGCCGGGAAGGAAGCCGATGTCCTCTCCGACTGGCACAGTCACCCGGGTCATGATGATCTCGGAGTAGGTCTTGTCTTCCAGTGTTTGCATCAGCCCTGCAGCCAGGGTCAGGAGCGTTTTGCCGGTGCCTGCCTGACCCAGCAGGGTGACGAAGTCGACATCCGGATTCATCAACAGGTTGAGCGCAAAATTCTGCTCGCGGTTGCGTGCCGTGATGCCCCACACGCTATGGCGCTGATGAGTATGCTCCGCCAGTGTCTGTAGAACGGCGGTTTTCCCGCTCAGCTCTTTTACCTGCGCGTAGAACGGACGATCGTTTTCCTGAAACACGAACTCGTTGACCAGGAAAGAAGCGCACAGCGGTCCGTGCACGCGGTAAAACGTGCGGCCTGCCTGCTGCCACGACTCCATCTCTTTGCCGTGCGTATCCCAGAAATCGGCGGGAAGCTCACGGATACCCGTGTACAGGAGGTCGGTGTCCTCCAGGACTTTGTCGTTGAAATAGTCCTCGGTTGACAGGCCCAGGGCGCGGGCTTTGATGCGCATATTGATGTCTTTCGACACCAGGATGACCTGCCGTCGCGGATAGGTCTCGTGCAGATGGCGCACCACGGCCAGGATCTGGTTGTCGGCCTTCCCGCTCGCAAGCGTCGACGGGAGGTCGCCGTTGATAGCTTGCGTCTGCAGAAACAGGCGTCCGGTCGCCTGCTTGTCACCTTGCGATCCCAACGGAATGCCGTTGTCGATGTCGGCTTCGTTCTGGTTCAGCAGTCCGTCCAGAAATCGGCTCACCTGACGCGCGTTGCGCGCGACTTCCGACATGCCTTTCTTGTTGGCGTCCAGCTCCTCGATGGTTGCTATTGGCAGAAAGATGTCGTGCTCCTCGAAGCGGAATAGGCTGGTCGGGTCGTGCATCAGTACATTGGTGTCGAGCACGAACAGCTTGGTACTGGAGTGCAGCCGAGTGATGGAGGCAGGTTTACGCTGGGACATGTGGGTTCTAAGTTAGTGGCTCAGGAGAGCGTTTTGACGAAATCGAGCACTTCCTGTGCATGACCGGCGACTTTGACACCACGCCATTCCTTGCACACGCGGCCATTCGCATCGATGACGAAGGTGCTGCGTTCGATACCGCGCACTTTCTTGCCATACATGTTCTTCATCTTCATCACGCCGAACATGGTGCAGGCCAACTCCTCCTCGTCGGAGAGCAGGTCGAACGGAAAGGTCATCTTGGCCTTGAAGCCTTCGTGGGATCGCACGCTGTCGCGAGACAGGCCGTAGATTTCGCAATGGCGCTTCTGGAACTCTGCGTACAGGTCGCGGAACTGCGCGCCTTCATCGGTGCAGCCGGGGGTGTTGTCCTTCGGGTAAAAGTACAGGACCAGCGGATGGCCGCGCTGCTCCGACAGCTTGAAGGTCTTGCCGCCAGTGGCTGGCAGTTCGAGTTCAGGTACAGCCAGGTTTTCCAACATTGGGTGTCCTTTTCAGTAGGATCGATTGTCGGTCCGCGCTTGGGCGTGCGCGGGGTCAAGCTAGAAACTGACCTCCTTGCAGTGAAAGTGTGCCGCTGCGTCCAGGCAACTCACCCACCGCAACGTCATGCCGTGGCAGGTCTTTGTTTGGTAACTCGCCGAAATAGTCACCGAGCGAGACCAGTTTGTAGTTCATCTGCATCCACCCCTGCAGCAGGCGTTCGAACACCGGCAGGAGCTTCGATCCTTCGAGCTCGGCATGCAACGTATACACATGACCGCCTTCCAGCGCATCGCGGCTCAACTCCAACAGATGATCGGCGACGTTGTCGACCGTGATTCCATCCACCCCGATGAGTTCATCGAGCGTGGGCAGCGTGGTGGGTAGCTGCGGACAGGCCACGATCTCGGCGTTGTAGATGGGCACGAACGGCTGGGTACCGCGAGTGTCCGAGCAATAGTCGAAACCAAGCTGCTGTGTCAGTCGGTAGGCATGTCGGTTCATCTGCCAGCCGGCGGCACCGTGTACTTTGGGATCAGCTCCGAAGATGTCGCGGAAACGGTCGCAGGCAAGTTCCATCTGCTGCAGTGTCCACTGAGCGTCGGCTTGCGCCACGCCATCTTGCCATTTGATGTGGTCATAAGTGTGAATGCCGACCTCGAAGCCGGCATCGCGCACTGCACGCATCGTGTCTGCGCAGCGTCGGCCGATATCGGGACCTGGCAGGACTGTGCCGTATAGCAGCGTGACCGGGCCGTAATGCGATAGCACCGAGGTGCGGCGCACCTTGCGGAAGAAACCAGGTCGGAAGATGCGCTTGATGGCGCGTCCCGTGTGATCCGGGCCGAGGCTGAACAGAAAGGTCGCGCCTGCCTGGTATTTCTTCAACAGCTCCACCAGCCGGGGCACGCCGTCACGAGTGCCGCGGTAGGTATCGACGTCGACTTTGAGTGCCAGATTCATGCTTCAAAGAATTGAGCCACAGAGATCATAGAAATCAATTCGGTATCAGTTGCTGGCGCATCAACTATGCAAGAGGGGGACAGACGAAACTCCAACTCCCTCGGACATCATTGCGATAGGTGCTGTTTTGCGCAGTACGGGAGAAAATCAGTCCACTAACCCACGAGCCTCCGCGATCTGACCGCGATAAGCGTCATAGATCCTGCGCAGGGCCTGGTCCATGGTAAAGCTCGGTTTCCATGCCAATTCGCGGCAGGTGTTTTCGATCTTGGGTACGCGGTTCTGGACGTCCTGGTAGCCCTTACCGTAGTAGGCCGCGGCCGTGGTGTCGACGAGCTTGACCTGTTTTGCAGTGTCCCGGTACTCTGGATAGGTCAGCGCCAGGTCGAGCATCATCTGCGCAAGTTCGCGCACTGAGTAGTTGTTGAGCGGGTTGCCGACGTTGTAGATCTTGCCGGTGGCGATGCCGTGGGGATTCTCGATGATCTTCATGAGTGCATCGATGCCGTCGTCGATATAGGTGAATGCGCGTTTCTGCGTGCCGCCGTCCACCAGTTTGATTTCTTCTCCGCGGACGATGTGACCGAAAAACTGTGTGATGACGCGTGAGCTGCCTTCTTTCGCGGTGTGGATGCTGTCCAGTCCTGCCCCGATCCAGTTGAACGGGCGAAACAAGGTGAAGTCCAGTCGCCCCTCGGATCCGTACGCCCAGATGACCCGGTCCATCAGCTGCTTGCTGCAAGAGTAAATCCAGCGTTGCATGCTGATAGGTCCCAGCACCAACTCGGAGGCATCCGGGTCGAATTCCGCGTCCCGACACATTCCATATACCTCGGAGGTGGACGGGAACACGATGCGCTTGCCGTACTTCACGCAGGAGCGAACCATCGGCAGATTCGCCTCGAAGTCCAGCTCGAACACCCGTAGCGGCTCCTTGACATAGGTTGCCGGCGTGGCGATGGCAACAAGCGGCAGGACCGTATCGCACTTGCGGATGTGATACTCGATCCACTCCCGGTTTATGGTGATGTCGCCTTCGAAGAAATGGAACCGCTCGTGGGAGAGCAGCTCGCCGACACGTTCGTTGCTCATGTCCATGCCGTGGACCTCCCAATCGGTGGTCTCGATGATGCGCTTGGACAGATGATGGCCGATGAAGCCGTTGACGCCGAGGATGCAGATCTTTTTGTTCATGTCATGGTCGCGAAATCTTGGGTTCAGGCGCCGTCGAAGGATACCGGTGAAGTTTCTCCGGCGCGCGCGAAGTCTTCGTCGCCCAGCATTGTACCGTCGACTTCCAGGGACAGGATGCGCAGCACCTTGCCATCGCCGCATTCCGCATAGCAGCCCCCATCCTGGCAGTATAGGGCGGTCCGCCCAAACCGCCCGTGCCGCCCCGGCTGCAGCATGGTGCGCAGGATGCGCACATGCTTGCCTTGGGCGTGGGTGAATGCGCCGGGGTAGGGCGGGGCGACGCCGCGAACCAGGTTGTGAATGGTCGCAGCACCCTGCCGCCAGTCGATGCGGCCATCCTCGGGGCGACGGCCGCCAAAATAAGAGCCCAGGCTCAAGTCCTGCGGCTGCCGTGGCGCGCGGCCAGCGAGCAGATCCGGAAGCACTCGGTCGAGCGCCAGTTCCGCGGCGAGAGTTACTTTGTTGAACACCATCCAAGCCGTATCGTCCGGCAGGATCGGGACTGCCTGTGAGGCCACCACATCCCCCGCATCCGGCTTCTCGACCATGTAGTGGAGCGTGGCGCCGGTCTCGCGCTCACCCCGGATGACGGCCCAGTTCACCGGCACCCGGCCTCGATACCGAGGCAGCAGCGACCCGTGCATGTTCAGGGCGCCATTCCTGGGGAGTGCCAGCACGGCGGGATTGAGCATCGAACGAAAGTAGAACGAGAAAATGAAATCGGGAGCCCTCGCCGCAATACGCGCGACAAAATCCGAGGTGTTCGGATCGTCGGGCTTGGCCACGGGAATGCCATGCAGTCCGGCCAGCCGGGCCACGCTATCGAACCAGATGTTCTCGTCGGGTTTGTCCTCGTGAGTGACGACCAGCGGGACTTCCACCCCGTGAGCCAACAGCACGGACAGGCATCGATAACCGACGTTGTGGTAAGCGAAGACGACGGCGCGCATCAGCGCGGGTGCGGGCGGCCGGAGACGATTGCAGCGGACTCCGCTGAAGCCGCTAAAGATTCAATGTGTCGCACCGCCTCCTCGTCTGCGTCGAGGATTGCCTGAATCAAGTAACGAGGCCGCTCTCGCACCTGCTGGTAGATGCGTCCCACGTATTCACCGAGCAAGCCGATCCCAAACAGGATAATGCCGATCAACATGAAATTGATGGCAAACAGCGTGAACAGACCTTCCGCCTCCGGACCGATGATCAGGCGGCGCACCATCAGGAACACGAAGAACGCCCCCGACAGTAAAGCGATGACGATGCCGAAAAGGGAAAAGCTCTGCAGCGGCGCAATCGAGAATCCGGTCACGAGGTCAAAGTTCAACCGGATGAGCTGATAGAAAGAATATTTGGACTCCCCGGCACTGCGCTCCTCGTGTCCCACCTCGATCTCGATCGGGTTGGCCGCATAGGTGTAGGCAAGTGCTGGGATGAACGTATTCACCTCGCGGCTGCTGCGCATCGCGTCCACGATGTCGCGGCTGTAAGCGCGCAGCATGCATCCCTGATCGGTCATTTTTATCCGCGTGAAGCGCTCGCGCAGTCTGTTCATCGCACGGGACGCGTAGCGCCGGAATGCGGTGTCCTGCCGTTGGCGCCGGATGGTTCCCACGTAATCGTGGCCGCGGTCCATCTCGGCGACCAGGCGGCCAATTTCTTCGGGAGGATTCTGCAGGTCTGCGTCCAGCGTCACCACGCGCCGTCCCCGGCAATGCTCGAACCCGGCCATGATGGCCATATGCTGGCCGAAGTTGCCGTTGAACAGGATTACCCGCGTGACGTCGGGACGTTTCTGGAACTGTTCGCGCAGCAGGCCGGGTGAGCGGTCGCGGCTGCCGTCGTTGATGAACACGATCTCGTAAGAGATACCCAGCGAATCCAGAGCGGGGTATAGGCGCGCGAAAAGCGCCGGCAACCCTTCTTCTTCGTTGTAGACCGGGATGATGACCGACAGGTCCGGCATCTGCATCCGCTTATTCTACCGGTGCGCCGGTTTTTTGCCTGCGCGCAGGATCTGCGCGACGGTGTCGCATACGCGGTCGACATCAGCCAGCT
>Ga0207689_10000321_pt1 | contig 44513 bp, 39 predicted proteins | sample KBSMisM52_FD_184312 | JGI IMG/M metagenome (GOLD analysis project Ga0207689, IMG submission 184312) | Miscanthus rhizosphere microbial communities from Kellogg Biological Station, Michigan, USA - KBS Miscanthus M5-2 (SPAdes) (version 2) | ecosystem: Host-associated > Plants > Roots >...
GACCGGCTTGCGTCCCGGCCATGAAGATCGCGTTGGTCAGCCCGCGTTCGCCCGCCGGAATCCATTCGCGTACCACGCGTCCGCCGGCCGGAAACGTCGTTGCCTCGCCGACGCCCATGGCCAGACGCGTGCCGATCAGTGAGACGAAGCTCCATGAGGCCCCCGTGAGCATGGTCGCCGCCGACCAGAGCGTGATGCCGGCGGCGTTGATGGTCTTGGTCCCCAGGCGATCGACCAGAATGCCCATCGGAATGAGACAGAGCAGATAAGTCCAGAGAAACGACGAGAACAGGTAACCCATCGTCACCGGCGAAAGGCCGAACTCCTCGGCGATCGGCTTGGACGCCACCGACAAGGCAACGCGATCAACATAATTGATCATCGCCAGGGTAAACAGGAACAAACTGATCCAGCCGCGTCGCCAAGCCATGCAGTTCTCCTTTCAGGGAACGGTGAACGGTAAACGGTGAACGGGTGTAAAAACAACCAGTCGGAATAAACGAAGAGACTCGCGTCCCGGCGAGTCACCGTTCACCGTTCCCTGTTCACCGTTCACTTTTCCCCGTCCTTGCTGGAATGCACTCCACAGGCACGCGAACCGTGATCTCGCCGAGCACGAGAAACGACAATGCCTTGCCGTGCCCGTCGAGGCCAAGGCTCGAATTCACGCCGCCTTCGAGCGCATTGTCGATTACGAAGTTCATCGCCGGCAACTTCGGCAGCACGTAACGCTTCACCCCGGTTGCACCCCTATGCGCGAACACGGCGCGCATGCGCTCTTCCGTGACCTGTTCGACCAGATACGGAAAAGCAACAGGCAAATACGGAATGACGCTGATGTTCGAGCGATTGCCCTTGTCTCCCGCGCGCGCGTGCGCTACGGCATGCAGCGGAACCTCGACGAGGCTCACGATTGCGCCACGACTTTGACTTGCGCCTGTACTCGCGCACGATCGATCAAGATCGATGCCGTGCTGACTTGCGGACTGATGTGCTGGCGCACACCCGCGCCGCCCGCCGGACCCGAACAGTACAGACTCAATACTTCGTCCGAGACCTGCTGCGCGGTCTTACGCCTGGCCGTGCGTACGGCGGCCCGCACGCGGTATTCGCCCGCTTCGTTCGCTTTCACCCGAATACGGCGCCCACCATTGTTGCTGTCGAATATCGCCTCGCAGCCGAGGACTTCCACGCGCACCGGATCGTGCACGCCGATAGCGCTGCAGCGGGCTCGCACCACTGTCGCAGCAAGTTCCGCGCGTGCCAGCGCGTTGGGACCCGCGTACGAGATCTCGCCTTCACCCAGCCAGCCTGCATCGACGCACACGGTCGCTTTGAGTGTAGCCGGCGGCGGTTTGCCAAGCGCACCATGGACGCGAACGCGGTTGGGCCCGATTGCGGCCACTTCCACCTCGCCAAGATCGAGTATCACATCTGGCGTCAGATAGTTGTGCGGATCGTGTACTTCATAGAGCAGTTGTTCGATGACTGTCGCGCGGCTGACCAGCCCGCCGGTGCCTTCCGGCTTGGTGATGACCAGCGTGCCGTCCGCTTCGATTTGCGCAATCGGAAAGCCCACCCGTTCGAGATCGGGCACATCCTTGAATCCCGGATCGGGGAAATAAGCACCGCTGACTTGCGCGCCGCACTCGAGCAAATGTCCGCACACAGTACCCTGTGCCAGCAGATCCAGTTGGCTCCCTCGCCAGCCGTGAACGTGCATCAACGGTCCCAGCGACAACGCCGCATCCGTGGTGCGTCCGACCAGTACGACATGCGCGCCGGTGGCGAGCGCGTCGGCCACGGGTTGGGCGCCAAGATACGCATTTGCCGCCACGATGTCCCGATCGCCGAGCGCGATGCCTTCGATGATCTGCTCGCGGCGAATTTCCTCCTGTGTCATCGATGAGAGGAGGTCGTCACCCGTGACGGCGGCCACTTTCAGACCTCGAATGCCGAGCTCACGCGCCAAGGCGTGCACCCGGCGCGCTGCGCCAACGGGATTGGCCGCACCCATATTGGTGACGATGCGAATGCCGTGCCGGTGGCAATCCGCAAGAATCAGCGGCAGATAAGTATCGAGGAAGGGCGAATAGCCCTGGTCGGGATTCTCGCGCCGCAACCGCTGCGCGATCGCCAGCGTACGCTCCGCGAGAACCTCGTAAATCAGAAAACGCTCGCCCTTCGCCTTGGCCAGCGCGGCAACGACCGGCACCGCCGCATCGAAGCGATCTCCGGCGAATCCGGCGCCGCAGCCGATATGCACCGTCGTCATTCCCCTTCCTTGCCGCGTCCGATCAGGCGGCTGATCACCGGGTGATATTTCTTGCCGTCGCCCGCATCGATGGCTTGCTCCAGCCAACCATCCACGATGCGCGCCCCGCGTGCGTCTATGCCGGTTTCGCGTGCCAGCTGCAATGCATAGCCCAGATCCTTGCGGGCATACTCGACCGAAAAAGCACGCTCGGGAAACTCGCCCGGCAGCACGGCCTTCATACCATGATTACGCAGCGCAAAACTGTCGGCTGAACCCTTGGACAAGGCATCGAATAGCAACGCCGGATCCACACCCGATCGCTCGCCGATTGCCTTTGCCTCCGAGATCGCGACCACGATTTCGAACAACACCATGTTGTTTAGTATCTTCACGACCTGCCCGCAACCGGTTGGCCCGCAGCGCGTAATATCACTGGCGAAGGCGCCGATCAGCGGCCGCAGAAGATCGAATACTTCGACGTCGCTGCCGACCATGACGGCCAGGGTGCCGGCTTCCGCCGCTGCACGGGTTCGCGCCACAGGCGCGTCGACGAATATGGCGCCGCGACTGGAAAACTCGGCGGCCAGGGCACGCGTCATATCGACAGACGAGGTGCCGAGATCGACCACGATTTGACCGGGACATGCGGCGGCCAGCAAACCTGCGGGCGCGTGCGCCACCTCGCGAACGATTTCACCGGATGGCAGGGACAGAAAAATGAGATCGCTCCCCTCGCTCACGTGTAGAAGCGAGTCGACCGTGTGCACGCCTTCCGAGCGCAGGCGCTGCAATGGTGCCGGCTCGCGGTCATACGCGCGTATCGGCAGTCCTGTCTTGCACGCCAGATTCCTGCAAATGGGCTCGCCCATCACGCCCAGGCCGATGAAGCCAATCTGCCGGAATCGCTTAACCGACGTCATCATGGTCTGTGATGGCCGCGCGGCAAATTAAAAAAGATATGGTTCATGCATGGCCGAGGCCAAAGTAAACGCCCTTGGCCTGCTGATACAGCCGCATGCCTGTGATGCCTTTCTCCCGCCCGTAGCCACTTTCCTTGAAACCGCCGAACGGTGTGGCGATGGACAATTGCTTGTACGTATTGATCCATATCGTCCCGGCGTCCATGGCGCGCGCGACTCTCCACGCACGCTTGTAGTCCGCGCTCCAGATGCCCGCCGCCAGACCATAGACGGAATCGTTGGCCTGCGCGACCACGTCGTCTTCATCCCGAAAAGGCAGGACACACAATACCGGTCCGAAGATTTCCTGCTGCGCAATCGGCGCCGAATTGTCGATACCCGAGATGACCGTGGGCAGATAGAACGCACCCGAGTTCAGCCGCGCAACTGCGGGCGCACCGCCGCCGGCCAATATGGACGCGCCGTTGTCGCGGGCGGAATCGACCATCCGCGCTATACGGTCGCGCTGAACAAAGGAAGCAATCGGACCCATCTGTGCACCAGCGGCCTCCGGCATGTCCACGCGAATGCTGCGGGCTTTGTCCAGCAGCATTCCGATGACTCGCTCTTGCACATCCTCCTGTACGAACAGCCGCGAACCGGCCACGCACGATTGCCCGCTGCCCTCATAAATGCCACCGGCCACGGCATCGACCGCGGCTTCGATGTCGGCGTCGGCAAAAACGATGTGCGGTGACTTGCCACCTAGCTCCAGCGCCAGCGGCATGAGCTTTTCCGCCGCGGCGGACGCGATGCGCCGTCCGCTCGCCGCGCCGCCGGTGAACGACACCATCTGCACTCCGGGGTGCGCAACCAGCGCCGCACCCGCCGTTGCGCCCGTTCCGGGAAGAATATTCAGCACTCCAGCCGGCAATCCGGCTTCCAGCGCGATGCGCCCGAGCTCGAGCGCCGGCGACGAAGTCAGTTCCGAGGGCTTCAAAATCACCGCATTGCCAGCCGCGAGGGCAGGCGCCACTTTCTGGGCCTCCATCGTCATCGGTGAATTCCACGGTGTCAGCGCTGCTACGACCCCATAGGGTTCGTATACCGTCATTGAAAGATAGTCGCCGCGCGACGGCGTAATTTCGGATCCCAGCGTTTCGCAAACGCAAGCGTAATAGCGGAAGGTGGCGGCCGCGCTGCGCACTTGCGCGACGCATTCGGCGCGAACCTTGCCGTTCTCGATCATCTGCAGATGGGAAAGCAATTCCGTGTCGCGCAGTATCATCTCACCGATGCGATGCAGGATTCCGGCGCGTTGATGCGGTTGCAAATCACGCCAATTGGAGCGGGCTTCGGCTTTGGCGGCCTCATGCACGGCGAGATCGATCTCTGCGGGACCCGCCGCGCAAATTGCATGATTGATCGTTCCGGTGGCCGGATTCACGGAAATCAGGGGCTCGCCAGCCGTGCTCACCTGTTTACCGCCGATCAGCATCGGCTTGGGAGGATCATGCGGGCGCCGTAGCTTGGTCATCGGTCACCGCGAACGTTCAATCTCACCACGAAGACGCGAAGCCACGAAGAAGGGCAAAAGCATGCGAACAGATGTTGTAGCCCAATAGGACTGGGTAGCTACATTTCCAAAGGTGTGGCATGAAATCTTCAGTCCCCTGCATGTCAATCAGAATGCATCCACCACACTCCGATTATTTTTGTACTTCTTCGTGTCTTCGTGTCTTAAGGGAACACTCAAGGGCACACTTGGAGCCGAAGCTGTCGTGGTTAGACTAAGGCCCGGTCCTACTCAGTTTATTTTTCCATTCTGCGCGGATGAACGCTCGCCCAGGTAATGAGCACCAGCGCAATCAAACCGCAGAATGTTCTCAGCTTGTGAAATCCCCACCATTGATCCCGCAGCTCGGTCCAGTTGGCCGGTGGCCGGGCAATCTCCCAAGTCATCACGATATCGTTGATCGGCTGATTCGCGAACCGCGTGAACAGGCCGCTCATTATCAGGAATGCTGCGCCAACGATCAGAAGAACGAACGCTTTCCTGTCCTTTCTTTGCAGAAACGCTGCAAGCAGGGTCAGCAGGACCGTGGCTCCTCCCAGTAAAGGCATCAGGAAATTCAATGCGCGGATGGCATTCTGCTGCTGCTCGACGTAGGTGGATGGCGAGAAAGTCACCGGATCGTAACCTATCCAGATGATGAACATGCCGCCGGCAACGAGAGCCGCAAAGACGATATTGAACAAGCGGACGAGCGACAACGTCATCGAAATTTCTCCGGCTGAGTACTCTGGGCGTGCTTGCTCATCGTGCGCAACAACGCCCGCGTGACCTGTGCAGGCGCACAGTCTAAGCGTAAATGACACAAGATACAGAATGTCGCGCGTTTTCGCACTTCGTCCGGGCGCGAAAACCACGCCGCCACGCTTCCCGGCAGGAGAGGTCTCGGGACAACCCCGAGCGGGCAACTCCGCCGGGGGTACGACAATCATGATTGAGGGCGGGTACTGCGGTCGGAGTACAGGCAATGGAAGCCGGCCGCGACGATCGCAGAGCCGGTCACGGGCCGATGAGCGCCCGGAATGCTATTGCCTTATGAGATCAATGCCCGTTTGCCGCGTGCTTGGCGAGCCGCTTGCGATTCGCGGTAGCCTTGGAATGCAGCGGTCTGATTCCTTTTCGGGCAATGCGCGGTATGGATGCGGCGATTCGAGAATTCGCCTCCGCCGCATTCGCCAGGCCCGCGCGAGCGAGATTCGTCTGGCGCACGGCCGATTGCCGGGGTGTCGCGCTGGTGGCAAGCGACATCATCAGCGGCACACCAGCCAGTATTTGCCTTCCGGTCATGACCGCAAGTTGCTGGCCCAGCTTGAATATGCCCTGTGCCATCGCCTGCGTGGATTCGACGGCAGCGGCAACCTTTTCCTCGCTCATCAGGGTGAACTCCCGCTGATCGCTCGGACTCGGTGTTGTTCCGGCCAGCATCATGCGGCTCGTGCGATGGCCAATAACCTGGGCAGAAGTCCACATCATTTGGGTGGAGAGCAACACGACGTCGCTCCATGCCAGAAAGGGATTGGCGAACATGTTGAATGGGCTGGTCTGATTCATTTTCTATTCCTCTGGATGACTGGAAGGAACTCGGTTCGACGGGTCGCGCGCGAAAAAGTTTTCCATGTGGCGTTTTATAAGTGTCTGCCACTGGCTGTCTCGATCTGCGACCGCGATTCGCCAACTGAAAAGGGTTCAAGCACAAAAATGGCGAGGCTTATCGTGTCGGGCCTGTCGTGGTCCGGCTTGCCTGGGGTAGCAAGGGCACTACTCCTGGGTGGGACTGCGACCCTTGCAATTTTTTCTCGGCCGCTGCAAGGCTGGCATGTTTCCCCAGTTTCAGCGGGATCGAAGGCACATCTGGCCGCGGCCGTCTCATTGACCCACCACAGCGGAGCAGGTAGCCTCCCCTAAAAATAAATCAAAAGGGGAGCCGATGCGTATGCTGCGCAGCTTCGCGGTCATTGCCGTTGCCTGCCTGGCGGCGGCCTCCGCTTATCCTCAGGGATCGATCTCCGATCTCCCGCGCAACGAGACGCTGATCGTCGAAAACCCCGAAGGCACGATCAAGAACGCAGGCTGGTTCAATATCTGGGCGCTCAACGCCGGCGGCCAGGCAACGGGCCTGCATCAACTGGCGATGGATACCTTCTGGACCATCGATCCGGAACACGGCCTGGATGGTGTCTGGGACAACTCGCTGGCGTCGGCCAAGCCGGCGTACAACGGCGACTTCACGCGCATGACAGTGAAGCTTCGCAAAGGCATTTACTGGAGCGATGGTGTCGAGTTCTCCGCCGACGACGTCGTCTACACCGTCGAGTTGCATTTGAAGACAAACGCACTTCGATGGAGCGCTCCCATCCAGATCAATGTCGAGAGTGTCTCGGCGCCCGACCGCTACACCGTGGTCTTCAAGTTGAAGAAACCGAACTCTCGCTTCCATGCGCTGTTCACCGTGCGCTGGAACGCGATGTGGATGATGCCCCGCCACGTGTTCGAGAAAGCGGGCGACCCGCTCAAGTTCGCTTTCGATCCGCCGGTCACGCTCGGCTCCTATACGCTGCATGGCTACGATCCGAATGGCAAGTGGTTCATCTGGCAGTTGCGCGGCGATTGGCAGCGTACGGCCATCGCGCGGTTCGGAAAGCCCGGGCCGAAGTACGTGGCCTATATCGATCCGGGCCCGCCGGACAAGCGCGTGATAGCCCAGCTCAACCACCAGCTCGACATCATTCACGACACATCGCCGGAAGGCATGTTCACGCTGGCGAAACAGTCGAAGTCGTCGCACGGCTGGTTCAAGGGCTTTCCTTACGCCCATCCCGATCCCACGCTGCCGGCGGTGATATTCAATAACCAGCTCGACCTGTTCAAGAGCCGCGATGTGCGCTGGGCCCTGGCATTGCTGATCGACATCAAGGCCGTCTCGATGGCATCGTATCGGGGTGCGGCGACCATCTCGGCGATCGGCGTGCCTCCGACCGGATCGCATCCCGGGATCTATCATGCGCCGCTGGAGAATTGGCTCAAGGATTTCGAACTCGACACCGGCAAACGCAAGATCAAGCCTTACGATCCAGCGGTGGGCAAACAGATCGCGGATATGTTGCGCGCGTCCATGGGCGAGCAGATCCCGTCAGACCCGGCGCAGATCGCCAAGGCCTTCGGACGAGGGTGGTGGAAGCCCGATCCGCAGGCAGCGCGGGAGTTGCTCGAGAGGGCGGGCTTCAGCAAACGCGGCGACCAATGGCACACTCCGGAGGGCAAACCGTTTGCTATCCGAATCCTGGTGGAAGGCGAATCGCGTCCGGTGATGACTCGCGCCGGCAGCATGATCGCGCAGCAGTGGCGTCAATTCGGCATCGACGCCACCACGGTAGTCGCGCAAGGTACTTTGTTCGACCGCCGCAATGCCGGCGACTTCGAGGCGCTCATCGTCTGGAGCGTGGAGACCTGGGGCGGCCACCCTGATCTGTCTTACTTTCTCGACAGCTGGCATTCGCAGTTCGTGGCCGCGCCGGGCCGCCCGCAGTCCCCGCGCAACTGGCAACGCTGGGCCGACCCCGAGCTCGACAAGATTATCGAGCAGATCCGCCGTATCGGCTTCGACGATCCGAAGGGACTCGAGCTCGGCCGGGAATACGTGAAGCTGGCGGTGCGCGAGATGCCCACCATTCCGCTCATGTCGTACAACGTCTTCACCGCGATGGACGATACTTACTGGACCGGCTTCCCGAGCGACGACCAACCCTATACCAATCCGGTGCCGAACTGGGCCAACACCCGATACATGATGGTCAGGCTGAAGCCACGGCTCGCCTCTCCCCCTCTCCCCGGCCCTCTCCCGCGAGGGGAGAGGGAGTAACGTCAGAAACGAAAAACAGGGCGTGGACCGTGATCTTGGCTTCAGGGCTCCCTCTCCCCTCGCGGGAGAGGGCCGGGGAGAGGGGGAGAGGGGGAGAGGGGAAAGGGCGATGAGAGGCTATTCGATCTATCTGCTGGGTCGCCTGGGTCAGTTCGCGCTGGTCGTGTTCATCGGCATCAACATCGCGTTCGTCATCACCCATGCGACGCCGATCGATCCGGTCGAACAGACCATCACCGCGGCCACGCAATTCGGCAGCACCAGTCCCGAGGCAATTGCGATGATGCGCCAGTCGCTGAGAGAGTTGTACGGCGTGGGCGGCAGCCTGTTGGAACAATACCTGGTGTTCTGGAAGCGCGTGGCGGTCGGCGACTTCGGACCCTCGTTGTCAGCGTTCCCGACACCGGTCATGGACTTGATCGGTCGCGCGCTGCCCTGGACCGTTGGCTTGTTGCTGGTGTCGACCGTCATCGCATGGCTGCTCGGCAACCTGCTGGGCGGTCTGGCCGGCTACTATCGCGACAGCCGGCTGCTTCAGTTCGCCGGCATCCTGGCGATGGCCTTCCATCCCATCCCCTATTACATCGTCGCGTTCGTACTCGTGATCGTATTCGGCTACGTCTGGCCAGTGCTGCCCATCAGCGGCGGCTATGCGATGAACATGAAGCAGGGATTCGACCTCGAATTCTTCGCCAGCGTGCTGCAGCACGCCATCCTGCCGGTGCTGTCGCTGATCCTGGTCGGGCTGGGCGGCTGGTTCATGGGGATGAGATCGCTCGTGTCCAACATCGTGGCAGACGACTACGTCGGCTACGCCGAGTTGGCCGGCGTAAACCGGCGGCGCATCCTTGGCTCCTACGTGATGCGTAACGCCCTGGTTCCGCAGATCACGGCATTGGCCATGTCGATCGGTGCCATCTTCACCGGTGCCATCATCACGGAGCAGGTGTTCGGCTACCCGGGCATCGGCAGCCTGCTGGTGTCCGCCGTTCACGCGGGCGACTATAGCCTGGTGCTCGGCATTGCCACCGTGTCCATCTTCGCCGTGTCGGTGGCCGTGCTGGCGGTGGACTTGCTCTATCCGTTTCTCGATCCCCGGGTCGGCGTGCGCTAGTGATGCTGCCGGTCTTGCGTGACCTCTTGCGCTACAACCGCGCGTTCGCGACCGGCGTGATCCTGCTCGCCTTCGTGGCGGGCGTGGCGGCGATGTCGGTGTTCTCGCCCTATCCGCCCAACGACAGTTTCGTGGTGCCGCCCGATCTGCCGCCGTCGTGGCCGCACATTCTTGGCACGACCTCGCGAGGGCAGGACGTGTTCTGGCAGTTGACGTTCGCCATTCGCAACACGCTGCTGTTCGGATTCGCGGTCGCCCTGCTGAGCCGCGTGATTTCGCTCGCGGTGGGATTGGTTGCCGGCTACAAAGGCGGGATTGCCGATCGCGTGCTGATGTCGATCAACGATACCTTCATCGTGATGCCCCTGTTCCCGATCCTGGTGCTGTTCTACTTCGTCATGCGCGACAGGATGTCATGGGTCTGGCTGGCGCTGGTCATGGCCTGCCTGGGCTGGGCCTATGATGCGCGGCTGATCCGCTCGGTGGCGATGAGCTTGCGCACGCGAGAATTCACCGAGACCGGCATTTTTTCCGGTATGAGTACGCGCCAGATTCTGACGCAGGAGCATCTGCCCTACGTCATGCCGATCGTGTTTTCGACCGCCATGAACAACATCAACTGGTCGATCGGGCTCGAGGTCACGCTTTCCGTTCTCGGATTCACCGACATCAATACTCCCACCATCGGCGTGATGATCTACTGGGCCAACCAGCATACCGCCATGGTCGCCGGCGTCTGGTGGTGGATCTTCTTTCCCGTCATGCTGGTCGTCGCCACCTTCGTCGGCCTTTTCCTGCTGGCAGTGTCGATGAACGAATACATCGACCCGCGCAGCCGGTTGAGCCGGATGAGAACGTGACGGCCACGAGCACATTTGCGATCGCGGCCGATCCGGTTTTGTCGGTCGTCGACCTGCGCGCCTATTACCGCACCCGCTCCTTCGGTGTCGAGCGCGAAGTCAGGGCGGTCGATGACATCAGCTTTCAGGTCGACGCCAACCAGATCTATGGTCTTGCCGGCGAATCGAGCTGCGGCAAGACTACCCTGATCCGTACCATCGCCGCAGCCACACGGCCGCCCTTGCAAGTAGTGGGCGGCTCCATCAGCTTCAACTTCCACGGCAAGCGCGTGAGCATGACCGACGTGCTGCCGGATGCGCTGGCCGGAATCCGCTGGAAGCACCTGTCCTACATCATGCAGGGTTCGATGAACGTGCTGAATCCGGTACGGCGCATCCGGCATTCCTTCGTCGATTTCGCCGGCCGCCATATCGGCAGGCCGATGCCGCAGTTCCTCGAACTCGTGCGCGCACATCTCGCCCGCCTGCATCTCGAGGCCACGGTACTCGAGGCCTTTCCCCATCAGCTTTCTGGCGGCATGCGCCAGCGGGTGGCGATCGCCCTTGCCACCGTCTGCCGCCCCGACTTCATCATCGCTGACGAACCGACCACGGCGCTCGATGTAATTGTGCAAAAAAGCGTGCTGACGATGATCAGGGAAGTCCAGCGCGAACTCGGCTCGTCGCTGATCTTTGTGACGCACGACCTGGCGGTCCACGCCAACCTGAGCCACCGGCTAGGCATCATGTATGCCGGGCGGCTGGTCGAGGAAGGCGCGACGGCCGATGTCTTGCGCAGGCCGCGACATCCGTATACGGCGCATCTGGTTGCCAGCCTGCCGCGAATCGGGCATATCACCGCGAAGTCCGGGCTGGAAGGCGCGCCGCCCAATCTCGCCGATCCGCCGGCCGGATGCCGCTTTCATCCGCGCTGTCCGTTGGCTATGGACATCTGCAGGCGTGAGAATCCGCCGCTTATCGGCCCTCCCACCGCCCATCGTGTCGCCTGCTTCGCCGCAGCCCAGGAGAGCAACCCGTGACTCCACCGCTGCTCGCAGTCAGCCAGGTCGGCAGGACCTACGCAATGGGTGGGCTGCTGTCGCGACGGCGCGTCCATGCGGTGGACGGGATCAGCTTCGAGATGCCGTCGGACAAATCCGAAATCATGGCCGTCATCGGCGAATCGGGGAGCGGCAAAACCACGTTGGCACGAATGATCCTCAATATGGTTTTGCCGACGCGAGGAAGCATCCGTTTTTGCGGCACAGAACTCTCGAGCATCCGCCGCACGCACGACCGGCTCGCATTCATGAAGCGCGTTCAGCCGATCTTTCAGAATCCTTTCGAAGCTTTCAATCCCCTGAAGCAGGTCGACCGATATTTATTCATGACGGCACGACACATTGCCGGCCTGCAAAGCGTCACGCAAGTGCACAACGCGGCCGACCACGCCTTGCGCAAGGTCGGCCTGTCGCTGGCTGAGGTGCGCAAGCGATTCCCGCACGAACTTTCCGGCGGGCAACTGCAGAGGATCGCCATCGCCCGCGCGTTGATTCCAGCGCCAGCGCTTATCGTCGCGGACGAGCCCGTGTCGATGGTCGACGCCTCGCTGCGGCTGTCGATCGTGAATCTGCTGAAGGATCTGCGCGACGAGACCGGCGTGTCGATCCTCTACATCACGCATGACCTCGCGACCGCGTATTCGATCAGCGACCGCATCCTCATCCTGCGCCGGGGCCGCGTGGTGGAGGCCGGCGACGCCCGGACGGTGCTGGACAATCCGCAGCATCCCTACTCGATCATGCTCAAGGCGGCGGTGCCATCGCCCGACGTGCAACCCTGAAACGAACCTGAAGGACTTTAGCCATGCGCGAAGTCAAAGTATTTCTGGACCGGAAACTCGAGATCGGAGAAACGGACCGCCGCTTGTTCGGCGCCTTCATCGAGCACCTTGGGCGCTGCGTCTATGGCGGCATCTTCGAACCCGGTCATGCGAGCGCCGACCAGCATGGATTTCGCCAGGACGTGCTTGCGCTGGTGCGCGAACTCGCCCCGACCATCATGCGTTACCCGGGTGGCAATTTCGTGTCGGGCTACAACTGGGAAGATGGAGTCGGCCCCGCACAACAGCGTCCACGCCGCCTGGACCTGGCCTGGATGTCGACCGAGACAAATCAGTTCGGTACCAACGAGTTCATCGACTGGTGCCGGCTGGCCGGCATCGAGCCGATGCTCGCGGTCAACCTGGGCACACGAGGCGCCGACGCCGCGCGCAACATGCTCGAGTATTGCAACCATCCGGGCGGCACAGCGCTCTCCGACTTGCGCCGCACGCACGGCTGGGAGCAGCCGCACGGCGTGAAATTCTGGTGCCTCGGCAACGAGATGGACGGTCCCTGGCAGATGGAATCAAAGACCGCCGGGGAATATGGCCGTGTTGCCTCGGAGGCGGCGAAAATGATGAAGTGGGTCGACCCCGGCATCGAACTGGCCGCCTGCGGCTCCTCCGGCAAAAACATGCCGACGTTCGGGGCGTGGGAGAAGACTGTGCTCGAACACACGTTCGATCATGTCGAATACATCTCGCTGCACACTTATATCAATAACTACGCCGACGATACCGCGGCGTTCCTGGCCAGCCCCGATCTCATGGATCGTTTCATCGAAGAGGTGGTCGTCATCGCAGATGCCGTCGCCGCGGGCAAACGCTCAAGCAGGAAGATCTGGCTCAGCTTCGACGAATGGAATGTCTGGTACCGCACGCGACGCACACCGGAAGCCCGCACCCGGCCGGGCTGGCCGGTGGCCCCGCCGATTCTGGAGGAAACCTACAATGTAAAGGATGCGCTGGTGTTCGGCGGCGCCTGCATCTCGCTGCTCAATCACGCGGACCGCGTGAAGGCCGGATGCCTCGCGCAGCTGGTCAACGTCATCGCGCCGATCATGACCGAGACCGGTGGCCCGGCGTGGCGCCAGACGATTTTCTGGCCGTTCGCGCAATTCAGCAATTTCGGCCGCGGGCGCGTCCTGCGCTCTCGGATCGATTCACCGACTTATGCCGCGAATTACTTCGATCCGCGCGGTGCACAGGATTTGCACTTTCCGCTCCCGGAAGTTCCCTACCTGAAGCTCGCGGCCGTGCACGACCAGGCGGCCGGAATGCTGACCTTGTTCGCGCTCAACCGCAGTCTCACTGAGGAGATGCCGCTACGCGTGACAACTGCAGGATTCTCCGGCCTCGCGATCGATCAGGCAGAGCAACTTCACGACGCCGATCTCGAAGCTGTCAACACCAGCTCCCGTCCTGATCGGGTGAAGCCTTCTGCACTATCCGGCGTGCGCGTGCAAGACGGCGGTGTGAGCGCCACCTTGCGGCCAGCGTCCTGGAACCTCATCAGGGCGAAGGTCTCGTGATGAGGAAGGTCAGAGCCTGATACCTTCGGCTGCGATGTAGTCCCTGATGATCGATTCAATCCCGGCGTCGGCCTTGAAGCCCATCGCGGCGCCACGGTCTGCACGGAATTCGGCTGGAAAGGTTTTCACCATATTGTTGATGCGCTCGACCGGCTTGAACACCACACGCTTGGCCACTTCCTCGCCGGCGATGCGCCGCAGCGCTTCCACTCCTTCCTTCACCGAGAACTTGATCCCTGGAAGCGTGACCGCGCGATTCGTTCCCCACGCCGAGGCCGGGAGGTCGTGGGCATGCACGAACGCGTCGATGACCTTGTCTGGAGAGAGGATCCACATTTCGATCGAGTTCTCGACCGGCACTTCGCAGACCACGCCGTTGAGAGGCTCCCTGAACATGCCGCTGGCGAACGAAGTCGATGCGAGGTTCGGTTTTCCGGGACGCACGACGATGGTGGGCAGACGCAGGCTGCGTCCGTCGATCATGCCCTTGCGCGAATAGTCGCTGACGAGGTATTCGCCGATGACCTTCTGTGTTCCGTATGACGTTTGCGGCGTCGGCGTGATGGTGTCATCGATCACCGGCGGTAGCTTGCCGCCGAATACCGCCAGCGAACTGGCGAACACGAACCGCGGCGGGGAGTCGAGATCGCGGCAAGCCTCTAGCAAATTGCGTGTGCCGTCGAGATTGACGCGATAGCCGGTGTCGAACTCTGCTTCAGCATGCGCGCTGACTACGGCCGCCAGATGAAAAACCGATGCGGTGTCCCGATCCAGCGCGACTTCGACCACATCCAGTTCCGCGATATCCCCCTTGATGCATCGCAGCCGCGGATCGGCACCCGGCGCAAAGGCGGCATCGAACAATTTGATCTCGGAAATGGCGGTCGGCTTGCCATCCGGCCCAGCCAACATCCCGCGCTCGAGCAGCCGCCGCGCAAGCCGGTAGCCCAGAAATCCCCCTCCGCCCGTGATGAACACTTTCATATTCTTATCTCCTTGGCCTCAACCATTAATCGTATCAAGAATCAGGCTTTCACCGCAGAGGCGCGGAGGCGCAGAGACTACGCAGAGAAGGGCCGACGAGAATGTAGAAATGGGAATTTTGACGGACGATTAGAGAAGCGATCACAACTCGCGACGAAGATGCTCCATTTGGCTGCGGACCAGCAACCTTGAGTATCCTCGAACTCAGAGTAGCCAGCTAGTATTCTCATGTTGGTTTAGCCTTTCTCTGCGCAATCTCTGCGTCTCCGCGCCTCTGCGGTGAAAACTTGCTCTAGGCTCTATTTCCCCGAAGGGTGCTGGAAGCGCTCGCGGTAGCTTTCATAGTCCGGCAGCGCGCGCTCGTACGAGGATGTCATCAGGGGCGAAGAGATTACGAAGTCGGCCGTCGCCCGGTTGCAGGCCACCGGGATATTCCAGACGACGGCAATGCGGATCAGTGCCTTCACGTCGGGATCGTGCGGCTGGGGTTCCAGGGGATCCCAGAAGAAGATCACGAAATCGATGAGCCCTTCCGCGATTTTCGCGCCGATCTGCAAGTCACCGCCGAGCGGGCCGCTCTGCAGTTTGGTAATCGGCGTTCTGAGTGCTTCTTCCAGAAGCTTGCCGGTCGTGCCGGTGGCGAGCAGATCATGTTTGGCCAGAAGTTCGCGGTTGTAACGCGCCCATTCGAGCAGGTCCTGTTTCTTGTTGTCGTGCGCGACCAATGCAATACGTTTCCGGGATGCAATTTCTGCAGCGACGCGTGTCATAGCGAGATCCTGGGTCCGGAGTTGGGGCAGTATATCGGGGTCCTACGCCAAAGGCAGGACAAGCGGCCAGGAAGTGCGCGGTGGAACCCTGGCGAGTCCGGATTCGCGTGTTCGCCGCCCCCGGGTTCCACGAACGGACTTCTTGCCGTATGAAATTCCGGCGGCGCAAGCGGAGAATAGCTTCAGTCCAAATCAGGCCTTCAGTTCGACTAGTATTTCGTGATAGCGGTGGTCGTCAACATTCTTCGCCGCGTGGGTATCGCCACCTTTGCGGAAATAGACTTCCCCCGCGGTCAGGGTCAGCCGGTTGGTGCCGCTGGCGCGGATTACTTCGAGCGTTCCACCCTCGATCGGGTAGAAAAAATAGTCGAGATCATGACGGTGCGCTTCGATGCTCTCGCCCGCTTGCAGGGTGAACTCCCAGACGCGAACGCGGTCATTTTCAAATATGAGCCTGGTTCCCACATCGGCCATGTTATTTGCCTCCCTCGGTTTCCTGCGCCCACGACATTTTGCTCTATCCACCCGTCCCGGCACCGGTGGAAGAATGCTATATATTATTATCACTGGTGAGTCTGCAGGTTGCGGCACCGGGCGGCTGGATCGACAATAACTATCAGTTCACCTTGAAAGGACCGAAGGTCATGAAGAAGAAATCCGTCGAGAACAAAAAGCAAGACCTCGTGATGAGGCGCAAGGCCCCGTTGGCCACCCCCACCGACCTGAAAGCCGCCGCGACAAAGGACATTGCCGCGGCCATGAATGTCATCCTGGCGGACGTCTTTGCCCTCTATCTGAAGACCAAGAATTTTCACTGGCATATGAGCGGGCCGCATTTTCGCGATTACCATTTGTTGCTGGATGAGCAGGCCGACCAGATCTATGCAATGACCGACCCCATCGCCGAGCGCATCCGCAAGCTGGGCGGATCCGCCTTGAGATCGATCGGACATATCGCCCGCAGTCAACGCATACTGGATAACGATGCGGACTATGTCGAACCCCTGGACATGCTTGCCGAATTGCGCGAAGACAACAAGACACTTGCTGCGCACTTTCGCGAAGTCCACAACGTCTGCGACGAACACCGCGACATTGCGACCGCCAGCCTGATCGAAGTCTGGATCGACGAAACCGAGCGGCGCACCTGGTTCCTGTTCGAGGCAAGCCGCCACGGGGATGCTACGGGTCATTGATCAGACTGGGCGATGTCCGGGACTTGGCATTCAATCTTGCGTTGGCGCGCGTCCCGCGCAACAAATCGCGTCATGAAATGCGCCCGGGCGGGGATGTCGTTGCTCTGCGCGGTCGCATTTGCCACGGCATTCGCCCAGGAGCCGCCGGATGTCAATGTATTCAGCTTCGCCGACACGTCCTGTGCCGAGTGGGCGCGCTCGAAAGGCGACGAACCGCTGCGAATTGTTTACGGGGTATGGTTTCGCGGGTTTGTCTCCGGCTATAACTTCGGCAATTCCGCAAACCAGGTCGCCCTGGACAAGATGCCCGATCCCGCGAGCGTGGCCCTTTACGTAGACAAGTATTGCCGGGAGAACCCCACGCTTCCCTTCATCGGCGCCGCGATTCTTCTGATACAGGAAATTCGCGAATTCCGCCCCGGTGTCCCGGCGCCGAAGTGACCCCCCGCCTTGCTCTACGGCATAGTCATTTCTTGAATAACATCTCGCCAAAAACACCCAGGTACACCAATCCTCCGACCGCCATCCACACGAAATTCGCCCAGGTAAAATTTCCATTCCTGTCCGCTTGCGGCGCTACGCGCCGATTGATCTCGATGATGGTCGTCTGCACTGGCAGCAAGGGCAGGAATGATCCCAGTCCCACCATCCAGTAAGGGTCGGGCAGTCCCCCACAAAGCGCGAGTACGAACACAAGGAATGCGAGCACGCCGGGTCCCGGCACCGAAACCGCCTGGACTTCCATCGCCACTTTCTGCACTTTGGTAAAGAGTGAGTACGCCACGAACGGATAAAAAACGGTCCTGACGGGCACATTTATTTTTTCCCTTGTCTCGACGCAACGCCAGTTCTTATAAAACCAGTAGATCTCGTAGAAACCGGCCGAGGCCAGCGACATGACAATGAGTTTGAATCTGGTCACCGGAAAGAATGCAGGTTGATCGGTTTGTGCGTCCGCATCGGCGACGGCCGAGCCAGGTGCCTCGTAGGGATTGAATGCGGATTGCTTCTGCGTTTCATTCGTCATGCCGGATGCTCCTCATTCCGCTGGCTTCTGTTGACAGTCTTTGACCTTGAATCGCATTGGTTATGGTCGAGCTATCGCGCTACGAGGCTGCGATGGATGCCGGATCGTTGTCCCACCGGGCGTGTGCGCCGAAGCGGGTCAGAATCGGCTCGCAAGCTGCGCCCGCAAGCGCCGCGACCTTGGTGAGCGCATCGGCAATCACGCAACTCGGCGCCGCAACAGTTACGGCGCCGCCGCCGCTCCATGATCGTTGCTCGCGCGGATCGAATATGCTGCCAATCGGCTGCGCGAGTCGTCCCTCGTGCACGGCACGCGGGGCGGACGTTGCAATCGCGCCACAGCGCAGTTCGGCCACTTGCACGAGTCCGTCGCGGCGGCGGAGATGGATCGGGTGCGGGAAAGGACCGAAGCGGCGCAGGTCGCCACCCGCATTGACTACCCCTTCGGTGCACCCTCCCTTCCTCAATGCGTGGATCGCCACGTCGACAGCGAATCCCTTTGCGATGCCGCCCAGGTCGAGCAACATCGGGCGCTCAAGGAAGACCTTGCGTTCCGGCATCAGGAAGATGTTGCGCCACACGCCACACCGCAGCGATGAGTCCGCTGAACCGGGAAGCAGGCCTTCTCTCACCAGCAGAGGTGCAACGGTAATATCGAACAGGCCGGCACTTTCCTGGGCGATGCGCACGGCGCGTCGCAGAACGGCCCAGGTCCAGGGATGCACCGTCTGCGGCGTGCGGCACGCCTCGCGGTTCACCCGCGAGAGATCGCTCTGCGGATCGTGGAAACTCATCAGGCGCTCAACACGCTCGACGCACGCGAATGCGGCATCGACACAATGCTGCACGCTCGCTTCGGGGCCTGAGGCGGAAACATGCACCAGCGTCCCCATCGCGGGACGCAGGCGCGACGATTCAACGCAGGACGGATTGGTGGAGGAAAAGAAGCCGCTTGATTCCATCGGTCAAATGGCGGGCCGACAGGGTCGCGCCGCTGATGTTGGCAATATCGCTGTCGATCCGCAGCGGACTCTCGATCGTCTTGCCGACGAACTGGTCCCGCCAATTCAAATAGCGCACCTGGGAGCCGTAGGCTTCCAGGTACTCGATGACCTGGAACTGGCGTACGCTGCCGTCGACGTTGATCCCCAACGCGTAGGTGATGAGTTCATGCTTGCCGATCACCTGGTCGACGATGAACCAGCCGATCATCTTTCCCTTGGAAATCGCCTGCCACACCTGCTGCCGCGGGCTGCGCCCCGCCACCCCCGAGAGCTTGTCGATCTCCTGCATCTGCTCCGGTGTGAGTTGCACCGGTTTCGCGACGTACTCGTCAGCAGCCGGGAAGATCAGCGTCCGTGCCTGGTCTACGCTCATGTATTTGGCGGCGATGCATTGAGGCGCAATCGCGTAAATTGCCGCCGGCGCCAGCCAGCGCAAATCCAGGCTCATACACGATTCTCCATTCGTCAGGCGGCGTTTCGCTGATCCGGGTCCGCTTCCGCCGGAAACAACGTGCCAGAACAGCACGCGGGAACAACTTGAGTCGCGGCACAGTATCGCACAACGCCCAAGTCTCACCCCGAGCCCCGAATCCGTTAGTGGTTGTCTTTCCGCACGGCATCCGCGGCGGCGGACCGAACCACCGAGAGCCGATTTCACGGCGCCATTTTTGCCATCTGCGTCCGAAGTCTCTCCACCATTCGCAACGTTTCCCGGCGAGCACCTGCCTTCACCGCCACCGATGGAACAAACCAGCCGGCGTCCACGTAGCTCTCGTAAGTCACCCGTAGAAACCCGGGTTCGACAGCGTCATCTATTGTCCATCCACCTTCTATCTTTCTGAGGTCTCCCGACTTTCTGGTCCACGTGATACGCCTTTCCGGCTCCAGATAGGATCGGTTTAGTACATAGTGCAAATTCCACGCGATGGCATCGACGTGGAACTCGACCTCCGCCCCCTCCCTGGACTCGTGTATGACTTTGGCCTCGCGGACCCGCGGGAATAGCTGACTGAAGCGCGAATAATCCAACAGCAACCGCCAGAGAGTTGTCCGCAAACCCTTTACGGCGAAGGTTGCCCGAATGCCGTCGATACCGGCTTCGTTTTGCCTCCATTCTATTTTCACGTCGCCGCGCGACAAATCCTCCGTAGCGATATCGCCAGCGGACGCGAGCCAGACACCGCTCCACAACAAACAACCGAGCAAGACCATCTGGCGAACGCCATGCCGCCTCATGCCAGACCGACACGGCCAGTAATATCCAGTACGTAATCCATCCCCGATTCAGCGGCCCGAAGCATTCAGCCCGCTGCCCCATTTCCAGGCCCGAATCTCGGGCAGGTCCTCGCCGTGTTTCTCGATGTAGGCCTTGTGGTTAAGCAATTCGGCCCGGAGCACCTGCAACAACAGTATTGCGCGCTCCCCCAGCCCCGGCACGCGCTCGATGACGTCCGCAGCCAGATGGAAGCGATCGAGGTCATTGAGCACCACCATGTCGAAGGGCGTCGTAGTCGTGCCTTTTTCCTTGAAGCCGCGCACATGAAACTGATCGTGGTTGGTCCTGCGATAGGTCAGCCGGTGAATCAAATAGGGGTAGCCGTGGAAGGCGAAGATCACCGGTTTGTCGCGCGTGAAGATCAGATCGAACTGCTCGTCGCTCAGTCCGTGCGGATGCTCGCTCTGCGGCTGCAAGGTCATGAGGTCGACAACGTTAACGACGCGCAGTTTCAGATCGGGAATCTGCTGCCGCAGGATGTCGACCGCTGCCAATGTCTCCAGAGTCGGCACGTCGCCGCAGCACGCCATGACGACGTCGGGTTCGCCGCCTGCGTCGTTGCCGGCCCACTGCCAGATGCCGATCCCGGCAGCACAGTGCTTGATGGCGGCCTCCATGTCCAGCCACTGCGGTTCCGGCTGCTTGCCCGCCACGATCACGTTGACGTAGTTGCGGCTGCGCAGGCAGTGATCAGTCACGGCCAGCAGCGTGTTGGCATCGGGGGGCAGATACACGCGCACCACGCCCGCGGTCTTGTTCATCGCGACATCGATGAAACCCGGGTCCTGATGGCTGAATCCATTGTGGTCCTGCCGCCAGACGTGCGAGGAGAGCAGGTAGTTGAGGGAAGCGATCGGACGCCGCCATGGAATGCGTCCCGCCACGTCGAGCCATTTTGCATGCTGGTTGAACATCGAATCGACGATATGAATGAATGCCTCATAGCTCGACAGGAAGCCGTGGCGGCCGGTCAGCAAGTAGCCTTCGAGCCAGCCCTCGCACTGGTGCTCGCTCAGCATTTCCATCACGCGGCCATCCGGTGCGAGATTGTCGTCGCCGGGGAGTATCTCCGCTGTCGAGCAGCGCTTCGTCTCCTCGAACACTGCACCCCAACGGTTGGACGCGGTTTCGTCGGGACTGAACACGCGAAAATTGCGCGCGTCCGCATTGAGCTTGAGCACATCGCGGATGAATTGCCCCTGCATGCGCGTGGACTCGGCATGGACTGCACCCGGCCGCGTGACTTTGACCGCATAGTCGCGAAAATCCGGCAACCTGAGATCCCGCAACAATCTTCCGCCGTTGGCGTGCGGGTTCGCTCCCATCCTGCGCTCGCCGCGGGGTGCCAGCGCAGCGAGTTCCGCGATCAGCCGGCCGTTCGCGTCAAACAGTTTTTCCGGACGATAACTCCGCATCCATTTCTCGAGAATGCTCAAATGTCCGGGATGGCTCGCAAGTTCCGCAACCGGAACCTGGTGGGCGCGGAACGTCCCTTCGACCGGTTTGCCTTCGACGCTGTCCGGACCGGTCCAGCCCTTCGGCGAGCGCAGCACAATCATCGGCCAGAGCGGTCGCTTCCTGAATCCATTGCTGCGGGCATCGCGCTGAATTGACTGAATCTCGACCACGATCCTGTCCAGCGTAGATGCCATCAATTCATGCATCGTTGCCGGATCATCGCCTTCGACAAAGTGCGGCGCGTAGCCGTAGCCGCGGAACAGTGCTTCGAGTTCATCGTGCGCAATTCGCGCCAGCACGGTGGGCCCCGCGATCTTGTAGCCGTTCAGATGCAAGATCGGCAGCACCGCGCCATCGTGGACCGGATTCAGAAATTTGTTCGAGTGCCAACTCGTGGCCAGCGGACCGGTCTCGGCCTCACCGTCGCCGACGACGCACGCCACCAGCAGGTCAGGATTGTCGAACGCAGCGCCAAATGCATGGGCCAGTGAGTATCCGAGCTCGCCTCCCTCATGGATGGATCCCGGGACTTGCGGCGCCACGTGGCTGGGAATCCCGCCAGGGAAGGAAAACTGTGTGAACAGTTTCTTCATGCCCGGCTCATCCTGCGAGATGCTCGGGTACAGTTCGCTGTACGTCCCCTCCAGATAGGTATTCGCGACCAGGCCGGGCCCGCCATGGCCGGGCCCGGCAACATAGATCACGTTCAAATCATGCTGCGTGATGAGTCGGTTGAGATGCACGTAGATGAAATTCAATCCCGGAGTAGTGCCCCAATGTCCCAGCAACCGCGGCTTCACGTGATCCAGCGTCAACGGCGCCTTGAGCAGCGGATTGTCGTAGAGATAAATTTGTCCGACGGACAAATAGTTGGCCGCGCGCCAGTAAGCATCCATCTTGCGCAGCAGATCGCTCGACAATGCCTTTTGCAGACCCGGTTCAGGCGTTCTTGTACTCGTGATCATTTTCTTTCCCCGTCAGATTGGCAGACCCATTGAGCGGCAAACCATTTGCGCGATCATCGACTCCTCATCGGTCTGCATGACGCGAACAATGACGCCTGCCTTACCCGTTGAAATGACGCCTTCACCTGTCATGTTTCTCGTCGCGTCGAGCTCTAAGCCGAGAAATGCGAGCCCTGAGCAGATGCGCGCGCGCACGACCGGCGTGCTCTCGCCAATACCACCCGCGAACACGAGCGTGTCGAGTCCACCCAACGCCGCGGCGAACGAGCCGATGCATTTTTTGACCTGGTAACAGAACAGCGCGACCGCTTCGGCGGCACGCACGTCGCTCGTCTCCCGCTCCAGCAGGTCGCGCATGTCGGAACTGGTTTCTGAAACGCCGAGCAGCCCGGACTGGGAATTCACCATGGCGTCGAACTGCTCCGCATCCATATTTTCGGTGCGTGCAAAATATCCCGCCAATCCGGGATCGAGATCCCCCGATCGCGTGCTCATCGGCACGCCAGCCGCCGGCGTAAAGCCCATGCTGGTATCCAAAGGTTTACCTTCATGCATGGCAACCAGGCTCGCGCCGTTGCCGAGATGGGCAAGAACGATGCGGCCTCGTGCGCCTTGAGCACCGTTCACACGCGCGAGCTCTTGCATGAGATACGCGTAAGACAAGCCATGAAAACCGTAGCGGCGCAGCCCCTTCGCCTGGTAACGCCGCGGGATCGGCAGCAGCTGCGCCACGCGCGGCAAATCGTGATGGAATGCCGTGTCGAAACAGGCAACCTGCGCGACCGCTGCATGGCGCCGCTGAAACGCCTCGATCAGCATGATCTCCAGGGGCAGATGCTGGGGATCGAAAGCGCTGATCTTCTGCAGGGCTGCGACCATCGCCGGGGTGATGCGCTGAGGTTCGCTGTAGTCCGGACCGCCGTGCACTACGCGATGCCCGATCGCCGCCAATTCATCGCCGCCAAGGTTCGCATCCAGCCAATCCAGGATCAAAGCGGCCGCCTTCCCGTGGTCCGGCGCCGACACCGCACGCGTAACATTGTCTTCGCGGCGCGGGCCCTCGGTGACCAGCATGCTTGCGGACATGCCGATGCGTTCGAGCTTGCCCTTCACCTGCCGGCGCAGCGAACCGCCAGTCGTGAACAACGCAAACTTGATGCTCGACGAACCGCCGTTGATGGTCAGAACGCGTGAATCGGCCATTTTTGGCGATTGCCACAACATGGATGAAGGAGCGGGTTCATATTCACGGGTTTCGATACGACCAGAACCGCTCGCAAGGTTTTCGGAAGACGCGCCAAATTCCGCTTACGGTGTGAAGCAGGGACTAGCCCAACCGCCCTGCCGTCCATTCCCAATCCGGCTGCTAAGTGCGTTGGCGCACCGACGCCCCGGGAACGGGTCATCATACTCTTGCCTCATCAGAGCGACAGGTTCCGACATTCCAGTGCCGCAACGATACTCTGTTGGTGATGCATAGCGCTGGAAAGCGGTACCGTCGCGTCGTGGTCCACCTGCAGAAAAGCAGAACCTTGAATTGGGATCGCATCGGAGGCCACTGGAAACAATTCAAGTAACGCCCGGAAGAAAATCAATCACCCCAAGTAGTGCAGCGGAAACGCACATCGCGCCCCGCTCTGCCCCGTCCCCAATACGATTGAAGAGGAAAAACCATGACAAAAGTAACCATCTCCGCTATCGCGGCCGCATTCAGCCTGGCATTTAGTGCCTCCGCGATGGCCGACACCATGACGAAGTCGGAATACAAAGCCGCCAAGAAAAGCATTCAGGCCAATTACATGTCCAACAAGGCGGCCTGTGATCCTTTCGTAGCCAATGCGAAGGACATCTGCCAGGTGGAAGCCAAAGGAAAGGAAAATGTCGCGCTGGCCGAACTCGCGGAGAAAAATCGCCCCGGGCGCAAAACCCACTACGACGTGCGCATCGCGATCGCTGACAGCGAATATAACGCCGCCAAGGAAAAGTGCGACGACATGGTCGGCAACGCCAAGGACGTCTGCGTGAAGGAAGCCAAAGCAGCGCATGTAGCGGCCAAAGCCGATGCCACGACGCAAAGGAAGACGACGGCCGCGAACAAGGCTGCCAAGGACAAGACCGGCCAGGCACGCGGAGAGGCGCGCAAGGAAATAAGGGACGCGCGCCACGACGCGGCGGTCGACAAGAATACGGCCGACTACAAGGTGGCAATCGAAAAATGCGACGCCCTTGCCGGTAACCCCAAAGATGTCTGCGTGCACGATGCGAAGGTACACTTCGGCAAGTCGTAGAAACAGCTTCTGCCGAAAGTCTCCAGACAGAAACGATCATGCCGTGCGCCTCCCGCACGGCATGAATCACGTTTGAACAGGTTGCTTGGCCGATCTGCGAAATGCTGAGCTGCCCCCCGAGCGACAAAGGAGGCGGAATCTCCCAATCTCTACGAGGTCCGGCTGTCGGCGCCCGGATTGAGCACCACAAGTGCTATGCCTCCGAGAACCGCAATGGACGCGCCCATCAAGCGCAGTGTAATGGGCTCACCGAGCATCAGGACGCCGCCGATGGCGGAAATCACCGGCACGCTGAGCTGTACCGTGGCCGCGTTACTTGCCTTCAGACCTCGCACAGCGGCATACCAGATCGCATAGCCTACGCCGGAAGTCAGCGCACCAGACAAGACCGCATACGCAATGCCTTGCGCGTCCGCACGCGCCATGGTCGCCAGCAGCAGACTCAATATCACCGCAAATGGAACGGACCTCAGGAAATTGCCCGCCGTTGTGGCCAGGGGATCGCCGGCACCTTTGCCGCGCAGCGAATATGCTCCCCAGGCCATTCCAGCTACCATCATCAATAGCGCGCTACGAAGGGGCGGAGCAGACAGTCCCGGCAACAAGAGGGCGACCAGGCCTCCGAGCGCGGCTGCGAGACCGATCCCCTGCCATCCGGTCATGCGCTCGCCTTTCCATAATCCGAACAAGATCATAGTGGCCTGCACCGAACCGAAAAGCAGCAATGCGCCGGTGCCCGCGGACAGGTCGACATAGGCAAACGAAAATCCGGCAGCGTAGCAAAAAAGCGCTAGCGCAGAGGACCAGTTCCCGCTCCGAACGCGGGACCCGGCACGCACCCTGGCTATAAGCCAGAGTGCGATCGCTCCGGCTAGCAGTCGGACAGAGGTGAAGGTCGCCGGATCGATGGTCGTGTGCTTCAGCGCCATGCGGCAAAGCAACGAATTGCCGGCGAACGCGAACATCGCCAGGGAAGTCAAAATCAAAATTCGAGTTCGCAAGATTGCTCGGGGAGCATGTGCTCGGCCAGGTTCCCGCGGATTCGCGCTTGCGCTTTCCATGTTGCCATCCAGGCGAATAGGCGCGGTGGAATATACATGGTAGTCCATTGTAGGGCGGGCAAAGAAAGAGGCGATGATTGACGATGAGGCTCAATTCGATCTCTTGACGAAATCCTGCCGAGCCTGCATAAACGCGGGTCAACCCGCCTGACATCCAATACTAATGAAGAACCCGCAGATACGTTACTCCATCATCCCTAGCAATCCCGCCGCCCATCTGTTGCAAGTCGCTTGTACTGTGGACAACCCCGATCCCTGGGGACAAGTGTTCTCCCTGCCGGCCTGGATACCCGGTAGTTACCTGATCCGCGAATTCGCCAAGCATGTGGCGCGCATCCGGGCACAAAGCGGACGCAAGCTGCTGCGCATGGTGAAGCTGGACAAGAATTCCTGGCAGGTCGAGCCATTTGACGGGCCGATCACGGTCACGATGGAAGTGTACGCGTGGGACCTTTCGGTACGTGGCGCGCACGTCGATATGACCCATGCCTTCTTCAACGGCCCTTGCGTGTTTCTCAAAGTCGGGGATCGCGCCGAGGAACCTGTGGAAGTCGAGATCCTGCCTCCCCGAGGCGCGAAGTATCGCGGCTGGCGCGTGGCCACGGCGATGAAACGCAAAGGCGCCAGACCCTATCTGTTCGGCACGTACGAAGCCGCGAACTACGATGAATTGATCGACCATCCGGTCGAGATGGGCACGTTCGAACTGGCCACTTTCAAAGCGGGCGGTGTGCCGCATGACATCGCCATCACGGGGCGGCATCGCGGCGACATGAAGCGCCTGGCCAAGGATCTCAAGACACTCTGCAAAGGCCAGATCGATTTTTTCGGTGCGCCTGCGCCGATGGACCGCTACGTTTTCCTGATCACGGCAATCGGCGACGGCTACGGCGGGCTCGAGCATCGAGCCTCCACCGCGCTGCTCTGCGCACGCAACGATCTGCCTCAGGCCGGGAGGGACAAGGCGAGCGGCGGCTATCGCACGTTGCTCGGGCTCGCGAGCCATGAATATTTCCACACCTGGAACGTGAAACGCATCAAGCCGGCCGCCTTCGCACCTTACGATCTGGACCGCGAGAACTACACCACCCTGTTGTGGGCTTTCGAGGGCTTCACCTCTTATTACGACGATCTGCTGCTCGTGCGCGCGGGACTACTCTCGCGCAACACCTACCTTGACTCCCTGGGCCGAAACATCACCTCGCTGATGCGTGTCGCCGGGCGCAAGAAGCAGACCGCCGCGGAGTCGAGCTTCGATGCTTGGATCAAGTACTACCGCAGCGACGAGAACACGCCGAATGCCGGCGTGAGCTACTACCTGAAGGGCAGCCTGATCGCGCTGAGCCTCGACCTGCTCATTCGCGCGCAGACCGGCGGCGGCAAGTCCCTGGACACTGTCATGCGTGCACTGTGGAAACAGTACGGTATGAAAGGTATCGGGGTACCCGAAGACGGCATCGAACAGGTGGCCGAACGGGTCACCGGCCTCAAGCTCAAGCGCTTCTTCGACCAGGCTGTACGCTCGACCACGGAGTTGCCGCTTCGGAAACTGCTTGAGACAGTTGGCTTGGATATGCAGTTGCGCCCTCCCCGTTCCGGAATTGACCGGCGCGACCAGAAGTCTCGCAAGGAGCGGCAGCCTTCCCGCGGCGTCGCGATTGGCGTGCGCACCAGCAACGATGGCGGCGATGTGAAGTTGAGCCAGGTCTTCGATGGGGGTGCTGCGCAGAAAGCGGGGCTGGCCGCGGGCGATATCATCATCGCCATCGACGGCCTGCGCGTCACACCGGACGACATCGATGCGCATCTCGGCCGTTACCGGCCGGGCGAAGTCGTCCCGGTACACGCCTTCCGCCGCGACGAACTGCACGAACTGCAACTCACGCTGGAAGCCGCCAAGCTCGATGCATGGACGCTTCATGTCAACGACAACGCGATCGGCGCCCGCAATCGCAGGCGCTGGTTGGGGACGGCCTAGCCCGGATATTTCACCAGGCCACCCCCCTTTGCTTACGGGTGCGTCCGTGCAGCCAATAAAGGCCGTTTGGTTTCCGCCCAAAAAATTGGATTGGGGCTGGTCGGAATCTGGTGGGTTCCGGGCCGGCCATATCGGGCATGCCCAAGGGAGTTTCGAGCAAAGCGGCCCTAATTCCGCGTCCTGATGAAATATCCGGACTAAGGTTTACCGCCCGACTTGCCCATTGCACCCAACGCAGCTGCACCGGAATCCGCCGCGTTCCCGGGCTGGCTGTAAGCATGAATCAGGTTGCCGAGCAGCAAGCAAGGAATGAAGACCCAGGTTTCCCAACTGGGCGCGGCCAGCGAGGCGATGGCCGGGCCGGGACAATAGCCGGCAATTCCCCAGCCAACGCCGAAGATCGCGGCGCCGATGACCAGTGGTCGATCAATGCCCTCCACCGTCGGCAGATGGAATTGCTCGACGAGAACCGGTGCGGGCCGGCGCAACACGAAACGGAATGCGACCGCGGTAACGGTCACGGCGCCCGCGAGCACGAACAATAGACTCGGGTCCCAGTCTCCGGTGATATCGAGAAATCCCAGTACCTTGCTGGCGTGCGTCATGCCGGATACGGCCAGGCCGAAACCGAACATCAGGCCGGCGACCAGGATGCTCAAGGATGCGCCCATCAGTACACCCCGAACAAGTGACGTACCGCGTACGCGGCCAGGATGCCAGTCACCACAAAAATCAATGTTGCGACCAGCGAACGCACCGATAGCCTGCCGAGTCCGCAGACGCCGTGACCGCTTGTACAACCGCTTCCCAGCGAACTTCCATAACCCACCAGCAGCCCGCCGAATCCAAGAAGCCAGGCAGGAAAGTCCGGACGGGGAAGGGGCACATGGCCGAACAGCATGTAACAGAGGCTGGCCCCCGCCACGAGACCGCCCAGGAACAGAACGCGCCACAACGAATCGCCGGACTTCCACGCGAGCAGCCCGCGCAGGATGTTGCTCACACCCGCAATGCGCCCGTTGAGCCAGAGAAGCAGTGTTGCAGCGCCGCCGATCAACAACCCGCCGATGAGCGCGCTGACCGGTGTGAAGTTTTGCATATCGCTCCCGTATTTAGAGGCTAAGGCCTAAATACCTGAAGCAGCAGCTTGAGCTCCAAGTGTTACTTCGAGTATTGAGTGGAGTATTAAAGCACCAAATCACCCAAACCCGCCCGGACAATGGTGGGAAGCAGATCGAGGCCGGTGCAGGTTCGCAGCGTGGCGGCGCGAGAGCGCAGTTCGTCGTAGCCGACGCACGCCGGCTTGTCAACCGATGCGATCGCGATGGTATTGGCTTCGTTCGGCGGCAGCGCCAGCACGCGTCCGTCGAATACTTTGCCAATGCGCTCGATGCTCGCATGCGGTAGTCCGCGCCGGCTGACGAGATTCGTCGCCAGCATTCCGCCGCGCTTGAGCCGTGCACGGCAGTTACGGTAAAACACCGTCGAATCCAGATCGCCCGCGTGCACTTTCGCGTCGAAACCGTCCACGAGGACCAGGTCGTAGCGCCGGCGCGTAGCGGCGACATGTTCATAGCCGTCTCCGATCTCGATTCTTAGCCGGCGGGATTCATCCGGCAGACCGAAGAACTGCCAGGCCGTCATGATGACCGTGGGATCTATCTCTACAACTTCGAGCAGCGCGTCAGGCAAGTACCGGTACGCGAACTTGGTGAGCGATGCCGCGCCGAGACCGATCAGCAAGACCTTGCGCGGCCACGTCAAGCGCGGGCGCAGGAGCAGCGGAAACATCATATCGCGCGTGTATTCGAGTTCCAGCGACCAGGGCCGGTTGATGCGCATTGCGCCCTGGATCCAATGCACGCCGAATTGCAGGTAGCGCACGCCTCGTTCCTCGTTGATCCGGATTGATTGCATGTGTGGGAAGGAAAATCAAAGAACGCTGATGAGTCCGTCTGCATATCTACGGCAAAAGGCCGTGATCTTAGCAAACCCGCAGGGCCGCGGAGTTTCGATCCGAGGCCGTGCTCGGCATCGGCATGCCCAAACGACTTGGCCGCGCCTAATCGTTCCACTGATTGGGCAGGCGCGATAAGCCTGGTCACGCTAACCGACTTGGGGGTAGGCTGAGGATTCGGGGTGGGCGCTGGAAGCCGGGTTCGATCGTCACCTATCAAGCTTATCGATGCCAATGCCCTCATCTCTGGCTGGTCACAGGGATGTAAAACGCAGAAGGACCGATAGGCTCGTTCGATCTCGTGCCGGCCGGGGCGGAACTGTGCGGTTTTCCCGTTGTCTCCCATTCACCAGATTGAATTCCCTCGAGCGCGGGCCTGACGGTCCGCGCTCGGTCGTGCGCGCAGAAATTGTGTGCCGGAGCCGTCCATGAGACTTTCGCTGCGTTTCGTCCTACCGCTGTTGCTGGTATTGGCCGCAGTCGCTTACGGCGTGACGCAGCTCGCCGACCGCCTGACGGTACGCTGGTTCGTGCGCGATCTTGACGCGCGCACTGTGGTGGTGGCGAAAGCGGTGGATGAATCCCTGCGCGACCTGATTCCCTCGGGCCAGGGCAAGCGCATCGTCAATCTGTTCGAGCGCATGGTGCGCGACGAGCGCCTGCTGGCGATCGGCTTTTGCAATCGGCAGAACGAACTCGTTTACAAAACGTTCACCTACCCTGCGGCCGTTACCTGCAGCACCGTGCAGAAAGTGTCCCCGGGCGCCGGCGTGGTATTGCACTTGCCGCAGGGGTCCCTGCATGCGGCCGTGTCGCCCATGGCCGACCCCGACGGCAACGAATTAGGCAAGCTTGTGTTGCTGCATGACATGGGCTTTATCGAGCATCGCAGCGCCGACACCCGCCGCTACGTTTTCTACCTGTTTGCGGCATTGGGCGTCGTGATTTCGCTCGTGACGGTTGCGGTGGCGCAGATCAGTTGGTGGGGCTGGATGAAAGGCATGCGTGTCATGCTTACCGGCGAGTGGCTGGGAAAACCCGACGCCGGGCCGGCAGAAATGCGGCCGATGGCGAAGGACCTTCAGGCGTTGATACGCGACCTGGGGCGAGACCGGCGCATGCGCGATGAAAGCCAGATGAGCTGGAATCCGGAAGCACTGCGCAGCATACTGCGCGAGGACCTGCGCGGCGACGAATTCCTGATCGTGTCCAACCGCGAGCCTTACATCCACGTACGCGCGCCCGACAACACCATCCATATCGAACGTCCCGCCAGTGGGCTGATTACCGCTCTCGAACCCGTCATGCTGGCGTGCTCCGGCACCTGGATCGCACATGGCAGCGGCTCCGCCGATCGGGATGTGGTGGACAAGAAAGACCACATCGCGGTGCCTCCCGGCAAAGAGACCTACCAGATCCGCCGAGTCTGGCTTACCGAAGCGGAGGAGAACGGCTATTACTTCGGCTTCTCCAACGAAGGCTTGTGGCCGCTGTGCCATATCGCTCACACGCGTCCGGTATTCCGGCCGCCGGACTGGGAAGCCTATGTCGAGGTCAATCGCAAATTCGCACGCGCCATCATCGAGGAAGCCCGCACCGAGGATCCGGTCGTGCTGGTGCAGGACTATCACTTCGCACTACTGCCGGCAATGATCCGCGAACGCCTGCCCGATGCCACCATCATTACCTTCTGGCACATCCCCTGGCCGAATCCCGAAGCGTTCGGCATCTGTCCGTGGGCCGACCAGATTCTGACAGGCATGCTCGGCAGCAGCATTCTCGGCTTCCATACACGCTTTCACTGCAACAATTTCCTTGACACGGTGGACCGCTTCCTCGAAGCGCGCGTGGACCGCGAGACCAACGGCGTTACGCACCTGGGCATGCGCACGCTGGTCAAGCGCTATCCGATATCGATCGACTGGCCGTTGTCCGGAATCGAAGACCTGCCATCGGTGAAGGAATGCGCAGAATGGCTGCGCCAGCGTCATGGCCTCGCGCCCGACGCGCGCCTGGTGGTGGGCGTAGACCGTCTCGATTACACCAAGGGAATTCTGGAACGCTTTCTTGCGCTTGAGCGTCTGATCGAACTTGAACCGGCATGGGCGGGCAAGCTTACGCTGCTGCAGATCGGCGCGCCGAGCCGTTCGCGCATTCCCGAATACCGCCACTTCCTCGAAGATGTACGCGACGAAGCCGCACGTATCAACGTGCGCTTCGGGCGCGATGGCTACCAGCCGATCATCCTGCGCCTGGAGAACGTCGCCTCGAAAGAGGTCTACCGCTACTTCCGGGGCTCGGAGGTGTGCATCGTCAGCAGCCTGCACGACGGCATGAACCTGGTGGCGAAGGAATTCGTCGCCGCCCGCGATGACGAGCAAGGGGTGCTCATCCTGAGCGAATTCACCGGGGCGTCCCGCGAACTGGCCGAAGCACTCATCATCAATCCCTATAACCTGGATCAGTTCGCATCCGCGCTGCGGGTCGCGCTGACCATGCCTCCCGGCGAACAGCGCGACCGCATGCGCAGCATGCGATCCTTGATTCAGGAATTCAACGTCTATCGCTGGGCCGGGCGCATGCTGCTTGACGCGTCGGTCATGCGACGGCGTACCCGTGTGCTGCGCCACGGCACCGACGTTTCCTACGGCAAACGCCTCTTGCGCCGGGTTCGGGAAGTCGCGACATGACCGACGGCAGAGCGCTGGCGGACGGCGAGCGCATACCCGCATTCGCGAATGACTGGGCTTTATTCCTCGACGTGGACGGAACGCTGCTGGATATCGCGCTGTACCCGAACGCGGTAGCGGTTTCTCCTTCCCTTTACGACGTGTTGCAGGGGGCGTTTCGGCTGAGCGGTGGAGCGGTCGCATTGATCAGTGGCCGCAGCCTGTCGGATCTCGATCGATTATTCGGCCCTATGCGGTTTCCCGCCGCCGGCCAGCACGGCCTGGAGCGGCGGGACAGCAACGGCAATGTCGTGCGCTCCATCGGCGCCATGGAGCGCATCAACAGTGCAGCGCAAAACCTGGTGTCGCAGGCGCGCATGCGCCAGGGTATCGTGGTTGAGCACAAAGGCCTGAGCCTTGCGCTGCACTACCGCAATGCGCCGGACATGTGTGAATGGGCGCAGATCACCATGCAGGTTTTGCTCGGCGCGCTGGGTCCTGGCTTCCAGCTGGTCGAGGGAAAGATGGTCTTCGAACTCAAGCCCGGCGGCCGCGACAAGGGCACCGCCATAGCCGATTTCATGTCGGAAACGCCTTTCGCGGGGCGGCTTCCCGTATTCATCGGCGACGATGTCACGGACGAAGACGGTTTCACGGTAGTCAACATCGCTGGCGGACATTCGATCAAGGTCGGTCCTGGCAAATCGATCGCCCGCTGGCATCTGCGCGACGCGCATAGCGTACGTTGCTGGTTACAGGCCTATCTGGACTTTCTTGAAACGGGGGCGACAGCGTGAACGATATTTCTGCAAAGGCAACAGGCTTGATGACTGATGCAAAAAGCATCGAGAGCGATCTCAATCTTGCGCTGATCGGCAACTGCAATATTGGCGCGCTGATCAACGCGGCCGGCGAGATCGTCTGGGGTTGCTTTCCCCGCTTCGATAGCGATGCCCCGTTCTGCAGCCTGCTGCAGAGCACGCGCCAGCCCGACGAGATCGGCATCTGGGGAATCGACGTTCTCGATCACGCGCGCACCGAGCAACAGTATGTGCCGGACACTCCCGTCCTCATCACGCGGCTGTACGACAGCCAGGGCGGGGCCGTCGAGTTGACGGACTTCGCACCGCGCTTCCAGCAGCACGGCCGCATTTTCTGCCCGATGATGCTGGTGCGGCGCGTGAAACGCATCGCCGGCAGTCCGAGAATTCGCCTGCGTCTGCGCCCGGCATCCAACTGGGGAGCGCAGCGTGCGCCGGTGACTTACGGCAGTAACCACATCCGCTACATCACGTCCGACGTGGTGTTGCGGCTCACGACCGATGCTCCGATTACCGCATTGCTGCAGGAAACACCTTTTTTCCTCGATGAGGAGATCACGCTGCTGCTCGGCCCTGACGAGACGGTGCCGGCCGCCGTTCGCGAAGTCGGACGCAGGTTCGAAGACGAAACCCTGGCCTATTGGCGCGCGTGGGTGCGCAATCTCGCCATCCCTTTCGAATGGCAGGAAGCGGTGATCCGCGCGGCCATCAGCCTCAAGCTCAATGCGTTCGAAGATACCGGCGCCATCATCGCGGCGATGACGACGTCCATTCCCGAAGCGGTCGATAGCGGTCGCAACTGGGATTACCGCTATTGTTGGCTGCGCGATGCCTATTTCGTGGTGAACGCCCTGAACCGGCTCAGTACCACGCAGACGATGGAACGCTATCTTGGTTACATCATCAATGTCGCCGCGGGCGCGCCGGACGGCCGGCTGCAACCGGTCTACCGCATCGACGGCCATCCGGCGCTGCATGAAGAAACTGTAACGACGTTGAGCGGCTATCGCGGCATGGGGCCGGTTCGACTCGGCAACCTCGCCTACCTGCAGGTGCAGAACGATGTCTACGGCTCCGCCATTCTGGCGGCATCGCATGTGTTTTTCGACCGACGCATGAACCGCCCCGGCAATGACGACCTGTTCCGCCGGCTCGAGCGCCTGGGCGAAATCGCGCATCGAGTCTACAACGAGCCTGACGCAGGGCTCTGGGAGTTGCGCGGCACTTCCCGCGTTCACACCTTTTCGAGCGTCATGTGCTGGGTCGCCTGCGACCGGCTGGCCCGGATCGCCGCTCAGCTGAACCTGCCGGACCGTATGCACTACTGGCGCGCGCACGCGGACAAGATGCATGGCGAGATTTGCTCCCGCGCGTGGAATGAGAAGCTCGGTATCATCGGTGCCTCATTCGGCGGCGAGGGCCTGGATGCAAGTCTGCTGCTCCTGCCCGAGATGCACTTCATGTCCGCGGATGACCCCCGCTTCCGCGCCACGATGGCGCAGGTGGAAAAGGAACTCAAGCAGGGCGACTTCGTTTTTCGCTACAGCGACGAGGACGATTTCGGCGTGCCGCAGAATGCGTTCCTGGTATGTACTTTCTGGTACATCGATGCCCTGGCGGCAACGGGCCGCAAGGACGAAGCGCGCGAGCTGTTCCAAGCAATGCTTGCACGCCGCAATCCACACGGGCTGCTGTCCGAGCACATCGACCCGAAGACCGGCGAACAGTGGGGGAACTTCGTACAGACTTACAGCATGGTGGGCCTGATCAACTGTGCTGTGAAACTCAGCCTGCCATGGGAAGAAGCATTCTGACAAGGGATGCAAAAATCCTGATCAGCTGACGCAGACCCGGTTGCAGCAATAGCCGCTGCATTCCAGCTGTCTCCAGCTTGAGTCATACTGTCGGGCCCGGCGACGCAGCAGCGGCGCAACCGGCCGTCCTCCGAAATCATCGAACTCAAATAAATGCCGAACAGCAAACTCGAGCGGGCTGTGCAATTCGCGGTCGCTCACGAAACTCCGTGGAGCCGGGAGATAGACGACAAATGGGGTATTCATCACGAAGATCCTCCGCCCTGGAACCGGTTGCTCGGGCCGGTCCATGCGCGTGGCTCCGTCTCGGGCACGCTGATCATGGGTGGGAAAACCCTGATCTCTTGGGGTGAACCCAATCGACCCGACCTTACTTTCAGCATTGCCAAGACCTATCTCGCACTGCTCGCGGGCGTTGCCTACGACCGCGGTCTGTTGCCCGACGTCGATGAACCCGTTGGGGCGCGGATATCCGGTATCGGTTTCGAAAAAGGGCGCAATGCGCAGGTGACGTGGGCGCATCTGCTGCAGCAAACCAGCGAATGGGAAGGCGAATGTTTCGGCGTGCCCGATCAGGTGGATCGCTACCGCACCTTGCAATATCAGGGCGGCACAGCCAAAGGCAAGAAAGGCGATCCGCGGCCGTTGCAGACTCCGGGCGCCTTCTGGGAATACAACGACGTGCGCATCAACCAGCTGTCGCTGGCCTTGCTGCATTTGTTCGGGCGCGCGTTACCCAAGGTATTTCGCGAGGCCATCATGCAACCCATCGGCGCGAGCAATCAGTGGCGTTGGGCGGGGTACGACAATTCCTGGATCGATCTGAACGGACACAGGGTTCAGTCGGTGCCCGGCGGCACGCATTGGGGGGGCGGCATGTCGATCGGCAGCCTCGACCAGGCGCGTGTTGGTCAGTTGCTGTTGAACGACGGCAAAGCCAACGGCAGCCAGGTGATTTCAGCGGACTGGATCAAGAGCATGCGCACGCCGTGCGCAATCGCGCCTTTCTATGGATACCTGATCTGGCTCAACCATGCGAACCGCGTTTTCCCGAGCGTACCCGCGTCGAGTTACTTTGCCATTGGCGCGGGCAGTTCGGTCACATGGATGGAGCCGGAGCGCCACATGGTATTGGTGGTGCGTTGGATCGACGCCGATCACGCCGACGAATTTTTCGGCCACATACTGCAGGCGGTGGACGACTTTGCTTGAGCGGGACGATGGCATTGACCCTAGAATAGCGGTCAAGGGCATCGCGGCCTTGATCAGCCCGGCCGGGTGCTGCATGACGATAAGGAAACAATCTCATGGAATCTGTTCCAGGGCCGGTGGAATCCGTGCTGGACCTCGACATCAAGACCTGGAGTCCGCAAATCGGGTCTGCGGTGAGCGACCAGCTGGCCATGGCGCTGGAGCAAGGCAAAGTCTTGTGTCTGGCAGACTTGCCGTTTGTTTTATCCGCCCGGGAACGTGAATTTCTTTCACCCGTCTGGTTGAGCGGCAAACGCAAGAACATCAGCCTTGACGGCGATCATGTGAGAGGGGCGACTGGCGCCTCCGATGCCATGGCCGACATGGGCGCGATGATAAAGCGCTATGCCGGGCAGGCCACAGGACTGATAACGCGTTTATTCCCCCGTTACACAAATCGGTTGAAAGCGGCGAGGACCAGTTTCCGGCCCGGTTTGGTCGAAGGCTCGCCCGCATCATGGCGCAAAGACGATTCCCGTTTGCACGTGGATGCATTTCCTTCGCGCCCAAATCACGGCGAACGCATTTTGCGCGTGTTTACCAATGTCAATGACGAAGGGGTTGCGCGGATCTGGCGTGTGGGCGAACCTTTTGAAAACGCCGCCCGAAACTTTCTGCCTGCAATCCCAAGGCCCATCGCCGGATCCGCGATGTTGCTGCGTGCACTGAAAATTACCAAAGCGTTACGAAGCGAATACGATCACATCATGTTGCAACTGCATGACCGCATGAAAGCCGACACGCATTATCAGGCCAGCGCGCCACAGCGGGAAGTCCATTTTCAGCCGGGTACGACATGGATATGCTTCTCGGACCAGGTTCTGCATGCCGCGATGTCGGGACAATACATGTTCGAGCAGACCATACACTTGCCCGTCGCCGCACAGTACCACCCGGAATTGTCTCCGCTGAAAACCCTGGAAAAAATCAAAGGCCGCGCGCTCGTAGCCTAAGGGTTCTGACGTCAAGTCACTGCACCTGGCCAAACGCACGCCTTGACCCCGATGGAACCCTGGGCGGTCAGCCTCTTCATCAGTGCGGTGCATCTGGCCCTTGCGCTAACCGTGTCAGCCCATATCGTGCTGACCAAGCCGGATGTGCGCGCGGCAATCGGGTGGGTGGGGCTCGTGTGGCTTGCGCCTGTGATCGGCTCGGCGCTCTACGCGATGTTCGGCATCAACCGCATTCGCCGGGAGGCCGGACGCATGCGGCGCGGACGCGTAGTCTTCTGGACCGAACCGCCGGGCCCATTCGCGCTGTCGCATCACGTGGTTGCGCTGCCGGAGGGTATAGCTCCGGCTAGCCGACCGCTCGCCACGCTGGTGGGCGCCATCACCAAGTCGCCACTCACGACTGGAAATGCCGTCGATATGCTCGTCAATGGCGATGAGGCCTACCCGGCAATGCTCTCGGCCATCGACGGCGCCAGAACCAGTGTCGCCTTGGCCACTTATATCTTCGACCGCGGGCGAGTCGCCGACAGGTTCGTCGCGACCCTTGCACGGGCAGTTCAGCGCGGCATCGCCGTGCGCGTCCTGATCGATGGCGTGGGCGCACGCTATAGCCACCCGTCGATCGTGCGGACACTGCGCGAACATGGCATAACGGTCGCACGTTTTCTGCCGCCGACCATGCCGTGGCGACATCCCTATTACAACCTGCGCAACCACCGCAAGCTGATGGTGGTGGACGGCAAAGTCGGTTTTTGTGGCGGTCTGAACATCCGCGACGGGTGCGATCTCTCGCTCGGTACGGACGAGCAGATTCAGGACACGCACTATCGCCTGCGCGGACCGGTCGTCGGCCAGTTGATGGATGCTCTCGCGTTCGACTGGGCCTTCACGACAAAGGAAGAACTCGCCGGACCGGCGTGGTTTCCTGCCATCGGGCCTGCTGGTTCGGTGCTGGCGCGAGGCATTCCCGACGGTCCGGACGAGGATTTCGAGACGCTGCTGGTAACTATCCTTGGCGCCCTCTCGCAGGCGACCCGCTCCGTACGCATTGTCACGCCCTACTTCCTGCCCGATCCGACGCTGATCGATGCCTTGCGAGTCGCCGCCTTGCGCGGTGTGCAGGTCGAAATCCTGCTGCCGGCACGCGGCAATCTGCGCTTTGTGGAATGGGCCGCGGCGGCGCAGCTTTCGCAGGTCGTCCGTTCGGGTTGCCGCGTTTATCTCTCCCCCGCGCCCTTCGATCACTCCAAACAGTTTCTGGTGGATGATCTGTGGTGCCTCATCGGTTCGGCTAACTGGGACCCGCGCAGCCTGCGTTTGAATTTTGAATATGCAGTCGAATGCTACTCGCCTGACCTGGTTTCACGGATCAGCGAATTTTCCGGCACCAAGATCGCCTGCGCGCGATTGCTCACGGTCGCGGACCTCGACGGTCGCAGCCTGCCTGTCAAATTGCGTGATGGCGTTTTTCGCCTGGCCCAGCCGTATTTGTAAGCTGGAGTAACGGCTGAAAAACCTCGCGCCGGCTACGGAGTAACCACCTTCGCGCGGGCCATCCATGCTCTTCCGCATGGCCGATTTCAATGAGAATATCGAAATCGACAATAGACTTGAGAAAGGGTAATTGCGCCTTCTCAAATGCCCTTATTTTCTTGAGTGCCGCAAATAAGTTCATAATTTTTATTGTTTATTGTAAGCCCCGCCATAATGATGTTGTTCTATGAAGTTGCTTGCAAGCACAATTGGGTTCCTTTTTGGCACCTAGATAGCCTTGTCCCCTGTCAATTGGGCTTTTGGAGGATTGGGATTGCACAAACTGTTACGAAATACTCCGGTCAAGATTGAGTAATACAGTTCACAAGATTGCGAATACCATGAAGGAGAGCGTCATGGACAGAGACCCCACCGAATTGAAGGCAAGGTATGCGGCGATGGAAGCGGCCATCGCGAGATGGGAGGACATTTTTAGCCGTCTGGAGGAAGGAAGCGCGCAGGCCAAAACGCAGCTTGATGTAGTTAGCCTGGAAGTCGAGAAGGCCAATCACGCTTTCGGCGAGGAATATCGCCGTTTCACAAGAAACCGCTGAATGCCTGCCGGACATTAGTGTTTTAAATTATTGCGGAGTAGCTCCATTTCCTGTTTAACTACCGCATATCCAAATCCGCGTCAGGCGACATTCAACCAAACGTAGCAATGGCCCAATCGAAGCCAAAGGTCTCCGAGGTCGTCCTTCCCAGGAAGTGGGCAACCGCGCAAGGAATTCGGGCCGTCCTGGCAGAAAGAATTCGATTCAGCACCGCGCTTGACGGTCAGTGCCGCCAATGTCCTCCGCCCACGCCGGTGCCGATTGCGCCGCTCGACTCCACTGGTTGCAACTGGACGGTGTTAGCGCTGCCAAGGGTCTCTGAAGCTTGCGCTCCAGCAGTTTACGAAATTATCGACGCTGTAAAGCTCGAATACAATCTCGCGCCCTAAACTAGTTTTCTGGCGGGTGATTGACGTTACGAGGCTTGATCCTCATATCAAGCTCACGACACTTGGCGCATCGGACTCCAATAGTCGGCGTCTCCTTCTCTTCGTAATTCATCAGCGGCCAGAATGGGCATTCCGGCGTTGAATGCCATATCTCGGTTCCAATTGTGCGCCTGAACATCTCGTATTCCCTTTTTTGGATAGCAGGGTTTCTGCTAACGCAACGTACACGATTTACGGTATGCACGTTTGGCTTGCGCAACTCGCGCTCAATTTCTCCGAACCTCCTCCAAGCTCATGAGTCCGCCTTCCATAATAAGGCCTCCGGGCCCTTACGGAGTCGGGTTGACTTGCCGTGACCGAGTGAATCATCGCGCGCAGCCGTTCCGTGGACGTGGGAACCTGATGGTTCCCTTTGAAAGATAGATTGAGAGCAGGCGAGAAGGTTCACGGCGGTCATCCTGGTCCATTCCGCCAACCTGAGCCAACGATGAAAACCTGCGGGGAAAGAACCCATGACCTGAGCGACATGACCTGGGGCGCGGTATCGACTGATCCCTTCTGGTGAATGGAATCCACCATCGCGCCCACATGTTTGACGCTCACGACAATGTTACGGGGCAACAGTCCCGTTCGGCCGTTCCGGAACTTTACTTCCTTTCACATCCAGCCTTTTGAAACCATGTGCCTGCGCATCGGTTATGCATGCCACGAGATCACTGAATGGACCGTGCCTGGTAACAACTCCCTTGTCGATGAATTCCCAGTACGCGCCTTCTCCTATTATGGTTTCAAACCGCCATTCGTTGGATTGAGCCATACCGCTTCGATCAGTGGTCAAACTTGATCCGAACTGCCTGCAGTCCTGTGCCGTCTGCCAACAGCGTCCCCTTGATCTTGACATCCCTTCCGACAGCCAGGTCAGCGATTGTGCCATCGCGAAAATCCACAGGTCCTGAGTAGTCCACTGACACGCCACGTAGTACCAGGATTCTGTTGACGACGTCGATTGCTGTGATGGTGCCATCCAGTTCGAATCCCTCGCTCTCGATATCGCCGTCCGTCTTACTCTTTACTTTCGTGGCGACGAGTACACCACTGCGTACCACGCCTTCAATTTCAACGCGCGTCCCGACCCCCAGACCGCGACCATTGCCCGACAGCACGGCCTGACTCGCGTCGATATTGACGCCTTCCACGCTGAATTGTCTGACTGATACGAAATTGGTGATCAGGCCCTCTATTCTCGCCTCATCCTGATCGGCGAGATTGGCCGCCCCCTCCTGCAATTGGGTGGCGATGCGGACAGGATTCCCAGTCGAAACCTGCATCTTTACCCGCAGTAGCCGCCCGTTTCCGAGTGCCGCCGGAGTATTGCCTGGAGATATCCCGGCATAGGAGATTCTCAGGTTGCCAATGTTGAACGCGTTGATTCTAGTGTCCAGGTTGCTGACCACCCCGCGCAGCTCATAGGCGGAGACTCCCGCTTTACGCTCGATTCGCGTAGCGATGTAATGATTGTTGGATGCATCGATCAGCGCATAAACCTCGATAACGTCGTTGGCTGCCAGGGTCGCCAGGCCGCCATTCAGACTATCGTCAAAGACCGTCGTTGCCTTCACCTCAACCGTCTGACTGAGAACCGTGATCGTCCGGGCATTCGCGTCGATGTTGTCCACCGGGCCAACCAGAGCACTGCTCAAGACAATGCTCGTGGCGTTACTACGGGTTGCAGTGGAGTCCACCACCAGAGCAGAGCCCCTGATGAACGTAATCATGCCCAGCTTCAGCGAGTCGCGTGTGCGCGTATTGCCATCGGCGTCGGTGATGCTTGCGCGGCTGTCATCGAAATGCACACCGCTGACGATAACCGAGCCGAATCCCGTGATCGGACCGCTGGCCGATGAGGCCTGTGCCCCTGTGCCACCGCTGTCAACGCCCCCTCCGCAACCCGCGAAGGCCAGAACGAGCAGCAGCGCACAAAACCTGATTCGCGCCACGCATGAATTCCAGCTGAATTTGTAAGGCGACATGATCATTTACCTTTTGGTTTGGCTTTACCAGACCGGGCCCGCGCTTTTGCACCGAGAGCGCCGGTCGGCGATGTCATTGTTTCCGAGAACATGTACATGCCAACGCGCACCCGTTGGTCTTGATTGCGCTTGGCAGAACGATCGGCCGCAATGAGCTGATGAAGCAAAGGTACGGTCGCCTGTAGCAGTGCTTGCCACTGCACGCGCATGACCTCGCGTAATTTGTCCAACGATGCCTGGGACAACTCATCGGCAAACACGGCCTGCTCCAAATGCGCAGGCGGATCCGACAGCACGTTTGCGACTGCCGCCCGAAGGTGATCCCCGACGTTGCTACCGAGAAAGCCCAGCATGCGATCGATGTCTTCCCGGGGAACGAAACGCTCACGTACTACATGCACCGTCTCGCCTTCCACCCGCACCAAGCCAAGACGACAGAGTTCTTCGAGCAAACTGCGCGGATGGACGTCGCGGTTCACCGACCGCGCCAGTTCATCAAAACTGGGAGCCGGCCCTTGCCGCGGTAACGACAGCGGCTTGCCTTTCGCATTCTTCAGCGACGGTTCTGAAACCCAGCGGGTGAATACCTGGGTAGCCGGCGAACGACGAGTCGGCGCCGTGCTGCTATCCGTTTGCAGGAGACGCGACACCTCGCGCCGGTTCAGGCCGGTGACCGTGCTGATACGACTCACCATGCGGTGCTGAACTGCATTGGAGTGTGTCGTCCGCGCCGCATCGACAAACGCGTTCTTCAACATCTCCTCCACCGTGGAAAAGGACATTCCTCGTGCAACCGATAGTGTTGCCAGGGGCTGCATCAGCGTTCGCAAGGCCTCCATTAGCGAGGTGTGGTCAAGCAAGGCCGAAGGGGTCGCGCCCTTGGCAGACTTGGATGTCTCGCTTCTGGCGGCGGGTTTGCGCGTGGTCATCTGGCGATTCTAAGACACTCCAGTGCAGTGCATAGTCATACATCGGCGCATTCGAGGAGCGTGAGTCGAGCCGGCGCACCTCGAAAACTGCCGTGTCCGATCAGTGCTCATATTCAATGGTTGTCGCAACGAGCCCGCTTCCGTTTGTAGACAGGGTGCCCTGACCTCAACCTGACTCCCTATCTCAGCCACCATCCCCAGCTTCAAGTTGCCTTCCCCTTGCACCTCATCCTCGTCGTCGGCTACGTTTGCGCCAGAGACATCAAACCGGATGCCGTTGACGATGACCGAACCGAACCCGGTAATCGGGCCGGCCGTAAATGGGCGGGGTCCGAGCCCGAACCGCCACCGCCGCCGCCCCCACAGCCAGTGACCAGAATGGCTGCTAAAAATAGCTTTGGAAAGCGCTGGAGTGCTCGGAAGGAACCGACCGGACTTGGAAGCATGGTGTTTCTCCTTTGGACTGACGGGAAATTGAAGAGGCCCGCTGGACTCGTCTGATTCGGCATGCTGTATCAGCCTGCCCAAGTATGTATGTGCAAAATGCACATATCAACTTCGACGACGAACATGCAATGATCCCTCTGGGCTACGAGCGCCCTTTGGCAGTATCTGGATCAGCCCGAACCCGGCAGGCGGGACTCGTTCTGCAATCTTCTCAAGGAGACGGCAGATCCCAGTCAGCAGACAAAAAAAGCATCCTTTTTCAGCTTGACGCCGGGAATCAAACAAACGATAATCATTCTCATTCCTAATCAATCCATTCACCGATGTATCTCTGCATTTGCAACGCAATTACGGAACGCCAGGTTCGGGAGTGCGTCAGCGAAGGCGCTCGATCGCTAGACGAGCTCACCTCCGCGCTGGGCATCGGGGCCGGTTGTGGTCGCTGCAGGGAATGCGCGGCAGAGGTGCTCTGCGAAGTCCGGGGCGAACAGCGCTCGATCCATTCGGCGATCCACGCGATGGCTGACGTGGGAGTGGCCGCAAGGCCGATACAGAAGGTATAGTGCCGGTCTCGCCGAATGGCGAGAGAAATCAACTACCCTCTGTTTCGACTCCGGGAGGCCGGCCATGAAAGGCGAACCGCAGGTTGTCGAGCATCTGAACAAGGTGCTCTTCAACGAACTCACCGCCATCAATCAGTACTTTCTGCATGCCCGGATGTTTGAGCATTGGGGATTGGAAAAGCTGAAGGAACACGAGAAGAAAGAGTCGATCGACGAGATGAAACACGCCGATCGCTTGATCCAGCGAATTCTCTTTCTCGAAGGGCTGCCGAATCTTCAGGAGCTCGGCAAACTTCTTATCGGGGAAAACGCCCCGGAAGCACTGGAATGCGATCTCAAGCTCGAACGTGCGGCGCGGCCACCCCTCCAGGAGGCAATCACCTACTGCGAGAAGGTCCGCGATTTTGTGTCGCGGGAGCTGTTCGAAGAGATCCTGCAAAGCGAAGAAGAGCATATCGACTGGCTCGAGACCCAGCTCGAACTGATCGAGAAAATCGGGCAGCAAAACTGGCTGCAATCGCAGACCGCCAGCACGACCTAGGGGTTAATGGCAGGTTTGGGCAGGCGATGCTTTCATTGGCGGAGTGTCCGGCAGACCCTAACGCACTCAGGGTTGAATTCATTCAGTTGGTGCCGCACATG
>Ga0207689_10000324_pt1 | contig 44284 bp, 43 predicted proteins | sample KBSMisM52_FD_184312 | JGI IMG/M metagenome (GOLD analysis project Ga0207689, IMG submission 184312) | Miscanthus rhizosphere microbial communities from Kellogg Biological Station, Michigan, USA - KBS Miscanthus M5-2 (SPAdes) (version 2) | ecosystem: Host-associated > Plants > Roots >...
TTTGCAGCTGCTGCAGGCGCCCGCGGAGGTTGCTGAGCGCGTTGAAAATCTGGAACTTCAGCGCGTCGATGCCGCGCAGCGGTCCGGCTTCCATGCCCACGTGGCCATCGGCATAGAAAAGAAGCCGTGCCATGTGCTCGATGCCGCGGATCATCACCCGGGCATCGAGGTCGTTCACTGCGCCGACGGCGCGCGTGCACAAGCTGGTGACGTGCTCGAGGGCGGCCGGGTCGTTGCGGCCACCGGGAGCCGCAACCACCGCGTGCATCAGCGCGGAGTAAAGGCTAAAAGCTTCGTCCAGCTCGCGTTTTGGCATGTTGTGCGCCGCCCTGCCATTCGTGGGAACAGGCCATGTTACGCCTCAGGGGCGGAAGAAACGTCGTGCGAAAAACTATTCGCGTGTAGCTGGATGAACTACGACCGGCTGGGCCAACTCCTGAAGAAGGTTTTCCGGCTTCACAGGCTTGACGAGGTGCAACTGGAATCCGGCTTCGCGTGAGCGTTTCCGGTCCTGAACGCCGCCGTAGCCCGTCACGGCAATCAGCCTCGCGCGCGCGGTCTTCGGGTTGCCGCGCAAGGCCTCGGCGAACGCGTAGCCGTCGCTGTCCGGAAGACGGATATCGCAAAGCACGACATCCGGCGGCGTCTTCGCCGCGGCCTCCAGGCCTTCCTTGCTGCTGTAGGCCACCGCAACGGAGTAGCCGCAGAGCTCCAGAAGCTTTTGCAGCATCTCGGCGGAGTCGCGGTCGTCTTCGACCACCAGGATGCGCATGTTCTTGTCGGCGGCGAGCGCCGGGGGATCGGGCTGCGACGGCAGGCCTTCGTAATAGCGCATCAGCATCGCCGGCGTCTTGTAGCCGACCACTCGCATCGCCCGATGCATCGGCAGGCGCGCGCAGATCCGGGCGATCGCCTCGTGGCGCAGGTCATGGAAGCTGAGATCCCTGATCCCGGCATCGTCGCAGGCCTTGCGGAAGCTGCGGATCAGCGAGTCGCGCGGCACCGGAAAGAGCGGCGCCACGAGCGACTTCGGCTGCGGCAGCGCGCGAATGATCTCCGTTGCGCGTGGCGACAGCGGCACCGTGCGAGTCTTGCCGTCGGGCGTTTCGCGCACGTTCGCGATGCGGTTCTCGAAATCCACGTCGGCGGCGGTCAGCGCCAGGAGCTCCGCCTGGCGCATGGCCGACTCGAGCGCGAGCTCGGCGAGCGGCGCGAAGTACGCGCCCGAAGCCTTCAGTTGCGCGAGCAGGCGCTTCTCCTCGTCGCCCGCGAGCCGGCGCTCTCGCGCGCTCGAAGACGGCGTGACATCGGTAATCGGGTTCTCGAGATCGCTCGCGCCCCACTCGCGCGACGCGACCTTGTAGAGCACGCGGATGAGCGCGAGCTCGAGGCGAACGGTATTCGCAGGCTTGCCCCGGGCGAGCTCTTCGTTGCGGTAGTGCACGAAATCGGCGGCGCGGAGCTCGCAAAGCCGGCGCTGCGCCAGGGGGTGCTGCATCCACGACTTGACTCGCCGGGCCTCGAGGGCACGGCCCTTCTTGCCCGGTGTCACTTCGCGGAGGTAGCGCTGCAGCGCCTGCTTCAGCGTCGTGCGCGCAGCTTGCGGGGAGCTCTCGGTGGCCAAGCTGAACGAATGATACTCGGCGTGCCTTATCCCCGGGTCCTGGACGGCCGCGCCCGACTTCTCCAGCATCGCCCGCCCTTGCGGGCGGGCGTCGAATCGCTGCTCTGCTACTGCGGAATGCGGCGGATGTAGCCTTCGCGGGTGAGCTCGACCCGGTCGCCGACCTGAAGACCGGCGGACGGCGTATCGATGAGCTGCAGGTTGCCGTCGTCCATCCGGATATTGAGCCGGTTCATCGCGCTTGGCGTCGAGCTGCCAGAGGACGCTGTCGCCGCGACCGGCGTCATGCTCTCGATGCGCCCGAAGCCGGGGCGAATCGAGGCGGCCGCCGCGGCCACGGGCGCCGATGGTGCAGGCGCGGACTGCGGGGCCGTGACGACGGCGGGCGCAGGCGGCGTGGCAGGCGGCACTACAACTATGGGCGCGGGTTCACGGTGTGCGCACGCCGAAAGCAAGGCCGCAGCCGCGATGGACAGTGGAAGAATCAGGAACTTGCTCATTTCTAGCCTCCTTGGTGAGATATCTTGCAGAGAAAGGAGTAGCAATCTGCGTACCGCGCTGTCAGCCGCGCTCCTCGTGCTGTGCGCGTTTTCAGCGCGCGCCGACGACATGGACCAGGACCTCATCGCCGCCGCCGGGAAGGGCGACCTCGCGCGGATTTCCGCGCTTCTGAAGCAACGCGCCAACGTGAACGGCCGCGACGCGCAGGGCCGCACGCCGGTCATGGCGGCGACCTATGGCCGCCACGCAGGCGCGGTCGAGGCGCTCCTCCGAGCGGGCGCGGACGTCAATCAGCGCGACCAGATGCTGAACAATCCGTTCCTCTACGCGGGCGCCGAGGGCCTGCTCGACATCGTCAAGCTGGCTGCCGCGGCCGGCGCCGACCCGCGCCTCACCAATCGCTACGGCGGCACTGCGCTCATTCCCGCGGCGGAGCGCGGGCATGTCGAGGTGGTGGACTGGCTGCTCGACAACACGAAGGTCGAAGTCAACCACGTGAACCGGCTGGGATGGACAGCGCTTCTGGAAGCGATCGTGCTCTCCGACGGCGGGCCGCGACACCGGCGAATCGTCGCCTCGCTCATCCGTCACGGTGCCGACGTCAATCTGCCCGACCGCGAGGGGCGTACACCCCTGTACCATGCCCGCTCGCGCGGCTATGCCGAGATCGGTGCGCTGCTCGAGGCTGCGGGCGCGCGCCCTTAGCCTTGCAACTTCAGTAAGGGAGGATTAACGCGTAGCGGCGACGCGTTTGCCGATCATGAGCTCCCGCCTCAAGGTGCTGCTTGTCTTGGGCCATCCGCGCAAAGACAGCTTGTGCGGGGCGCTCGCGGACGCGTTCGCCGCCGGGGCGCGGCAGGCGGGCGTCGACCTGCGGCGGCTGGACCTCTGCGAGCTGCAGTTCAACCCCAACGTGGTCGCCGGCTCGCCGCGCAACCAGGCGCTCGAGCCCGCCATCCGCGAGGCGGTCGAGCTCGTGCGCTGGGCGGACCACCTGGTGTTCGTGTTTCCGACGTGGTGGGGCACGATGCCCGCGCTGATGAAGGGCTTCCTCGACCGGGTGCTGATGCCGGGCTTTGCATTCGAAGAACACCATGAGGGAAGCGGCTGGCACAAGCTCCTCACCGGAAGATCGGCGCATCTCCTCACCACGATGGACACGCCGACGTGGGTCTACCGCTGGATCTACAAGGCGCCGGGGCTGAACAGCCTCGCCCGCGCGACGCTCGGTTTCTGCGGCATCGAGCCGGTGCGCACCACCATCTTCGGCGTGGTGAAGGATTCGGACTCCGCCAAGCGGGAGCGCTGGCTGCAGGAGGCGCGGGCGCACGGATTGCGGTTGCGCGAGGGCGCGATGACTACGCCCGAGCGCCGCCGCAAGGCGCTCGGCGCCTGGGTCGCCGCGATGCGGCTGCAGTTCCATCCGATGGCCTGGGGCGCGTACGCCATCGGCGCGGCCGGCGCGGTGCAGGCGACCGGGAGGTTCGATGCCGCGGCATTCTGGCTCGGCTTGCTCAGCCTCTTCCTCCTCGAAGTGATCGCGGTGTTCACCAACGACTACTTCGACTTCGAGAGCGACCGCCGCAACAAGAACTTCGGTCCGTTCACCGGCGGCTCGCGCGTGCTGGTGGAGGGCAGGATCAGCCCGGGGCGCATGAGATCGGGCATCGCCTGGGCGATGAGCGGCTTCGTCGCCGCGTTTGTCGTCCTGGCCGCCGTCGTCCCGCCGTCGGGGCTGATCGCGCTCGGCCTGATCGCGGTTCTCGCGATCGGCTATACCACGCCGCCAGTGAAGCTCTGCTGGCGCGGCCTGGGCGAGCTCGACGTGGCCTTGACCCATAGCACGGTCATCATCCTGTGCGGGTTCCTGTTCCAGGGCGGGGCCTGGAATGCCGCGTTTCCCGCGCTCGTCAGCGCACCGCTTTTCCTCGCGGTGCTGCCGGCCATCATCCTGTCGGGAATCCCGGATTACGCGGCGGACCTTGCGGCGGGGAAGCGCTCGCTCGCGGTCCTGGTGGGGCCGCGCGCCGCAGTCCGGATCGCGCAGGCGGCGGCGGTGCTCGCGGCGGTCACCGCGCTCCTTTGGGAAAATCGCGGCGTGGCGGCGTCCTCGTTCGACGGCATCGGCCTGCTGGTCGTGCCGCACGTGCTCTTGCTGGTCTGGCTCCTCGAGCGGCATCTGAAGAGCGCGCGCCCCGCAGCGAGAATCGACGGCCTGATGGCGCTTGGGCTCCTCTACATCGTCTGGTTCGTCGCCGTGCCGCTCTACCACCTCGTTTGATGCGCGGGGAGAAGACCCACTCGGTCCGCGGTCTGAAGCGCACCTACCGGACCGGGTCCTACGAGGTCCACGCCTTGCGCGGAGTCGACTTCGAACTGTGCTCGGGCGAGCTGGTGGCGCTGCTGGGACCCTCGGGCAGCGGCAAGTCGACGCTCCTCAACCTGCTCGGCGGGATCGACCGCGCCGACGGCGGCGAGATCTGGTTCAGGGGCGAGGAGCTCACGCGCTTCGACGATCGCGCGCTCGCCCGCTACCGGCGCCGCCACGTCGGCTTCGTGCTCCAGTCCTACAACCTGATCCCGAGCCTGACGGCGCGGGAGAACGTCGAGCTCGCTTGCGCCGGCGCCGAGGGGCCGATCGCCGCGGCCGATGCGCTCGAGCTCGTCGGACTGCGCCCGCGCATGGACCATTTTCCGGGACAGCTTTCCGGCGGCGAGCAGCAGCGCGCCGCCGTCGCGCGCGCGATCGCGAAGCGCCCCGAGCTCCTGCTGTGCGACGAGCCGACGGGCGCGCTCGACAGCAGGGCCGGGGTGCGGATCCTCGAGCTTATCGAGCGCTGCAGCGTGGAGCTGGGCGCGGCCACCGTGCTCGTCACTCACAATGCCGCGATCGCGGCGATGGCGGACCGGGTCCTCTCGCTCGTGGACGGGAGCATCGCCGAAGCTCGCGGCAATGCGCCGCGCCGCAACGCGCGCGACATTTCCTGGTGAACGCCCCTGGTGAACGCGCTGCCGATTCTCCAGCGTAAGCTGCTGCGCGAGCTGGGGAGAATCGCGGGCCAGGCCGCGGCGATCATCCTGGTCGTCGCCTGCGCCGTGGCGACGGCCGTCATGTCGTTCGGCGTGCTGCGCTCGCTCGAGCAGGCGAGAGCGCAGTACTACGAGCGCTGCCGGTTCGCCGAGCTCTTCGTCTCGCTGCCGCGTGCGCCCGAGTCGGCTGCCGAGGCGATCCGGCGGCAGACCGGCGTCGAGGCCGTGCAGACGCGGCTCGTCGCGGACGTCGCCGTCGGCCTTGCCGGGGTGGACGATCCGATCGCCGGCCGTCTGCTCTCGTTGCCGGAGCGAGGCGAGCCCGAAGTCAACGCCATCGTCCTGCGCCGGGGACGATGGGTCGGCGCCGGCGTCGCTTTGGAGGTGATCGTGAGCGAAAGCTTCGCCGACGCGCATGGACTCGAACCCGGAGCGCGCCTGAGCGTTCTCGTGGGCGGCCGCAGCCGCGAGATGAGCATCGTGGGGATCGCGCTCTCGCCCGAATACGTCTACGCGTTGGGGCCGGGAATGATCGCGCCGGACGATCGCCGCTTCGCCATCCTGTGGACCGGACGCCGCGTGCTCGAAAGCGCGCTCGGCGCGGGCGGCGAGTTCAATGACCTCGCGATCCGGGTGAAGGAAGCGGCGGCGCTCGACGACGTGGCGCGGCAGGTGGAGGCGGTGCTCGCGCCCTACGGTGCGGCCGACGTGCACGGCCGTGAGCGCCAGCCCTCGCACGCTTTCCTTTCGGCCATGTTCCACCAGATCGCCGGCGTGGGGCGGATCGCACCGGCGATCTTCCTCGCCGTCGCTGCCTTCCTCGTCCATGGCGTGCTGGGCCGGCTGGTCGAGAGCCAGCGCCAGCATATCGGCCTCATGAAGGCGCTCGGCATCGGCGACGCCGCGATCGGCTGGCATTACCTCGAGCTGGTGCTCGTCCTGGGCGCGATCGGCATCGCCGCCGGACTTGCGGCCGGGACCATCCTCGGCCACGGCCTGACTCGGCTTTACGCCGGGTTCTTCCACTTTCCCAATCTGTCCTTCCGGCACGACCCGCCGAGCGTGCTTGCCGCCTGCGCGGTCGCGCTCGCCGCGATGGCCATCGGCGCCTACCGGGGCGTGCGCGCGGTTTCGCGCCTCGCTCCGGCGCTCGCCCTCGCGCCGCCTGCGCCTCCCGGCTATGGAAGGACGTGGCCCGAACGCCTCGCGCCGTGGGGTCCGACCGGCGGCACGACCAGGATGGTGCTGCGCCATCTCGGCCGCTTCCCGCTTCGCGCCGCGCTCACGGTCATGGGCCTCGCGCTCGCCGTCGCGCTGCAGATTGCGATGCTCTTCAGCTTCGATGCGCTCGATCGCATCCTCGACTTCCAGGCGCGCTCGGAGGCCAGCGACTTCTCGGTGCTGTTCGCGCGGCCCTTGCCAGGCGCGGCCATCGAGGAAGCCGCGCGCTGGCCGGGCGTGCTGAAAGCGGAGGCCTGGCGCATGCTGTCGGTCCGGCTCGGCTCGGGCGTGCAGGCCCGCGTCGTGAACGTTACGGGGCTGGCGCAATCCGCGACGCTCCGCACCCTCCTTGACGCCGACCTCGTGGCGGTGCCCGTGCCGCGGCAAGGGCTTGCGCTGCCGGGCAAGCTGGCCGCGCTGCTGCACGTCGGCGTCGGCGACAGCGTCACGCTGCAGCCGGTGGGATCGCGCCGCACGCTCGAGCTGCCCGTGGCGCGAATCGTCGAGCAGTACATCGGCCTCGATGCCTACATGGACCTCGATGCGCTGAATGCGCTCCTGCCAGGCGACCCGGCGATCGGCGGCACGGACCTCGCGATCGATCCCGCACGCCGCGGCGAGTTCCTGCGCGCGCTGAAAGGCAACGGCATCGTCGCCGGCATCAGCGAGCGCTCGGCGGTGCTCGCTTCCTTCCGCGACACCATGCTGCGCACGCTCACCCTCATCGTCTCCTTCTTCGTCGCCTTTGCCGCGCTCACCGCGTCCGGCATCGCCTTCAGCAGCGCGTGGATCACGCTTTCCGAGCGCGAGCGCGAGTTCGCGACCCTCGCCTCGCTCGGGTTCGGCGCGGCGGAAGTCAGCCGCATCCTGGCGCTCGAGAACGCGATCCTGGTGGGGCTTGCCTTGCCCCTGGGAAGCGTGCTCGGGTATGGGCTCGCCTGGCTCGTGGCCCAGCGGCTGGACACGGAGCTCTACCGTGTCCCGCTGGTCGTAAGCGCGCACACCGTCGCGATCGCGGTGCTCGTCGTCGTCGCGGCTACGCTGCTCGCGACTTGGACCGTCGCGCGGCGCCTGCGGCGCATGGACGTGGCCGCCGTGCTCAACGCGAGACAGTAGACTCCGTCTCATGAGCTGGACCCTGCCGGCGTCGCTCGAAATTCGCACCGAGCGCCATTTTGGCGATCGTGTGGTGCGCTGTTTTGCCGAGCGTCCGGCGAGCGTCTACGAGACTTTCGCTCACGCCTGCGCGGCCGGCCCGCACGCCGAGGCCCTGGTGTGCGCAGGCGAACGGCTGAGCTACGCCGCGCTCGCCGCGCGCGCTGAACGGGTAGGCGCGTGCCTCGCGGCGTGCGGGGTCCGGGCCGGCGATCGCGTCGGCGTGCTGCTCGGAAATCGCGTCCAGTTCGCCGCCACGCTGCTCGGCGTCCTGCGCCTGGGCGCGATCGCGGTGCCGATCGGCACCCGGCTGCAGAAGCCCGAGATCGAGTTCATCCTCGGTCAGTGCGGGGCTCGCGCGCTGGTCCACGAATCGGGCCTCCGCTCCAGGGTTCCGGCCCTGGAACTGTGTTGGGATGAGAGCCAGATCGAGAAAGGCAACGGCCAGCCGCCCCCGGTCGCCCAGGTGAACGAAGAAGACACCGCGATCATCCTCTATACCTCCGGGACGACAGGTCGGCCGAAAGGCGCGATGCTCACGCACCTGAACGTCGTGCATTCGCTGCTGCATTTTCAGCACTGCTTGCGCCTCGGCCCGGCCGACCGAGCGCTGCTCGCGGTGCCGGCGAGCCACGTTACCGGCGTGGTGGCGATCCTCCTGACGACATGGCATGCGCGCGGCTGCGTAATCGTCATGCCAGAGTTCAAGGCGGGCGAGTTCCTCGAGCTCGCGGCGCGCGAGCGCATGACCTACACCATTCTCGTGCCCGCCATGTACAGCCTCTGCCTCCTGCAGCGGGATTTCGAGCGCTTCGACCTGTCGAGCTGGCGCGTCGGGGGCTACGGCGGAGCGCCGATGCCGGAGGCGACGATCGCGGCGCTGCGGGAAAAGCTGCCGGCGCTGGGCCTGCACAACGCGTACGGCGCCACGGAGACCACTTCGCCCACGACCCTGATGCCCGCCGAGCACACCGCCGGGCGCCCGGACAGCGTCGGATGGACGGTGCCCTGCGGCGAGATTCTCGTCGTCGGCCCCGACGAAACGGCGCTCCCGGCCGGCGAGGCCGGCGAGCTCTGGATCCGCGGGCCGATGGTGGTGCCGGGCTACTGGGACAATCCGGAGGCCACGCGGCAGTCGTTCACCCGCGGCTACTGGCGCTCGGGCGATGTGGGGTCGGTTGACGCGCAGGGCTTCGTGCGCGTCTTTGACAGGCTGAAGGACATGGTGAACCGCGGCGGCTACAAGGTGTACAGCGTGGAGGTGGAAAACGTGCTGGGCCACCACCCCGCGGTCCTCGAAAGCGCGATCGTCGGCAAGCCCTGCCCGGTCCTCGGCGAGCGCGTGCACGCGTTCGTGACCCTCAAGCGGCCGGTATCGGAAGACGAGCTGACGCGCTTCTGCGGCGAGCGCCTCGCCGACTACAAGGTGCCCGAAAGCTTCACGCTGCTCGACGAGCCGCTGCCGCGCAATGCGAACGGCAAGCTCATGAAGCGCGCGCTGCGCGAAATCGTCTAGGGCTGAAGGCGGCCTAGCGCGATGGCGGGCACGCGCCTGCGGCCCAGGCGGAGAGGGCGGCGTCGGGCTGCTGCATCCAGCCGATCAGTTGCCGCCCTTGGTCGCCGAGCAGGCAGTGATGGAACGCGGTCACCGCCTGGGCCCGGAGCGTCATCGCGTCGAAGCGCGCCCGGTCGATGCTGCCTGGCTGTCGGCGATGGGCGACGGCGTCGATCGCGAGGTGCTCGGCGGCGAGCGGATCTGACGCGCCGCGCCGCGCGGCGATCGCGGCGGCCTGCGCGCCGCTGCCGAGGAGCCAGCGCGGCAGCTCGACGAGCTCGGTGCGGCGCAGGAGCCAGGCGATGTCGCTCCAGAAGTTGTAGTCGGCGCCGCGCAGTTCCGCGAGGAGCGCGCGGTCGAGGACCGCGCGGCGGCGAAAGGCTTCCGCGCTTTCCGCGAGCACCGAAGCAGGCAGGATTGCGGCCCAGCGGCTCGTCTCGAGGCGCCGCCGACCAGACTCGGCGTCCATCAACCGAAGTGAAAGCCCGAGTTTTTCCGAGTAGAGCGCGGGGCGGATCCGGCGCGGGTAGTCGTCGACGAGCGGCGCGGTCCGTGCCGTGAGCTCGCGCAGCGCGTCGGCGTCGGCCATGAAGAGCGCGGCGAGCTCGGCGGGGCTGTCCACGCCAATGCGGCGCAGCTCGCTTCCGGGCCGCTCGAGCGTCCATAGCCGCGAAAAATGCTCGCGCGTGACGGGCGCGATCCCGCCGCGGCTGCCGACGAGGATCCAGTCGCGGTGGAAGCCCGACCAGAGCGAGCAGTCCTCGAACGCTTCGCAGAAGGCCCGGATGATCGCAGCCGCTTCGTCCTCGAGCAGGAGATAGGCGGGAAGCCAGTGGGTGGCGATTCCTCCCGGATTGAGCCGCTCCTTCACCAGCTCGAAATACTCGCGCGTATAGAGCGAAGCGACGCCGGCCATCTTGGGCGGCGGCGGCTCGCCGGTGATGAGATCGTAGCGTGCGGCTGTGGTCTGCAGGAAGAAGCGTCCGTCCTCGACGCGCGTTCGCACGCGTGGATCGCGCAGCGGGTGGCGCGCGGGATCGGTGTGGACGATGTCCGCCATGTCGAGGACGTCGCTCGACACGTCGACCACCTCGAGCGAGCGCAGGTCGGGCAGGTCGGTGAGGGCGCTCGCGGTCATGCCGACGCCGAAGCAGATGAGCAGCGCCCGCTCGATCTTCGGATGGAGTGCGGCCGGAAGGTAGGCGAAGAGCTTCATGTAGCGCTGCACGCCGATGGCGGTGGAGGCCATCGAGTAGGAATTGGTGGCGAGGCGCAGGAACAACGGCTCGCCGAGGAAGTCGTGCGCGAGGTAGAAGGTGGTCTGCGCGAGTCCTTCGCGCGCCGCCACGATGCGGCCCGCGAAGCGCTCCTCGACAGTGCGAAAGTGCTTCTGCGCCATGGTGCCGAACGGAAACAGAGCGAGCGCGAGCGCCGCGGCGAGCGCGGGACGCAGCCCGCGCCAGGGCAGGCACTCGGGCGCGGGGACGACCATGACAGCAGCGGCGTAGACGAGCGCCAGCCCGAAGAACGAACGCTCGAGGCCGAGGACCGGCAGCAGGACGAATGCGGCGAGGAGCGACCCGAGCATCGCGCCCAGAGTGTTGGCGAGCGTCAGCGCGCCGGTGGCTGCGACGGCATCGTCCATGCTGCCTCGCAGCCGCTCGCCGAGCACGGTGAAGAGGAATCCGGACAGGAGCGCCGCCGGCATCATGATGAACGCGCACAGGAGCGCGGCGCTCGCCGGCGACTGCGGGTGCAGCGGCGCAAGAAGCCGCAGCAGCCAGGGATACGCGGCATAGCCGCCGACCAGCACCACCGCGGCCGCCGCCGCGGCGGCGCGCGCCAGGCCGCCGGTGAGCTGCCGGCGCCGCGAGAGTCTCGCGCCCGCGAGCCCGCCGAGGGCGATGCCGGCGAGCACCACGGCGAGCATCACGGCGAAGATGAGCGACGTGCCGTCGACGAAGAGAAGCAGAAACCGCAAGCCCACCACCTCGAGCGCGAGCAGCGCGCCGCCGGCAAGCGCCGCGGCGGCGAGCAGGCGGCCGCGCGCTCGCCTTTCAGGACGAAAGGAAGAGGCGACCCCGGAGAAATCAGGAAGACGCGAGGCGATCAAGGCTGCGGCGAGGTTGCACGCTGCGCCCGCGAAGCCGCTGCCGCGAAGCCCGAGCGAGGGAATGAGCAGCAGCTCGGCGGCGAGCGCGCCCGCGACCGCGCCGAGCGTGTTGATGCCGTACAGCCGGCCGAGCGCGAAGCCGTAGCTCCCCGTCAGGGCTTCCAGCGGCTTCGCGAGCAGCGGCAAGGTTGCGCCGAGCGCCGTGGCCGGGATCAGCATGAGACCGAAGGCGATGGCGAGGCGCGCGGCGTTGAGCGCCGCGATGTCGTCCGCGATTGGCGTGAAGAGCGGCCGGAAGAGGGCAGGCAGATAGGGAAAGGCCGCGACGAGCAGCGCGCCGGAAGCCGCGGCCAGCGTCTCGACGACCGCGTAGGTCCGCAACGGCCGCTTCCAGAGGCAGGCGAGCGCCATGGCGGCGGCGTTGCCGAGGCCCAGTCCCGCCATGAACGCAGCCGTCACCAGCGAAGCCGACCACACGCTGTTGCCGACGACCAGGCCGGCCTGGCTGAACCAGACCGTCTCGAGCGCAAGCGCGCCTGCGCCCGAGAGAAAGAACATGCCGTAGACCGCCGGTAGGGCCGGCGTTGTTGTTGTTCCTGCCACGCAGGGGCGAGCTTACCGCATGCGCCTCCGGGGGCTCCCTACGGACGCACGAGCCGGCCTTCGCGCGTCATCTCGACGCGATCGCCGACCTCGAAGCGCTCGCCCGCCTGGACCACGTCCTGCGCGGTTCCATCGGCCATCTTCAGCCGGTACGCGATGGTGGCGCTCGTGGCCGGGCCCGCCGTGCCGCCCGCGGAGGCGGGGGCCGACGAAAGCGAGAGCACGGTGGCCGACTCGATGGTCCCGACTCCGGGCCGATGCGCCGGGGATCCTGGGGAAGCGGGCGCGGCCACCGCGCTGTCAACCGGGCGGTCGCCTTCCACCGGGACTCGATCGGCTACGGGGCGGTCTCGCGGAGGCGCGGCGCACGCCGCGAGCAGCACCGAGAGTGCCGCGATCGAGGACACGGTTAGGGGCGTCATGCCCGAGTGATGCAGTCTTCGTGCCCGAGGTAGCAGACTCGACCGCGGACTGGTACGTAAGTGCTACTGAGAGCGGCCTCTGTATTGACAGCCGAGCACGCGGCATCAGAGAGTCGCGGCAGGGGAGACAACGGGAGGAGGGTGGTCGGGTGAAAGCTTGCGGGGTTGCGCTTTTCCTCTGCGCGCTGGGTCTCGTTCCGGCGGCGGCAGGCGCGCAAGGCTGCGGCAGGCTCGCCGCGAGCGTGGACGATGCGCGCAAGCTCCTGCTGCGCGCGGCCAACGAGCCGGCTTTCGAGGCGGCAAAGAACCGGGCGCTGCATGCGAAGAACGCGCTCGACGATGCCGCCCAGTCCTCGATGGACTGCCAGTGCAAGAGCGCCTACTCCGAGTTCGATACCGCGGCCTTGCGCGCGCGGCGCGCGCGCGACGCCTATTCGCCGAACGAGTATGTCGACTCGCTCGACGCGGCGATCCGCGCATTCAACAGTGCGGTCGGCGAGCTGAAATCCTGTGCCGCGCAGCGCTCCCAGGGATAACGTCCCGCCAGGAAGCAACGTTATCGCCTTCCCGGGGGTCGAGCGCGAGCTCGTGCTCGAGCTCGCCACGGCGCTCGCCCGCTATGGCGCGAGCGCAACCTCCCTGCAGCGGCTGCGCCGCGCGCGCCGGCCCGATGCCGCTCTGATGCGCCATGCCTACCATGAGTTGCGGCGCCTGGGCGGGCATCACTGGCTGCTCGCGGTGGTCCGCGCATGGCACGACGGCTTGTCGGGCGGCGAGGCGCTGCGCACCCTGAAAGAGATGAACGCCGACCGCTTCGACTTCAATTGAAGCCGCGCAGACGCTGCACCAATCCGTCCACGGCATAGATCGCGCTGCCGTAATAGTTCCCGACGACGAGGTACTTCGCGTTGCCTACCTTGGTTTCGTTGCCGGCGCCGTCGAAATAGCGCTCGCTCACGCCGAGGTATCCGCCCATGTATTCGGCCGCGTCGATCACGTTCTTTGGGATCTCACCCACCATTTTTCTCCGCGACTAGGTGTAGGACGCAAAATACCCGGGCGCGGGGCCGCGGTCGGGACGACGCGAAAAGTAGCATCCGCCGCGTCAGGACGTTCGCTGCGGCGCTACTTCGGCGCCCCGGCGGCCAGCAACTATACTGGCGCCGACGATGGATTCCGCAGCCGGCTGGATCGAGCACGAGACGGAGGGCGACGCGAGCGTCCTTTACCTGCGTGGCGCGTGGCGGCTGGCGAATCTGGGCGCCATCTCGCGGGCGCTGAAGTCTCTGCCGCCCGCCGAGCACAAGCGCTTCGTGCTGGACGGCAGCAGGCTCAAGGAGCTGGATACCTCGGCGGGCTTCATCCTGTACCGCCACCTGGTGGGGATCGGCTGCACCGAATCCACGGTGAGCGCCCGCGGATTCGACCCGCGGCACCGCAAGCTCCTGCGCCTGGTGCACGAGCGCATGACTTGTCCGCCGTCGGCGGCGCGCTCGATGCATCTCGGCCTGGTGCAGCGCGTCGGCGCGGCCGCGCTCAAGCTGGGGCGGCTGCTGAGGACGCACAGCGCCTTCGTCGGCGTGGTCGTGCTCGAGGCGCTCGGGCTGCTGCGCCGCCCGGGGCGTTTTCGCGCCAAGGAGACGGTGGCGCAGTTCGAGGCGGTGGGCCTGGACGCCATCCCGATCGTCGCGCTGGTGACTTTCCTCATCGGCGTGGTGTTCGCGTACCTGCTCGGTGTCCAGGCGCAACGCTACGGCGCCAACATCTTCGTGGTCGACGGTGTCGGGCTCGCGATGTGCCGCGAGCTCTCGCCGCTGCTCGCGGCAGTAATCGTCGCCGGGCGCTCGGGCGCCGCCTTTACCGCGCAGCTCGGCACGATGAAGGTGCAGGAAGAGATCGACGCCATCAGCACCCTCGGCCTGTCGCCGGTCCAGGTGCTGGTGATCCCGCGCCTCGCGGCGATCGTGGTGGCGCTCCCCGTGCTGGTGTTCGTCGGCGACGTGGCGGGAGTCGCCGGCGGCATGCTGGTCGGCGCCTGGCAGCTCGACATCGGCGCGGCCGCGTTCCTCGACCGCCTGCACGCGGTGCTGCCGATGAGCGCGTTCGTCATCGGCGTCGCCAAGGCGCCGGTGTTCGGCGCCTTCATCGCCATGATCGCCTGCCGCATGGGATTGCTCGTGGCGCGCGACGCGCGCAGCGTCGGCGAGAGCACCACCTCGACGGTCGTGCAGAGCATCGTCTGGGTCATCGTCCTCGACGCGATCTTCGCGGTTGCGCTCCAGAGCCTGGACCTCTGATGGAGCGGGTGCTCGAAGCCGATTCCGTGGTCACGCGCTTCGGCACCGAGGTGATCCACGACCGGGTGAGCTTCACGGTCGGCCGGGGCGAGGTGGTGGCGCTCATCGGCGCCAGCGGAACCGGCAAGTCGGTGCTGCTGAAGGAGGCGATCGGGCTGATCCGGCCCTCGGGCGGCACGATCCGGCTGCTCGGCACCGACGTCTGGCGCTCGAGCGCCGACGAGCTGAACGCGCTGCGCCGGCGTTTCGGCATGCTGTTCCAGGACGGCGCCTTGTTTTCCTCCCTGACGGTCGCGGAGAATATCGCGGTTCCGTTCCGGGAGAACACCGACCTGCCGATGGACCTCATCGCGCCCCTCGTCGGCTTCAAGCTCGCGCTCGTCGGGCTGGCGCCGGACGCCGGAAGCAAGACGCCCGCCGAGCTCTCGGGCGGAATGCGAAAGCGCGTGGCCCTGGCGCGCGCGCTGGCGCTCGAGCCGGAAATCCTGTTCCTCGACGAGCCGACCTCCGGCCTCGATCCGGTGGGCGCGCGCGCCTTCGATGCCCTGGTGCGGGTCCTTTCCGAGAGCCTCGGCCTCACGGTGTTCATCGTGACCCACGACCTCGACACGCTGCTCTCGATCATCGACCGCGCGATCGTCCTGTCCCGCGGCAAGGTGATCGCCGACGGCCCGGTGAGCGCGGTGATGCAGGCCGACGATCCGTGGATCCGCGACTATTTCTCGGCGCGCGCGCCGCTCGTACCGGAGGCGTCCTGATGGAACCGCAGGCGTCCTGATGGAACCCGAAGCGAAGTACACGCTCGTAGGCACCGCCGTGCTGGTGCTCACGGCGCTGATCGTGGGCGCGGTGCTGTGGCTGCGCAGCACCGGCGACGAGCGCGACGACCGGTTCTACAAGATCTATTTCGTCAATCAGTCGCTCGAGGGCATGCAGATCCGCAGCGACGTCAAGATGCGCGGCATCCGCGTCGGCGCGGTGACCGGATTTCGCATCTCGATTCGGCACCCGGGCGCGGTGGAAGTGGTGATCCGGGTGGACGCCGACGCGCCCGTGCGCCAGAGCACCCGTGCGGTGGTCGAGCGCCATCTCATCACCGGGATCGCGAGCATCCGCCTGGTGAACCTCGACGAGACCAGCCCGCCGCTCGTCGCGACGCCCGAGGGCGAGGCCTATCCGTTGATCGCCGAAGGCGCCTCGACGCTCGAGCAGTTCTCGGAGTCCGTGGCCCAGCTCGCGCAGCATGCCGACGAGACGATGCAGCGCATCAACACCACGCTTTCGGCCGAGAACCAGCGCGCGCTTGCCGAGGTCCTGAAGAACCTGCAGCGCGTGTCCTCCCGTGCGGAGCAAAGCCTCGCGGGGCTGGACCGCACGCTCGCTTCGGCCGACCGCGCGCTCGCTTCGGTGAGCGGCGCGGCCGAAGAGGTGCGCGCCACGAGCCGCAGCGTCGGGGAGGACGCGCACCAGGTCGCGCTTCGCTACGACAAGCTCGGCGAGGAATCGACGGGAGCGGTGCGCGAGGCCGCGGCCTCGATCCGGCAGATGAGCGCGGACGTGGCGCGCGTCTCCCAGCGCCTCGACGGGCTGCTTGCCACCGGCGACGCGGAGCTGCGCGTGACCGCCCAGGAGCTGCGCGCCACCGCGGATTCGCTGGGCGCGGTCGCGCGCCGGCTCGGCGATCCGCGCAGCATCCTGTACGGACCGCCGGAGGGAAGCCTCGGGCCGGGCGAGGCCAAGCGTTGAGAGGTGGAATGCAGGGTGGAACGCTACGGGGGGCTGTGCTCGCGCTCGCCTGCCTTCTCACGGCGTGCATTTCTTCGGGACCGCGCGACGTGCAACGCTATTACGTCCTCGAAGATGCCAAGAGTTCAAGCACGAAAACCGAAGCCGAGCGCAAGGCGACGCTGCTGCTCGCGCCGACCACGGTGTCCAGCTTCTACGATACACAGGGCATCGCCTACAGCCGCGCGTCCGGGATGCGCTCGTACTACCAATACCACAGCTGGACCGAGCCGCCCGGTCGCCGGATCGACGCGCTGCTCGCGGCTCGCCTGGAACGCAGCGGCGCCTTCCGCACCGTGGCGAGCGTCACGAGCGCGGTACGCGGCGAGCTGGTGTTGAACACCTCCCTCACGGAGCTTTACCACGACGCCACCGTCGAGCCCGGCAGCGGACGCGTCGCGCTGACCGCGGAGCTCACCGATCCCGCGCGCCGGACCCTGATCGCGCGGCGCAGCTTTGCAACTTCGGCGAGCGCCGCAAGCTATGATGCGCCGGGTGCAGTTCAGGCGCTCAACCAGGCGCTCGGCACGCTGCTCGACGAGCTCGTGGCCTGGGTCGACGAGACTGCGCCGCGTTGAGCTGTTTCCATTCACCGAACGCCAAGAGAGAACCCCATGACCAATCCGGAAATGGCCGGCGCCGCGGCGCTGCTGCTGCGTCTTGCCCTCGCCCTCATGTTCTTCGCGCACGCCTGGCTCAAGATCGCCGTGTTCACGCCCGCGGGGACGGTCAAGTATTTTGAATCGCTCGGCGTGCCGGGTTTCCTCGCCTACCTGACCATCGCCGCGGAGATCGGCGGCGGGGCCCTGCTGCTTTTCGGCGTCGGCACGCGTTGGGTCGCGATTGCGCTCATCCCGCTGATCCTGGGCACCATCTACCTCGTCCACGGCAAGAACGGCTGGCTCTTCAGCAACAAGGACGGCGGCTGGGAGTATCCGGCGTTCTGGGCGGTGGCCCTCGCTGCGCTGGCGCTGCTCGGCGACGGAACCGCCGCGCTCGGTCCCATGGTCGGATTGAACTGGTAGAACAGTTCCTGGCCGAGCACGTTCTCGCGACGGTATTCGCTGCCGTGCTCGTGCACCAGCTCGGCATCCCCATACCGGCGTTTCCCGTGCTGATCTGGGCCGGCGCCGTCGCGTTCGGCGATCCGCCGCTGCTGGCGCAGGCGTTCGTCGTTTCGACCTTGGCAGGTGCCGCAGGCAACGTTCCCTGGTACCTGGCCGGGCGCCGCTACGGTTACCGCGTTCTGAAGCTCCTCTGCCGCATCTCGCTGTCCCCGGATTCGTGCGTGCGGCAGACCGAGGTTGTCTTCGAGCGGCGCGGCCCGGCGATGCTCGTGGTGGCGAGGTTTCTGCCCGGCTTCGAGACCGTCGCGCCGCCGCTCGCCGGCGCGCTGCGCGTGAAGGCGCCGGCCTTCCTGCTCTACGATTCGGCGGGCAGCGCGCTGCGCTCGGCCGTCGGCCTCGGGCTCGGGATCGCGTTCCACCAAGAGATCGGCTGGCTCCTCGACCGGCTCGCGGCGCTTGGCACGAACGCGATGCTGGTCGTCGGCGCTCTCCTGCTTGGCTACGCCGCGTTTCGCCTGCTGCAGCGCCGGCGCTTTCTGAGGTCGCTCCGAACCGCCCGCGTCAGCGTGCGCGAGCTCTACGACATGATGAGCCGGGGCGAGCAGCCGGTGGTGCTCGACGTGCGCACGAGGGCGCATCGGCGCCTCGACGGGCGTCAGATTCCGGGCGCGCATCCGGTGGATCTCGATGCGCTGGAGCAGACGCTCGAGCGCGTTCCGCGCGATCGGGACGTGGTCGTCTACTGCGCCTGCCCGAACGAAGTTACAGCGGCGAAGGTGGCGCTGCAGTTGCGCGCGCGCGGTCTGCGCAAAGTGCGACCCCTGGCAGGCGGCATCGACGCCTGGGTGTCGGCGGGTCTTGCCGTCGAGAGCGTTGTCGCGAGCTAGCCGTAGACGAGGGCGCCGGCGATCACCGCGCCGTCTGCGACGATCCACCCGATGCAGGGAAGGTAGATGTTGCGGTCACGCTTGCGCACGCCGTGCCAGAACCAGAGGAGGGCCGAGACAAGGTACGCACTCCAGGACAGGGCGGAAACACCTTCGGCCTGATGCACGATCCAGATCGTCCAGATCTGCGGAACGGTCATCACGATGGTGAACACCGACATGGCGCCGAGCGCGCGTCGCAGCACGGCATCGGAAACCGCTGAGAAGCTGGCGGGATGCGGGCCCATTGAGATTCCTCCCTGGGGAAGGGCGCCGCCCTAGCATAGCGGCCGATCAGCCTCCCGGCTTCGCTTCGCTTTCGCGTTCCGGCTTTTCTTCTGTGGTGGAACCCGCGGAGGCCTGCGCATCCTCGCGCTGCACTCCGAGCACGCCGAGGGTCCGGTCGTCGAGCTGGCCGCTCACCGGCAGGTTGTTCGCGAGCTGGAACTGCCCGAGCGCGGTCTGCGTCTTGGCGCCGAAATCGCCGTTGGCGGGGCCGGCGTCGAAGCCGAGCTGGCGCAGCTTTTCCTGCACCCGGCCGATGAATCCGGTGTAGGGGTCGGTCGAGGCCGCCTGCGCAGGATCCGGATAGGCCCCCTCAGGATGGATGTCGGTGAACTCACCGGCACCTGCGGCGAGCGGTACTGAAAGGAATAGCGCGAGTGCGAGGCTTCGTAGGCTCATGCAGGGATGCGAGCAATCTGCGTGCCGGCAATCGCCGGCTCAGCGCGGTCCGGTGACGCGGGCGATGAAGTCCGCGTTCGGGCAGAAGGTCTCCATGCCGCGCTTCGTGCCCGACCATTCGTCGCACTGCGCCTTGTGCGCGCAAGTCATGCAGCGGCGCACCGCGAGCGCTGCCAGAGGCCGGCCGTTTGACGCAGGTCAAATCCTGGTCGCCGAGGGGCGCCCGCCGCGGATCAGTTCAGGAGCCCGATCTGAGAGAGGAGCGCGCGGCCCTTCTCGGCCATGGCGGGCCCGCCCTGCGCGTGCAGCCGGCCGAGCTCCATCTGCGCGCAGGCGGCGAGGGTGCGCCGGCCGGCCTCGTCGCCTTCGAAGGGAATCGCCACGCTCTTGTCGAAGCATTCCTCGATGCCGAGGTAAAGCCGCGCCGGCACCGGGCTGTCGGAGCTCATCGCCATGATGCGCAGCACCGCGAGCTCGCGGGCCAGAAAACGGTCCGCGGCCTCCCGGTCCGCGACCGCGCGGTCGATGGCGCCCTCGGTCATGCGAAGCGACGCGGTGACCACCGCGACGGCGACCACGACAGCGATGCCGGCGATCGCGAGCCAATAGCCGCGGAGCGGCCTGTCTTTTCCGGGGGATCTCTTGCCTGCGACCGCGATTTCGTCGCGGGGTGCGGCGCCTGCGCCCTGCATTGTCGTTCTCCCGGCGACATCTTAGCACCGCGGATCGAGTAAAATCGGCCGCCCTCGCCATGTTCGACCATGTTTGATTTCGTCCATAAGAACAAGCGCGTCATCCAGATCTTCCTCGGCCTGATCGCGCTCACCTTCGCGACCTGGGGAATCGAGTCCTACACGCGCATGCGCGGCGGGCGCGACACGGTGGCGACGGTGAACGGCCTCGAGATCTCGGCGCGCGAGCTCGACGACGAGCTGCGCCGGCGCAACGACCAGCTGCGCCAGGCGCTCGGCGGCAATTACGACCCGTCGCAGTTCGACACCCCCGAGATGCGCCGCGGCCTGCTGGAATCGCTCGTGTCGCAGCGCCTGGTCGCCTCCGCCGCGTACCGCGCGCACCTCACCGTGTCCGACGAAGCGCTGCTCGACGCGATCCACTCGATCGGCGCGTTCAAGGGACCCGACGGCAATTTCTCCAAGAGCGCCTACGAGACCGTGCTGCGCCAGCAGAACCCGCCGATGTCACCGGCGCAGTTCGAGAGCCGTCTGCGCTACGACCTCTCGCTCGCCCAGCTCACGCGCGCGGTGGGCGAGGCGGCGATCCCGTCGCGCACCGTGGCCGAGCGCCTGGGCGCGCTCGAGGCGCAGGGGCGCGAGATCTCGGAATTCCGCATCCCCGCCGAGCAGTTCCTGGCGCAGGCGAAGGTCGACGACGCCAAGATCAAGGCGTTCTACGACGCGAACCCGGCGCAGTTCCAGACCCCCGAGCGAATCCGGGCCGAGTACGTGGTGCTCTCGGCGCAGGCGATCGCCGACCAGGAGCAGGTGAAGCCCGAGGAAGTGCGCGCCCAGTGGGAGAGCGCCTACGGGCCGAAGCTGCGCGCGAAGGAGGCGGCGCACAAGAAGGCCGAGGAGATCGCAGCGGCGGTGCGCAAGAATCCGGCGAGCTTCGCCGAGGTGGCGAAGAAGGAATCGCAGGACCCGGGCAGCAAGGACGCCGGCGGCGACCTCGGCTTCGCGCCTCGCGGCAGCTTCGTCAAGCCCTACGAGGACGCGCTCTACCGGCTGAAGGAGGGGCAGATCTCCGACGTGGTGGAAAGCGAGTTCGGCTTCCACATCATCCAGCTCACCGGGGTGCGCAAGCAGGACGGCAAGGAGGAACGCCGCTCGAGCCACATCCTCATCCCCGCGCCGGCCGACGCGAAGCCGTTCGAGGCGATGCGCGAGCAGGTCGAGGCCGAGCTCAAGAAGAGCCGCGCCCAGCGCAGCTTCAGCGAGGCCGCCGACGCGTTCCAGAACATGGTCTACGAGCAGCCCGACAGCCTGAAGCCCGCGGCCGAGCGCTTCAAGCTCAAGATCCAGACGAGCGGCTGGCTCACCCGCGCCGGCGGCGAGCAGCGCGGGCCGCTCGACAACCGCAAGCTCCTCGCGGCGCTGTTCTCCTCCGATGCGCTGAACAACAAGCGCAACACCGACGCGATCGAGGTCGCGACCGGTACGCTGATCGCGGCGCGCGTGCTCGAGCACCAGCCCGCCGCGCAGCGCAAGCTCGATGAGGTTAAGAACGAGATCGCGGCGCTGCTGCAGCGGCAGGAGGCGGCGGAGCTCGCGCGCAAGGATGGAGAGGCGAAGCTCGAGCAGCTGCGCAAGGGCGGCACCGCGGCGGGCGTCAAGTGGGGCTCGCCGATGACCGTGTCGCGGCGCGACTCGCAGAAGCTGCCGGGCGAGCTGCTGCGCCCGGTGATGGCGGCCGACACTTCGAAGCTTCCTGCCTACGTCGGCCTGCCCGCGGGCGACGCGGGCTACATGCTGGTGCGCGTCTCCAAGGTGGTCGAAGGCGATCCGAAGCAGGGCGGGGATCCGCTGCCGCGCGCCGCCGGGTTGGCGGGCGCAGCGCAGTTCGATGCCTACATCGCGAGCCTGCGCAAGCAGGCCGACATCTCGGTCAACCCGTCGAATCTGGAGAAGAAGTAGCGAGCGCCATTCCGCCGACGACCTGGCTGAAGCCCGAGTCGACGTAGAGGATCTCGCCGGTGACGGCCGAGGCGAGGTCGGAAAGCAGGAACGCCGCCACGTTGCCGACCTCGTCGATGGTCACATTGCGCCGCAGCGGCGCGTGCTCCTCGACGAACTTCAGGATCTTGCCGAAGCCCGAGATGCCGGCCGCGGCGAGCGTCTTGATGGGGCCGGCCGAGATGCCGTTGACGCGGATGCCGCGCGGCCCGAGATTCGCCGCGAGATAGCGCACGGCGGCCTCGAGGCTCGCCTTGGCGAGCCCCATGGTGTTGTAGTGCGGCACCACACGCATCGAGCCGAGGTAGGTGAGCGTAACGAGCGAAGCCCTCCTGCCTTCCATCATCGGCAACGCGGCCTTGGCCAGCGCGGGAAAGCTGTAAGCCGAGATGTCGTGCGCCTGCGCGAAGGCCTCGCGGGAAAGCCCGTCGAGCAACTCACCGGCGATCGCCTCGCGCGGCGCGAACGCTATGGCGTGGACGAGGCCGTCCAGCCCGTCCCAGTGGCTTCGCAGCTTTTCGAAAAGGGATTTGATTTCCGCGTCGCTCGTGACCTCGCATTGCAGCGCGATGCTCGAGCCGAGCTCGCGCGCCATCTCGACCACGCGATCCTTGAAGCGCTCGTTCTGGTAGGTGAGGGCGATCTCGGCGCCCTCGCGCCGCGCCGCCTTGGCGATGCCGTAGGCGATCGAGCGGTTGGAAAGCACGCCCGTCACCAGGATCTTCCTGCCCGCTAGGAACCCCATGCATTTGATTATACTGGTCGCTTGCGCGTCTTCCTGATCTTCCTCGCCGCGTGCTCGGCGCTGGCCGCCGGGTGCGGCGAGGTCTGGAACGATCCCTATCCGGCGGACGAGCACGGCAAGAACATCCTGTACAGCTCGTTCCCCGAGCGGCCCAAGCATCTCGACCCGGTGCAGTCCTACACCGAGGACGAGGCGCGCTTCACGCAACAGGTGTACGAGCCGCTGCTGCAGTACCACTACCTGAAGCGCCCCTACGAGCTCATTCCGCTCACCGCACTCGAGGTCCCGAAGCCGCGCGTCATCGAGGACGGCAAGTACGTCGTCTACGAGATCCGCATCCGGCCCGGCATCCGCTACCAGCCGCATCCCGCTTTCATTCCTGAAAATCTCAAGCTGGAAAGGAGCAGGATCGATCGTTTGAAGAGCCCGTATCAGCTGCCGAGCGGCACGCGCGAGCTCGTCGCCGACGACTACATCTACCAGATCAAGCGCCTCGCCCATCCGCGGCTGCATTCGCCGATCTTCGGCCTGATGGCCGAGCACATCGTGGGCCTGGCGGACTTCGCGAAGACGCTGCAGAGCGCCGCCGGCGCTCCCGGCTGGCTCGACCTCAGGAAGTACGGCCTGAAAGGCGTGCAACGTGTCGACGCGCATACCTTCCGCATTACCCTGAACGGACCCTATCCGCAGTTCGTGTACTGGCTCGCCATGCCGTTCTTCGCGCCGGTTCCGTGGGAGGCGGACCAGTTCTTCTCGCAGGCCGGGATGGAGCAGAAGAACTTCACGCTGGATTGGTGGCCGATAGGCACCGGTCCGTACATGCTCACCGAGAACAATCCAAATGCGCGCATGGTGCTCGAGCGCAACCCGAACTTTCACGGCGAGGTCTACCCGGGCGAAGGCGAGCCCGAGGACCGGGCCGCGGGTCTGCTGGCCGACGCCGGGAAGCCCGTGCCGTTCATCGACAAGGTGGTGTTCAGCCGCGAGAAGGAGAGCATTCCCTACTGGAACAAGTTCCTGCAGGGCTACTACGACGTGTCGGCGATCGGCTCCGACGTATTCGACCAGGCGGTGAGGGTATCGATCGAGGGTGACTCGAGCGTGAGCCCCGAGATGGAGGCGAAGGGTATCCGCCTCACCACCTCGGTGGCGACCTCCATCGGCTACGTGGCGTTCAACTGGGACGACCCGGTCGTCGGCGGGCAGAAGCCGGGCGAGGCGGCCGAGCGCGCGCGGAAGCTCCGCCACGCGATCTCGATTGCGTTCGACGTCGAGGAGCAGATCACGATCTTCGCCAACGGCCGCGGCATCGCGGCGCAGGGGCCGATCGCACCCGGGATCTTCGGCTATGTCGAAGGCAGGCCGGGCATCAACCCGGTGATGTACGACTGGGTCGGGGACAAGCCGCAGAGGAAGTCGCTCGAGACCGCGAAGAAGCTCCTCGCGGAGGCGGGCTACCCGAACGGCCGCGACGCGCGCACCGGTCAGCCGCTCGTGCTCTACCTCGACACCGTGGCGCGCGGCCCGGGCGACAAGGCGGCGTTCGACTGGTACCGGCAGCAGTTCGAGAAGCTTTCGCTGCAGCTCGAGATCCGAGCTACCGACTGGAACCGCTTCCAGGAGAAAATCCGCAAGGGCACGACGCAGCTCTTCCGGCTGGGATGGAACGCCGACTATCCCGATCCGGAAAACTTCCTGTTCCTGCTCTACGGTCCGCAAAGCCGGTCGCGGTCCCAGGGCGAGAACGCGTCCAACTACGCCAACCCGGAGTTCGACGCCCTGTTCGAGAAGATGAAGAACATGCCGAACTCCCCCGAGCGCCAGCGCGTCATCGACCGCATGGTCGAGATCGCGCGCCGCGACGCGCCCTGGATCTGGGGCATCCATCCCAAGGAATACAGCCTGCGCCATTCCTGGCTCTCGAACGACAAGCCGAACAACATGGCAAGGAACAGCATCAAGTACCTCAGGCTCGACGTCGACAAGCGCGCCGCGCTGCGCCGGGAGTGGAACCGCCCCGTCCTCTGGCCGGCGGGGCTGATCCTGCTCCTGCTGATCGGCTCGGCGATCCCGGCGGTAGTGAGCTACCGAAGGCGCGAACGCATGGCCGCGCGGCCGGCATAACGAGGAGCGCCTCCGGCTCAGAATGCTCGCCTATGTCGTGCGCCGCGTGCTCTACGCGGTCCCGATCCTGATCGGGGTCAACCTCGTCACCTTCCTGCTGTTCTTCGTCGTGAACACGCCCGACGACATGGCGCGCATGCAGCTCGGCGCCAAGCGCGTGACGCCCGAAGCGATCGAGAAGTGGAAAACGGAGCGTGGATACAACAAGCCTCTCCTGTACAACTATTCCGCTCGGGGCTTGGGGAAGTTGTCCGACACCATCTTCTATGAAAAATCGGTGCGGCTCTTCGCCTTCGACTTCGGCGCCGCCGAGGACCAGCGCAACATCGCGAACGAGATCCGCACCCGCATGTGGCCGAGCCTCGCGCTCGCCATCCCGGTGATGCTGGTCGGCCTGGCGGTGAACATCACGTTCGCGCTCTTCATGGCGTTCTTCCGCGCCACCTACCTCGACTTCTGGGGCGTGGTGCTGTGCGTGGCGATGATGTCGATCTCGACGCTTTTCTACATCATCGGCGGCCAGTACGTCGCCTCGAAGCTGTGGCACCTGGTGCCGATCTCCGGCTACGACGGCGGCCTCGACGCGGCGAGGTTCCTGTTTCTCCCGGTGCTGATCGGCGTGGTCGGCGGCATCGGCTCGGGCGGGCGCTGGTACCGCACCCTGTTTCTCGAGGAGATGGGGCGCGACTACGTGCGCACGGCGCGCGCGAAGGGATTGGCGGAGTCGGTGGTCCTGTTCCGCCACGTGCTCAAGAACGCGATGATCCCGATCCTCACCGGCGTGGTGGTGGTGATTCCGCTGCTCTTCATGGGCAGCCTCCTGTCGGAGTCGTTCTTCGGCATCCCGGGCCTGGGCAGCTACACCATCGACGCGATCCAGGCGCAGGACTTCGCGGTGGTGCGCTCGATGGTGTTCATCGGCTCGGTGCTCTACATCCTGGGGCTGCTGCTCACCGATCTCTCCTACACGCTGGTCGACCCGCGGATCAAGCTGCAGTAGATGCCCTCTCCGCTGCCGACCGATTTCCTGCTCTGGCTCCTGATCGGCGCCGTGGCGCTCTACGGCTGGTACTGCGCCCGCAGGCCGCACCTCGCCGCGCCCTGGAAGCGCGTGTTCCAGTCGAAGGCCGCGGTGGTCTCGGCGGTCGTCCTCGGCGGCTACATCCTGATCGGCTTCGCCGATTCGCTGCATTTCCGGCCGCGGCTCGCCCAGGCCGGGAGCGACGTCACCTACTCGCCCGAGGTGTTGTCGGTGCTCGACCTCGCGCTTTCGCCGCTGCGCCAGCGGCGCGAGCGCACGTATTCCGCGCCGCTCGCGACGCGGCTCTACTCGAAGGAGCAGATGCAGGTCGAGGGCAAGACGGTGCGCGACTTCCCGCGCCTCGCCTACGGCGGCGTTCACCTGAAGGACGAGGCGGATCAGCCCGGCGACGTGGCTTTGCGGATCGGCCTGGGACTGCTCTGCGCCGCCGTGCTCGCCTTGCTGCTCACCTACGGGGTGGGGAAGCTGAAGCGCCGGAATCGCGAGGTGCCATGGCAGGCGGCGGGCGTCACGCTCGGCGTGCTGCTCGCGCTCGCCCTGCCGGTCGCGTTTCTCGCCGGCGGCTACCACGTGCTCGGCACCGACAAGGTCGGCCAGGACGTGCTCTACCAGGCGCTGAAATCGATCCGCATCAGCCTGATCATCGGCACCGTCACCACGCTCGTCCTGCTGCCGGTCGGGGTCGCGCTCGGCATCATGGCGGGCTACTTCAAGGGCTGGATCGACGACGTGATCCAGTACCTCTACACCACGCTCAACTCGATCCCGGGCGTGCTCCTCATCGCGGCCGCGGTCCTCATGATGCAGGTGGTGATCGACCGCTACGCGGAGCTCTTTCCCACGGCGGCGCTGCGCGCCGACGTGCGCCTGCTCGTGCTGTGCGCGATCCTCGGCCTCACCAGCTGGACCGGCCTCGCGCGCCTGCTGCGCGGCGAGTCGCTCAAGCTCTCGCAGCTCGAGTACATCCAGGCGGCGCATGCGTTCGGCGTGCGCGATGCGCGCGTCCTCAGCCGCCACATCCTGCCGAACGTCGCGCACATCGTGATCATCGCCACGGTGATGGACTTCTCGGGGTTCGTCCTCGCCGAGGCGGTGCTGTCGTACGTCGGCGTGGGCGTCGATCCCGCCACCACCAGCTTCGGCACCATGATCAACGCCGCGCGCCTGGAGATGGGCCGCGAGCCGATCGTCTGGTGGTCGCTCGCCGCGGCCTTCTTCTTCATGTTCGCGCTGGTGCTCGCGGCGAACCTCTTCGCCGATGCGGTCCGCGACGGCTTCGACCCCCGGGTCCGCATGGGCTTTGTTCCGGCATGAGCGCTGCGCTGAAGATCGACGGTCTCAGGACCGTGCTCGACACTGCCGCGGGCGCGGTGCGCGCGGTGGACGGAATCGACCTCGAGCTGCGGCCAGGCGAGTGCTTCGCGCTGGTCGGCGAGTCGGGCTGCGGCAAGTCGATGACCGCGCTCTCGGTCATGCGGCTGCTGCCGGAAGCCGGCCGCATCGCGGGCGGGCGGGTCGAGCTCGACGGCGTCGATCTCCTCGGGCTTCCCGAGGCCGCGATGCGTGCGGTGCGCGGCAAGCGCGTAGCGATGATCTTCCAGGAGCCCTCGACCGCGCTCAACCCGGTGCTGACGATCGGGCGCCAGATCACCGAGGTCATCGAGCGCCACGCACCGGGTTCGTCCAGCCACCGGGAAAAGGCGCTCGCACTTCTCAAGTCCGTTGGAATTCAAGATGCGGAGCGGCGCTACGAGCAGTATCCGTTCGAGCTCTCCGGAGGCTTGAAGCAGCGCGCGATGATTGCGGGCGCGCTCGCGGTCGATCCCGAGGTGCTGATCGCGGACGAGCCGACCACCGCGCTCGACGTCACGATCCAGGCCCAGATCCTGGATCTCCTCGCCAGGCTTCAGGCCGAGCGCGCGATGGCGCTGCTTCTCATCACGCACGACCTCGGCATCGTCGCGCGCATGGCCCACCGGGTCGCCGTGATGTACGCGGGCGAGATCGTGGAGCTCGCCGAGCGCGGCGATTTCATGCGCGCGCCGCAGCATCCGTATTCGCAGAAGCTCTTCGCCGCGCTGCCCTCGCCGCAGCGCCGCGCGGGCGAGCTGGCGGTGATCCGCGGCCAGGTGCCGCCGCTCAACCGGAGCTTCGGCCATTGCCGCTTCGCCGAGCGCTGCGATCTCGCGTTCGAGCGCTGCCGCGTCGAAGCGCCGGGGCTGCTCGAGCCACTTCCGGGGCACTTCGCGCGCTGCCACCTGCGCGAGGCGGGCCCGGCCGAGCCGCGGGGCGCGCCGGAGCACGCCGGACGGCACGCCCCGGCCGCCCAGGCGGGTCCGGTGCTCCTCGAGGTGAGGAACCTCAAGGTGCACTTTCCGATCCGCAAGGGCGTCCTCAGGCGCACGGTCGACCACGTGAAGGCGGTCGACGGCGTGTCCTTCGAGCTGCGCAAGGGGCGCACGCTCGCGCTGGTCGGCGAATCGGGCTGCGGCAAGACCACGACCGGCAAGGCGATCCTCCAGCTGATCGCGCCCACGGAGGGCAGCGTGCAGTACGCCGGCGAGGAGCTCACGCGGCTCTCGCGCGCCGAGATGCGTGTGCGGCGCTCGGCGATGCAGATCATCTTCCAGGACCCGTACGGCTCGCTCAATCCGCGCATGCGCGTCGCCGAGATTCTGCTCGAGGGGATGCGCAGCCTCTCGGTCGGGGCGAGCGATGCCGAGCGCGCCCAAAGGATTGCGGATCTCCTGAAGGAAGTAGGGCTTCCCGCGGAGGCGCTCGGGCGCTATCCGCACGAGTTCTCGGGCGGGCAGCGCCAGCGCATCGCGATCGCGCGCGCGCTCGCGGTGAACCCCCGGCTCATCGTGTGCGACGAGCCCACCAGCGCGCTCGACGTGTCGGTGCAGGCGCAGATCTTGAACCTGCTGCGCTCGCTGCAGGCGCGGCGCGGGCTCGCCTATCTCTTCATCACGCACAACATTGCAGTGGTCGACTACCTCGCGCACGACGTAGCGGTGATGTACCAGGGCAGGATCGTGGAGCGCGGGCCGGTGGACCAAGTGCTGCGAGCGCCGACCCATCCCTATACGCGGCAGCTCCTCGCCGCGGTTCCAGAAATAACTTGAGATAGCGAGGCTAACGCCTTGCTTGCTTGTAGGTTTTGCCCTTCCCCTTGGCGCGCTTGGTCTTCTTGACCGGCGCCCGCACCTCCACCGCCACCTTCACCCCTGGCGCGAACCGTACCCCCGCGTTCCAGCGCTTCATGTCTTCCAGGGCGACGCCGTAGCGCTTCGAGATCGAGGCCAGCGTCTCGCCCGACTTCACGGTGTGGTAGATGCGGCGCGTCACGATCGGGATCGGTGGCGCGTACATGAGCGGAAGCTTGCGCGCCTCCACCGCCGCCGGGCTCGAGGGCACCACCAGCAGGTTCGGCACGGTGCGCGTGCGCGGCGCGATGCCGTTCACTTCCTTAAGCTGGCCGAGCGACATGCCGACTTTCTTCGCGATCGACTCGAAGGTCTCGCCCTTTTTGGGGTGGTAGGTCTTCCACGAGACCAGCGCCGCGGCGTCGTACTTCTCGAGGTTGTCGTGAAAGAGATCGACCTTGTCGGCGGGCAGCACGATCCGCGGCGTGACCGAGGCGCGGATGATCGGCCGGCTGAAACCGGGGTTGAGCGCGATGAACTCCTCGACCGGCATCTCGGCGAGCTTGGCCGCGAGCCGCACGTCGATGTCGCGCAGCTTGGTCACGGTGGTGAAGTAGGGCGTGTTCGGGATCGGGTCGAGCGTGATGCCGAGGGGCCCCGGGTTCGCGATGATGTTCTTCAGCGCCTGCAGCTTCGGCACGTACTGCCGCGTCTCGACCGGCATCTTCAGGCTGGCGTAATCGGTGGGCTTGCCGCTCTTTCGGTTCTGCGCGATGGCGCGCGCGACCGCGCCCTCGCCCCAGTTGTAGGACGCGAGCGCGAGGTGCCAGTCGCCGTGCATCTCGTAGAGGAAGGTGAGGTAGTCGAGCGCCGCCTTCGTGGATTCGACGATGTCGCGCCGGCCGTCGTACCACCAGTTCTGCTGCAGCTCGAAGCGCCGTCCGGTGCCCGGAATGAATTGCCACAGCCCGGAGGCGTGGGCGCGCGAGTACGCCATCGGGTTGAAGGCGCTCTCCACCATCGGGAGCAGCGCGAGCTCGGTGGGGAGGTTGCGCTTCTCGAGCTCCTCGACGATGTGGTAGAGGTAGATGCGGCTGCGGTCGAACATGCGCTGGAGATAGTCAGGGCGCGCGGCGTAGTAGGCCATCTGCTTGCGCACCAGGTCGCTATCGAGGTCGGGCATGGCAAATCCCTGGCGCACGCGCTGCCAGAGGTCGTCGGCCTGCGCGGTGCGGTCGACCTTGCGCACCCCGCGCAGCGGCTCGGCGACCTCCTGGCGCTCGCCCTCGAACGGCGGCGGCTTCGCCGTGTCGAGCACGCCGCTGCCCGCAGGGGGCTTGGCTGGCGGAGGCGGAGCGGGCTGGGGGGTTGCGGCTTGAGGCGGGACGGGAGCTGAAGGCGCGGCGGCGATGTCCTGCGGCTGCCGTTCAGGGGGCGCAGGGGGCGCGGGCGGCGCGCTCGAGCAGGCCTGCACGAGGACCGCTGCCGCGACCGCAAGAATGCGCCATGTCATCCGCGTCTTATGTAGATTTTCTGGTTGATGTGCAATAGCCCGACGCCGTGGTTCCAGCGCTTCAGGTCCGAGACCCTGACGTGGTAGCGCTTGGCGATGCCGCTGAGGGTGTCGCCCGATTTCACCCGGTGCACGTGGCGCACCTCGGCGATCGGCGGCGCGTACATGATCGGCAGCGCCGCGCCTGCCGCCGCCGCCTCGGCTTCGGTCGGAACGACCAGCGTCTGGGGTACGCGCGAGGAGGTCGTGTCGATGCCGTTGACGCGCTTGAGCTCGGCGACCGAGAGCCCGAACTTGTCCGCGATTTTGGCGAGGCTCTCGCCTTTGTCCGGATGGTAGGTCTCCCAGGACACGAGTGAGGCGGGGTCCCGCTTGGAGAGGTTGTCGCGGAACAGCGCCACCTTGTCCGCCGGCAGGACGATGCGCGTGCCCTCGGCGCGGATGAAGGGCCGGCTGAAGCCCGGGTTCAGCGCGATGAAGTCTTCCACCGGCATCTCCGCGAGGCGCGCTGCAAGCGCGACGTCGACCGCGAGCGGCTCGGTGAGGACGGTGAAGTAGGGCTCGTTCGGAATCGGCTTGAGCTCGATGCCGTACTTCTCAGGGTCGGAGATGATGTTCTTCAGCGCCTGCAGCTTCGGCACGTACTGGCGCGTCTCCTTCGGCATCTTCAGGTGCGAATAGTCGGTCGGCTTGTGCGCCTTGCGGTTCTTCGCCACGGCGCGGCTGACGGCGTTCTCGCCCCAGTTGTAGGAAGCGAGCGCGAGCTGCCAGTCGCCGTGCATCTTGTAGAGCTTGGTGAGGTAGTCGAGCGCGGCGTCGGTGGAATCGACGATGCCGCGGCGCCCGTCGTACCACCAGCTCTGCTCGAGCTCGAAGCGCTTGCCGGTGCCGGGGATGAACTGCCAGAGGCCGGAGGCGTGCGCGCGCGAGTAGGCCATCGGGTTGAAGGCGCTCTCGACCATCGGCAGCAAGGCGAGCTCGGTGGGCAGACCGCGGCGCTCGATCTCGCCGACGATGTGGTAGAGATAGAGCCGGCTGCGGTCGAAGATGCGCTGGAGGTAGTCCGGGCGCGCGGCGTAGTAGGTCATGTGCTTGCGCACCAGGTCATTCTTCAGGTCGGGGATCGCGAATCCCTGCCGCACGCGCTGCCAGACGTCCTGCGGACCCGCCGTGGCTTCCACCTGCTTGACGTTCTGCGGCGGCACCTTCGCGGTCTCGGGGACCACCGCGGGCGCCGGCGGGACCGCAGGCGCGATCGGCTCCGCAGGCGGGACTGCGGCCGGGGCCGGCGGCGGCGCGGCGACTGCGGCCTGCGGCGGCGGGGCGACTACGGCCTGCGGCTGCGGCTCCGACGGCGCTTGCGGCGCGGCCGGCGGCGGCGTGCTGGCGCACGCCTGCACCAATGCCGCCGCGATGATGGTCAGGAACCGCCTCGTCATCTTTCTTCCAGGTAGATGTTCTGGCCTATCTGCAGCACGTCGACGCCGGGATTCCAGCGTCTGAGGTCCGCAAGACGCACATCGTAGCGCCGTGCGATCGCGCTCAAGGTGTCGCCTGACTCAACGCGGTGCACATGGGGCGCGTTGACCTTGGGAGCGCGCGTCCCGCCGGCGCTGGCGCCCGTCTGTCGGTCCAGCTTGGCGAGGTTTTCGTGAAAAATTCCCACTTTCTCCGACGGTAGCACGATGCGCAGGCCCTTGGAGGAGCGCACCAGCGGGCGGCTGAAGCCCGGGTTGAGCGCCTTGAACTCGCGCACCGGCATCTCGGCGAGCTTCGCCGCGAGCGCGACGTCGAGCTCGGGCCGTCCGGTGAGCACGGTGGTGAAGTAGCGCTCGTTCGGAATCGGCGCCAGGTCGATGCCGTACTTCGCCGGGTCGGCGATGATGTTCTTCAGCGCCTGGAGCTTCGGCAGGTAGTTGCGCGTCTCCGCCGGCATCTTCAGGCTGGAATAGTCGGTGGGCTTTCCGGCCTTGCGGTTGCGCGCGACCGCGCGCGCCACTGCGTTCTCCCCCCAGTTGTAGGAGGCGAGCACGAGCTGCCAGTCGCCGTAGCGGCGGTGCAGCGCGGTGAGGTAGTCGAGCGCGGCGTCGGTGGAGTCGACGATGTCGCGGCGGCCGTCGTACCAGGAGTTCTGCTTCAGGTCGAAGCGCTTGCCCGTGCCGGGTACGAACTGCCATAGACCCGACGCATGCTTCGGCGAGCGCGCCATCGGGTTGAACGCGCTCTCGACCATCGGCAGCAGGGCGAGCTCGGTCGGCAGGCCGCGTTTCTCGACCTCGTCGACGATGTGATAGAGGTAGATGCGGCTGCGCTCGAACATCCGCTGCAGGTACTCGCTGCTCGCGGCATATTCGCGCGTCCTGCGGCGCACGAGGGCGTTGTCGAGGTCCGGCATGGCGAACCCCTGGCGGATCCGCGCCCAGAGGTCTTTCGACGCGTCCTTGTCGCCGACTGCAGGGCCTCCGACGAGGTCGACCTTGGTAATGCCTCGCAGCGGTTCGACGACGACGCGGCGCTCGCCGTTGAACGGCGGCAGGGTGGCGGTCGCCGGAGCCGGGTCGGGGGGACCGGGTTGCGGCAGCCAGCTTCCCGCGCACCCTTGCAGGAGCGCGGCCATCATGAACCCCACCAGGCTGGCCTTGCGCATGCGGCTCCGGACGTAAAAAGCGAACGCAGCTTCGCTGGCCCATAATAGGGGCCGGCCGACGGTTCCAGCCGGCTCGAACGGGGCGGCGACAATGGTCCGATTGGCCTTGGTTCGTTAAACGGGACTCGCTTGAGCATGGATCGTCCGTCTTTTGTCCAGAACGGCGCGCAGAAGTATAACGGCGGGCGTTCCTCGCTCTCCGCGTGGCTTTCCACGGCTCAGGGAAGCTACGTGCTGGACTGGGAACGTGCACAATTTGACAGCGCGGTGGAGGACGTCTTCGGGTTTCGCGCGGTGCAGGTCGGCCTGCCCGAGGTCGACTTTCTGCGAATGAACCGCATCCCCTTCCGCTTCTCGCTCGCCCTCGAGCCGGGGGCGTCGCTCGCGGCGGACCCCTTGCAGCTGCCGCTCGCGTCGCAGAGCGTCGATCTGGTGGTGCTGCCCCACGTGCTGGAGAGCCACGACCACCCGCACGAGGTGCTGCGCGAAACCGAGCGCGTGCTGATGCCCGAAGGCCAGGTGGTGATCTCGGGCTTCAACACCGGGTCGCTGTGGCGGCTGCGGCAGATCTTCTCCGGGCGGCACCGCTCGGCGCCCTGGGACCTCAAGTTCATCGGACTGCTGCGCCTGCGCGACTGGCTGCGCGTGCTCGGCTTCGAGCTGAACGGCGGCAAGTTCGGCTGCTACGCGCCGCCGTTCGGCGAGAAGCTCTGGCTCGAGCGCTTCGCCTTCATGGAGCAGGCCGGCTCGCGCTGGTGGCCGATCGCCGGAGGGATCTACGTAGTGCGCGCCGTCAAGCGCACCCACGGCATGCGGGTGATTACGCCGACGTGGCGTCAGGAGAGGGCGCGCCGCCGCGCGCTTTCCCCCATCCCGCAAAAAACCAATGGTCATGCCAGAAACCGGCATTGACGGCAGGCCACGCAAGAACCGGCATGACCGATGAGGTGGTCGAGATCTACAGCGACGGCGCCTGCCGCGGCAATCCCGGCCCCGGCGGCTGGGGCGCGCTGCTGCGCGCCAAGGGCGCCGAGAAGGAGCTGTGGGGCGGAGAGGCCCAGACCACGAACAACCGGATGGAGCTCACCGCGGTGATCCGCGCGCTCGACGCCCTCAAGCGTCCGAGCAAGGTGCGGCTTTACACCGATTCGCTCTACGTGATGAAGGGCATCACGGAGTGGATCGCGAGCTGGAAGCGGCGCGGCTGGCGCACCGCGGACAAGAAGCCGGTGAAGAACGAGGACCTCTGGCGCGAGCTCGACACGGCGGCCGCGCGCCACGAGATAGAATGGCACTGGGTGAAGGGCCACGCGGGGCACCCCGAAAACGAGCGGGCGGACAGACTCGCAAATAAAGGAATACCGGTTTGAGACAGATCGTCCTGGATACCGAGACGACCGGTCTGGACGCAAAGAACGGCGACCGCCTCATCGAGATCGGCTGCGTCGAGATCCTGAGCCGCAGCATCAGCGACGCGCACTTCCACCATTACCTGAACCCGGAGCGAGAGGTGGAGGCGGGCGCGACCCGCATCCACGGCAAGACGCTCGAGGACCTCGCCTCGAAGCCGAAATTCGCGGCTGTTGCGCGCGAGCTCCTCGACTACGTGCGCGGGGCCGAGCTCATCATCCACAACGCCGACTTCGACGTCGAGTTCCTCGACATGGAGCTCGGCCGCGCGGGCCTGGGCCGGCTCGCCGATCATGTCGCCAGGATCACCGACTCGCTCGCGTTCGCCAGAGAACTGCACCCGGGCCGCAAGAACTCGCTCGACGCGCTGTGCGAGCGCTACTTCGTCAACAACGCGAACCGCACCCTGCACGGGGCGCTCCTCGACGCCCGCCTGCTCGCCGAGTGCTACCTCGCCATGACGCGCGGCCAGGAAAGCCTGATGATGGAGCTCGAGGCGCCGGCCGCGGCCGCCGCCAGCTTCATTCTGGACGTCTCGAAGCTGATCGTGCAGCGGGCGAGCCCCGAGGAGCTCGCCGCGCACGAGAGCTACCTCGACGCGCTGGAGAAGGACGCTAAGGGGCCGAGCTTGTGGCGGCGCCTCGGGGCGGCCTGAACATCGGGGTCGCCCGGGGCATCAATTCGGACTCGGCGAGCGCGCGCCGTGCGCTCGGCAGCGTCACCTGGTAGTCGATGAGGTAGACCGCGAGGTCGTCGCCGTAGTCGTCGAGGTGCTTCTGTTCCAGCACGTGCACGAACGAGCGCTCGAGCTTCGGCGCCTGGGCGTTGCTCGCCTTGACGAAGAGCTCGAAGTAATGGCGCCCGGTGCCGATCGCGAACGGCGCCGCGCGGGAGCGCTCGGCGACGTCGAACAGGATGAACTTGGAGAGCGAGCGGCGCGCGTCGAGCGCGAAGCCGACGAAGGGCTCGATGCACTCCTCGCTGAGGCAGCGCCGCGCATGGATGAAGCGCTGCATGTCGACCTCGGCCACCGGCGACAACAGCACCGGGTGGTCGGCCTGGGCCTCCGGCGTCACACGCAGCGCCACCCATTCGATCACGCCGCCGGCGTGGCCGGCGTTGGTGAAATGCAGCGGAAGCAGCAGGCGGACTCTCGCCCCCGGCCGGCCCTCGCGCGGCAGGATCACGTCGCCGCCGACGGCCTCTGGACAGAACTCGAGCTTGCGCATTTTCAGCGCCGCGAAGGCGGCGACTGCGAGCGCGACGATCGAAACCCCGAGCGCGACGAACTCCATGGCCGCTATTCCAGGCGAGCCGGTATGAAGCGTCCACCGCCGCGGCACTGCGTTCGGCCTATGCCGCGCCGCGACCGGCGTAATGTTCGCAGGCGCGGGGCTATACTGCGCGCATGGCGCCCAAGCCCAATCCCTACGCTCAGGACCTGGACCAGAACCGCGCCAACCATGTCCCGTTGACGCCGCTCTCGTTCATCGAGCGCTCGGCGCGTGTTTTTCCAGATCGGCCCTCGGTCGTGCATGGTGCGACGCGCTACACCTGGAGCGAGACCTATGCGCGCTGCCGGCGGCTCGCCTCCGCGCTCGCACGGCGCGGGATCGGCAAGGGCGACACGGTCGCGGCGATGCTGCCGAACATCCCGGCGATGTACGAGGCGCATTTCGGCGTGCCGATGTGCGGCGCGGTGCTGAACACGCTCAACACGCGGCTCGACGCCGAAGCGATTGCCTTCATGCTGCGCCACGGCGAGGCGAAGGTCCTGATCACCGACCGCGAGTTCTCCTCGACCATCGAGAAGGTCGATGTCAAGGTTCCGATCATCGACGTGGACGACCCGGAGTACTCCGGCCCCGGAAAGCGCCTCGGCGAGCTCGACTATGAGGAATTCATTGCCGGGGGAGACGCGGACTACGAGTGGATCTGGCCCGAGGACGAGTGGGACGCGATCTCGCTCAACTACACCTCGGGGACTACCGGCGATCCGAAGGGCGTGGTGTACCACCACCGCGGCGCGTACCTCAACGCCGTCTGCAACATCGTCACGTGGAGCATGCCCCAGCACGCGGTCTACCTCTGGACGCTGCCGATGTTCCACTGCAACGGCTGGACCTTCCCGTGGACCATGGCGGCAAACGCCGGAACCAATGTCTGTCTCCGGAGGGTGGAAGCAAAGCCGATCTTCGATCTGATCAAGAAGCACAAGGTGACGCATTACTGCGGCGCGCCGATCGTCCACAGCATGCTGATCAACGCGCCCGAGGAGCTGAAGAAGGGGATCGATTACAAGGTGCGCGCGATGGTCGCGGCGGCGGCGCCGCCGGCGGCGATGATCGAGGGCATGGAGCGCATGGGCTTCGACATCACCCACGTCTACGGCCTCACCGAGGTCTACGGCCCGGCGACGGTGTGCGCGAAGCACGAGGAATGGAACGCGCTCGACATCGGCGAGCGCACGCGCCTGAACGGCCGCCAGGGTGTGCGCTATCTGATGGAGGAGGGTCTCGCGGTCATGGATCCCGAGACCATGACCCCGGTGCCCGCCGACGGCGAAACCATGGGCGAGATCATGTTCCGCGGCAACATCACCATGAAGGGCTACCTCAAGAACGCGGATGCGACGCAGGCGGCGTTCGCCGGGGGCTGGTTCCATTCCGGCGACCTCGCGGTGGTGCAGCCCGACGGCTACGTCAAGATCAAGGACCGCTCGAAGGACATCATCATCTCGGGCGGCGAGAACATCTCGTCGCTCGAGGTGGAGGACGTGCTCTACCGGCACCCGGCGGTGCTCGCGGCCGCGGTGGTCGCCAGGCCCGACGAGCGCTGGGGCGAGACGCCGTGCGCGTTCGTCGAGCTCAAGCCGGGCGCAAGCGTCACGGAAATGGACGTCATCCACTTTTGCCGGACGCATCTCGCCCGCTTCAAGGTGCCGCGCGCGGTCGTCTTCGGCGAGCTGCCCAAGACCTCGACCGGCAAGATCCAGAAGTTCCTGCTGCGCCAGAAGGCGCGCTCGGCCACTGCCATCGACACGTGAGCGCAGTTCCACAAACGGATCCGTTTGTCCTGCGCCAAGACAGCGCAGGCATCTGCACGCTGACCATGAACCGGCCGGCGCAGATGAACCTGCTGACCTCGGAGATGCTTTCCGCCCTGCAATCCTCTTTCGAAGAGATTTCGAAGGACGACAAGGTGCGAGTGGTGATCCTCGCCGCCGCCGGCAAGGGGTTCTGCGCCGGCCACGACCTGAAGGAGATCCGCGCGCTGCAGGAGCTGCCGAAGATCGAGCAGCTCTTCGGCCAGTGCAGCCGCATGATGCAGGCCATCACCGCGCTGCCGCAGCCGGTGATCGCCCGCGTGCAGGGCGCGGCGGCCGCGGCCGGCTGCCAGCTCGTCGCGCAGTGCGACCTTGCGGTCGCCTCGGAGGCCGCCAAGTTCACCACGCCGGGCGTCACCTGGGGATTCTTCTGCTCGACGCCGGGAGTCGCGGTAGGCCGCAACATCTCGCGCAAGCGGGCGATGGAGATGCTTCTAACGGGCGAGCTCATCGACGCGCACAAGGCGCTGGAATGGGGTCTCGTCAACCGCGTTGTGCCCGCCGACCAACTGGAACGCGAAACCCTGCAACTTGCCAGGCAGATCGCCGAGAAGCCGCCCGCCACCACCGCGGCCGGCAAGCGCGCCTTCTATCAGCAGATGGACCTCGGCATCGCAAGAGCCTACGACCTCGCGAGCCAGGTGATCTCGTCGAGCTTCGCCCATGCCGAAGGACGTGCCGGCATGGACGCCTTCATTGGCAAGCGCCCGCCGCCCAAGTGAGTGAATGGTTGTATCATCCGGCCCTTGCGAGGGGCGGTTGGTCGACGAAACGATTCTCGAAACGCGCGGGCTGACCAAGGAATTCAAGGGTTTCGTAGCGGTGAGGGACGTCTCGCTGAAGGTCCGGCGCGGCAGCATCCACGCGCTCATCGGCCCGAACGGCGCAGGCAAGACGACGTGCTTCAACCTGCTCACCCATTTCCTTGAGCCGACGCGCGGGCAGATTTTCTTCAAGGGGCGCGAGATCACCGGCTCGCCGCCCGCGCGCATCGCGCGCATGGGCCTGGTGCGCTCGTTCCAGATCTCGGCGGTGTTTCCGCACCTGACGGTGCTCGAGAACGTGCGCGTGGCGCTGCAGAGGAAGCGCGGCGCTTCTTTCGACTTCTGGCGATCCGAGAGGATCCTGAAGTCCCTGGATGACCCGGCGCGCGAGCTGATCGAGGCGGTGGGCCTCAGCGAGTTCGAGGAGACCGTGGCGGTCGAGCTGCCCTACGGCCGCAAGCGCGCCCTCGAGATCGCGACCACCCTGGCGCTCGACCCGGAGATGATGCTGCTCGACGAGCCGACCGCCGGCATGACGCACGCCGACGTCGAGCGCATCACCGCGCTCATCAAGAAGGTTTCGGCAAACCGCACCGTGCTGATGGTCGAGCACAACCTCTCCGTGGTGTCCACGCTTTCGCACACGATCACGGTGCTCCAGCGCGGTGAGATCCTCGCCGAAGGCGATTACGCGACCGTGTCCAAGAACCCCCAAGTCGTCGAGGCCTACCTCGGGGCTGGCCATGCTTGAAGTAAGGGGTCTGAACGCGTGGTACGGCGAATCGCACATCCTGCACGGCATGAACTTCGACGTCGGCGAGGGCGAGGTCGTCACGCTCCTCGGTCGCAACGGGGCCGGCAAGACCACCACCATGAAGTCGATCATGGGCATGGTCGGCCGCAGGAGCGGTTCGGTCAAATTCAAAAGCAAGGAGTTGATCGGACTGCCGTCCAATCGCATCGCCCGCGAAGGCATCGCGTTCTGCCCCGAGGAGCGCGGCATCTTCGCGAGCCTCGACGTGGAGGAGAACCTGATGCTGCCGCCGCAGGTGGCGACGGGCGGGCTCTCGGTGCAGCAGGTTTTCGAGCTCTTTCCCAACCTGCGCGAGCGCCTGAGGAGCCAGGGCACCAAGCTCTCCGGCGGCGAGCAGCAGATGCTCGCCATCGGGCGCATCCTGCGCACCGGGGCGCGGCTCCTCCTGCTCGACGAGCCGACCGAGGGCCTCGCGCCGGTGATCGTGCAGCAGATCGGCCGCACCATTTCGCGGCTGAAGCAACAGGGCTTCACCATCCTGCTGGTGGAGCAGAATTTCAGGTTCGCCCAGACCGTGGCCGACCGGCACTACATCGTCGAACACGGACGGGTCGTGGACATGGTCCCCGGGGCGCAGCTCGAGGCCAACATGGGGCGGGTGCACGAGTATCTCGGAGTCTGATTGATAACCACAGGAAGCAACCACAGGAAGCAACCACAGGAAGCAAAGGAGATGAGGATGTCTGCAGTATCCAAGCTGAGTGCAGCAATGGGCCTCGCCCTCGCGGCGATGGGCGCACCGCTGGTCGCAAATGGGCAGGTATCGGACGGCGTGATCAAGATCGGGGTGCTCTCCGACATGTCGAGCCTCTATGCCGACATCGGCGGGCCCGGCTCGGTCGTGGCCGCGCGCATGGCGGTCGAGGACTACGGCGCCGCCAAGAAAGGCATGAAGGTCGAGATCGTCTCGGCCGACCACCAGAACAAGCCCGACGTCGGCTCGGCCATCGCGCGCCAGTGGTACGACGTCGACAAGGTCGACGTGATCGTCGACGTGCCGACCTCTTCGGTGGCGCTCGCCGTGAGCGAGGTGACCAAGCAGAAGGGCAAGGCCTTCCTCGTATCCGGGGCGGCGAGCTCCGACCTCACCGGCAAGGCCTGCTCGCCCAACACGGTGCACTGGACCTACGACACCTGGATGCTCGCGAACGGCACCGGCAGCGCGATCGTCAAGAGCGGCGGCAACACCTGGTTCTTCATCACCGCCGACTACGCCTTCGGCCACGCCCTCGAGCGCGACACCGAGCAGGTGGTGCTGAAGAACGGCGGCAAGGTGCTCGGCAAGGTGCGCCATCCGCTCAACGCGCAGGACTTCTCCTCGTTCCTGCTCCAGGCGCAGAGCTCCAAGGCCAAGATCATCGGCCTCGCCAACGCGGGCGGCGACACCATCAACTCGATCAAGCAGGCGGCCGAGTTCGGCATCGTGGAGCGCGGCCAGAACCTCGCCGGGATGCTCGTCTTCATCAGCGACGTGCACGGGCTGGGCCTCACCACCGCGCAAGGCCTCATCTTCACCGAGACGTTCTACTGGGACCTGAACGACCAGACGCGCGCCTTCGCCAAGCGCTTCGCGCCGCAGAACAACAACAAGTACCCGACCATGGTCCAGGCCGGCGTCTATAGCGCCGTGCTGCACTACCTCAAGGCGGTCGAAGCCGGGAAGACCGACGACGGCACCAAGGTGGTCGCGAAGATGAAGGAGATGCCCACCGACGATCCGCTGTTCGGCAAGGGGCGCATCCGCGCCGACGGGCGCAAGCTCCACCCGGCCTACCTGGTCGAGGTGAAGAAGCCCGTGGAGTCGAAGGGGCCCTACGACTACTACAAGATCCGCAGCCAGATTCCCGCGGATCAGGCATTCCGGCCGGAGAAAGAGGGCGGTTGTTCCCTAGTTAAGTAGAACCGGGCATGCCCGAGATCTTCGGCATCCCGTCGGCTGCGCTGTTCGGCCAGCTGTTGATCGGGCTGATCAACGGCTCGTTCTACGCGCTCTTGTCGCTCGGCCTGGCGGTGATCTTCGGGCTGCTCAACATCATCAACTTCACGCACGGCGCCCAGTACATGCTGGGCGCCTTCTGCGCCTACTTCCTGCTGAGCCGCCTCGGCGTCGGCTACTGGTGGTCGCTCCTCATCGCGCCGCTCGCCGTCGGCGCCTTCGGCGTGCTGGTCGAGCGCACCATGCTGAAGCCGCTCTACAAGCTCGACCACCTCTACGGGCTGCTGCTCACCTTCGGCCTCGCGCTCGTGATCCAGGGCCTGTTCCGCAACGAGTTCGGCTCCTCCGGGCTGCCGTACCCGATCGCGAAAGAGCTCACCGGCGGCCACAACCTGGGCTTCATGTTCCTGCCGAACTACCGCGCCTGGGTCATCGTCGCCTCGCTCGTCACCTGCGTCGCGACCTGGTTCGTGATCGAGCGCACCAGGCTCGGCTCGTACCTGCGCGCCGCCACCGAGAACCCGGCGCTGGTGCAGGCCTTCGGCATCAACGTGCCGCGCATGATCACGCTCACCTACGGCTTCGGCGTGGCGCTCGCCGCGCTCGCCGGCGTCATGGCGGCGCCGATCTACCAGGTGAGCCCGCAGATGGGCGCCGACCTCATCATCGTGGTATTCGCGGTGGTGGTGATCGGCGGCATGGGCTCGATCATGGGCTCGATCGTGACCGGATTCGGCCTTGGCATCATCGAGGGCCTCACCAAGGTGTTCTATCCCGAGGCGTCCAACACCGTCATCTTCATCATCATGGCCATCGTCCTGCTGATCAAGCCGGCGGGGCTGTTCGGCGCCCAGAGATGAAGCATCAATACATCGGTATCGCCGTCATGGCGCTCCTCTTCGCGGTCGCGCCGCTCGTCGTCTATCCGGTGTTCATGATGAAGGCGATGTGCTTCGCGCTCTTCGCCTGCGCCTTCAACCTGCTGATCGGATTCGGCGGCCTGCTCTCGTTCGGCCATGCCATGTTCCTCGGCACCGCGGGGTACGCCGCTGCGCATTCCGCCAAGATCTGGGGGTTCCCCCCCGAGCTCGCCGTCGTGTTCGGCACCGCATGCGCTTTCCTCCTGTCCATCGTCAGCGGCCTGCTCGCGATCCGGCGCCTCGGCATCTACTTCTCGATGATCACCCTCGCGCTGGCGCAGATGGTCTTCTTCTTCTATCTGCAGATGCCCTTCACCGGCGGCGAGGACGGCATCCAGGCCGTGCCGCGCGGCCGGCTCTTCGGCTTCATCGATCTCTCCAACATCTGGGCGATGTACTACACCGTGTTCGCCGTGTTCCTCGGCGGGTTCCTGCTCATCCACCGCGTGATCCACTCGCCCTTCGGCCAGGTGCTGAAGTCGATCCGGGAGAACGAGGCGCGCGCGACCTCGCTCGGCTACGACAGCGTGCGCTACAAGTTCATGGCGTTCGTGCTCTCGGGCACGCTCGCCGGCGTCGCCGGCGCGGTCAAGGCGCTCGTGTTCCAGCTCGCCTCGCTCACTGACGTGCACTGGACCATGTCGGGCGAGGTGGTGCTGATGACGCTCCTCGGCGGCCTCGGCACCATCTTCGGCCCGGTGGTCGGCGCCTTCATCATCATCGCGATGGAGAACTACCTCGCGCAGCTCGGTGCCTGGGTCACCGTGGTGCAGGGCGCGATCTTCGTCGTCTGCGTGCTCACCTTCCGCCGCGGCGTGGTCGGCGAGATCGCGCACTTCATCAAGAAGCCGCTGTAGGCGGAGGTGCCTAGGCCTTCTTCTGCTTGACTGCGACGCAGTCGCGCAGGCGCCGGTACTCCATCTCGCGGCCCCTCGCCTGGCCTGGCTCGAATTCCGTGCCCGTGGCGGTATAGCCGTTCCTGAGGTAGGAGACGTCGAACTCGTAGCGGGTGCCCTTGCGCGGCGTCGCCATGATCTCGACTGCGGTTGCGGCCTGGCTGCCGCCGAGGGTCGACTTGCTGAACACGAACTCGATCAGCACCGTCTGAGCGACCGGCAGGCCGATCTCGATCCTGGGCGCGTCGAGCTCGACCGTGCCGAGGTATTGCGCTTGGCAGGCGGCATCCACGCTGAAGATGTTCACGTCGGGGCGCGTGCTCGAGAAAAAGCCGCCGCCCTCGTTCTTCACCCGCACCAGCATGTTCTTTTCGCCGTTGCTCCGGTAGGTCTTCAGGTTCGAGCAGCCCGCGAGCAGGGCGCAGCAGGCGAGGCTCCAGGCAAGGAACCGCACGTCAGCCGTTCCAGTTCGGGCAGGTCGTACCGGTGCCCTTGAGCCAGCCTTCCACCGAGGCGTGGATGGTGTTCGACGGGCCCACCTTGCCTCGATAGTAGGTAACGTGGGTGGTGTTCTTGGCGCCGGGTTCGAGGTCGAGCGCGTAGATCGGATTCGCTGGCGAGCCCGAGCTTTCGCCCTGCACAGTCAGCTCCGTCTTGGCCTTGCCCGCGGTGAAGATCGGCTTGTAGGTCACACGGGAGGTTTCGCGGACCCAGTACATGCCCTGCTTCACCATGCTGGAGGATTCGACCGTGGCGTCGAGGCATTCCTTGCTCTTCCTGCGCACCGTGTCGGAGAGCTGCTGGTAGGGCCGCGGCACGTCGACCGTTTCGTACGCGATCATGCTGGAGAACATGCCCTTGTAGTTACGCACCTCCTCGCGGTACTCGCTCGGGGTGTAGATCTTGGTCGCGCAGCCGGCGAGGGCCGCGGTGAGGATAACGGCGGAAGCGATGCGCATCACGATCCCCCTTGTTCTTATTGAGAAAGCGAAGCGCCGACATCCTACGGAATCAGGGGCGCGGGCGCCGTTAAGTTGTGCCGACTCCGAGGCAGATCACGGCCGAAACCGCGCCGCGGTTTATCCAAGAGTCCGTTCGCGCGGCGGGCCTGGCGTCTACAGCCAGTCGGGGTAGGGCAGGCCTTTGGCCTTCAGGAATTGGGGATTGAAAAGCTTCGACTGGTAGCGCGTTCCCGAGTCGGCGAGGATGGTCACGACGGTGTGGCCGGGGCCGAGATCTTTCGCGAGCCGGATCGCGCCGGCGATGTTGATGCCGCTCGAGCCGCCGAGGCAGAGACCTTCTTGTCTCAGTAACTCAAAAACCAAAGGGAGGGCTTCGTAGTCCGGGATCTGGTAGGCGTCGTCGACGGGTGCGCCCTCGATGTTTTTCGTTACGCGACCCTGGCCGATGCCCTCGGTGATGGATGTGCCGTCGGATTCGAGCTTGCCATGCTTGAACCAGCTATACATCGCGGCGCCGAGCGGGTCCGCCACGGCGATTTTGATTTTCCTGTTCTTGCTCTTCAAGAACATGGAAACGCCTGCGAGC
>Ga0207689_10000325_pt1 | contig 44284 bp, 37 predicted proteins | sample KBSMisM52_FD_184312 | JGI IMG/M metagenome (GOLD analysis project Ga0207689, IMG submission 184312) | Miscanthus rhizosphere microbial communities from Kellogg Biological Station, Michigan, USA - KBS Miscanthus M5-2 (SPAdes) (version 2) | ecosystem: Host-associated > Plants > Roots >...
GGACCCATTGTTAAACGTGACCGTTGCGCTATTGCCCAAACCTCCCGGTGCCACGGCCTTTGGCGTCACCACGATGCTGACCGTGACACTTGCCCCCACGTTTATTGCTCCAATTGAGCAAGTGATGGAACTTGGCGTGCCGCTTGGCGTCGTACACGATCCCTGCGTAATCGAAGAACTCGTGAAAGGCGCATCACTTGCATTGGGTAACACGTCTGAAAAATTTACGTTGAACGCTGGATCCGGCCCTGTGTTTGTGATCACGTACTTATAGGTCAGGGTATTTCCGGCGCCAACGGTCGTGGGAGTTGGAGTACCAGTCATCGTGAGAGTACTCAGGGCGCCGATCTTTGCTATGAAGGAATCACTAGTCCCGCTTAGCCCAGGTTGGAATGCATGTGCAACTGGGAAGTTACTCGAGAGAGTCTGTCCTGAAACGTAGGTCTGATTGTTAGCGTCGACCACAATACCAGTTCCGATGTCGCTCTTCGAGCCGCCTAAGAACGTTGCCACCTGGCCTCCGGCTGTCGCAGTCGCTGCCGTAGTATCCAGCCGTGCAACAAACGCATCGGTTTCGCCCGCTAATGTAGCCTGAATCGCATTGCTAACCGGAAAATTAGCGGACGCTGTCGAGCCGGTCACTCGAGCCCCCTGAATGCCATCCGCGGAGATCGCTAACCCTACCTCGTCTTCCGAACCTCCAAGAAAAGAAAGGTAGGTTAATGGATACAAAAATGTCGTCGTATTTTGCGTCCCGCTTATTTTGGCGACGAACGCGTCCGATTTACCGCCCAAAGTTTTTTGATATGCCGCTGTGGTCGAGGGAATGCTCGTTGACAAGTCAGCCGACGATGTCACGCCGGTAATGTAGGCGCTGTTCGCAGAATCTACAGCTATCCCAAAGCCTTGGTCGACGCCCACCCCTCCTAGATAGGTCGAGTAGACAAGTTGGGGACCTGTCGATCCCGTGGGTGGAGTAATCTTTGCCACGAACGCGTCCAAAGCGGTGAGCGCCGCATTACAGGTTGGCGCTGTTGTCGGCGGCGGTACCGTTGTCGGCATATCCAGACACGGCTGCGTCGCGTTGACAATGGGAAAGTCGTTCGGGTCAGGCGTGGTCGTTGTTCCCACATGACGGAAGTTGGTCGACCCTGTGATGTAAATGTTTCCGCTGGAGTCAACTGCAATGCCTCCACCGACTGCTTGACCGCTTGCCGGAGTTCCGCCTCCAAAATAGGTGGAATAGGGAAGGCTGTTTCCACCCGAACCAGTTGTATTCACCTTCGCTATAAAAAACTGAATTGCCGGATTTGCAGGCGGCCACGTGAATGCTCCGTCAGTGATTGGAAAATCCGTTGACGACATGGTGGTGCCCGTTACATACGCATTGCCTCGATTATCGATCGCAAATCCGGTTGCGACATCGATGTTGCTTCCCGAAAGATATGTCGAATAAAGCAGGCTCGAACCTGTGGGATTCAATTGACTCACGAAAACATGAGTTCCAGCGGCTTTGGGAGTTGACTGAAAAGCATTTGGCGACGTAGGAAAGTCGGAAGAGGTTGTAGTTCCGCCAACCGCAACATTGAAGCCCCCATCGACACCAATCCCTGCTACCGTCTCAGTTACGCTGCCGCCCAAATACGTAGAAAAAAGCAGAGTAGAGCCAGTGGGATCGAATTTCGCGATGAAGACATCTGACGTGCCTTTCAAATTGGCTTGAAAGGGTGTGGCTCCTGACACCAATGGAAAATTTGCTGATGTCGTTGACCCCGCCACGTAAAAATTCAACCCTGAATCGACTGCGATTTTCGCGCCGATTTCGTCGCCACTGCCTCCCAGGTAAGTCGAGTAGCTCAGCACGGGATCAATTACCAGCGTGCGGCTGCGGTCATACTCTCCAACTTCAAATCCCACTTTGTTGTCTCCGAGACGAACGAAGTGTCCTTCAACGGGTCGCTGCTCATCTCCAACCGTCTGATACACGCGAGGTGCTTCAAACCTGACATCGCCTGCAGCAGTGTTTAATTCGACGCTGACATTGCTTAGCTTGATGGACTCCGCTCCATCGAACGTCATCGCGATACGGCTTGCATCCGCGCCCGGCGCTACTCGAAAGTCGTATTCAAGTTGACCCTGGTTTCCGTAGTAAACGAGATCGATTCCCGGATACACCTCGTCATACTCGACACGTGCGAATTGACTAATGTTCGTGTGCCATTTTGTTGAATCATTGCCTACAAGGTAGTTGCTTTTGCCCGGCAGCAGCTGCGAGCCACGAACCACCGCGGAGGAGTTCGCACCTTCCAGGCGCATCGCGACGGTTGCGTTATCGGAGTTCCTTGGGGAAGCAAGTTTCAAAACCGCTGAGTTGGCGGTGAGGAAGAGGCCATACCCACTGCCGCGCGCCAGGAATTTCACCTGTCCATCGGTCTGCCCTTCGTTCGGCTCGAAAAATAGGGGCAAGGATGCCAGTGAACTCGTTTGCGAATCTGCCTTCGGCGTGGAGCCCAGCGCTGTCTTTCTATCGCGTGATTCGCCGGAGAGCCGCGTACCGAACAGCAAAGCTCCAGCGCTCGCCAGCAGAACGGTCGCCAGCAATGCGATTTTCAGACAACGGCCCAAACCAAGGTGGCTCAAACTCACATGCTCCTCCGGATTTCCCAATTTCGTGGAGAGAAAAAGGAAAGGTCACACGCGCACAAGGGCGGCTTCCCGCGCCGGCGCAGCGGATCAGTACCTGTCACCAAAAACTGGGTAAAAGTAAACAACTACTTAAACATCTGAGAGATACGCTGTCAAGCGAGCGCACGGAACTCCCCCGCTCGGTTGAATCAGATGCGCAATTGACCTTGCTGAGATGTAGCGGCGCCATACCGAAATGGATGAAATTGTTGCAACAGGAACTAAGTTCACCACCCCAAATGCAAACCCTTGCCACCTCCAACTCGTCATTCTGGATCGCCACGAAGGCCAACTTCTCACAACACAACACGTCGCAATCCAAAAGAACCAACTTCAAACTGGCATCGCGATTGCTCTTCACGTTCGGAGCGGCTCGCGGTGACGTTCGGGTCGAACACTCCCCCGCTATATACCTCCCACACCATTCAGCGTTTACCGAGTTAGTTCCTGAACACGCTTTCTCCTTGCAAACGTCTGATAAATCAAGGACGCTTGCGCTAACAGTCGAGAAGTCGCTCGGGATGCGCCTCCCAGGAGCGGGTGAAACATGCTTTTAGGCAGACCTCTGACAATGAATCCGGAATCGGCCCAGGACCGACGTACGATGCGGCGCTTCGACATGCGTCTGCCTGCCGCGATCCGGCTCGGTGGAGTTGAACATGAATTTTTCACTGAAACCCAAAATGTGAGCGCCCGGGGCGTGTATTTTTACATGGACCGTGAGATCGCGATCGGAACACGGGTTGAAGTAACCATGACATTCCCACCCCATATCACCCTGACGGATCCGGTACGCGTCCGATTTGTGGCCCGCGTGGTACGTGTCGAGCCTCCACTTCCGTCTTCACGCATTGGAGTTGCCGCACTGATTGAGGAATACGAATTTCTGCGCACACATCAAACGCCTGACTACTTCGTCGAACTACGCAAGCAATGGAACCGAAGCAACTAACAATCAACCGACTTGGCTTTTGAACTCGAACTAGGACAGGAACCAGGATATGGACAAAAAGACAGGCATGAGCGGTTCGTCTCTTTGGATTGTGACCGTAGTCTTACTCGCCCTCGCCGCGTGGATGTACTTCAGGCCCTGAGGACAGGACAGGCGTGAACTAGCGCTTCAAACGCTCCAACTCCTTGATCTCTTGCTTCAGCCGTGAATACCTTCGCACCAGTGTGCTTAAATAGCCGATGTGAATCACCCACGTCGCAATGTAGGCTGCGTACAAGAAAGCATCTGATTTCATCCCAAACTCCTTACGTCTTCCAGCGACGCCAGAGCCTCTGCCTCATCAACGCGGCGCTTCACAACCTCCAGACGGTAACGCGACCAGCAAACCATAAACGCGAAACACGAAAAGGCCAGCCAGTTGAAGAGGAGCGCGGTCCACATGCGAGGGTCCAGCGAGCCGCCGCCACCGATGACGGGTTGCGGGTGCTGCGTCCGGAAAAACCAGATCGAGAAATAGACCAGTGGAACGTCCAGTGCACCGAAGATCGCAAGCGCCGCGGCCATAACAGGTGTTTGTCCGCTTGCGGAAAATCGACGCAGCATCAGATAGCTCACGTAAATCAGCCACAACACGAGAGTAGAAGTGAGCCGCACGTCCCACGTCCACCAGATCCCCCACACAGGTCGCGCCCACAGCGGTCCCGTCACCAATACCACCGTGCAGAACACGACACCGACTTCCGCCGAGACCAACGCGACAATGTCGGCGGTTTCTGTTCGCTTGATCAAATACCACACAGAGGCAATAAAGTTGATGAAGAACAGAATGAATGCGGTCCACGCCGAAGGCACGTGATAGTAGAAAATCCGCTGCACGTCACCCATCGTCAGTTCTTTCGGAGCAACGACCAGCGCCTGGTAAAGGCCATAGCTCAGCAGACAGGCCGTTACAACCCCGAGCAGTGGAAATGCACGCTTCATTGGCACTCAACTCTGGTCATTGAAATCTTGCGATCGGCCTTCAGATCGAAGTGTTCAATTGTTATTCAGCGTTCAAAATAATCTCAAATAACAACAGACAACCCGTAGTAAACACCAGGTCGTACGTGACAAGCAACACAATCCAGAAGCGCGCTCCTTCGCCTCCAAGAATCGCCGTAGTGGCCTGCACCATGCCGAGGAGCGCCGGTATCGAAATTGGGAATAACAGGAGTGGAAGCATTATTTCGCGGCTGCGAGTGCGTAGCGACATCGCCGCAAAAAACGTCCCGTTTACGACCAAAGCCCATGTCCCAAGAACCGCCACCAGTCCGAGTTGCCACCATGGCCCCAAGGGGCGCAATTGATAGAACATCACAAAGAGCGGCGTCATTGCGGCTTCCAGCACAGAAACGAAAATGAAATTCCCAAACGCCTTTGCGAGAAACAGTGAATTTGCCGGCGCCGGCGATACGCGGTAAGCATCGAGCACTTGATTCCGAATCTCGCGTGCCCACGTCTGGTTAAGGGCAACTACAGCGGCAAACAAAAACGCAACCCAAATCAGTCCCCCGGCGATTCTGCGCGACTCTTCCGCATTCGGGTCGAACGAAAAACTGAACACCACAACGACCAGCAGTGAAAAGAAAAGCATGGAGTTGATTGCGTCTTTCGATCGCCACTCCAGGCGCAAATCCTTCTTTAGTGTGGCAGAGGTCACGCCAGTGGTCATGCAACCTCCGGGGGCGGGGTCAACTCGGCGGTGCGTCCCGCGATTTTTCCCGCTCTCATCCAAATAAATTCGTCGGCCACGCCCTCCAACAGGGATGCCTGATGGGTCACGATGAAAATGGTTTTTCCATCCGTGCGTGTCTTCGCTAACAACTGAACCATCGCACCTGCAGAGTGGACATCAACATTCGAGAAGGGTTCATCGAGCAAGAGAATTTTCGGATCATGCAACAGCGCGCGCGCCAAAGACATGCGTTGCCGCATTCCCTGAGAATATTGACCTACCGGACGCTGCAGTTCAGGGTCTAGGCCAACGTTGCGAATCGCATCCGCGCACTTGGCATCGTCGCGGATGCCATAAAGCTGCGAGTAGTACCGCAGGTTCTCCATGCCGCTCATCTCGTCATACAACAGCGACGGATGCGCCATGTAACCAATTTCGCGACACACGTCCCGATGATTCGATTTCCCCAAAATCTGAATCTCCCCACGTGTTGGACGGTTCAAGCCTGCCAACGCGCGAAGCAGAGTGGTCTTCCCCGCCCCGTTATCGCCGAGGATTGCGTACAGTTTTTCCGACCGGAACTCTGCGGTGACGCCGCGCAAAGCCGCAAAGCGTCCAAATTGTTTAACAAGACCAGTGACCGAGATAATCGCAGGCGTGGACGACGTGTCGGGATTGGGCAGTGCGGAAACCCCTCATCAGGTCTTGTCATTCTGACAATGCGTCAGAAGACACAGTTGAATCACAAATCAATTTCGAACGACGGTCGCCGAGGGCGCATCCACCTTCGTCATGCTCTTGGTCGGCTCCCCAGCGGCAGGCGTTGCGCCAGGCTGTCCCGGAGCAGGCGCATATTTCGATGCACATTTGGCCTGCAGCTGCTTGGCATGAAATACCCCATCTCGACCAAAGCTGCCTTCTGCCAGCGCTTGCGAGTCATCCTTGAACGTGTCTGGCGGCGCCTCGGTTCCGGTGTAAACCACCGGAAGGGTCTGGTCCAATTCTTTAAGCATGAATTCTACGTGTGTTCCGCTGCGCTTGATTGAGCCGGGCACAACATTGCCCGCAACCCGCAGCCGCTTCGCGTACACCGCGTCATCCATTCCACGCAATTCTTTGATGGTGACGTAGTAGCTCTTGCTGTCTTGGACGCCGGTGTATGCGAGATACCCCAAGGCCAGCAGAATCACCACTGTAACCCCACCGAATTTCAGATATTTGCTGGTTTCTGATGACATAAAGAGCCCCACCTCTGCCGTTGCGAGAACTTTACGCCCCCGCTGCGGGCGGGTCAATATTGGTCGTATCCTCACGGTCCATCCAACATCTCGCCAGTATCGACTCGCGGCGCTCCAGGTAACGAACATTTAGAATCACACTGCGGATCCATGCAATCATCCTGAGATAAAGCAAGCCGAAACCCAGGCTTAAACCCTCGAGCGACCCCTTATGATCCATCCTTGGCACGACGTCACAACGGGCAGCAAGCTTCCCCACGAGTTCAATACTGTGATCGAAATTCCGTTTGGATCTAGCGTCAAATACGAACTCGATAAGACCAGCGGCCTGATTAAGCTCGATCGCGTCCTGTATTCAGCCGTCTACTATCCGGCCAACTACGGTTTCATTCCGCAAACGCTTGCCGAAGATGACGATCCGCTCGACGTTCTCGTTCTCTGCCAGGAAACAGTCGTTCCCCTGACGATCATCCACGCTCGGGCGATCGGATTGATGACGATGATCGACTCAGGCAAGAAAGATCATAAGATCATTGCCGTCGCAACAGAAGACCCTGAGTTCAACGTCTATCGTGAAGCGGACGAAATGCCTCCTCACCGGTCGCTCATGCTGCGTCGGTTCTTTCAGGACTACAAGCAACTCGAGGGGAAAGCCGTCGAAGTTGATGAAATCCGGCCCGCGGGTGAGGCCTATCCAATCATTGAGAGCGCGCTGCAGACTTACAGCGATCAACGTCGACGCGGATTCGAAGGAATTCACTCCGTGGTGTAGTTGGGAGATTTTTTCGAACTCGTTTGTCGAAGCCCTGCAGGGGCTCGCGCGTGCTTCATCGATTTCGTTGATCGCCGTCACCCCTGCCCTGAGCAGCGCGACGTATAATAACCACAACTTCAAATAATCAGGACGGTGTAGGAATGGCTCCGACGAACGGTACTTCCTCGAATGGCAATGGCTCTTCCGCGGTCCCAAAGCCTCGTACCGAGTGGATCGCAAAACGCCGAGCCGCGAACTCCGACGGAAACTTCTCGCAGATGCGATATGCGCGTCGCGGAGTAGTCACCGAAGAGATGGAGTACATCGCCTTCAGGGAAAAACAACCGGTGGAACTGATCCGGGACGAAGTTGCTCGGGGACGAATGATCATCCCGGCCAACATCAATCACCCCGAACTAGAGCCGATGGCGATCGGCGTCGCATCGCTCTGTAAGATCAACGCGAACATTGGCAACTCTGCCGTGACGTCGAATGTCGATGAGGAATTGAAGAAGCTGCACACCGCTGTTCACTATGGCGCCGATACCGTAATGGATCTCTCGACCGGCGGCGACATTCACGAGATTCGCGAAGCCATCCTGCGTCATTCGCCAGTACCGATCGGAACCGTGCCGATCTATGAAGCGATTTCGCGCGTGAAGCGCGTCGAAGACCTCAATCGCAACGTGATGCTCGAAGTCATCGAGGAACAGGCCGAGCAAGGCGTCGACTACATGACCATTCACGCCGGCGTATTGATTCAATATCTACCGATGGTTTCCAAGCGCATTACAGGCATCGTAAGCCGCGGGGGTGCGATTCTTGCCCAATGGATGGCTCACCACCACCAGCAAAACTTTCTCTACGAATGTTTTGACGATATCTGCAAGATTTTCGCGAAGCACGATGTGAGCTTTTCCCTTGGGGATGGACTGCGTCCAGGGTGCATCGCCGACGCCAGCGATCAAGCGCAATTCGCAGAACTTGCAACCCTCGGTGAACTGACCAAAAAAGCCTGGGAGTACGACGTTCAGACCATGATCGAAGGGCCGGGCCATATTCCGCTCGACAAAATAAAAGAACAGGTCGAGAAAGAACACGAGCTCTGTTACGAAGCACCGTTCTACACTCTGGGCCCTCTCGTCACCGACATCGCACCGGGATACGACCACATTACGTCTGCGATCGGTGCCGCCATGATCGGCTGGTACGGCGCATCCATGCTCTGTTACGTTACGCCGAAGGAGCACCTCGGCCTGCCCAATGAGAAAGACGTGAAGGATGGCATTATCGCCTACAAGATTGCAGCTCACGCCGCAGACATTGCGCGTCATCGCCCCGGCGCCCAGGATCGCGACGACGCCCTCAGCTATGCTCGTTACAAATTCGACTGGGAAAAACAGTTTGAACTCTCGCTCGATCCCGAAACCGCTCGCTCCATGCACGATGAAACGCTGCCAGAAGAGGGGTACAAGACGGCTGCGTTCTGCTCCATGTGCGGCCCGAAATTTTGCTCTATGAACTACTCGTCGAAAGTTGACGAGTACAACAAGCAAGTCCACGGGCTGGAGAAGAAAGACTATTCAGAGTTGGTCGACAAGCTGGTGACGATCAAGTAGTACGGACGGGACAGTATCGAGCGCAAGGAACTAGCGATCGGCTGATAGCGACCTTGGTGCGTTTCCTCACCGAAACTCGGCCACACCATCCCACACCAGTTGCACCGCGATGGCGAGAATCAGGAACCCGAACACCCGATTGATTGCCCCCATCGCGCTGGGTCCCAGCCGATTGACGAGCGGGCCGCCGAGTCGCAGTAACAAATAAACCGACAACGCAATCAGGCCAATCCCAATCAGCATTCCAAGATAAGACACCATCGAATCCGCGTGCGCTGCGAGCCCCATTACCACGCCGATCGACCCTGGACCCGAAAGCATCGGCATTGCCATCGGAGTGAGCGAAATATCCTCTTTCGTCATGGCTTCATCGCTCTCAGCCACAGTAACGCGGCTCGACGAAGTGACCATACCCCAGGCAGTATTCGCGACGATCAGGCCGCCAGCAATGTTCAGCACGGGCAAGGAGATTCCGAAAAAATGCAGCACGAATCTCCCGAACATCATGAAGACCGCCAGAATGGCAAGCACATAAAACGCAGTCTTCAACGCTGCTTTGTCGCGGTCTTTGTCTGGGTATCCCGTTGTCAATGTGAAGAACATGGGGATGCCGCCGAGTGGATTCACGATTGGAAATAGCGCCAGAAACGTCGCTCCAGCGGCGGACGGCAGGGTCTTCAGAAAAGACGCAATCGCTTGTTCAGCGCTCATGTGGAGAATAACGATGCTAAGCGGAAAGCGGTATTTCGGGAAGTGCCCGCAAAGGAATAATCAACAGGATGTTGTCGTGTCAATCCAAGTCTGAGTAACGCTTGATGCCGTCATTGGTTGGCTTCGCAGGCTTTGATTTCGGTTTCGGCGGAGATTTTACGGCGTGGGTAGCGAAACGTGTCACGGTATCTCGCGCGACAATGTCATCGCTCGATCGCGACGTTGCCACTGATCGCTTCTGAGTGGCCTTCTTCACGGGGACGGTCGGCGTTACGGCAGCCGCCGCGCGTGGAACGAGACTCGATGAATCGACTTCAGTCCGTTCGCTCGCCGCTGGCGGTGTGTAAACGGGTGTTGACGAAGAGGGCGTCACGGCCTTCGTTCGATTGTCAGTGAAGGGCGCTGCCTGATGCATGTCCTCAGCGGTTGATCCAATGTCTGACGGTACAGGACCTTTTCGGAACATCCACGCTCCCAGTACGAGCATCAAGACAGCGCCTGCAGCAAAACCGGCAGCTGTCTTCGATACGCGCCATGGCGCCTTTCTAGCCAAAGCGGGAATACGTACGCGTCGCCATGCCATCGTCGGAGCGGTTTTTGTCGACGGCGGCATCGTCATGCGCATTGGCTCGCTACGACGCGGCGCTGCCAGGCGGGCACCCAACCGTGGGTCTGCTGGCTTCGATACAACCGCCTCAGCGATCGCCTGTGTAGGTGTGGGCACCGCAACGTCGACGGATCTCACAGACGGCATGACCGACGGTCGGTCCGGAGCTGCGACTGCGGATGCGTCAGCGAACAATGGTTCATCGCTGAGATCCACTACGGTCGATTCGACCATCCCACGGTGAACGTCCTGCCGGACCTTTTCGTCAATCGCCGTTGCTTGCAACGCGAGTTCAGTTCGTTCAGGCACCGCCGTCTCACTCGCACGTGCTGTAGCAGTAACTTCTATTTGTTCGTTAGTGAAATGTCCCTCAAGCGGTTTCAGCGCGAACGGCAACATAGCTGGTGGCGTGGCGGTGGCAACGGGGATCGAGTCATACCATTTCCGTTGCGTCGGGAATTGTTGCGCAACCGGAGCGGCGATGCGTTCACGCCGATTTGCAATTGCACCCGGTGCAATGAACACGGCGAGATCATTCGTCTCCGGCAAAACACCTGCGCGAATCAGCGCCTCTTCCGGAGTGCATTCCTCGAGACGCAGTTCTACATCGGCCTGCGTCTTAGGGATGGCATTTGGGGTAACGATCTCGACGTCGAAGCCACGACCACGCAAATCCGCGGCAAGTTCTTGTGATTCTTCCACAGCACGAGTGACGATACGGGCGAGCGGCATCGGAGTTCCAAAAGCTCGCAATGGCAGCCGCAGAACGTACTTGAGAATGAGGGCTGAGGGACGACCCGCCGCTGCCAGCGCGAACGGTGAACGACAGTGTACCGCAGTTTTCCACCGATCGAACCCTTCGAATTAACCTTTACGAAGAGTGTAAAATTTTGCACTCAGGCCAGACGGCCCGTCCAGTAAGGAGAGTCGTGGGACAGGCGGGAGCCGGCGTGCCACAAGAAACCTCGACGTCACCCTCTAATGCCCTATTTATAGGCGTCCAGCACCTTGGCGGCGCGATTGAGGGCGTCCGCCAGCACGGCAATTTGCTTCTGCGTGCGTTCCAGATCTCCCTGATCAATCGCCTCGTTCACACCCGGAATAACAACCGCGGCGTAGCCGGTATATTGCCCCGGAGCGTAAATTACATGGCGAAACCAGGGGCGGTTAGGTAAGCCCTCAGGTACAAGCAGTGCGCGTTCCGCATCACGCAATGCCGTGTTTAATCGCACCGCATCCGCAGGGGCTTTCCTTTGTTTCTCCGCGATCTTTGCACCGGCTTCCTGAAAACGCTTCGCAGCATCAAGCACCGCTCCAAATTGAGGCGTTTTATCGGCCCATTTGTTTTGCGCTTTCGCTTGTGCGGCTCCGATGTAAGAGCCGATCTCTTTTGCGTAGTCATCGTACTGGTAAGGAAGGATATCGACGTCGGCCATGCGAATCATTTGCAATCCGTAGACGCGAGCCATCTGCTGCTCGTAAACAAAATCCGGATCGGCGAACTTCTTGAACCACGCAAAATTGTCAAACACCGAGTGGTAGACGCCGTAGTTGCCGCTCGAACTGATGTCCGTGGCAGGCACACCCAGGCGCTGTAGGAATACCGTGTAGTCTGATCCGCTGCCAAGATCTCCGACCGGCGCGTCTTGGCTCGTCTGCGCCGCCGGCACTCGGCGCACCCCTCCGATCGCATCCTGAGCACTGCCCACCACCGCTTCCTTCTCGCTTGCCTTCTTCCAGACTTCGTATACCGTCCCGCCCTTTGGACTCGGCACTGACTTCGTCACGTCTCGGACAAACTGCTTCAGCGTCGGCACAGCAGAAGCACCAAACTTAGATCCCGAAACAGCTACATCCATGTTGAAGTATGCAACCGCGCCCCCCAGCTCTTTCGCATACTGCTCACCCCACTCCGTAGAACCGATCAGGCCCTCTTCTTCTGCATCCCAACTTCCGATGACGATCGTGCGCTTCGGCTTCCATCCCGTCTTCAGCAATTCGCCCAGCCCGTGGACACTTTCGAGCATGGCAGCGGTTCCGCTGTTGGGATCTACTGCTCCGTAGACCCAGGCATCGCGATGGTTTCCGGCAACCACCCACTCGTCCGGGAATTCGCTGCCCTTCACTTTTCCAATCACATTCCAGATTGTCCGAAATTGGTAATCCTGTTTCAGATGGATCTTCACCTTAGCTGGTCCCGCCCCCACGTGGTACGTAAACGGTAGCGCGCCCTGCCAATCACGCGGAGACTCCGGCCCAGCCAGATGTTGAAGGATTGGCCATGCATCACCGTAGGAAATCGGAGTCGTGGGAATTTTTCCGAGTTGTGTTGCTTGCTCCGGAGGCGTGCGTTGCGAATCCGGAAGTGTCGGCACCGACGCGATTCCCGGTGTCGTAGGGTCTCCGGGATATTGAAACATGTAGCCGACCGAACCTCTCTGCACGCCGGTATCAGGACGCCATGGGCCCGCTGGATATTTATCTCCGCGTTTCCATCCGTCGTCGGACGGGTCTGAATAGATCAACACACCGGCCGCTCCTCGTTCTTGAGCAACGAACGCCTTTACTCCGCGGAAATTCTGCCCGTAGCGGACCAGCGCAATTTTGCCGCGCACATCGACGCCCAGCTGTTTCAGTCGATCGAAATCTTCAGGCGATCCATAATTCGCGTACACCACTTCCCCTTCCACGTCGCCCGACGGGGACATGCCGTTGTAGGCCACCACGACCCGCGGATCGTCCTGAAACAGATCGCCTTCCACATGCTCTCGCGCCGGGCCATGCATGTTCACACCGGTGGGTGCTGTCATGTCCACACTGATTTCCGCTGGGTAGTTCATCCACACGCGATACTCGACGATCTCAGTCTCGAGCCCGGCCTCGCGAAATTTCTGCGCGACATAGTCGGCTGTCGCTTTGTCCTCCGGCGACCCAGCAATGTGTGGCGCCTGGGTCAGAATTCGTAGGTGCTCCTCGGCTCGCTTCGCCTCCGGCACCGCTAGAAATCGCGCTTCAAGTTCACGTTGCTTCGACGAATCTCGAAATCCTGTTATCGGAGCGTTGGAAGTATCTCCCGCGGCCGCTTTTACGTCGGTTGCTCCCCAATTCGCTACCAAAACAAGCGCTAAAACAACTGCTCCCGAGATCAGTCTCATTCAGGCCCTTTCAAATCGATTCAGAACCGCCACCAACGCGTCCACCGAGAATACTTCTTCTTGCGCATAACTTTTTTCAAAGCGGACGGTACTCTTATCGTCGATTACGAACACTGATGTGTGCGCCGAACCCCGCTGCGGTGGGCCTCCTTGCAACACGCCATATTTCAGGCATACCTCGCCGTGGGGCCAAAAATCACTGCACATGGGAAAGTCGAACGGCCCAATCTCGCGTTCCCATGCTGTTGTATTCATAATTGAGTCCACGCTAACAGTGACGAACTCCGCACGCAGGCGCACATATTTCTCTCGTTGCGCCTGCAACTCAACGGCGCGACGCGCGCTCAAATCTTCCCAGTTCAATGGATAAAACAGGACGAGAACATACTTATGCTTCGCAACCCACTCGCTTAGCCGAAAGCGCCCTTTCACACCCTTAAGCAGCACCGGCAAATCAAAGTCCGGGGCAATGTCCCCGACGCACAACTTCCGGATACCCGCACCAGAAACGCCTCTCAATGCTCGCTCCGTAAATTCAAAGTCTTGAGATTGTACCTTTCCGCCGCGCCCACCAACAGCAACGATGCCGCTCGCTTTGCCCGTTCTTCGCGTTGATTTGTTGGCAAGACTTTTTGTCATGCGGCAAGAGCGGCGCAGACCCCCGTTACAATAGTTGAAAGGACAACATGCCAGCTCCCGATGCCACCACTCGCTTCTCGACTCGCGTTGACAACTACGTGCGTTATCGGCCTGCATATCCCACCGAAGTTATTAAACTTCTGCACGACGAGTGTGGCCTTAAGCCTGATCATGTAATCGCAGACGTCGCGTCCGGCACTGGCATTTTCACTCGCTTGCTGCTCGACAATGGGAATCCCGTTTTCGCCATCGAGCCAAACGCGGAGATGCGTATCGCGGGTCAACAATTCCTTGAAAACAGTCCCCGCCTTACGAGCATCGCCGGTAAGGCGGAGAACACGACACTCCCGACTCACAGTGTCGACTTCGTAACCGCAGCACAAGCCGCACACTGGTTCGATCGAGTGGCCGCGCGTCGTGAGTTCGTCCGGATTCTCAAACCAGGGGGATGGTGTGCCCTGATCTGGAACGAACGCCGTACCAGTTCAACTCCATTCCTGCGCGATTACGAACAACTACTTCTTTCCTACGGCACCGACTACGAGAACGTACGTCACGAGCGTACGACTGAAACCCTCCCTGAGTTCTTCGCGCCAAACAGCTGCGCAGAACAAAATTTTGACTATCAACAGGAATTCGAGTATGAATCGCTCGAAGGACGCCTTCTCTCTTCCTCTTACGCACCGCTGGCAGACCATCCGAAGCATTCGCCCATGCTCAAAGAACTGCGTCGCATTTATGATCTCCACCAATCCGCAGGACGTGTAGCTTTCGAATACCACACCCGCGTGTTTTACGGACACCTGACGTAGCAACACAATATTGAGTTTGATTGTTGATCGAACCGGCACACATTGTGAGTCCAAAAATCGGAGATCAATGATCAAAGAATCAGACAATCAATAATCGCCCGAGGTCCCATGCCCGACTCGAAGTCCCACCACATGTCGCCGGAAGAATTCCGCCGCCACGGCCACGAAGTCATCAACTGGATCGCGGACTACTATGAGCACGTCGAAACTTTCCCGGTCCTGTCGCGCGTCGCGCCCGGCGAAGTTCGTTCCAATCTGCCTCAGGCGCCTCCTGAAAAAGGAGAGCCTTTCGCCAATCTTCTAGCGGATATCGACCGCGTGATCATGCCAGGCCTCACGCACTGGCAATCGCCAAATTTCTACGCATACTTCTCATGCAATGCCTCGGGCCCGTCGATTCTGGGCGACCTGCTTTCCTCCGGCTTGGGAATTCAAGGAATGCTGTGGGCCACCAGCCCGGCCTGCACGGAGCTCGAAACGCATGTGCTTGACTGGCTGGTTCCGATGCTCGGGCTGCCCGAGCAGTTTTTGTCCTCTAAGACTGGAGGCGGCGTTATTCAGGACACCGCTTCCAGTTCGACTCTTTGCGCTTTGCTTGCCGCCCGCGAACGCGCTACGCACTTCACCACCAACCAGAAAGGCTGCGACGGCCGCCTTGTCGTTTACGCTTCGACCCAGACTCACTCTTCACTCGAGAAAGCGGCAAGGATTGCCGGTTTGGGCGCAGACAACGTCAGGCTCATCGACGTCGACGCGAAGTTTGCGATGAAGGCAGATGCTTTACTCGCTCAAATCGAGAAAGACCGTAGTGCCGGACTCACACCGATCATGGTCTGCGCAACGGTTGGTACGACGTCCTCCAACGCGATTGATCCTGTCCCTGAAATCGCCCATATTTGTCGTGGTCACAGAATGTGGCTCCACGTAGATGCTGCAATGTCCGGCACTGCGGCCCTCTGTCCTGAGTTTCGCCACATCCACGCTGGAGTCGAGTTTGCCGATAGCTACTGCTTCAACCCGCACAAATGGATGTTTACGAATTTCGATTGCGATGTCTTCTATGTTGCCGATCGTAAACATCTCATCCAAACGTTGAGTGTTCTGCCCGAGTATCTTCGCAACAAGGCTACGGAATCGGGCGCCGTCATCGATTACCGTGACTGGCAGATCCCGCTTGGACGCCGTTTCCGTGCATTAAAGTTATGGTTTGTGATTCGACATTACGGAGTAGAGGGCCTGCAACATCACGTGCGTGAGCACATCCGCCTAGCTCAGCAACTCACCGAGTGGATAAAGAAAGACCAACGCTTTGAACTTGCGGCCCCAGTACCGCTAAATCTGGTCTGCTTCCGCCTGAGGTCGGGAGACGACGCCAACCAGCAACTCATGGATCGCCTCAACCGTAGTGGCCATCTTTACCTCACCCACACAAAGTTGGACGGAAAGCTAACCCTGCGTTTCTGCATCGCACAAACCAATACCGAAGCGCGACACGTGGAGAGAGCATGGCAGTGCGTGCAGGAAGAAGCAGAAAAGATCAAAACCTAGCCGGAGCAATACCGCCGACTAGCTTTTAGGTACTCGCCATTAACCGCTCACGACCGGTTTCAACACACCAGCGCGCCGACTTCCTACCGCTAGCCAACGTTTTACCGTCGGCATCGCCGCACGCATCGCCGTTTCTCCGGCCGAGATTAGATCTGAGTTGTTTGCAAATGCGTCGTACTCGAACCCGTTGACATCCGGTTCTACGACCAGGTCCGCCGATGTTCGCCACAATGAAGAATTCATATCCTGAGCGATCGCAAAACATTGTCCGATCACATCGAAAACATGCCGCGGGGCTTTCGACTTCGACCATGTACCCTTCAGATGAACCGCAATCACGCGCTCCACCCCCATCTGTCGCACCGGGCGCGTCGGCACTGCGTACGCCAGCATTCCGTCCACGAACCACCGCCCGCCGATGTTTACCGGCAAAAACATTCCTGGGTACGAACAACTCGCGCGCACGGGATCGATCAGCCCGCCAGTCCGAAAAACGACGCCCTCTCCCGTCGAAAAATCAGTGGCCGTGACAGCTAGCGGAATTCTCAACTCTTCGAATGCCTTCACTTTTAGAACCGTGTTCAGGAACGCGATCATGCGCTGGTTTGTTGCGAAACCAAAACGCGAGAGTGTCCAGCGCGCGAAATCGCGAAAGCGCACACGCCGAGCCACCGCCTCCAGATCTGCTACGGACAACCCGCTGCAGTACGCCGCGCCAATCAGCGCCCCTACACTCGTACCGGCAACCGCGCTCAACTGAATACCTTCTTCTTCCAAGACCTTTAGAACGCCAATGTGCGCGATCCCGCGAGCAAACCCGCCGCCGAGCGCGAGTCCAATTCTTGGTTGGATTACTTGTGATGGCGAAGATGCATCAGCAACGCGACTTAGCTCGCGCCTGAAGGCCTGCACAGACCGAACAAATTTCCCCAGACTCTTCACCGGACCCCCATTAATCCGGTCCCGCCAGGTTCATCCCCACCTGACTGCCTTTCCGACCTACTAACTAAGTTGCAACAATTCTTTCATCGGTTGCCGAGACCCGAAAATGCCACTTTAGTGGCGCATGTTATGTACATTTATTATCAATAATATACAAGATTTATTAAATTTAATGGTTGTATTCTAGCGCTGTAGCCACCCCGGCATGGGGTCGCTCGGTTGAATGAAAAATAGGAGCATTCCACCTCGCTAGCTCTCACGCCTGCTACTGTCATTCACATGCTTCGGGAGATTTCTTCGGGCGGTGTGGTATTACACAAAATTGAAGGCGTTTGGTCGATCGCGGTGATCGAGCCGCGAAAAGATGATGTTGCCGGACCCATTGATACGCCAGAAGAGCGACGGAAGCGCAAACCGAAAGCGAAAAAAATCCCACTGGCGCTCCCTAAGGGCCTCGTCGATCCGGGAGAGAAGCCCGAACAGACTGCCCTGCGGGAAGTGCGCGAGGAAACTGGGATCGAGGCCACGCTCATCACCAAGTTGATTGACATCAAATACGTCTACGTTCGCACATGGAGTGATAGTGAACGCGTCTTCAAGATCGTTAGCTTTTATCTTTTCCGATATGAATCAGGCCGCATCGATGATGTGACCGAGGCGATGCGTATCGAAGTGAAGCGGGCTCTATGGATTCCTCTAGCCGGCGCGACCAAGCTTCTCGCCTATTCCAACGAACGTAAAGTGGTTCGCCTCGCCGAAGAGTACGTCGCAGCACATTCTGAGTTGTGAAATCCCTGCCTTGGGAATGCATTGTTGATGGCTAAGCCTAAGCACTCACGTGCATTCCCCGACGAGGAACTTTAGTGAATCGCGCTAGCCGGCTCGGTGCACAAAATTCGCAAGGCAAACCACATCACAACCTTCGGTGATCAACCTCCTTGCCCAAACCGCAATTCTCTGAATGGATCAGGTCTAGTACTTTTCCACTAGAATAACGATTTTTCTTGACACAACTTCTGCGACTGCTACGATTGAATCAACTTAATAGAGCGCAGACCGTGCCATCCTCACCCCACATCCAATACGGTCTGCGCTCATAATGTTTTCGGCACTATCCCAATAGCTGAATCGCTTATCCCATCCAACGGAACCTTTCCTGCCACCAGCAGTTCCCGTCCGCCAAAGTTACACTGGAGAAAACCACAGGAGTTCCGTTGCGTACCCTTGCACTTCTTACCCTGTCCTTGGCCCTGTTACCGTCGCTGCTAATCGCAAAAGGAAAGCCCAAGCGACAGACCGTCACCGCACCCGACGCCGCATCCGTTGCCGCCCTAGCAACCGCAAACCACTTTCTTCGCGCATGGCAGACGGGCGATCTCGAGACAGGCCTTCTTCTTCTCACTGACGCCGCGCGTCATGGTTCGAACGAAGACAACCTGCGCAGCTATTTTTCAACCCCGCTGCTTCGCGCCTTCGAAGTTCACCGTGGCAAACAAGTGCGCACAGGACGCTATGCCTTCCCAGTCGTCTTGCTCGAAACGACTGACCCCAGCCGCGCCAAACGCCGTTACTCCGAGATCATCGTTATGAACACTGGCAGTAATGACTGGGCTGTCGATAAACTGCCTTAGACGTCTTTTCTTTTGCCGATGACCGTCTGCATCGCCTCGTGCCCGTTTCTCAAAAGGTTCTGAATTTTTATGAAATCCATCCAGAAAGTCGCGGTCCTCGGCGCTGGAACGATGGGGGCCCGCATTGCTGCTCACTTCGCAAACGCAGGCGTTCCCAGTCTTCTTCTCGATATCGTTCCGTCCGATGCGAGCGCGAATTCCCGCAACAAGGTCGCGGCCGCAGGCCTAGACGCAGCCAAGAAATCAAAACCCGCCGCTTTCATGGATCCCTCGCTCGCCCGCCTTGTCACCATCGGCAACTTCGAAGACGACCTTCCGAAGCTCACCGAAGTTGACTGGATCATCGAGGCAGTCGTCGAGAACCTTGAGCTGAAACGAGCTCTCCTCAGAAAAGTGGACGCTGTTCGAAAGCCCGGAACCATCATCACAACCAATACCAGCGGGCTACCCGTGGCGAAAATCGCCGAAGACTTTCCTGATGACTTTCGGCGCTGCTGGTTTGGTACGCATTTCTTCAACCCTCCGCGCTACATGCGTCTGCTCGAACTCATTGCCACGCCCGACACTGATCGCGCACTGCTTGAAACTGTCGCGCATTTTTCCGACGTTCAGCTCGGCAAGGGCATCGTCTACGCGAAAGATACGCCCAACTTCATTGGCAATCGCATCGGCACATTTTCCGTCCTCAACGTAATGCGCCTCATGCAAGAGATGAACTTTTCGATCGAAGACGTGGACGCACTCACCGGCCCAGCTGTCGGGTGGCCAAAGTCCGCAACCTTTCGCACGATCGACCTGGTAGGTCTCGACATCCTCAGCCATGTGGTCTCCAACACTGCGCAGAATGTGCATGACGAGCGAAGCGACCTGAAACTGCCGGACTTCTATCGCCAGATGCTGGAGCGCAAATGGCTGGGCGACAAAACAAAAGCTGGGTTTTATAAAAAATCGAAGTCCACCGATGGAAACGAAGAGCGTCTCGCGCTCGATTGGAAAACTTTAGAGTACCGGGTGCGTCAAAAGCCGAAATTCGCCTCAATCGACATGGCCAAGAACGTCGACGACACGGGCGCTCGTGTGCGAATGCTTTTAGGACTCGACGGCTCGGGCAGCAAAGCCGATCCCGCCGGACAATTTCTGTGGGCCGCACTCTCCGATCTTTGGAATTACTCCGCCAATCGCATCCCTGAAATTTCCGACAACGTCGTCGAGATCGATCGCGCGATGAAATTGGGCTTCAACTGGGAGATGGGCCCTTTTGAACTTTGGGACGCCGCCGGCATTGAACTCACCGTCAACCGAATGAGGAAGCAAGGCAAGCCGATCGCTGCAAACGTGGAAAAGCTCTTAACGTCCGGGCAGAAATCGTGGTATGCCGACGATCCCAAGTCCCCTTCCGGGAAAAAGTACTGGGAACTAAGGACCAGCAACTGGGAGCCGGTTCAAGTTCCTCAGGGCGTCTGGTCCGTTGCCGTTGCAAAGAAATCGAACGGTGTCGTAAGGAAAAATTCCGGCGCATCACTGGTTGACCTGGGCGACGGAGTCGGTTGCATCGAGTTCCACTCGAAGATGAATTCTCTTGGCGCCGATATCATCACCCTGATACTTCAGACGCTGAAGCCCGCCGGCCCCGGCGACAATTTCGACGCGTTTGTCATGACCAATGACGCGCCTAACTTCTCTGTCGGCGCGAACCTCATGCTTCTGCTCATGACGGTACAGGAAGAAGAATGGGATGAAGTCGATTTCGTGATCCGGCAATTCCAGAACATGACGCAGGCCATCAAGTTTTCACCGAAGCCCGTCGTGATCGGCTCCTTCGGCTTGTGTCTTGGCGGGGGCACTGAAATTTCTCTTCACGCCCCCGCCAGACAACCACATGCCGAGTTGTATACCGGACTTGTCGAAGTCGGGGTGGGACTTCTTCCAGGCGGCGGTGGGTGCAAAGAGATGCTGTTGCGCGCCGTCGAAACTGCCGAAGCAGTTCGTCCCGGTGGACGTGGCGAATCCGTCGAAATGATGGAAGCCCTGAAGAAAGCCTTCGAGACCATCGCTACCGCGAAGGTTGCGACATCCGCTGAAGAAGCACGCGGCCTCGGCTTTCTCTCCGCGTCCGATCGCATCACCATGAACCGCGAGCGCGTGCTCTCCGACTCCAAAGCTTGCGCCCTCGATCTCGTTCGCGCAGGATACCGTCCACCTGCCCCGCGAACCGACATTCCTGCTCCGGGAGAAAACATTCTCGCCGCTCTCAAAATGGGCGTTCACCTGATGCGCCAGGGCGAGTACATCACCGAGTACGAGGTGAAACTCGCCACTAAGATTGCGGAGGTCCTTTGCGGAGGCAACATTACGCCCGGCACTCCTGTGAGCGAGCAATACATCCTCGACCTGGAACGCGAAGGTTTCAAATCGCTCTGCGGTGAAAAGAAAACGCAGGAACGAATTCAGTACACGCTGAAAACCGGCAAGACGCTGCGGAATTAGCCGACGGCAAACAAGTCCGCTGCGCATCCTTGGCATTTCTTGCCAAAGGCCTGCGAAATCGCCGATCTCCCCTCGTCTAGGGTATCTTCAAACGTTCGACAGTCGACAGGGCGAACGTAAACGTTTCAACCACCATGGCCGGGTTCAAACAGCAAACGATCCGCGGCGGTCTTGCCAAAATCCTTGCCCAAGGCACGACATTTTCGTTGCGTCTCGGTTCTCTCATGGTTCTTGCCCGCTTGCTTGACCCGAAGGATTTCGGGCTCGTAGGGATGGTGACGGCGTTTACCGGAGCGTTGAATCTTTTTCGCGATTTCGGCCTCTCGGCCGCTGCCGTCCAACGCGTAAAAGTCACCGAAGAACAGGCCTCAACTCTGTTTTGGATCAATGCCGCGGTGGGTGCCGGTCTCACCTTGCTCATGATCGCTCTCGCCCCGGCTATCGCTGCCTTTTACCACGAGCCGCGCCTCCTATGGGTCACCGTGGTTCTCGCTTCGGGTTTCCTCGTGAACGCTGTGGGAGTTCAGCACTCTTCGCTTTTACAACGTCAAATGCGTTTCACGACTATGGCCGGGATCGATGTCCTTGCGCTCATCGTGAGCATCACGATCGGTATCGTGATGGCCCTGCATGGCTACGGCTATTGGTCTCTGGTAGCTACGGCCCTGATCCCGACGACAATGACCACTGCGTGTCTTTGGATTGCCTCAGCATGGGTTCCAGGACGACCCCGCCGTGGCACCGGGATGCGTTCCATGCTTCGCTTCGGCGGCACGCTCACGCTCAATGGTGTCGTCGTCTATCTGGCCTACAACCTCGATAAGATTCTTCTGGGACGCTTCTGGGGGCCGCAAGCCGTCGGACTCTACGGCCGGGCATACACACTCATCAATCTGCCCACGGAAAACCTAAATTCGGCCGCCGGTGAAGTAGCATTCCCCGCGCTCTCACGCGTGCAACACGATCCACCTCGTCTCAAAAGATATTTCCTCAAAGGATATTCGCTTGTACTCGCCCTAACCGTGCCCATTACGATCGCCGCTGCGCTTTTCGCGGGCGATCTGGTGTCTGTGGTCCTTGGGCCCAAGTGGCACGACGCCGTTGTGCTTTTTCGACTGCTTTCGCCCTCGATCATCATTCTCGCGATGCTGAACCCTCTCATCTGGCTGCTGCTTTCCCTCGGCATGGTTGGCCGTAGCCTGCGCGTCGGCCTCGTCTACTCTCCAATCGTGATTGCGGGCTGCCTCGCTGGATTACACTACGGTCCCGCCGGCGTCGCGCTTGGTTATTCGGCCGTCCTGACGCTCTGGTTCATTCCTCACATTGCGTGGTGCGTACATGGCACGGTTGTTTCCCTGCGGGACGTTCTTCACACGGCTGGCCGCCCGTTGTTGTCCGGGCTCACTGCCGCCGCTGTTGCCGCCTCGTTGCAATCTCTCTATGGCGGCCATCTGTCGGCGTTTCCCAGGCTACTGTTGGGGATGACCGTGCTCCTCAGCGTTTACCTTTTTATGCTGCTCTACGTGATGAGGCAGAAATCCTTTTATCTGGACTTGATTCGCGGGCTGAAGGGATCGGCTTCTGATGAACAAGCAGATCCGACAGCGACGACTGACACTCCTGGTTCATTTCCACAGACCGAGCCTGCGTCGCTATTCAGTAAAGGGTCATCGGGCATAGAAAGTGTTTTGGTGATTGCCTCCGATTACAAGCCCAAACCGGGAGGAATTGCCTCCTATCTCGATAGCCTGACCCGCGGTCTCATAGCTTGCGGAAAGAATGCCAAGGTTCTCGCCCTCGTCGAATCGCATGAAACCGATCGACTCGACTTTCTGCAATCCTACGAAGATTGGGTCATTTCCCTTCCCATCGTTCACGATCAGAGGCCACACAACTGGCTCGGCAACAAATGCGTGAGCCTACTTGAAATTGCTCGTTGCAAGAGCCCTGCCGTGCGCGCCGTTCTGGAACGAACCAGTCTTTTCAAAGACTCTGCCACCGCCATCGTGCAACTGAAAGCCGTTCTCGAAAAAGAAAAGCCAATGTTGGTCGTTCTCGGCCACCTCGATCTGAAACTCTATCCGCTCGTCTTGCACCTGCAACAGATCGGCCAGCCTTACGGAATCATCGCCCATGATTCCGAAATCTATTTCTGTAAGAATCGCGTGAACGATCGCGTTCGACGGGGCATGATTATTAAAGGTGCGAACTGGATCGCCGCCAACTCTCGTCACACGAGGTCCCTGGTCGAAGCATGGGGCATCCCGCGAGAAAAAATCACGATCATTCACCCGCCGCTGTCAGAGCAGGCAATCTTCATCTCCAATGAGCTTGATGGTGAAGTGCGAGACGACAGCTTTACCCTCATCACGGTTAGCCGAATTGTTCCGAACAAAGCCATCGACCTGGTGCTCAAGGCACTTCAGATCATCAACCGTAACGAAATACCCTTTCGCTACATTGTTGTCGGCGAGGGGCCGGAACGCGAATCGCTTCAACAGCTCTCCACCGATCTAGGGCTTCAGAACAAAATCACTTTTACCGGCTACATCTCAGATGAGGACAAATGGCGGCTCCTTCAGGCCTCGGACTTGTATGTCATGCCTTCGCGCGTCCGACCGGAAGACCAGCACGAAGGTTTTGGCATCGCATTTCTCGAAGCCGCTGCGTGTGGTATTCCATCGGTCGGAACAAACGCCGGTGGCATTCCCGATGCAGTTCTCGATGGAGAAACGGGCATGCTCGTTGAACCGGATTCGCCCGAAGCGCTCGCACAAACTCTTACTTTCCTTTACCGAAACCCTGCCGTTCGCATGCGAATGGGAATGGCAGCAAGAGAACGGGCGCGTACGCAGTTTTCCCCAAGCATCGTCGCGGCACAGTTTCACCAAGAGGTGTCACTGCGCATCTAGGTTGCCTGTTTGCGCTGCTGTTGCCAGTTAGTAAACTATCTTCATGCGCGAAGTCGTAGTCGTCTCTGCCCTCCGCACCCCTGTTGGGCGCGCTTTCAAAGGCACGCTCCGCTCCACTCGCCCGGACGACCTTGCCGCCATCGCAATTAAAGCTGCGCTCGAGCGCGTGCCGAAACTCGACACCAAAGAAATCGAAGACGTCATTCTCGGCTGCGCCATGCCCGAAGGTGAACAAGGGATGAATGTCGCGCGTATCGCCGCCTTACGCGCAGGTCTGCCCGTGGAAGTGTCGGCCATGACGATTAACCGTTTCTGCTCGTCCGGGTTGCAAGCGATTGCCATGGCCGCCGAGCGCATTCAGGCTGGGGGTGCGGACGTTATCGTTGCAGGGGGCACTGAATCGATGTCAATGATCCCGATGGGCGGTAATAAGATTTCGCCCAACCCATGGCTCGTAGATCACTATCCGGACTCTTATCTCTCTATGGGATTGACTGCTGAGCGCGTTGCGCAGCGTTTTGGGATATCGCGCGCACAATGCGACGAATTTTCGTTAGCCAGCCATCAAAAGGCCCTCGCCGCACTCCAAGCCGGCAAGTTCGATGACGAAATTGTAGCTGTCCCAGTAACTTTCACAACGCCCAACGGATCGAAGCCAAAGAAAACCGAAATCACATTCAAGCAGGACGAAGGCCCCCGTGCGGATACTTCGCTCGAAGCGCTCGGTGCGCTCAAGCCCGCGTTTCACGTAAAGGGCGTAACCACCGCCGGAAATTCGTCGCAAATGTCGGACGGTGCGGCCGCAGCCGTCGTCATGTCCGCAGAGCGTGCGAAAGCTCTCGGGATCAAGCCACTCGCCCGTTACGTTTCTTTCGCGACCGCCGGGTACAAACCAGAGGAGATGGGACTCGGGCCCGTATTCGCAATTCCGAAAGCGCTCAAGCTAGCCGGACTCAAACTCGACCAGATCGACGTCATAGAGCTCAACGAAGCCTTCGCCGCTCAGTCTCTCGCCGTCATCCAAGAGGCAAGGCTTGATCCCGCGAAAGTGAATCCAAACGGCGGAGCGATCGCCTTGGGCCACCCTCTAGGATGCACCGGCGCCAAGCTAACAGCCAGCGTCATTCGTGAACTGAAGCGCCGTAACGCTCGCTACGGTATGGTGACGATGTGCGTCGGCGGTGGGATGGGAGCGGCAGGGATTTTCGAAAACATCGGCTGAAATTGAAGTGCTTTCGCAACTGGCTCACTCAAACGCCACCTCTACAAACCCCATCCCTTGCATCAAGCTCGTAATGGTCGAGCGCGCATTCTCCTGCGCCTTTTGCAAAATACCGTCGGCGAGCGCCGCTTGGAGTAATTCCTTTTCTGCTTCCGCCCTTACCTGTGTCTCAAGATTCGGATCGGTTGGCACAAGCCATCCTGTCTGACGCGAATACACACGAGTCTTTCCGCTATCGAGACGGGTCACCAAGACTTGAGCTTGCGGCAAATGAACGCGGACGGTTCGGTCCTTCACGTGAACATCGTCGATCTTTAACGTGGCAAAATCAATCCCGGCAATCACTTCTCCATGCACCAACATCAGCAGTCGATCACCGGCCAGGAAGTCTGGAAAAATCTCGCTCTGTTTTTCGCCAGTAACAATCTTGTCCATCGTGTAAACAACGGTTTCAAGCCGCTGCAGCTTTTGGATCCGATCCACCACCGTCGGCTGACTCATATCCGTATGAGTCGTCCGTCGCAACCACGATGACAAGACGCCACCGGGCCACTTCTGCGCCCCGCGAACAACACCCCAGATCACAAGCGCAGCCAACAGCACACCCGCCAATAACGCCGCACAGCCGACTAAACCCGCCCGCGCACGTTGAAGATTAGGATCAACAGCCATAAGTGTTCCGCGTCAACAGCCTACCACCATGGGCCAGTGGCCTTCTCAAGGGCCAAAACCTATAACCAAATTTGGCACGAGGTACGCGTGCAATTCGAAAACCCCGTGCTACCCGTGCTACCCCGTGCTACCCCGTGGTTAAGAATTCAGTGTTACCAACCACAATCTCAATGTCACCAACCTCAGGTGATTCAACAAGCCGCGGGCAGATTTGCTTGAGCGGTAACAGTGTGGGCTCGCCCACCAACTTCCACCTAGCCCACCTTCGTAATGGCATCAAGAGATTGGTCGATGGCAAGTACTGCGAAAAATGAAATAATCCAATGTGATCCCCAGTGCTCCTGAGGTTCAAGATTTGAGGGTTTCCGAATATGGCCACCACTGCTGTACCTAAGACAAAAATTTCCGGCGGCGCGTTCCTCCTCGAAGAACGCCAGCCCAACGAGGTCTTCACGCCGGAAGATTTCACCGAGCAGCACACACTCATCGCTCAGACCGCAGAAGAATTCGCCGTTAATGAAATTCTCCCCAATGTCGAGAGGATTGAGCACAAAGACTTCTCCATCACGCGCGACCTTCTCAAAAAAGCCGGCGAACTAGGCCTCAGCTCCGCCGAGATCCCCGAAGCCTATGGCGGTCTCGAGATGGATAAGGTCACCGCCGCGGTCATCGCAGACCACATCGCCAAATACGCGGGTTTTGCCACCACGTGGGGCGGACACACCGGTATCGGAACCTTGCCCATCGTGTACTTTGGCACCGAAGAGCAGAAGAAAAAATATCTTCCTCGCTTGGCGGCCGGAGAGATCGTTGGCGCCTACGCCCTGTCTGAGGCCTCGTCCGGATCTGACGCGCTCAATTGTCGTGCTCGCGCCACACTCTCGCCCGACGGCAAGCACTACATCCTGAATGGCGAAAAGATGTGGATCACCAATGCCGGCTTTGCCGACCTTTTCACCGTCTTCGCGAAAATCGACGGTGAAAAGTTCACGGCATTTCTGGTCGAAAAAACTTTTCCTGGCTTCTCGATCGGCGCCGAAGAACACAAGATGGGTATCCGAGGATCGTCCACGTGCCCTCTCATCCTCGCAGACTGTCAGGTTCCCGCAGAAAATCTGCTCGGGGAAATCGGCAAGGGACACATCATCGCCTTCAACATCCTGAACATCGGACGCTTCAAGCTTGGCGCCATGTGCGTGGGCGGTGCGCGCGTCTCGCTCGAAAATGCTGTTGGATACGCCAAGCAGCGCAAGGCCTTCGAGAAAGTCATCGCTGACTTCGGTCTCGTCCGCGAAAAGATCGCCAACATGGCGACGCTTATCTACGTCGGCGAGGCGCTGGTCTATCGCACCGTTGGCATGATGGACGCGCTTCTCTCTGAAATCGACCAAGCAAGCCCCGACGCTGCTAAAGAAACTCGCAAAGCCATCGAAGAATATGCCGTTGAGTGCTCCATCTTGAAAGTCTGGGGATCGGAGATGATCGACTATGTCGTCGATGAAACCGTCCAGATCTATGGAGGCTACGGCTTCGTCGAAGAGTATCCAGCCGAGCGTGCCTACCGCGACGCCCGTATCAATCGCATCTTCGAAGGGACGAATGAAATTAACCGCCTTATCATCACGGGCTTTTTGCTGAAGCGTGCCATGAGCGGACAACTTGCCCTCATGCCAGCCATCAAGAAGTTGATGGACGAGGTCCTCTCCGGTCCGAGCATCGGGGAAGAAGTCGAGGGCTCGCTCGCAGAAGAACGCAAGCTGGTTTCAAACGCCAAGAAGCTCGGCTTGTTCGCTTCCGGCTCTGCGACGCAGAAATACATGCAGAAAATTCAGGACGAGCAGGAAGTCATGGGCGCGATTGCCGACATGACAATCGAAATCTATGCGATGGAGTCGGCTGTCTTGCGCACCCAAAAACTAATTGCCACCAAGGGCGAGACCGCCGCAGCATTACCGATCGCCATGACTCGCGTTTACCTTACGCAAGCATTCGAGAAAGTGGAAGCGGCCGCCAAAAAAATCATCGCTGCCGTCGCCGACGGAGACATGCTGCGCACCCAACTGGCAATCCTCCGCCGTCTGGCGAAACACGAACTCTTCAACACCATCGAACTTCGCCAGCAAATCGCGCAGAAAATCATTGAGCGTGGAAAATACACGCTGGGATAGGACCGCATAAAACATTTGTCATCCTGAGCAAAGCAAAGGATCTGTTATTCGCCTCCACCACCATCCTCACTTCTTGTCATCCTGTGTGCTGCGAAGGACGTGCTTTTCGCATTCAAAACTCAGCCACGAGCAATCCTTTTGTGCTTTACTACTCCCGCCATGAAACGGCGACTCGTACTCCTTTTCGCACTCTTCGCCCTTTCCGCCCTCGCCCAGACATCTCCTTCCACCAACCTCGCTCCCACTCCTCCCATGGGATGGAACTCTTGGAACAAATTTGCCTGCAACGTCAGTGACGAACTCATCCGCGGCATGGCCGATGCGCTCGTAAAGTCCGGCATGAAAGACGCGGGCTATCAATACGTGGTCATCGACGACTGTTGGCAGGTCAGCCGCGACGAGGTTGGCAACATCGTCGCCGATGCACAGCGCTTTCCACACGGAATCAAGGGTCTCGCAGATTACATCCACTCGACCGGCTTGAAGTTCGGCATCTATTCGGACGCAGGCTCGAAAACTTGTGCCGGGCGTCCCGGAAGCCTCGGGCACGAGTATCAGGATGCTCGCCAGTACGCTGCATGGGGTGTCGACTATCTGAAATACGACTGGTGCAACACAACCACGCAAGACGCGCCAGCCGCCTATGCACTTATGCGCGCCGCGCTCGATGCTACCGGACGGCCCATCGTGCTCAGCATTTGCGAATGGGGTAAAGCGCAGCCATGGCTCTGGGGCAAACGGGTTGGCGGTAACTTGTGGCGAGCCACCGGGGACATTCAAGACCGCTGGGAAGGAAAGAAAGAGTGGTCGCCGGGCGACTGTTGCAGTTACGGCGTTGTGGACATCATCGACGCCGTGGCCGACCTGTATTCCTATGCCGGTCCTGGACACTGGAACGATCCCGACATGCTCGAAGTCGGCAACGGCGGCATGACCGACACCGAGTATCGTTCGCACTTTAGTTTCTGGGCGCTTCTCGCGGCGCCGCTGATCGCAGGAAATGATCTGCGCACAATGCCGCCCGAAATTCACGACATTCTCACCAACAAAGAAGTCATCGCGATCAATCAAGATCCGCTCGGACGGCAAGGCCGCCGCGTCCGCAAGGATAACCAACTCAAGGTAGATGTCTGGGCGAAGCAGCTGACCGATGGGAGCCGCGCAGTCATCCTCTTCAATCGCGGTACCGCCGAGCAGAATATAGCGGTCAACTGGGAAGAGATTGGGTATCCAGCAAATATCGTCGCCTCAGTTCGCGACCTCTGGCAACACAAAGATCTCGGCAAGCAGACGGGGAAAACAGCAGCGACCGTGCCAGCTCATGGCGTGGCAATGCTGGCAGTGCGACCGTAAAACTTTTTAGCAATGTGGCAATAGCCAGATGTCAATTGCAATCGCAAATTGGCAATTGACAATTTGAAAGTGACAAAACCTACTCCTTCGGATATCCCGGATCCGCCTTTACTTCCTCGATTTGCTTCGTGTGTCGTGCGCAGTGAGCAGCGTTCAGCAGAAGCCACTGGTATCCGTCGAGTTCTCCGAGAACTGGGTGCTCGCCGAAATGTTCGCGCAGATCATCATTCGTGGTTCTCACATACTCGATGGTTGCCTGGCGTGACTCGTCGAATGTTTTCGCCAGTTCCGCGCGCGTCGGGAAACGGCCGGTGGGCTTCAAAAACTCCGGCGCTTGTAACTTTGTGCTACGGTCCGGAATCTTGGTCAGCACAATTTCATCCTTGGCATTGATTTCCTCGCGCTTCTCCGGGGCCGACGGCGATTTCATCACCTGTTCCCGGACAAGCGTAAGAATGGCGGATTCAGTCACTGTAATGTGTTCAGCAACCTCCGCGATCGACCAGCGATCGGGCGAAGGCTTATATCTCCACTGTTTTTCGGAGATACCTGAGATCGCCTTTACAAATAGTTGGCGCGTCGCATCCAGATTCAGGATTGCCTTCTCGCGTTCCGCATCGCTCAGAGTTGCCGCCACTGGAGCCGACGCGCGTGCCGCGAGCGGAGTGGTTGCGTTCTGGGCCGAGGAAACGAGCGCTCCACACAACACAACTGCAGATGCCGCCGTGGTGATAAGTTGTTTTCGCATCTCGCCACTTCCTTTAGCGAATTGGAAATTGGCAATCGCCAATCGTCAATCCCCATAAGTGCATGCGCCGGCTCTCTTAACTTTTGGTCTTAAGCTCTTCCATCACGCTTTGAATCAACTCTTTCGCATCGGTCAGCTGCTTCATGATGATTTGAATGTCCATGACTGGCTTGCCCGGCCAGCGCTGGCTCTGGCAGTACACGCCGTGCTGCCCGACAAGGGCCATCGCGTCCGTGATGGTGTCGAGCGTGACAGCCAGACGCCCGCGCGGAACGCCCATCATGGTTTCAAAATGCTCAAGCTCTTCCTGTTTCTCATCGAATACCGGCATGAGGAAATTGTACTGTTTGCGCCGAATATCGGATAATCCTTAGCACTCATTCAGCACTCGACATTCTGCCACTACTGCGGGGCTTACTCTTATCAAGAACTTGCGTCTAATGCCTCACAGCTGTGCATGGCTGAATGCCGACTGCTGAATGCCAAGCGCTCTTACAAGGAGAATTCATGAACAAACGCATTGCCCTCGTTACCGTGGCTATATTTGCTCTGTCGTTGCTTGTCTGCGCTCAGGATGATCCGAGCAAGCGTCCGAGCCCACCTGCCAAGGCAGAATGCAAGCTTGCCAGCGGCAAGACCGCGACTGTCAACTACTCAAGTCCACGCGCCAAGGGCCGCAAGATCTTTGGTGGACTGGTGCCCTTCGGCAAAGTGTGGCGTACCGGCGCAAACGAAGCGACGTCGCTCACAACGGACACAGCATTCACTGTCGGCGGTAAGGACGTTCCCGCGGGCAGCTATACACTCTTCACCGTCCCGAATGCAGACAAGTGGGCGCTTGTCATCAGCAAGAAGACCGGCGAGTGGGGTACCGACTATCCAGGCGAAGGCGAAGACTTGGCTCGTGTGGATATGAAGGTTTCGAAGACGGCGGCCCCGGTCGAGAATTTCACCATCGCCTTCGACTCCAAGGGCACCAGTTGCACGATGAACATCGACTGGGAATCGACTCGCGCATCGGTGGACTTCAGCGAAAAGAAGTAGCATCGAAACGAAATCGGGCGTCCGGACAAGAACGGGCGCCCGTTTATTTTGACTTGTCGTTTAGTAATTGACTTATCGTTCGACGCAATTTGCGGAGGCGTGCATGAAAGTGTTGATCGCGTTTTTGGCCGTTACCGTGGCATGGAGTTGCGCTTCAGCAGAGAACGTCGTTCGCTATCGTGGTGCAGCCGACAATGTGAAGTACGTTTTCGCGACTGCCGATCCTGTGGCGCGTCTCAAGTCGGGGGACATCCTTGAAACCAACACGCTCGACGCATTCGGCAACGCGATTCAGAAGCCAACCGACACGTTGCGCATGGTGAAGGGTGACAACCCGCTGACCGGGCCATTTTTTGTTGAGGGCGCAGAACCAGGCGACACTCTGGTAGTCAAAATTCTTGACTTGCAGATCGATGGCAATCAGGGTGTCGGAACGATTGCACCCGGATTTGGCGCCATCAACTCGAGCAAGTACACGCCCGTCCTGAATCCGGATCTGCCGGAACGGATTTGGCTTTATCCCATCGATCATGCGACAAACACAGCAACATTTTCTGCGCACGACACGAAGTTCTCCGTAAGAATTCCGCTGCGTCCTTTTTTGGGATGCATTGGGGTAGCACCTGCCGATCGCGAAGCGCGCAGCTCGATTGTCCCGGCAGAGTTTGGCGGCAACATGGATGCGCCGGAAGCGAGCGTCGGAAACACGGCTTACTTCCCTGTCAGTGTGGCTGGGGCGTTGCTTTATGTCGGTGATGGGCACGCGGCTATGGGCGACGGCGAGATTGGCGGGTCGGCGATCGAAGTTCCGTTGCGGGCTCGCATGCAGGTGAGTGTCATCAAGGGGCAGAAAATCAGTTGGCCCCGCTTTGAGAACGATGACGCGATCATGGCCGTAGGAGCATATCGTCCGCTGGACGACGCCGCGCGAATTGCATTCACCGAACTGGTCAAATGGATTCACCACGACTATGGGCTGTCCGAGCTGGACGCCTATGAATTGCTCTCCAAAGTCGCAAAGGTACGACTTGCAGAAATGGTAGACCCGAATTATGTGATCATTGCGTCGGTTGAGAAGAAGTACCTGCCGAAGAGTGCGAGGTAGAACGTTAGAGGTAAATGAGTGCTGGCAGCATCGATAAGCAAGGACGCGCGGCCTTCATCGAAGCCTTTGCATCGGCGATTTTCAGTTGGCAATTGACAATCGCAAATCGGAAATGACTAGATCCCCGGCTTCCACCTGAGCACCGGCTTTCTTGCCGCCTGCGTTTCGTCCAAACGCTGCACGCGAGTGTGGTGCGGCGCTGCTAGAACGTAATCCGGATCTTCCTCTACTTCCTGCGCCACTTGCTTCATTGCTTCAATGAAGAGATCCAATTCTTCGAGTGGCTCGCTTTCGGTCGGCTCGATCATTAGGGCGCCGGGCACAATCAGCGGGAATGCAGTTGTATAGGGATGGAATCCGTAATCAATCAGGCGCTTGGCAAGATCCATAGTCTTCACGCCTTTTTTGGATTGGAGTTTGTCGCTGAATACGACCTCGTGCATGCTCGGCGTCTCATACGGCAAGTCGTATACACCTTCAAGACCTTTACGAATGTAGTTGGCGTTGAGAACCGCGTCTTCGGTGGTCTGTCGCAGACCGTCGGGGCCATTCGCGTAAATGTAGGCGAGAGCGCGAACGAACATTCCGAAGTTGCCATAGAAAGCACGGACTCGTCCTACCGACATTGGACGGTTGTATTCGAACCCCAACGTGCCGTCCGGCTTGGTAATGACGACGGGCTTCGGAAGAAATGGCTCAAGCCCCTTCTTCACCGCCACCGGACCAGAACCGGGGCCGCCCCCTCCATGCGGCGTTGAAAACGTCTTATGCAGGTTGAGGTGCATAACGTCGACGCCGAAATCACCGGGACGGACTTTGCCTACCAGCGCGTTCATGTTGGCGCCATCCATGTAGAGCAGGCCGCCTTTTGCGTGCATCAGGTCGGCAATCTTGTGAATCTCTTGTTCGAACACGCCAAGGGTATTCGGATTGGTCAGCATGAGCGCCGCGACGTCTTCGTTCATCTGCGCTTCCAGAGCTGACACTTCCACCATGCCGCGATCGTTTGATTTCAAATTCTCGACGGAGTAACCGACCATCGCCGCAGTAGCGGGATTCGTGCCGTGCGCAGAATCCGGAATGAGAACTTTCTTTCGCGGATTTCCCTTTGCCTGGTGATATGCGCGCGTCATGAGAAGCCCAGTGAGTTCACCATGGGCACCGGCCGCGGGCTGGAGCGTAATCGCGTCCATGCCAGTGATTTCGATCAGGCACTCACTCAGTGTCTGAATAATGCGCAGCGCACCTTGGGAGATCTTTTCCGGCTGGTAGGGGTGCCCGTTGGCGATGCCTTCGACTCGAGAGACGAACTCGTTCACACGTGGGTTGTATTTCATCGTGCACGATCCGAGCGGATACATGCCCAGATCAATCGCATAGTTCCAGGTGGAAAGGCGCGTGAAGTGGCGAATGATTTCCAGTTCACTAACTTCCGGCATGTTGCCCAGGTCTTTTCGTTCGGATGAACCGAGAAGCTTCGACGTATCGACGTCGGGCACATCAAGCGGCGGCAGCTTAAATGCTGCCTTGCCCGGTGAGGATTTTTCGAAGATCAGGTTCTCGTTCTGGCTGATGTGACGCGTAGCTTTGCGGGTCATTTGCTTCATCGCGCCACCTCCTGCTTTTCGGGCTCTCTCATGGTTCGGACGGAACGCTCGCTCTCAGAGACTAGACCGACTGCGGTGTCGATTGCAGTCCGCGTCGTAGTTTCGGTGCAGCACCACAACGCTGCGTTCGCAAATTCTGGATAAAACTTCTTGAGTGGCAAGCCCCCGACAATCTTGTGTCCGAGGAGCCGCGAGTTGATCGCGTAAGGGTCTTCGCTGGTTTCAACGACGAATTCGTTGAAGCGCGGCGAACCGGAGAACAAGACCTTGGCGCTTTGTCCGAAACGGTCCGCGGCATAGGCAGCCTTGGCCAGGTTTTGTTTCGCAAGCTCCTTCAATCCAACCTTTCCGTAAATGGTCATGAAGATATTGACCATGAGCGCGACCAGGGCTTGGTTAGTGCAGATGTTTGAAGTCGCTTTCTCGCGACGAATGTGCTGCTCACGGGTCGCCAGAGTTAAGACAAACCCTCGCTTTCCGTTGCGGTCAACGGTTTGCCCCACAAGCCGTCCCGGCATTTGGCGGACATATTTTTCGCGGGTTGCAAGTACACCGCAATACGGTCCGCCGAAGCCCATGGGGACGCCAAACGACTGTGCTTCCATGGCGACAATGTCAGCCTCTCGCGGCGGTTCGACGATTCCAAGCGAAACAGCCTCCGCGATCGAGACGACCAGCAGCGCGCCGTGCTTATGGGCGATGTCCGCGATCGCCGCAACGTCTTCGATCGTGCCAAAGAAATTAGGCGATTGAATCAAGATGCAAGCCGTGTCTGCCGAGATCGACTTCTCGAGTTCTTTCAGGTTGACGCGGCCTGTGTCCGCGAACGGTACGGTGGCTACCGGCATTCCCTGGTGCCAGGCATACGTCGCGAGGACCTCGCGATATTCCGGATGTACGCTGCGCGCGATCAGAACGGAATTGCGTCCGGTGATTCGGACCGCCATCATGGCAGCCTCGGCTGCCCCAGTCGATCCGTCATACATCGAAGCGTTCGCCACTTCCATGCCGGTCAATTCGGCAATCATGGTCTGAAATTCAAAGATTGCCTGCAGCGTTCCCTGCGCGAACTCGGCTTGGTAAGGCGTATACGCGGTGAGAAATTCGCCTCGCGAAATTAGTGAATCAATGATGACCGGGCGGTAGTGCATGTATGCGCCCGCGCCCAGGAAGCTGATGTATCCGTCGCCATTTTCTTTCGAGCGCTGCTTGAACCAGTCGACGATTTCCGATTCCGCCATTTGGCGAGGGATATCGAGGTCTCGAGTGAGGCGATACTCAGCTGGAATTGGCGCAAAAAGGTCATCGACAGAGCGCACGCCAATGGTTTTGAGCATGGCTTGGCGATCAGCAGGAGACTTTGGAAGATATCTCATAAGGAAATAGCCGATTTGCGATTGCCCCGTGGAGCCTGTGCAATACGCATTATTGATTTTAGGTTGTTGAGTATTGACTCGGCAGAACAAGAACGGCATTTCAAGCGCGTCTCAATCGTCACTGGGCAATCGGCAACCGTCAATTTTCTACTTTCCACTCTCTTCGTTCACAAATTTTTCGTAGTCAGCAGCGGAGAGGAGCGCGTCTAGCTCACTAGGATTCTTAAGAGTCACTTTGATGATCCAGGAGCCGTGCGCGTCCTTATTGATTTTTTCAGGCGCGGTGGTCAAGTCGTTGTTAATCGCAGTCACAGTGCCGGATGCAGGCGCGTACAAATCGGAAACGGCCTTCACTGATTCAACCGTTCCAAAGGTCTTCCCAGCGGCGATCTCGGCGCCAACTTTTGGCATGTCGACAAAGACAATGTCGCCCAGCGATTCTTGGGCGTAGTGAGTAATGCCGATCGTTCCGTCCGAGCTGATCCATTCGTGTTCTTTGGTGTACTTGCGGTCGGCGGGATAGGACATGATGGCGCGGCTCCTGGATATTGGCTTCTAGGATCTACCTTAAAAACTTAGTTCACTAACTATGATCAAACCTTTTTCGGGCGCTTGTAGAACGGCGTCGGCACAACCATTGCCTTCACGCCTTGACCGCGAATTTCAACCTTAAGTTCCTGGCCCAGCCCGCCGAACTCGGGAGGCACGTATGCCAGCGCAATGTTTTTCTTCAGGAACGGCGCAGGAGAGCCGCTCGTTACGTATCCAATTTCCCTTCCGGACAGATCCTGGACCTTATAGTCGTCGCGCGCGATTCCGCGCTCCATCATCTCTAGCCCAACCAGCATCCGTTTTTGGCTCCCAGATTTCGATTGCTCGAGTGCCGCGCGACCGCTGAAGTCGGCCTTTTCCATTTTGCAGAACCGGTCGAGGCCCGCTTCCCAGACATTAATGGTGTCGGAGATTTCGTGTCCGTACAGAGGAAGTTTGGCTTCCAGGCGAAGAGTGTTGCGCGAACCCAATCCACAAGGAACAACCTTCGATTCCTTGCCAGCTTCCAGGATTTCGTTCCAGACGCGGACGCTGGTAGCTTCGTCCGACGGAATATAGATTTCAAATCCGTCTTCGCCGGTGTAGCCGGTGCGGCCCATCAGCACGTTCGGCAGTCCGCAGACCTTGCCGCGCGTGACCCAGTAAAACTTCACCGCGCTCAGGTCGGCGTCGGTCAGCTTCTGAAGAAGATTCACTCCTTTGGGCCCTTGGATCGCGATCTGGGTAAAGTCGTCGGACAGGTGCTCGACTTTGCAATCGAACTGACTTGTATTGTCGCGCACCCAATTGAAGTCTTTTTCGCGTGTGCCGGCATTGATTACCAATAGATACTCATCCTCGCCAAGGCGATGGACGATCACGTCGTCGACAAATGTGCCCTGCGGATAAAGAAGGGCCGAGTACTGAGCCTGTCCGACGGCGAGACGCGAAGCGTCATTCATCGAAATATGTTGCACGGCGGAAAGCGCTTCCGGGCCAGCCAGGCGGATGTCGCCCATGTGACTGACGTCGAAGATGCCGACGCCGGTTCGAACCGCCATATGTTCGTTGATGATGCCGCCGCCGACCGAGGCGGGGTATTCGACCGGCATATCCCATCCGTTGAACTCAACCATGCGAGCGCCTAAGGCGCGGTGAGCAGCGTTCAACGCGGTCTTACGGACTGTCGGCGTGGTGGCAACTACGGACAAAGACCTTTCCTCGAGCGGACAGTGGCTGGGCTGCCGGGGTCTGGAACTCATTAACGTATCACGCAGTTCGGGCGAGCATCAACCGCGGGCGAACTGCGGGAAACAGTCCCGCTACCGTCACGCAATCGGGGATCGCCCGCGAAGGCCCGATACGGTTACTACCGTTACGTTTTACCAACTGCCTGGGCGCGATAGAGTTTCACCCATGGCCGCACCTGGAAAAGCGAAAGTCGTTTGTTTGCAGTGTGAGCAGGTTGAAAGCCGCTGCGAATGCGAAAAGTATTGTTGTCTTTGCCAGTCGCAAATCGATCCCCGCATGTGCCATGACGGATTGTGGTATTGCGACCCGTGTCGTATCGCGTGCGACTATAAGACTGTGGACTAGCGGGGATTCTGCTCCCATTAGCCCTGACCGCAAACCCAATTCAGCGTGACCACAACGGTTCCGCTCCGGTCCAACCAACCTTCCGAGAACACAACCACTGTTGCTAACAATTGATTGAATCTTGCGTCAACCAAATGGTTCCGCATAGATTCGTCCGGCGATATGATCGACAATCCATCCACTACTAGGCATCAATCACCTCGGAGCAGAGTTTGGGCGCCAACGGAGAAACAATTCGATTCCGGCCGCTGACTCCAAAGAACTGGAGCGACCTTGAAGACCTTTTCGGTCCGCGCGGCGCGTCTGGCGGTTGTTGGTGTATGTGGTGGCGCTTGAAACGTTCTGAGTACAATAAGAAGAAGGGCGCGGGTAACAAACGCGCATTCCAGAAAATTGTGGCAGCAGGCGCATCCTCAGGCGTGCTTGCCTATGTCGGTGGGAAGGCCGTCGGTTGGTGTGCTATCGCCCCTCGTCGCGATTATCCGGTGCTCGAACAGTCACGAATTCTAAAGCCCGTCGATGACTTGCCGGTTTGGTCAGTGACCTGTTTCTTCGTACCGCGCCTGTATCGTAGGCAAGGCTTGACCAGCAAGCTGCTCGTCGCGGCAGTCGAGTTGGCGCGAAAGCAGGGTGCGACGGCAGTCGAAGGATACCCACAAGATCCAAAAGACACGAGTATGGTGGAGGCATTCGCCTGGACCGGTTTCGCATCTGCCTTTAAGAAGGCGGGCTTCAAGGAAGTAGCAAGACGATCACCTACACGGCCGGTGATGAGAAAACTTTGTTAGCTTTCTAAATAACCACAGCTTCTTTGTACTCGCCGTATACCTTGCGCATTGCGTCTGAGATTTCGCCGACCGTCGCGTTGGCTTCCACAGCCGCAAGTATTCTCGGCATTAGGTTTTCACCGCTCCGGGCCGTGTCTTCAACATCCGCAATCGCGCGTTCCCACGGTTTACGATCTCGCTTCGCCCGCAGTGCCTTCAGCCGCTCGATCTGTTTGCGTTCGAGCGCTTCATCGATTCGCTGAATCGGGATCGCCTTTTCTTCCTCTATCGTAAAGCGATTCACGCCTACGACAACGGCGTCCTGATGATCGACCGCCTGTTGATATTCATAGGCGGCGTTTTGAATTTCCTGCTGCACATATCCGCGCTCAATGGCCTTCAGCATTCCACCCATGACTTCAATCTTTTCGAGATAGGCGTTCGCTTTGGCCTCGATTTCGTTCGTCAATGACTCGATGTAGTACGAGCCCGCCAGCGGATCGATGGTTTGAGGCGCACCGGATTCATAGGCGATGACCTGCTGCGTGCGCAGCGCGATTCGCGCGGATTGCTCCGTGGGCAAAGCCAACGCTTCGTCGTAAGAATTGGTATGAAGCGATTGAGTCCCGCCGAGAACGGCTGCCATCGCCTGAATGGCGGTGCGTACGATGTTGTTTTCAGGTTGCTGGGCAGTCAGGGTCGATCCGGCCGTCTGTGTGTGGAAGCGAAGCATCCAAGACTTAGGATTTTTTGCTTTGAAATTGTCGCGCATAATGCGCGCCCACATCCGGCGCGCCGCCCGGAATTTCGCGACTTCCTCAAGAAAATTATTGTGCGAATTGAAGAAGAAAGAGAGCCGCGGCGCAAATTTGTCGATGTCGAGACCTGCATTGATGGCTGCCTGAACATAGGCAATACCATTGCCTAATGTAAAGGCCACTTCCTGCACGGCGGTCGATCCGGCCTCGCGCATGTGATAGCCCGAAATTGAGATCGTATTCCAGTCGGGAACGTTATCGTTCGTCCACGCAAAAAGATCCGTAATGATTCGCATCGCCTGTTGCGGCGGATAGATATACGTTCCGCGCGCGATGTACTCCTTGAGTACATCGTTCTGCACGGTACCTGACAACCTTCTCACTTCCCCACCCTGCCGCTTGGCGACAGCCACGTAGAGCGCTAGCAGGATCGACGCGGTCGCGTTAATCGTCATCGAGGTTGAAATTTTTGTGAGGTCGATGCCATCGAACAGCCGCTGCATGTCCTCGATGGAGTCGATGGCCACGCCGACTTTTCCAACTTCACCTAGAGCGAGGACGTTGTCGGAGTCGAGCCCAATCTGGGTAGGCAGATCGAACGCAACCGACAAACCAGTGGTTCCGTGCCCGAGCAGATATTTGTATCGCTTGTTCGATTCCTCGGCGTCGCCCATTCCCGCGTACTGCCGCATGGTCCAGAGGCGTCCGCGATACATGGTTGCTTGCACGCCACGGGTATAGGGAAACTGTCCGGGGAATCCGATGTCGCGGTCGTAGTCGGACGACGCGAGATCGACGGGCGTATAGAGCGCCTGAACGGGAAGGTGCGACGACGTCTGCGTCTCGGGAGCCTTCCCCTTTGACTTGTGGTCCGGCCGAACCGTTTTGGTCACGTCAGGCATTGAAATTTAGAACGATGGAAACTCCGCGGCGAAGTTTTCTATTTGCGAGCCTGGCCCTTTCTACGAACTCTCCAGAAAGAACTGAGCCCAAAATAAGCAAAGGTCAGGCAAAAGCAAAGCGCGATGAGCACACGCGCAGGACCTTGGTTGCCGGCTTGATATTTTGCGTACTCCCGCAGCACCGCCGATCCGCCGATGAGCGCCAATGCAAGGAAAACAAAGCCTGTTACCTCGAGCCATAGCTGGTGCAGAATGCGCGCAAACGAACTGGCCGTCGCGCGCAAACCACTGAGTGCAGCAGCGCCGAAACGCGTTTTTCCGGCCTGTTGTCCCAGCACACGGGCGAGAATGCTCGCTTTTCGAACTGTGGAGAGATTAGGCAACGGACGATTTTAGCAGCCTCAGGAAGTCCACTCCGAGGTTAGAATAGGGGCGCGAGGGTGGCCGTCCGCAACTTTGGAATTGTTGTAGCATCGAAAGAGCAGGCGAGTGCGAGACGAGGCGCGGCCAGACGCAACGAGGAAATGCGATGGATGACCAGTCGGGGGGTCAGGTGGACCAGCAACTGAAGCAGCTCATGAACGAACTGGGCGCAGCTATCAACGAGTCTCTGGCCGACTCAGAGCAGATCGCCGAGGTGGTGTCCCGCATTAAAGACGGCGGCTACGATATCTTCCTGGTACTTGAAGCTACGATCGGCGTGAGCAAGCAAAGCGACAAGTCGACCGAAAAAACCTCGCTTGTGACGACACTGAGCAGCAATGCTGACTTGAAAATCAGCGAGCAGGATCTGAAGTTTCTCAAGTCTCTCCGCATCAAGCTCGACGAAGAAGAAAAGAAGCCTTAACACCGGTCGGCAAGTTTGAAGGAGTCGTTTTTTCGACGAACCCCTCTCAGCCAAAACCCGCGTCAGATCTGGGATTTACCCACGCACTGCAACCTTTTGCAACTTCTTTAAATTAATCAAAAAAACCCACGTGTTGCTTGACGCCACCTGTGCGACATAGCACAATACGCCGAGCATCTGTTTCCCGGGGTACAGATGCAGCCTTTCGCTGGCGCAGCGCTCCCACGTTGCTCCCCTGCCGGCCAATCGCAAGTCTTCAAGGACCACTGAAGAACAGATGTGTGTCGTGCATCCTCGCGCCCCAGGGATGATCGTTGGCCACGGGACCCTAAGACCACCTGTGGATTGTGGTTCAAGAGTTTAAAGAGGAGAGACGCACCCATGTTGTCTCAGAAAAATTTTGCCACGCTCGTTGCGATGGCATTGTTGTCTGTCTGCATTTCAATCCCAGCGACTGCCCAACTTGCATTCAATGATTTCAGTAGTACAGCCGGCCTTACCCTGAAAGGAACAGCGGTTCAGGCGACCAATGGCAACAAGCAGGTATTGCGACTAACCACCGATGGACAGCAACACGTGTCCGGTGCAGCCTGGGGTACTTCGCAGCAGTCTGTGGGGAGCGGTTTTACAACCGCATTCACATTTCAGATTTCGCATTCTCCAACCACCGGTCCCGGGCCGGCGGATGGCTTGGCGTTCGTCATACAGAATTCGCAAAACGAAACGGCGAGCGGTGTGAACGCCCTGGGCGGATCAGGCGGCGCTATCGGTTATGGAATACCTAACCTGGACGGTGGTACGGACGATTCCGGCACCCCGATCGATAACAGTCTCGCGATCGAAATCGATACCTATCAGAACGGTTGGGATCCGGACGCCAACCACATCGCCGTGCAGAGTTGCGGGACGGGAAACAATTCCGAAGATCACAACGCAACCTTTGGCGACAGTTCACCCTGCAACCTTGGACTGGTTTCGAATCCGCGAGGTGTCAATCTCTCCGACGGCCAGCCGCACACGTTGTTCGTGCAGTACGATCCGGGTACGCTTCGCATTTGGCTCGATGATCCGGCCAGCGAACCCATACTCACGATCTCAGTAAATCTTTCTACGCTCCTGAACCTCAACACAGCAGAAGATGGATCGAAGACTGCCTTCGTTGGTTTTACGAGTGCAACAGGACTGTTCAGCGAAACCACCGATGTTGACAGCTGGACGTTCAGCCCTGGCACAACCCCCACAACCATCACCCAAGGCCTGCCTCAGGTGACGAATCAGCAGACCGACATCAACTTTGTTTACGGCAGTTACAACCACAAAGTGGAATATTTCAATTCGACGTCGGAGAACGAGCTCTCTGTAACAGCGATCCCGATTGACCAGCTGGAATTCCATAACACTCGGTTGGCCGGAACCCCATTCTCGGGCGCGGACTGCGCCATCTATCAAGGCACCGGCGGCAAGTGCGTGCTGTTCCGAGTGCAATGCACCGAGGGCAACGACTGTTCCACTCTTGACTACGATGTATTCAACAACTTCAACTCCGATTTCACGATTACAGGGGCGGGCGTTTTGAAGGCGCCGATTGGCACCAATACTTGGCAAAACATCATCAAGGCGTTCGTTCAGTCGCGGCTCGACCCAGGAACTAGGTCGGGCAGCAAGGGCTTTTCGGATTTCATCGTGGTGCAGAACGCTACGGCGGCTCCGACGGTGACTTTCACCTCTCCGGCTTCCGGAGGCTTCTATCCCGCGGGTACAACAATTCCGGTGAGCTTCACCTGCGTACCCGATCCCACCGCACCGCTAGTCACGCCGGTGGATTGCAACGGTACGATTGACGGTGTCGCCGTTACCAATCCCGGCACTTTTACGTCGAACACTTTAGGACAACATACTATCCAGGTAACGACGTCGGACAGCGTGTTGAACAGCGTCGTGCGGACCGCTACGTTCACGATCGGCACTGTGCCGGCGTTCACTAGCGGCAATACCACCACGTTCACGCAAGGCGTTTCCGGTACCTTTACAGTCACGGCTTCCGGTTCGCCAGTCCCAACAATTACGCTTTTGAGTGGAACGCTGCCTTCGGGCGTTTCGTTCAACGGAAGCACCCTAAGTGGAACTCCAACCCAGAGCGGTACGTTCCCGTTGACCTTCAAGGCAACGAACGGCGTTGCTAGCGTTACACAGTCGTTCACCTTGATCGTGCTCGGACCGCAGGCATCGATCTCGCCGACAAGCTTGAACTTCGGCACGGTAAAGTTCCTCACCCTGTGGGCGAAGAACGTCACCGTTAAAAACACAGGTACCCAGCCACTGAAGATCAACGGCGTGCAAGTGATCCAGGGTACGTCAGACTGGGATGACTACTTCTTTGTCAACTTCTGCCCGTCGACGTTGGGCGCCGGCAAGAGTTGTCTGATTACGGTCTTCTTCTTCGCAGACGATCTTGGCGTGAGAACAGCAACGCTGAACGTTTACAACAACTCTTCTACCAACCCGCTGCAGGTCAGCCTGACGGGCAACGTAGTCAAGAAGTAGACCTACAGATTTACACGGCCGGACCCTTCGGGTCCGGCTTTTTTTTCTAACGAAATCAAACACGACTCCTTCTAATGTCGTCGCGATCGCTAATGCCCTGCCCCCTCTCCCCCAATGGTGATCTTTGAAAGGGCGTGCCTTTGCCCGTTGTATCTCCCGTCGCAACGAATAAGTAAGGAGGGAGGAACTTCGCAATGATCAAACAGGATGTTTTCGACAAGGCGATCGCGTCACATGCAGGCTGGAAAGCGCGCCTCAAAAAAACCGTGAGTGCTGGCAAGTCTCATGTATCGCCAGCACGGTAAAGGCCGACAACCAGGTAACTTCGGAAGTGGCTTAATGGAACGGACCTGTCAGCAGCAGAAAAACACACGGACACTTGCCGGGAAGTAAAGCCTCTGTACGCCACATTTCACCAGCAAGGTGGGCGTGCCAGCATCGGGACGGAAGGCAGAAGCTGAATAGGCAATCGGCATCGGAGGATCGTATTCCCAAGCTTCGAGCGCGCTCACCGAAGCGATGATTCGATGGCGCAGCACTAATAAATGAAATTTGCTGGCTTGGCGCTGCCGGCCACTGAGGTAGACGCCAGCCCAGCAATAACCGCACCACCCCTTCTATTTCCCCGCTTGCTTTTG
>Ga0207689_10000327_pt1 | contig 44239 bp, 43 predicted proteins | sample KBSMisM52_FD_184312 | JGI IMG/M metagenome (GOLD analysis project Ga0207689, IMG submission 184312) | Miscanthus rhizosphere microbial communities from Kellogg Biological Station, Michigan, USA - KBS Miscanthus M5-2 (SPAdes) (version 2) | ecosystem: Host-associated > Plants > Roots >...
ATCATCCTCGAGGGCAACAAGCGCCTCAAGGACGACAAGATCACACCGGAGATCAAGCTCGCGCCGCGGCAAATCTTCACGCGCTCGGCCGTTCGCGCCGACGTTGACCGTATCCTCGAGCTGTATCGCCGCCAGGGCCGCTTCGCTGCGCGCGTGGAACCGAAGATTGTCCAGCTCGACCAGAATCGCGTCGATGTGGTCTTCGAAATCTATGAAGGCGATCTCGCCAAGGTTCGAAGCATCAACATCATCGGCAACAAGCAGTTCAAGGACGACCGCCTCCGCAAGGAAATGTACACCCGCCAGGCAGGCGGACTCCTGGGCTTTCTCAAGTCCAACGACACCTACGATCCAGACCGCCTGTCGGCCGACCAGCAGAAGCTTCGCGCTTTCTATCTCACCCAGGGTTATGCCGACTTCCGCGTGGTCCAGGCGCTCGCGGAGCTGACTCCGGACCGCAAGGACTTCGTCATCACCTACGTGGTCGAGGAAGGCCCCCGCTACAAATTCGGCACGATCGAGGCGGACAGTGCGCTGCGCGACTTTCCCGCCGAGAAGGTCAAGTCGCTGGTCAAGCTTAAGCAGGGCGACTGGTTCAACGCCAAAGCGGTCGAGGACGCCGTCACCGGTCTAAACGAGCAGGCCGGCAACCTTGGTTACGCCTTCGCCGACATCAGCCCGGCGTACGATCGCGATGCCGACAAGCATGTGATGAACCTGACCTTCAAGGTCGGCGAAACTCCGCGCGTTTACGTCGAGCGGATCGACATCACGGGCAACACCGTGACCCGCGACAAGGTCATCCGGCGCGAATTCCGCGTCAACGAGGGCGACGCGTTCAATGCGCTGAAGGTCAAGCGCAGCCAGGACCGCATCCAGAGCCTCGGCTATTTCCAGGACAAGTTCGAGATCAAGCAGGCCGAAGGGTCGGCTCCGGATCGCGTCGTGCTCGCCGCAAATGTCGAGGAAAAGGCCACCGGCCAGCTCGCGCTTTCCGGCGGTTATTCGAGCCTCGAGAAGTTCGTCATCCAGCTCGCGGTCAGCCAGAACAATTTCATGGGCAAGGGGCAGTCGCTCGATGCTAGCGTGAACTATTCGGCCTATTCGAAATCGGCCGAGGTCGGCTTCGTCGAGCCTTACTTCCTCGACAAGCCGATCCTGCTCGGCGCCCAGCTCTTCCGGCGCGACTACAACAGCTTCAGCTACACGAGCTCCGGCAACCGCAACCGGACTTATTCGCAGGCCAGCACTGGCGGTGGTATCCGGACCGGCTTCCCGCTCACCGAATTCACCAACATGGGCATTCGGTACACGCTGACGAACGACAAGATTTCGCTCGACAAGAGCACCTTCTATACCGACCCCGACCTGGTCCTGGATCCGGACGGCACTGGGCCGCTGACGGGCTCCAACGGTCCGCTTCCGCCGCGCTGCAACCCGAACCTCGCCGGCCGTTACCTATGCGACGAAATCGGAACGCACCTGACGTCGTTGCTCGGCTATTCCGCCGTGTACGACAACACCGACGGTATCCATCCGACCCGTGGCCAGAGGCTGACCTTCTCGCAGGATTTCGCCGGTCTCGGCGGTGACGTCCGCTATCTCCGTAGCCGCGCGGACGCGACCAAATTCTGGGGCTTCGGCGGCGGCTGGATTTTCTCCGCGCACGCCGAGGGCGGTTACATCCATCCGCTGCAAACGAGGCACGACCAGGACGGAAACGAGATCGAGCCGATCCGCCTGACCGACCGTTTCTTCGGCGCGCAGCTCCGCGGTTTCGACATCCGCGGCATCGGGCCTCGAATCCAGCGGGTCAGCTATGATGCTGACGGCAACCTCGACTTCAGCCAGACCCGGATCACAGATGCCTTGGGTGGCCGCGCTTATTACATGGGCCGGCTCGAGCTCGAATTCCCGACCAACTCGGCGCTGAAGAGCTATGGGCTGCGGCCGTCAGCGTTTGTCGACGTCGGCTCATTGTGGAAGGTGAAGACACCTCCGCTGACCGATATCGTCGCGTTCTGCACCCCTAAAACCGGCACGACCGGCCTGACCGGCTTCACCAGTCCGGACCCCGATTGCCACATCGATTATGCGGGCGGACTTCATAACACGGCGAGCTTCGATTCAGCGCCGGGTTATAAGGAGCTCTTCCTCGGCAATTCTTACAAGCCGCGCCTGTCGATCGGCATCGGCGTCAACTGGACGTCGCCGTTTGGCCCGCTTCGGATCGACCTCGCCAAAGCCCTCCTCAAGCAAAAGGGCGACGACACCAAATTGTTCAGCTTCAATGTAGGAACCCAATTCTAATGCATAAGATTCTGATTTCCGCCGCGGCCGCCGCTCTGGCAATTGGCCTTCCGGCTACGGCTCACGCTCAGCAGGCCAACATCCTGGTCGTCGATTCCGATCGGCTGATGTCCGATTGCACGGCGTGCAAGGCTGCAAGCACGCAGCTCCAATCGAGGCAGGCCGCCCTGCGGACCCGCGCCCAGACGCTGCAGACCCAGTTGGAAGCCGAGGGCAAGCCCATCCAGGCTGCCGTCGACGCGCTGAACGGCAAAGATCCGGACGCAGCGCTGCAGGCGAAAATTACCGCTTTCGAAACGAAGCGCCGGAATTCCTCGCAGGAGCTCCAGACGTCCACGAACTCGCTGCAGTCGACGGTTGCTCATGTTCAGCAGCAGATCGGCCAGAAGATCGTCGCGCTCGTCGAGGCGACCCGCGCTCGTCGCGGCGCGGCTATCATCCTGTCGAAGAACAGCACGATTGCGAACGACAATGCGATCGACGTGACGACCGAGGTGATGACGGCGCTGAACGCTCAGCTTCCGGCTGTCAGCATCACGCCAATGCCGCAGTCGGCTGCGCCTCAGGGTCGCTAAGCCAAGAATGAACGACCAGCCGGCCAGCGCTGCCATCGGTCCGCTCGATATCAAGCGGGTGATGGCGGCGCTGCCGCATCGTTATCCAATGCTCCTCGTCGACCGGGTCGAAAGCCTCGACCCGGAAAAGGGCATCGTGGCCATCAAGGCGGTGTCGATGAACGAGGAGTTCTTCCAGGGGCATTTCCCGGGAAGGCCGATCATGCCAGGCGTGTTGCAGGTAGAAGCCTTGGCCCAGGCCGCCGGCGTACTTGCGGTCGAGAGTCTCGGCCTCGCCGGATCGGGCAAGCTCGTTTACTTCATGTCGATTGACGGCGTGAAGTTTAGGAAACCCGTCGAGCCGGGCGTCCTGCTCCGGCTCGAGGTCGAGTTCCTCCAGAAACGGTCAAGAGTCTGCAAATTCGCCGGTCGCGCGATGCTCGATGGCGAAGTCGCCACCGAGTGCGAGTTCACCGCGATGATCGCCGATCCGCCAGCCTGATACCGGCGTAAAGGGCGCGCCCCTCCGTCCGGTAAGTGAAGACGTCCTGATAGCGCTGGTCGAGCAGGTTCGACCCGCGGGCGAACAGCTCGATTCCCGGCCGTACGGCGTACGCGATCCGCGCATCGGCAAGCCAATAGGAGCCCAGCGTCAGGCGATCGAACGGGAAGACATCCCGGTTGTCGACGTGCTTTCCGACATAGGCGAGGGACGCGCCGTAGGTAATTCCACCAATTGAGCCGTCGAGCGCGACCGAGCCGCTGTGCTTCGGGCGGCGCGTTTCGGTCAGCTGCTCGCCAGTCAGCGCATCCGGCTGGCTCGCCTTGAGATAGGCATAATTGGCTGACAGCCGAAGCCGCTCGCTCAGCTTCCAGTCCACCACTGCTTCGATGCCCGACCGTCGACTGCTTCCCGACGCATTCAGCGCGCTCGTGAAGGAGGCGTTGTTGACGATTTCGTCATGTAGTCGCTGGCGATAGGCGGTGAGGGAAGCTCCAACCGGCCCGCGTCGGTAGCGCAGTGACAGCTCGAACCCACGCGAGCTCTCAGGCTTGAGGTCAGGATTTCCAACGTAAGTTCCGGGAAAGAAGCCGTAGAGGTCGAAGAAGGTCGGTTGGGCGATTCCTTCCGCATAGGATCCGGCAAGCGAGAACCCGCCTCCGAGCTGTCCGAGCAGGGAGGCGCGCAGGCTAGTGGCGTCCTTGAAACGGTTGAAGATGTCGCGCCGCACCGCGAGGTCGCCGGTGACCAGTCCCGCCTCGGCCCGCCATTCCCCGGTTAGTGACTCGTGTCGGCGGGAACGATCCTGGTTCGTGAACCCGCCGAACGCCGTGTCGCGCGCGTGGAACCGTTCCAGTTCGGTATCGGCGGCCACGATCAGCCGATGCTTGATCGATCCGGTCGTGAGTTGGCGTTCCAGTTGCGCCGACATGTTGCGGCGCGAGCCCGAGGTGCGATTTTGCTGGATGTCACCGAGATAGTTGCGGTTGGACGATCCCAGCAAGGTGCCGGAAATCTGGCCACGCCACGCAGTGTCATCATTCCCAAGCCGTGCCCAAAGCCGCCCGGCGGCGAGCCGGTTCTTGCTGTTGTCGAGGGTGTCGACATGGGCGCCGGTGAAGAAATCGAACCCGTCGAACTCTGAACGACCGCTCAGGCCTATCGCCGACGCTCCAATCTCGACGTTCGCGGAAGGATGCCATGTGCCGCGCAGCCGTCCCGACAGGTTGCGATAGCCATCCTTGTCACCGGGCCCTTCAACGCTGTTGATGCCGGTTGCGCGCTGGAAGCCGACGGCTCCAGCGAGGCTGAAGGGTCCGGAAATGACCGATGCCGAACCACTTCCGCGAATGAGCCCGAAGGAGCCCGCCTCCGCGTTGGCAGCGTAGCCTGGCGCATCGTCGACGCCGTTGATCGCGATGACACCGCCGATGGCTTCCGAGCCCCACAGGGCCGATTGCGGGCCGCGCACGACCTCGATTCGTGAGGCGAGGTCGGCGTTCAGGATCTCAAACCTCGGAGTATCGCCCGACGCCGGATCATCGATCTTGATGCCGTCGACGAACAGCAGGGTGTGATTGGCCTCGGCTCCACGAATTCGGACCTCGGTCAGCGACCCGGCAGGACCCGACCTTGCAACTGCAGCCGATGGAGTAAGGCGAAGCAGGGCGGTCAACTCGGGCTCATCGAGACGCTCGATGGTCTGGCCGTCGATGATGGTGGTGCTGGCAGCGGACTGTGCCTGGCTTTCCGGCGCGCGCGAGGCGGTAATGACAATCTGATCGGTGGTTATGGGTAATGCGGGCATTGGATCCTCCTGTTGACGAACGTGCCGTCACAGAGGGATCGCGCGGCCATCGAGGCAGCACGGCCCACGCCCCGCGGCTGGACCCGGCCGAGGAAACGGACGACGGACCAGGGCAGGTTCCTGACTTCGCAGACCATCTGGTCGGCGTTCACAGTTGCGGGCACAGCGCCGGAATTCCGCCGGCTTCCCTTTGAACCGCCCCCGCCAGTCCCGAAGGAATGTGGGCGGCACCCCAGTCGATATGCAGCTAGTGCGCTCCTTGCCGGGCTGTCAAATGGGCAATTCCCGGATTATGGGAGCCGCATGAACGTTCGTATCCTCACCCTTCTGTCCGCGATCGTCGTTGCCGCAGCGCTTCGGCTGGTCCCGCATCCGCCCAATTTCACGCCAATCGGCGCGATGGCCTTGTTCAGCGGCGCCTATCTCGGCAGGCGCGGGGCGATTGCCCTGGTTGCGCCGCTCGCGGCCTTGTTTCTGAGTGACCTGGTGCTTGGTTTCTATCACGGCATGGCAACGGTCTATTTCAGTACGGCGCTGGTCGTCCTGATCGGCTGGCTGGCGCTTCAACGCAGGTCGCCGCTGCGGATCGGCGCTGCCGCCATCACCAGCTCGATCCTGTTCTTCGTCCTGACGAACTTCGGGATGTGGCTGTCGAGTGGTTTCTACCCGCGCACGTTGGCCGGGCTCGAAGCCTGCTACGTCGCCGCCATTCCGTTCTTCCAGAACACACTGGCCGGCGACCTCGTCTTTTCGGCGATCCTGTTCGGCGGCTTTGCCCTGCTCGAACGCAAGGTTCCGGCGCTTCGCCTGAAGGCCGCTTGAGGCCCGCTTTGGTTGCAACTTTGGCGTGTCGCCTGTAAGGCGCGCGCTCTTGTCCTTGTTGCTGGTCGGAAACCAGCGGCTAACCCAAGGAAAACAAACATGAAGTCCGGTTCGCATCCCGATTATCACATGATCACCGTCGAAATGACCGACGGGACCAAGTTCCAGACCCGCTCGACCTACGGCAAAGAGGGGGACACGCTCCACCTCGACATCGACCCGAGCGTTCACCCGGCGTGGACCGGCGGCAACTCGAAGCTGCTCGACACCGGCGGCCAGGTCGCGCGCTTCAACAAGCGCTTCGGCGGTCTGACGCTCGGCAAGAAGTAAGCTGCAGCCATTTCACGACCCGCAGCATCGGTTTCCGGTCGCTCCGCGCATTGAAACGGAGCGACTGGTCCTGCGCGGATTCGAGCTGCGTGATCTCGATTACTTCCTGAGATTCTTCTCGGATCCGGCGGCCAGTGAACATGTCGGGGGCCCGAGCGGCGTCGAGGACACCTGGCGGCGAATGCTTGCCGGCGCCGGAATGTGGCCGCTGACAAGTCTCGGCATGTGGACGATCGCCCGCCGCGAGGACGATGAGGCGGTGGGACACGGCGGCATCTTCGATTTCCTGCGCGATTCCGACCCGCCAATTGCGGGCAAGGCGGAAATGGGCTGGATTCTCGACCCCGAAGCGCAGGGGAAGGGTTACGCCCGTGAAGCCGGCGAAGCGATGCTCGGCTGGTTCGACCGGAACTTCGGCAAGCAGGACATCTGGGCGCTGATTTCGGTGGGTAATGAGCCATCGATGAAGCTGGCCCGGAAGCTGGGCTTCATCCAGCAGCCCGACGGCATTTACCGGGACAAGCCGCAGACTTTCTGGCTGCGCCCGGCCTGAGCCTTACCAGCCGCCACCGCCACCGCCGCCACCGCCGCCGCCTGAGAAGCCGCCGCCACCCGAGCCGCTACTCGATCCCGGTGCCGTCGACGCCGAGCTGATTGTGCTGGCAAGCGTGGCCCCAACCGTGTTCACGAACAGGCTTGGGTTGTTCCACGGGCTCCCCGTGCCCGAATACCAGTAGAAGCCGCGCGGCTGATCGCCTCGCGCCTGTGCCGCGGCGAGCACGGAGGCAAAGCGGTTGGCCCACTTGTTCTCGACGCCGAGCGCGATCGCGTAAGGGAGGTATTTCTCGAATACATCGGGCGTGTCCTGGGGCATGGTCATCCGGTCGAGCCGCTCGCGTTCGGTGATCGAGAGATATTGTTTGAAGCCGGCGATCCGGTCGAGGATGCCGCGGCCTTCGCGCGTCGGCGCGGCGATCCACCAGAAGCAGCTGATCACCATCGGCAAGGCGAGCGCCGGGATGACCACGGGCAGGGCCGACCCGCTATTGAGCGCCTCGGCGAACATCGGGAACCCGACCACCGCGGCAATCGCGAAGGCAATGAAGCCGATCAGCCCACAAACGAGCTTCCCGAGCCAGGTGGATTCGTGGATCAAGAATGCAAGAATTGCAGCCAGAGTGAGACATCCGATCGTGACTCCGATCTGCCAGATCGAGGTCGTATCCGCCGCTGCGACGACAGCCGCTGAGGTCGCCCACAGCGCGGCAAAGAAAAACAGCAAACCGGCAACGGCCCATCCGTAGTTGCGCTTGAACGCCTTGCCGTCGAACTGATCCTTGAGAACCGACTCCAAGCCTTTCTTCGCGGCTGCGAATTCCTTGTAGTTCTTTTGCTCCATGACGATTGAATCGCCGGTTGAAATAAGCTCGCGGAGCGCGGCCTGCTCATCACTGGGCAAGGCATTGGGGCCGTCCATCCGTTCGATCCGCGTCTTCTTTTTGGAGAACCAGCCGCCATCCTCCTCGACCAGGCGGATGTGCCCGCGAACACCCATGTCCACGAGTGCCGCGGCGAAAGTCCGGTTATCGGCGCCCATCTTGGCCACGTAGCGCATCCCGGCGGGCGTAAGGTCGTCAGGCGGGGAGAAGATCGGGACGACCGTTCCCGCGCGCGGATTCCGGCCAGCTCGCTGCCAGGCGTAATAGAAGTAAGCGAGAAGGCTGATCAGGCCGGCAGCGCCGACGAGGGGCGGTCCGTAGTCTTCAAGCCACTGGGTCAGCTGGGTCGGCGCGGCAGATTCGTCCACCAGGCCTTTCGGGAAGGCGGCAGCGACCGTCAGGCCTTCATACTCACCAAGCGGTGCGGTTGTTGCCCAGGCGATTTCACCAGGCTTTTCGTCGATGACTTGGGCGTTGGTGGCGGTCGAGCCTTCGGCTCCGGTGTAGGCGGCCCGCTGTCCGAATTTGACTGGGGAGGGAAGGTGGATCCGAACCTCGGCGGCATCGATCGGGAAGACCCAGCCGGTGCCGGTCACGTTCCAATAAATCTCATCATAATTCGGAAAAAAACCGAGCTCGCGCGTCGCCCGATAGCGGATGACATAGCGGTGGTCTCCGACGTCGACATATTTGTCGGGATCGCCAAGCTTGATCCGCACGCCGCGGGTAATGAGGCTGGTCGAGGCTGGGACCGGCATCCCATCCAGGGTCGCGCCTTCGAACGTAAATTCGATATGGATCTGGCGCCCGTACGGGCCCTGATACCTCGTCGGGAAATCGCGGAAGATGCCGTGATCAATCCGATCATGCTCGGCGCGGACATCGATCGTCTCGGTAACCTCGACCGACGCATCCTTCTGGATCTGCACATCGCTCCAGAAGTGAGTGATCCGCTCATCGGCCTGCGCCGCCGCCGGAACGGCAGCGAGCAGGAGGGCAATACACGCCCGCCGGAGTGCGATCACGGTCAGGCCGCCGAGAAGGAAACTTTTGGAGCGGTCTGGATGCTCTTGTCGTCGTCCTGGTAGAATGGTTCTTCGCTGAACCCCATCGGCCGAGAAATGAGCACCGCCGGAAAGCTCTGGATGGTCGAGTTCAGGTCGCGGACCGTCGCATTATAGTAGCGCCGCGAGCTCTGCAGCTCGCCCTCGATGTTCGACAGCTGGTCCTGCAGCTGCAGGAAGGTCGTATTGGCCTTGAGTTCGGGATAGGCCTCGGCAACCGCGAACAAGCGGCTCAAGAGGCCGGTCATCTGCGCGTCGGCGGCAGCGGTCGCCTGGACGCTGCCGGCGTTTACGGCCTTGGAGCGGTTTTCGCTGACCTGCTCGAAGACCTCACGCTCGTGGGTCGCATAGCCCTTCACTGCTTCGACGAGGTTCGGGATGAGGTCGGCGCGTCGGCGCAGTTGGACCGTAATCCCGCTAAATCCCTCATTGACGAGCGCGCGCTGCCTGACGAGCGAGTTGTAGAGACCAATCGCGTAAATAACGAGCAGTACGGCGACTGCGACAATGACCCAGCCTACGATACCCATGTGATGCCCCCATTCATCGTTGGGGGCGCAACATAAGGTTGTTTGGTGCCGTCCGCTAGAAGGCGCTTAGACCCGTGATCGCGCGGCCCATGATCAGGGCGTGGACGTCGTGCGTGCCCTCGTAGGTATTGACGGTCTCGAGGTTCGCAGCGTGGCGCATCACCTGGAACTCGGCGGAGATGCCATTGCCGCCGTGCATGTCGCGGGCGACGCGGGCGATGTCGAGCGCCTTGCCGCAATTGTTGCGCTTGATGAGGCTGATCGTCTCAGGGATCAGCTCACCCGCTTCGAGGCGGCGGCCGACGCGGAGCGATGCCTGGAGGCCGAGCGTGATGTCGGTCAGCATGTTGGCGAGCTTCAGCTGCACCAGCTGGTTGGAGGCGAGGGGACGCCCGAACTGCTTGCGGTCCAGCGTGTACTGACGGGCAGCGGCATAGCAGGCCTCGGCGGCGCCCATTGAGCCCCAGCTGATGCCGTAGCGGGCGCGGTTGAGGCAGCCGAACGGGCCCTTGAGGCCCTCGACGTTGGGCAGGAGCGCATCCTCGCCGACCTCGACCTGGTCCATCACAATTTCGCCGGTAATCGAGGCGCGCAAGGAGAGCTTCTCCTTGATCTTGGGCGCCGACAGGCCCTTTGAACCTTTTTCGAGCACGAAGCCGCGGATCTTGCCGTCATGGGCGTCCGACTTCGCCCACACGACGAAGACGTCGGCGATCGGCGAGTTGGTGATCCACATCTTGGTGCCGGAGAGGATGTAGCCGCCTTGCACCTTCTGGGCGCGGGTGCGCATGCTTCCGGGATCGGAACCGGCGTCAGGCTCGGTTAGGCCAAAGCAGCCGATCCATTCGCCCGTCGCGAGCTTGGGGAGATACTTCTTGCGCTGCTCTTCCGATCCGTAGGCATTGATCGGGTGCATCACGAGGCTCGATTGCACCGACATGGCAGAGCGGTAGCCGCTGTCGACGCGCTCGACGGCGCGGGCGATGAGGCCGTAGCTGACGTAGCCGAGTCCGGCTCCGCCATAGTCTGGCGAAACCGTTGCGCCCAGGAGGCCAAGCTCACCCATCTCGCTCATGATTTCGCGGTCAAACCGCTCGTCCAAATAGGCCGACGTCACCCGCGGCTGCAGCTTTTCCTGCGCGTAGCCCTCGGCCGTGTCGCGGACGAGCCGCTCCTCATCCGAAAGTTGATGATCAAGGTCGAAAGGGTCCTGCCAATTGAACGGCAGGATTGCAGGCTCACCCACGGCGTTGCGGCTCCGAAACTGTCAAAGGAAGTCGCGGCGCCCTTACCACGGCTGCCGCTCAGCGCCACCCCCAACGTCGCTTGCCGGTCACTTGTCCTTAGACGCGACCTTCTTTCCGCCGCCGCCGCCGAACGACTGCTTCAGCGTCAGGCCGATGCTGATATGTTGGTCGCGCTCGCGATATTCGTTGATGATCGTGCCGGGCTCGGCGCGGTTGGGGAAGAACAAGAGGCGGTTGCGCTTCCCGAACACATGCTGGACATCGAGCGCCAGCGACGTCTTCGAGCTCGGCCGATATTCGACGAAGGCGTTCCAGCCCGGTGCACCGTTGAAGTTGGTGTCAAATTCGTCGGTCCGGAAGAAGGTGAACTTCTGGTTGTCGAACACTTCGAAGCCGTAGGAGAAAGCGCCGGCGTCGCGGCGTACGGTGAGGTCCCACTGCCAGTTGGGGAAGAAGCCGCTCCAGTTGCGCTGCTTGCCGTTGATCGGGTCTTCGACCCGGGTGCGCTGGAAATTGCCAGTGAGCTTGGCGCGCAGGCCCTTCCACAGCATCCCCAGCGGGGCGTCAAAGGTGACGTTGGCGAAGAGCCTCTTGCCGGTCCCAAGGTTACCCGGCGCATCGAAGCAATTGTCATCCTCGTCGCAGATCAGGACGCGGTCCTGGAGCTTGCTGACGAGGTCGTAGCCAAAATCGAGCTTGAACAGTCCGTCGCCGAGCAGTGGGTGGTCGAGCGTGCCATGAAATTCCCAGGTGCGTTGCGGCTCCAGGTTGGCGTTGCCGCCGTTGACCCGGTTGGTCGACAGTTCGCCGAAGCTGATGAAGTCGTAAAAATCGAGCTGGGCAACGGTGCGACGGATCGACAGCTGGCTGTGCCAACCGCCGCCTGGCTTCCAGTCGAACGTGATGTTCGGCTTCAGGAACTTGAGCGTGCGGTCGGCTGTCGCGTCGCCGCGGACCTTGAGGTTCGAGAATTCGTAGTTGACGCCGCCGTCAACGCGAAGGGCAGGGGAAATCTGCTTGCCGAGGTTCAGATAAACCTCCCCGCGCTTCTCCTTTACCGTCGCGTCAGCAATCGGCAGGTCGATCGGCACCTTGTCGCCATTCTCGTCGATCGCGTCGAGCGTCGTATGGTCGTCGAGCGTGTTGTAGGCCGCCTCCGCGCCGACCTCGAACGACATCCCGAAAAGGTTGGAGCGGGTCCAGCTGATGCGGCCGATGGTCTCGTTGCGCTTGGCGTCGATTAGCTGCTCGAACCCGCCGACAACCTGCCCGCCTTCATCGATCAGTCCGTCGCGCCCGACATAGGAGTCGAAGTCGTGACGTTTGCGGCGCGTGGTCAGGCCCACGAACTTGATCGCACCGCCCGCGAGCGGCCGAGTCACGTCGCCGCCAAGCTCGATCACCGGGTCGCGGTAATGCTGGAAGAGGTTGTCCTCATGCTGGGGATCGCCGGTCGGCGACACGATGTTCTTCTGGAACAGGTCGAACCGGCTCGGCTGCCAGCGGATATTGAGGTGGTAGGCGTCATTCGCGCCATGCTCGAGGCCATAAGCCGCGGCGAGAAACGGGTTCTTATTGGCGTAGACGTTATGCTTGCGCCGGAACTCAACGAGGTCGCCACTCGATGTGTCGATGAGGGTGTCGGTGCCTTCTTCATATTGCTTGTTGCGGCCGGTTCCGGCGGACAGGTTCAGGCTCGACGGACCCTTGGTGAAGACGACATTGGCCGAGGCGTTGGGCTGGATGTAGCCGGTGTAGCGGCGCGTCCCGCTCAGCGTGACGTTGGCGTCATAGCCGCCGGCGTTGGACAGCACGACATTGAGGACCTGGCTCTTGCCGGCATAGTCCGAGCCGTAGAGGTCGCCCGAGCCGAGCTCGACGCGGACGACACGTTGGGCGGGAATGCGCTGCAGCGTGACATCCAGGGTCTCGGACTTGGTGCTCGGGCGCGCGCCGTTGAGGACCACGTTGCCGGCGGTGCCCGCGAAGCCGCGCACGTCGACATTGCCGGTCGCGCCCTGAGTAACGCCGAGGTCGAGCTGGAAGCCCGGCACATGCTGGACGATGTCCAGTGCGGTACGCGGCGCGAACTGGGCGAAATAGCCCGAATCATAGACCGTCGTCCGGCTGCTGCGTGGTGCCTGCGCCGCGACAGAACCCCCGGCCGGGGCCTGTGCGAATGCGGGCGCGCAAAAAGCAATGGCCGATACTGCGACGGTGGACAGCCATGTCTGGCGCACCACGTTTGTTCCCCTTGTAGTTGGTCGTGCGCCTATGCGGCGGGGTGGAGTCCGGCGACGGGTCTTCGATCAATCGACAGACGGATCGACCGAAGCCCGGGCCGGGACTCACGAACGGACAAACGTCAGCGCAAACGTCCGAAGAGCTTTAGCTGGACCAGCTCGTCCACGGTCAGCTGGTGCTGCACCGTCGCCTTGGAGCGGACGAACTCCGGGGTGATTCCGAGAGCCTTCAATTGCACCAAGGTGTTCACCGGCAGGTGGCGATAGCCGATCTGGTCGAAGCCGGTGATGAAGTCGGGCGTGATGTCGAGCGCCTTCAATTGCACCAGGTCCTCTGCAGGCATGTTGGCGTAGCCCGCGCGGGCGAATCCGCCGATCCATTCGGGTGAGATCCCGAGCGCCTTGAACTCGATCAGGGTGTGAATTGCGTTGGGACGATAACCGGCCTTTGCAAGCTCACTGATGTAGCGGCCATTCACGCCGAGCGCGGCAAGTCCCATCAGGTCGTCAATTGAGGGCGTCGGATAGTGCGCCGCCGCAACCGCATCGACGGTTTCGCGATGAACATTTACCGCCATCAGGCCGAATGCCTGCTCGCGGGTCGGCTTCCCGATTCCGCGGCTAACGAGCAATTGCGTGAAATTCGGATCAGCCGTGAAGCTGCAATTGCCGGCAGCATGGGACTGGCCGCCGTTGCCGGCACAGTCCACGCGGCCCGCTTCGCGCACTATGGCGAAACGAAGCGGCCGTGTCCCCGAAGCACGAAATCCGGCAGTATCGAGCCCGACGAGCTCGTTTGGCAGGAATCCGGTTGACCAGCTGTTGTAGTCCCGGTCGCGGCTCTCGTCGCGAAAGCTGGCGTGGATCTTTTCGCCGCCTCCGCGCTCCGGTTCGAGGGTGAAGTGGATGATCTCGAACGGCGCCGCGACGCAGGCCGACGAGACGGTAAGGGTGGCAACGAGTAGAGCGAGCAGGAAAGTGACAAAGCGGTTCATTGTCGGTCTCCTTGGGTGATGGTTCGTCAGCGCTCGGCCGGAAGCGGATCAGCGCTGGCGAGTTCGACGCCGCCCCGCCGTGCGGCAGCGATGGTGGTTTCGATCTGTTGACGGGCCTGCGACCAGGCATCGGCTTTGCACTGCTGGTCGATGACGACGCCCGGTGAGGGTCCGTAGGGATCGGCGCAGAGGGCATCGATCGCGCGGCCGACGCGCCGGTGAAGAGCAGCGGCGCCCGCTGGCGTCGACAGGTCGAGGTCCCGGTAAATTATCTCATGGCTATCGCCACTCCCGGCCGCATTGGCGGTGGAAGCAATCGACAGCGACACGAGAAATGCGAGAGCAAAACGGGTCATTTCAGTCTCCTTGTTGAGGCAAGCCTCGCCCGTTCGCCTGGGCCAGGCGTTGAAAATTCAGCACTTCTTGTCGGATCAGTCGGGGTTGGCGTCAGTCGCCGGGATTGACCTCGGGCTCATCCCAGTCGGGCGGCGATTTGGCCGGCTTTCCGGTGTTCGGCGGGCGTGGCGGCTGCGGCGGGCGAGCGCCCTCATATGGCCAGCCGTGGAATTTCGGCACCGTCACGTTCACATGGTTCGGGACGCCCATCGCCTGCTCGACGATGTCGTCGTTCGACCTTGCTCCTGCAGCTCGGGCGCGGGCGATCTGCTCCGGACGGATCCCAAGCGTGCGCAACTGAACGAGGCCGTCGAGGTCGCGCTGCGCCCCGGCTGCAAGCGCCGAGCGAACATAGGAGCCGTTCAGTCCGATCGCCTTGGCTTCCATGATCTGTTCCATGTTCAAATTGGTAAGCCCGGCAGCGGTCAACTCCCGAACGTAGTCGGGCGTCACTCCGACAGCCTTCATGCTGACAAGCTCTTCCGGGTTTCTCTTGACGAGGTGCGGAGCGACCGAGCGCATCGCCGCGACATATTCGGGAGTAACGCCAACGACCCGCATCGCATAATCCTTGCCGTGGTAGGCCTTGGCCTGTTCGCGAGCGCGTTCGGCCATGGCCTGCGCCTGCTCGATCGCGCGATCACGAGCTTCTGCGGCGCGATCCATCGCTTCCTCGCGGGCTGCCTCGGCGCGATCGCGCGCTTCCTCGGCGGCGTCCTGCGCGTTGTCGGCATCGACCTGCGCCCGTCCCGCCGCAGCGCTGGCCGCCGCAACAGTCGTAGAAACGCCCTGGACGATGATGTGCGACAGGTCGGCGGGGGGCTGCTCTGACGGCGCGTAATAAGGCTTCGACGTGTCGACGACCGTCTTGCCGCCGGCAACCTTCTGGGCGCGCTTCTGCTGCGGCGTCAGGGTCAAAGCCGTCAGCGGCGCGGCAACGACCGCGGCCCCGACAATTACGCCCAGCGCGAATGACTTGGCGGCGGGGCCACGGACGGTCTTGCCGTCGAGCACCCGGGCAACGCGGCGAGCCAGCGAGCTGCGGGAAGGAGCAACTCCATGGGCACCGAGCAGCAGGCCCGGGCATTCGTGGCGCGCAACTCCAACCAGTAACTGGGCATAATCGGTATCGTCGATGTCGGCGGCGAGCACTGCGTCATCGGCTGCTTCCTCGCGCAGCTGGTGCGCCTCACGCGCGAGCATCCACACAAGAGGATTGAACCAGAACAGAGCGGTCGCGACGCGCGCGAGCAGCAGCTTGATCCAGTCCATTCGGGCGACGTGCGCCAACTCGTGGGCGATGATCGCCTCGGCTTCACCCGCTGCTTCGACCGCACGGCCGTTGAGCAGGATCACCGGGCGCATCAGTCCCCAGCTGATCGGCGAGGCGAGCGCATTGCTGGTGAGCAAGGCGGTGCCATGCTTGAATCCCATGCGCTTCTGGGCACGTGCGAGCGCGGTCAGCCAGTGTCCATCGACCAGCACGTCGGCACGGGCACGCAGCGTCACCAGGCGGAAGATCGCGAGGAACGTGATCAGCAGCAGGATGACCGCGGGAATCGCGTAAATCGCGGAGGTTGCGGCAAATGCGCTGATCGTGAAGCCCTTCGACGGCTTGGCGGCGGGCGCCACCGATGCTGCGGGCAGGGTAGCCGTGGCCGTTACGTCAGTCTTAGCGACGGAAACCGTCGCTGGAACCGGAGCGCTCTGCGCTGGTGCTTCAACCTCTGGTGCGGGAGCGAGCAGGGCAGGTGTCTCAACGCTCCACGTCGGGAGCACCAGCGGCGCAAAGGCCACCACCACCAGCGCGAGCAGGCCGATATGCGCGACCCACGACCGCTCCGCGGCCGAACGGTGCGACATCAGCTTGAGCAGCCCGAGCGCCAGCCCGGAGATGATCAGCGACTTGAGCGCGATCCCTATGAGGACGGACATTACTGGCCCCCTTTCGCCTGGCGAGCCTTGGCAATCATCTGCTCGAGCGCGTCCAGCTCGTCGTCTTGAAGCTTCTCTGACATACCAAGAAGGGCCGAGGCGGCGCTTGCCGGCGAACCGTCGAAGAAGACACGAACGATCTCGCTCAGCGCCGACTTCTTGGCCGCGTTCTCGGAGACGACCGGGCTGTAGAGGAAGCCGCGCTCCGAATCGCTGCGTTGCACGAAACCCTTGTCCTCGAGCCGCTTGAGCATCGCCCGAATCGCCGAGCCGCTCAGCTGGTCGGGGAGGGCGTCGGAAATCTCGGCGACGATCAACGGCCCGCGCTCATAGAGAATATCGACGATCTGGCGTTCACGCGGCGGCAGCTTGCTTAGCATTTCACATCCCTTATTGGCGCGGGACTCGCCGCGCTACGTTTGTAGCGTGTGCTACATTTGTAGCGTCGATGCAATAGTTATTTGGAGATTTCGACGAACGGTGGCGGAGAGGGTGGGATTCGAACCCACGGTGAGCTTGCACCCACGGCGGTTTTCAAGACCGCTGCCTTAAACCACTCGGCCACCTCTCCTTAATCCGCATCGCATATGTTCTGGAGCGGCGGGCTGTGCAAGGCGCGCGGTGAACCATGCTGGCCGGGGAGGGGTTAAGCCCATAGCCTCGACAAGTTCAGGAGGTGGCTTTGAATATGGGTGCTTGGCTGTTGATCGGGGCGGGGGCGGGGGCGCTCGCCTCGACGACACCGCAGCTCGCGCAGCTCTACCCAGCGTCGGGCCAGATCTATGGCCAGCCAGCTTACTCCATGCCCATTTCGGACCCGTGGCAGACTTATAAAGTCCGTCTGACCGCACTCGCGCGTCAGCAGGGTGTCCGCGAATCGACCATCCAGGCGACCATCCCCGGGCTCGACATCAACCGCCGGGTGATTGCGCTCGACCATGCCGAGCCCCTGGCGTCGAGCTCGGGCGGGGTGCCGTCGATGCAGCCCTACATTCGCAAGCACGTGACCTCGTCGCTGATCAGCCGCGGGCAGGCCAATTACAACAACCACTACCAGGGGCTGCGCTGGATCGAATCGCGCTACGGCGTCGATTCGACCATTCTCCTCGCGATCTACGGCCACGAGACCAGCTACGGCCTCGTCACCGGAAGCAACGACCTCCTCGAGGTACTCGCATCGATGGCGTACGGCGGCCGCCGCCGCGCGTTGTTCGAGAACGAGTTCATCGCGGCGCTGAAACTGATGGACCAGGGCGTCCCGCGCTCAATGCTGAAGGGCAGCTGGGCCGGAGCGACGGGCTACCCGCAATTCCTGCCATCGGTCGCGCTTCGTCTCCGCGCGGATGGCGACGGCGACGGCTACGCGAATATCTGGGGCGACGAGCTCGACGGGCTCGCCTCGATCGCCTCCTACCTGCGCGATGCGGGGTGGAAGCCGTCGGTTCGCTGGGGAAGCTCGGCGTCGGTGCCGGTCAATCTCAACCGCGCGGCGCTCCAGACGACGATCACGGCCTCGAAATGCCCACAGGTTTACAAGCGGCACACCCGCTGGCTGACAGTGCGCGAATGGCGATCGCTGGGCGTGGTTCCGTACGGTACCTTGCCCGATAACGAGATGGCGACTCTGTTCGAGCCGGAGGGCGCGAGCGGGTCAGGCTACCTACTTACCAACAACTATCGAGCGATCCTCGATTACAATTGCTCGAATTTTTACGCGATGTCAGTCGGACTGCTGGCGGACGCGATTGCTCGGCGATAGACGGGGGGAATGTCTAAAAGCGTCCGCATCGCCACCGCCGCCTCATTCCTCCTCGCCACCGCAGCGCCTGCCGCCGCCCCGCAGTTCGATACGCCGGCCAAATATGCCTATCTGATCGACGTCAGTTCCGGCGCGACGCTCTACGAGAAGAATTCCGACGCGCGGATGCCTCCGGCCTCGATGGCCAAGATGATGACGACGGACGTCGCCTTCGAGTTGATCGACAGCGGAAAGCTGGCGCCCAGCAAGATGTGCACGGTGCGGCCCGAGACCTGGCAAAAGTGGCACGGTCCACAGGCCGGCTCGACCATGTTCCTTTCGCCCAATGAGCAGGTCAGCGTCGAAAACCTGCTGAAGGGTATCGTCACGCTCTCCGGCAATGACGCCTCGGTCGTGCTGGCGGAATGCATTGCGGGCACCGAGCAGGCCTTCACCGATTCGATGAACTCGCTGGGGAAGAAGATCGGCCTGACCAACAGTCATTTCGGCACCGCAAACGGCTGGCCGGACAATGGCGTGACCTACGTCTCGGCGCGCGACCTCGCGACGTTGGCCCGGTACGAGATCGAGAACCACTACAAGCTCTACAAGCAATTCTATTCACTGCCGAGCTTCACCTGGGGAAAGACCCTTGGGTCCGGCGCTGACATCACCCAGCAGAACCGCAACCCGATCCTCGGCGTGGTGCCGGGAGCGGACGGCCTTAAGACCGGTCACACTGACGAAGCCGGCTATGGCTTCACCGGCTCCGCCGAGCAGAACGGCCGCCGGTTGATCATGGTCGTCGCGGGCCTTGATAGCTGGAACGCACGAGTCACCGAATCCAAACGGCTGATGGAATGGGGCTTCAACGCCTGGCAGGCCAAGCCCTTGTTCCAGGCGGGCGCCAAAGTCGGAACGGCCAAGGTCCAGCTCGGCAGCTCGAGCGAGGTTTCCCTCGTGGCCCCGCGCAATCTTGCGGTCACCGTTCCTGCCGGTCTGGTCTCTGGCGGGGCGACCAGCATGAAGATCCGCTACCAGGGGCCCGTCGCCGCACCGATCAAGAAGGGCGACCATGTCGCGGACCTGGTGATCACCACGGGCGACACGCCGCCGCAGGTCGTGCCGCTGGTCGCTGGAGAGGATGTCGGCCAGGCCGGGTTCTTCGGCCGCATCTGGCTCGGCTTCAAGCAGCTGTTCGGGATGGCGTGACCGCCCGCGGGAGGTTCATCAGCCTCGAAGGCGGGGAGGGGGCCGGCAAGTCGACGCAGGTGAAGGCGCTTGCCGCGGCTCTTCGGGAGCGGGGTCTCAAGGTCGTCGAAACCCGCGAACCGGGCGGAAGCGAAGGGGCTGAGAAAATCCGTGAGCTGCTCCTGGCCGGACCTGAGGAGAGATGGGGAGCGCGGGCTGAAGCGTTGCTCTTCGCCGCCGCCAGGGCAGATCATTTGGATAAGATGATTGCACCGGCTCTTGAAGCTGGCCGCTGGGTATTGAGCGACCGCTTCATCGACAGCTCGCTGGCCTATCAGGGCGGAGCCGGCGGTCTCGGCATCGAAGCGGTGCGCGAGATCAATGCTTTTGGGATCGGCGACGGCTTCCCGGACCGGACCCTGGTGCTGATACTCGATGAAGGCGCCGAGCGGGCCAGGGCGCGCGATACCGCCGGCAGCGACCGGATCGGTGGCCGCAGCGCCGATTATCACCACAAGGTCGAGCTGGCGTTCCGGCTGATTGCGGCTGAAGAATCCGACCGCGTGAAGCTGATCGATGCGTCCGGTGAACCGCAAGAAGTGACCGCGCGTCTCCTCAGCGCAATTCAGGACCTGCTGCCGTGATCCTTGGCCAGGACAGGGCCGTCGAGCAGTTTGCTTCGGCCTGGGCATCGCGCAAACTGCATCATGCGTGGCTCCTTGCTGGCCCCAAGGGCGTGGGGAAAGCGAGCTTCGCTCATGCAGCTGCCCGGCGGGTCCTGGCAGATGCTGCGGGCCCGCTGTCTGGCTTGTCCGGTCTTGAGACCGGCGATGAGCACCCAATGGTCAAGCTAGTCGAGGCGGGCAGCCATCCCGACATGCGCCAGCTCGAGCGGTTGGTGAACGAAAAGACGGGCAATCTTGCGCGCAATATCAGCGTTGACCAGGTGCGTTCGCTGTCCGAGCTGTTCGACCTCAGTCCGGCCATGTCCGACTGGCGCGTCGTCATCATCGATTCGGTCGACGAGCTCGAGCCGGCAGGTGCCAACGCGCTCCTGAAAATGCTCGAGGAGCCGCCGCCCAACAGCATCTTCTTTCTCGTCAGCCATGCCCCCGGGCGGTTGCTGCCGACGATTCGCTCTCGATGCAGAAGGCTTGATTTTCAAGCGCTTAGCGATGAGGTCATGACGTCAATCCTGGAAGCGCAGGCACCGGATGTATCAGCTGCCGACCGCAAAAAGATCGTCCCGATGTCGTTCGGATCGGCGGGAAGGGCGCTGGCCTTCGCCGAGCTTGGCCTTGCCAAGCTGGAGGACGCTGCGATCGCTATTCTGCGCCAGGGCGACCCGACAAACGCGCGCCGATCGGAGCTTGCTTCCGAGCTCGGCAAACGCGGCGCCGGAGAGCGCTACGCGGCTTTCCTCGAGCTTGCCCCATCGCTGATCGCTCGTGAGGCGCGCCAGGCCGAGGGCGTTCGCCGTGAACGCGCGCTCGACGCTTACGCCAAGGCTCGCGAGCTGGCGGTCGTTGCCCCGCGCGTTTCCCTCGACCCTGCAGCCACCGTCTTCCAGCTCGGCGGTATCCTCGCGTCGGTTACGGATCCCGCCCTTCCTTGAAGCGCTAAAGCGCGGCGGCTAGGGCCATCCCCATGGGCGAGCCCTTCTACATCACCACCGCGATCAGCTATCCCAACGGCCCGCCGCATATCGGCCACGCCTATGAGGCGATCGCCGCCGACGTCATCGCCCGCTTCCAGCGGCAACAGGGCCGCGACGTGCGGTTCCAGACCGGGACCGACGAGCATGGGCTGAAGATGGCCCAGGCGGCTCGGTCGGAAAATATGGAGCCACGCGCGCTGGCGGACAAAATGTCTCGTCTTTTCCAAGGTATGTGCGACACTCTTAATGTGTCATACGACCGCTTCATTCGTACGTCGCAGCCCGATCACTATCGTGCCAGCCAGGCGATCTGGACTGCGATGGAGGAGCGGGGGGACCTGTATCTCGACCGCTACGAAGGTTGGTATTCGGTCCGCGACGAGGCGTATTACGAAGAAGAGGAGATCACAAAAGGCGAGGACGGCGCCAAGCTGTCGCCGCAAGGCACACCCGTCGAATGGACGATCGAGGAAAGCTGGTTCTTCCGCCTGTCGAAGTACCAGCAGCCGTTGCTCGACCATTATTCGGCCAATCCGGACTTCATTCGTCCGGAGAGCCGCCGCAACGAGGTCGTGCGCTTCGTCCAAGGGGGACTGAAGGACCTCAGCATCTCGCGAACCAGCTTCGACTGGGGCGTCCCGGTGCCGGGTAGCGACAATCATGTGATGTACGTGTGGCTGGACGCTCTGACGAACTATATCACCGGGCTTGGCTATCCCGACGATACCGAGTTGTGGCGTCGCTACTGGCCCGCGGACATCCATTTGATCGGCAAGGACGTCGTTCGCTTTCACGCGGTCTACTGGCCGGCCTTCCTGATGAGCGCCGGCATCCCGCTTCCGAAGCAGGTCTACGGGCACGGTTTCCTGCTCAGCCGCGGCGAAAAGATGTCGAAGAGCGTCGGCAATGTCATCGACCCAATGGTGTTGGCCGATCGCTTCGGGGTCGATGCGCTGCGCTATTTCCTCCTGCGCGAAGTCTCTTTCGGGCAAGACGGCAGCTATAGTGCCGAGGCGATCGTCAATCGCGCCAATGCGGAGCTCGCCAATAGCTTCGGCAATCTAGCGCAGCGTACTTTGTCGATGATTCACAAGAATCTGGATGGCATTCTTCCGGTCCCGGGCGAAACTTTGGAAGACAAGGGACTGCTCGACCTGGTCCGGAAGGCCACGAACGAGGAGCTGCCGGAAGCATTCGAACGGCTGGCCTTCTCGGTCGGGATCGAAGCTTGGCTGAAGGCTGTGTTCGCCTGCAACGCCTATGTCGACACGCAGGCGCCGTGGACGCTGCGCAAGACCGATCCGGACCGCATGGCGGCCGTTCTTGGGACGCTAGTGGCTGCAATCCGGGAGTTGGCGCGAGCCATCACTCCGATCATCCCAACCTCAGCGGAGAAGCTCTTGGACCTTATCGCTACGGGTGAGGGTGGTGCACCCATCGCGCAACCGACACCGCTGTTCCCCCGCCTCGAGCTCGAGGAAGAGCCGGAACCGGCAGCGTGAGGCTCATCGATAGCCACTGCCACCTCAATTACGAGGGTCTCGCTGAACGTCAGGGCGAAGTGCTTGAGGCAGCGCGCCGCCGGGGCGTGGAGGGTTTCCTCAACATTTCGACGCGCGAGCGCGAATGGAATGACGTCATTGCGGTCGCTGAGCGCAATGCCGACGTCTGGGCCACAGTCGGTGTCCATCCGCACGAGGCTGACGCTCATCCTGACCTCGGCGCCAGGGCGCTGACTGAGGCCGCATCACATTCCCGTGTGATCGCGATCGGCGAATGCGGGCTCGATTATTATTACGACAAGTCCGACCGTCAGGCACAGCGTGAGCGCTTCCAGGCGCATATTGAGGCAGCGCGCGAGACCGGGCTACCCCTGGTCGTGCACACGCGCGAGGCGGAGGCGGACACGGCCGAAATGCTCGAAGCCGCCGTCAGGGAAGGGGGCGTCAGCGGCGTCCTCCACTGCTTCACCGGTTCGGCCGAGCTGGCGCGCAAGGGGCTCGATCTTGGTTTCTACGTCTCGCTGTCTGGTATCGTGACCTTTAAGAACGCTGCCGATCTTCAGGAAACCGCAAAATGGCTCCCTGTGGGCCAGATGCTGGTCGAGACGGATTCGCCCTTCCTGGCGCCCGTCCCTCACCGGGGCCAGAAGTGCGAACCGGCCTTCGTCGCAGACACGGCGGCGTTTGTGGCGGGGTTGAGGGGCGTCGATCCGGAAGAACTCGGCGAAACGACGACCGCGAACTTCTTCAAACTCTTCAAAAAAGCCGCGTGAGGGTCAGGATCCTCGGTTGCGGGACGTCGACCGGGGTCCCCAAGATCGGCGACGACTGGGGCAAGTGCGACCCCAACGAGCCGCGCAACTACCGCCTCCGGTCCTCGATCCTGGTCGAAAGCGGCAATGCACGTGTCCTCGTCGACTGCGGCCCCGATCTTCGACAGCAATTGCTCACAGCGCAGATAGGAACGGTCGATGCGGTCGTCGTCACACACGATCACGGCGACCATGTTCATGGCATCGATGAGCTTCGGCCGCTCGCGCAGGCGATTGACCGTCCGGTGCCGGTTTTCAGCGATGAAGCGACGCTCGCGAGCCTGCGACAACGCTTTGCCTACGCCTTCGCTCAAACGGAATTCTATCGCCCGATCGTCGAAGGGAGGGTTCTGACCGGCAAAGAGTATTTTGGTGAGGCGACCCTGCGCATCGCCGAACAGCCGCACGGCACGATGACAACGCTCGGCCTGCGCTTCGATGAGGGCGAACGCTCGCTTAGCTATGCCATAGACTTCAACGAGTTAACGAACGATATGATGCGCCTGTATGAAGGCGTCGACGTTTGGATTGCCGATTGTTTGACGCGCACTCCACATCCTACACACGCGCATCTCGATGCAGTGCTCAGTGCAGCGAGAGATCTTCGGGTGGGGCAGGTCTACCTGACGCACATGGGGAATGGCCTTGATTATCGAACGCTTGTCGCGGAGCTTCCGGACTGGGCCGCTCCGGCACATGATGGGTTAGAGATCATGCTATGAACAACGGTAACGGGCCAATAGCGGTCTATTATCTGGTCGTCGCCGTGGCGGTGGCGAGTTCGCTCTTCGCCATGAAGTTGCCGATTGGGAAGGTGATCAAGATGGCCTTGGTCTGGGTCGCGATCTTCGGCCTCGGCTTCATCATCTTCTCCTTTCGAAGCGAATTCACGAGCGTTGGGCAGCGGTTACGCGCCGAAGCTACCGGGGCGTCGATTTCGGACGGCCAGACGGTGCGGATTCCGATGGCCGATGACGGCCATTTCTGGGTCGATGCAACGGTCAACGGACACCCTTTGCGGTTCATGATCGACAGCGGCGCAACCGTGACGACGGTTTCACTCGAGTCCGCAAGAGCGACGCAGATGCCGGTCGGATCCGAGCGGACCGTCATCACGACTGCAAACGGAACGACGCAGGTCATCAAGGGATGGGCAGACAAGCTCGAGGTGGGATCGATCGAACGGACGGAATTCCCCATTGATATCAATGAGCACGACGATACCAACCTGTTGGGAATGAACTTCCTTTCAACGCTGAGCAGCTGGCGTGTCGAGGGCAATTACCTGGTCCTTCAGCCGTGACCAACGACCTGATGCTTGGCGGCGTTTACATCCTCATGGCCGCCATGCTCGTCCTCGGAACGCTGATGACTCGCCGGGAGCCGTGGGCGAAGCTGTTGACCACCGCACTGATGTGGATCTCGATCTTCTCGGCCGGATTCGTCTTGCTTACCTTCCGTGACAACTTCGGCTGGGTCGGACAGCGCCTGCGGGCAGAAGCCATCGGCGCTCCGGTAATCCAGGGTCACGAAACCCGCATCCCAATGGCCATCGACGGGCATTTTTGGGTTGAAGGGTTGGTCAACGGGATTCCAGTAAAGTTCCTGGTCGATAGTGGAGCCACGATGACGACAGTCGACCGCGAAACGGCGATCCGCGCCGGCGTGATCGTCTCGAAGCATCCAGACCAGCTTGTTCGCACCGGAAATGGCCTCATTCGCGTATCGAGCGGACGAGCCCAACAGCTCAGGATCGGCGCGATCGAGCGCCAGGATGTCGGCGTGCAAGTTGCGGACAACGACAATCTCAACGTGCTTGGCATGAACTATCTGTCGTCGCTGCAACGGTGGGGCGTAGAAGGGCGATGGCTGGTTCTGGTCCCCTGACCTATGTGGATATTTACATAATGCATATTATCATACTTTCAGTTCAAGCGGGGAAAAGGCCCCCCGGGGCCCTCAATGCCGCTTGAACGCCTCGTGGAGATCATGCGCCGGCTGCGCGATCCGAAGGCCGGCTGCGAATGGGATAGCGTGCAAACGTTTGAAACGATCGCGCCCTACACGATCGAGGAAGCCTACGAAGTCGCCGACGCCATCGCTCGTAACGACATGGAAGCGCTCGCCGACGAGCTCGGCGACCTGCAGCTCCAGGTCGTCTTCCACGCACAAATGGCCGAAGACGCCGGTAAATTTACGCTCGAGAATGTGATCACGCGCATTTGCGACAAGATGGAGCGCCGGCATCCGCACATCTTTGGCGATGCCGAGCATGGCGGCCATCACCTGTGGGAAATCATTAAAGCCGAGGAACGCGCCAAGGATCCCGACAAGAGCGCCCTGGCCGGTGTCGCGCTTGCGCTTCCGGCCCTCGAGCGTGCCGCCAAGCTTCAGCGGCGCGCCGCGCGTACGGGGTTCGACTGGCCGGATGCATCAGGTCCGCGGGCGAAGATTCACGAGGAACTGGCCGAGCTTGAGGCGGAAACCGAGCATCAGCCTATGTTCGAGGAACTGGGTGATCTTCTATTTGCTGTCGTTAACTTGGCCCGCAAACTTAATATCGAACCTGAAGCAGCGTTACGCGAAGCCACCAACAAGTTCGAACGGCGCTTCCGGGCAATCGAGCAAGCACCAGGCTTTGCGGACATGTCGATCGACGAAATGGAAGCGCTCTGGGTCGAAGCCAAGAAGGGTCAGCTCGCGCCGAGCGACTGAAACCGTGCCCAATTCTCGGGCGACAGACGCACGGACAATTGAACTTCGTCATGATTGAGGATCTGGTTGAGTACCTCACCGCGGGCGTGCAGCCAGGCAATTCGGTCACCCTGGCCCGCCTGAAGCCGGATTTCGTGAATTTGCTCACCGCGGCGCAGCTTGTCGGACATTCGATCGCGCAGTAAGTCGAGGCCGTCGCCCGTGAGAGCCGAGATCGGGACAACGTCCTCGCGCCGTTTCGCTTCTTCGAGCAGCCGAGTTCGCTCCTCGTCTGAAAGCAGATCAACCTTGTTCCAGGCCTCAAGCCGCGGCGGAGCCCCCTCGTCCGCCAGGCCGAGCGACTTCAGGACATCCTCGACATCTTCGCTCTGCGCCTCGCGATCGGGATGTGACATGTCGCGGACATGGACGATCAGGTCGGCCGATTGCACTTCTTCGAGTGTCGCCCGGAAAGCTGCGATCAGCTCGGTCGGCAGGTCAGAGACGAACCCAACCGTGTCGGAGAGGATCACCTTGTCGAAACCCGACAGGCGGATATCGCGCATGGTCGGGTCGAGCGTGGCGAACAGTAGGTTCTCGGCGAAAACCGTTTCGCCGGTTAGGCGATTGAAAAGGGTGGACTTTCCAGCGTTCGTATAGCCTACCAGCGCGATAACCGGCCATGGTGCGCGTTGGCGCCTGTCGCGATGCAGCGAGCGCGTCCGCTTCACCTGCTCCAGTTCGCGCCGGATCTTGGCCATTCGGTCCCGGATCATCCGTCGGTCGGCCTCGATCTGAGTTTCACCGGGACCGCCGAGGAAGCCGAAGCCGCCGCGCTGGCGCTCGAGGTGGGTCCAGCTTCGGACCAGGCGACCAGCCTGATATTCGAGGTGGGCAAGCTCGACCTGCAGCTGGCCTTCGGCCGTGGCCGCTCGCTCGCCGAAGATTTCGAGGATCAGACCGGTCCGGTCGATGACCTTGGTTCCAACTTCATCCTCGAGATTCTTCTGCTGGATCGGCGCTAATGGAGCGTCGACGATCAGCAGCCGCGCTTCTTCCTCCTTTGCAAGTTCGGCGATTTCCTCGACCTGGCCTTTCCCCAGCAAGGTCGCCGGTCGGACCGAGCGCACTCGAAATGGCTTGGCAGCGATGACGTCGATCCCGATCGCCGCCGCTAGACCCTCCGCTTCTTTGACACGCGCCTCGGCAGACCGCCGGGCGCCCTCGCGCGGCAGTTCGGGAACGGCGATGACCGCCCGCTCGCCGCGGGCGACCTCGATTGCGCCATTGCCATCGAAATTATTCAGCGTTGGCCTCCGGTTCTCCGTCAGCCTCGCCGCCAAGCTTTAAGGCATGGGCTGGCTGAAGGGTCGAAATGGCGTGCTTGTAGACGAGCTGGATCTGCCCTCCCCGCTCGAGAACCAGCGAGAACTGGTCGAAGCCCGTGACCGTGCCCTGGAGCATGACGCCGTTGACTAGGAACAACGTCATCCGCTCCTGGTCACGAGAGGCCGCCGCCAGGAACAGGTCCTGAAGCGCGGCTTTGGCGCCGTCGGCAACGCCATTGGTGGGTACGAAATCCGGCGGAGGCTCTGCCGGCATGATCGTCGAGATCGAGTGTTTGTAGACGAGCTGCGAGGCCCCTTCCCGCCTCAGCAGCAGCGAGAAGGCATCGAACCACGTCACAACGCCCTGCAGCTTCACGCCTTTGACGAGAAAGATCGTCACCGGCGTCTTGGCGCGCCGGATCGCGTTGAGGAAATGGTCCTGGAGAGCGAGTGCACGGGCAGCCATGACGCCTTACCTTGTTACTCTTCGTCCTCCCGCTTCTCCCCGATGCCGAGAGCTTTCAGCTTCCGGTGCAGCGCGGAGCGCTCCATTCCGATGAACGACGCTGTGCGTGAGATGTTGCCGGAAAAGCGCCGAATCTGGATCTTCAAATATTCCCGCTCGAAGGATTCGCGGGCCTCGCGGAGCGGGCTGCCCATGATCGCGACGGCCGCGGTCGATCCGCCCATCGCGTTCTGGTTCTCCAGTACTTCGGGCGGGAGCAAATCGACCTCGATGCAGGAAACGCGATCGCCCGGTGCCAGAATGATGGTGCGCTCGATGATGTTTCGGAGCTGTCGGACGTTGCCCGGCCAATCATGAGCCTGCAGTGCCGCCATGGCCTCTTCAGAGATGGAGGGGGTCGGCATGTGCCGCTCGGCGGCAAAACGCGCCAGGAAATAGTCGACCAGCTCGGGGATATCCTCGCGGCGTTCGCGCAGCGGTGGAATCCGCACCGGGACGACGTTGAGGCGATAGAACAGGTCTTCGCGAAAGCGAGTAGCAGCTATCTCGTCCGCCAAATTCCGCGATGTTGCCGAGAGCACCCTCACGTCGACTTTCACCGGACGCTGACCGCCGATGCGGTGATAGCTCTGGTCGGTCAGGACTCGCAGAATCTTGCCCTGCGTCGTCAGCGGCATGTCCGCGATTTCGTCCAGGAACAGAGTGCCACCATGGGCATGCTCAAGGAGGCCGGGGCGGACGACGCCGTCTTTCTCACTGCCAAACAGCTCTTCTTCCACGCGGTCCGGGCTCATCATCGCCGCTGGAAGCACGACGAAGGGCGCCTTCGCTCGCGGGCTCCAGTTATGGATCATCCGCGCGGCGATTTCCTTGCCAACGCCAGCCGGCCCCGTGATCAGCACCCGGCTTCCGGTCGGAGCGACACGCTTCAGAGTTGCGCGAACGGTGTTGATCGCGACCGACGTGCCGTGGAGTTGCTCCTCATGCCCGACCTGCCGGCGAAGGCTCTCATTCTCGCGCCGAAGCCGTTCGGTGTCGGTAGCCCGATCGACCAGATAGAGCAGCCGCTCGGCCTCGAACGGCTTTTCAATGAAGTCGACGGCTCCTTCCCTCACCGCAGCGACTGCCGTGTCGAGATTGCCGTGACCCGAGATCATCAGCACAGGGATGGTCGGGTCGCGGCTCTTGATCTCCTGCAGCAGTTGCAGTCCGTCTAGCTTGGAGCCCTGCAGCCAGACGTCGAGCAAGACCATCGACGGACGCCGCTCCTCGAAGGCGTCGAGCGTCTGGTCGCTGTCGGCCGCCGTCCGCACGGCATAGCCCTCGTCTTCGAGCACTCCGCTGACGAGCTCGCGAATGTCCGCCTCATCGTCGACTACGAGCACTTCCAAAGCCATCAGGCCTGATCCTCACTTGGTTCGGGGTTTGCTTCAGGTTCCGCAGATGGACTTTCACGGTCCAGGGCTGCGAGCTTGTCGGTGTCGAAGGCGATGCGGACGTGGGTTCCCCCGCCCGGCCGATCGAGGAATGCGATTTCGCCCATATGCTCTTCGACGATCTTCTTCACGATCGCGAGGCCGAGGCCGGTGCCGCGCACCCGCGTCGTCATATAGGGCTCGGTGAGACGCTCCCGGTCCTCGGGAAGACCGATGCCTGTGTCCATTACGTCAATGACCAGATGATGGTCTTCGGTGTGGAGCTTCAGCTCAACGCGGTCGCCGGCGAGACTGTGTTCGCCGCGATTCTTTCGTCCTTCAATAGCTTCGACGCCGTTCTTTACGACATTTGTGAGTGCCTGGCTGAGCTGTCGCCGGTCACAGACCATCTCGAACTCGCCCTGTGGGGGATCGAGGATGAAAGCGAGCCCGGGGTGCGCGACCTCGTGCAGGAACAAGGCCTGGCGCGCGATGTCGTGGACGTTTTCCTCGCGGAAGACCGGCTTGGGCATGCGCGCGAAGTTGGAGAATTCGTCGACCATCCGCCGCAGGTCGCCGACCTGGCGGACGATCGTCCCTGTCAGGCGCTCAAACGTCTCCTTGTCGGAAGGGACGTCCTGCCCGAACCGGCGCTGAAGTCGCTCGGCGGCGAGCTGGATGGGCGTGAGCGGATTCTTGATCTCGTGAGCGATCCGCCGCGCGATATCGGACCATGCGGCACGGCGCTGATCGGTCAGCTGATCAGTGATGTCGTCGAATGTAAGAACGCTTCCGTCCTGGTAGCGAACACGCTTCACCGCCAGCGTGCGCTGGTCCCCGCCAACGACGACAGTGACATTGGCCTCGCCCTGGTCACCGCGAAGGAACTCGTCGAGTTCCGGCGATGCTTCTTCCAGCAGCTTGCCTTCGATTTCTTCCTGCCCCTTCTGGAGCAGGGTCTCGGCGGAACGATTGGTCAGCAGGATGCGGTTGTTCGAATCGAGCGCAACCACTCCAGCAGTTACGCTCGACAGCACGGCTTCCATAAACGCCCGGCGTGCATCCAGCTGGGTATTGGCGGCCTTCAGAGCACCGGTCTGCTCTTCGAGCCGTCCGCTCATTCGGTTGAACGCTGTCGACAGCGTGTGAATCTCGTCCTCGGTGTTCGTCACCGGGACCCGGGTGGAGAAATCGCCTTCTTCGATCCGGCCCGCGGCCGTCACCAGTTCGCCCACCGGTCGAACCATCCAGTCGGCGATCTTCAGCGCCGCCAGGATGGCCAGCCCGACGATGACCAAAGCGCCCAGCAGGAGCGCCGCGTTGAAGCGAAGCTGGTTGATCCGCAGCCTGTTTTGCAGCGACCGATAGTCTTTGAGCACATCATTGGCTCTCGTCAGCTGGTCGCTGAACTGGGGATCGAAGACCTTGGCCGCGTATAGATATGTATCGGGGACACCGGGCAGCCGCGTCAGCGCTCCAACCCGATCAGACGAGCTCACTTCCACCACCTCGCGGCCATTTAAGGCTGCGACACGCTCGGGGGTAATCACGTTGATTAGCGGGCGGCCGTATGGGCTTACGAGGGCCAGCGAGCGCACCTGGCGATCGCGCCCATAGGTAAAGATCACCGCTTCTGAGAGACTGCGCTGATAGACCTGAAGCTTGGTGAAAGCCTCGGCGAACCGCGGGTCTTCAATCGAGATCTGCTGCAGGTAACCGGCCAGGTCATGGCTTGCGGTCACGGTCTCACTGGCGACACGCTGGACCTCGGAATCGTAGATGCTTTGCGCCAGTGAGGTCGTCTTTTCGAACATTCCCTGAGCGCGATTGGAAAACCAGAACTCCTGTCCGCTCTGCAGAAGAACCGATGCGAAAATGGCGACGACCACTGTCGGTACTGCAGCGACGACCGAAAACAGCGCGACGAGTCGAACGTGGAGTCGGCCGCTGCCGAGCCCGCTTTCCTCTGCCCGGCGAGTCGCAATCTTGCGCGCGTACAGCACCATTAAAGCGATCGCGGGGATTAGATTTGCGATCAGCAACAGGGCAACAACTGGCGGCCACAGCAGAGAACCCGGCTTGGCAAAGCGGAACAGCCAGAAGCTCACCCCCAGCATCCCGACCAGGAAAATTCCGCTGATAATTGCAGCGCGGTCGTAGAAGCGCCCGCTCGCGCGTTCGCGTTCCAGCCAGCTCAGTCTGTTCGATGTCACTGCCGATTCGGCCACGCGGGCATCCATTACCGTTGGCCCTAGCACGGCATTTCGGGCCGTTGCATCAAAAACACACTTGTGTTGGTGAAATACCGCTCAGGCCGCAGCACGCTCCAGCCACGGCGAGTAGAATGCACGCAGCATTGATACAACTACCGCGGGGTCATCTTGTTGATTCGCCTTGTTTCTAAGCTCGGCGGAACCCGGCAGCCCTTTGGTGTACCAGCCGATATGCTTGCGGGCCAAATTGACGCCGGTGTGAGTGCCGTAGAGCGACAGCATCTCCTCATACTGCTGGAGCATGACCTCGAGTTGCTCATCGAGGCTGGGGTCGGGACGAACTCCTCCCCCGCACAGGTCGGCCATGACCTGGCCAAGCAGCCAGGGCCGGCCATAAGCGCCGCGGCCGATCATTACGCCATCAGCGCCGGACTGCCGAAGCGCCGTCCGTGCATCTTCCATCGAGCAGATGTCGCCATTGACGATCACCGGCACCGACACCGCCTCTTTCACGCTGCGCACGAACGCCCAGTCCGCTTCGCCCTTGTACATCTGGCAGCGGGTTCGGCCATGGATGGTGATCATCTGAACGCCGAGGCTCTCGGCGATCCGGGCGAGTTCCGGCGCGTTCAGCTTTTCGTGGTTCCAGCCCATCCGTGTCTTCAACGTGACTGGGACTTTCACGGCCTTTACCGTTGCTTCGATCAGGCGTGCGGCGAGCGGAAGGTCGCGCATCAGCGCCGATCCGGCTTCCCCATTGACCACCTTCTTCACCGGGCAGCCCATGTTGATGTCGATAATCGCGGCGCCGCGCTGCTCATTGAGCTTGGCGGCTTCGGCCATGATTTGCGGCTCGCAGCCGGCGAGCTGCATTGATACCGGCTCTTCGGACGGATCCCACAGCGACTTCTGAAGCGACTGGCGGGTCTCGCGGACCATTGCCTGGCTCGCGATCATTTCGCTGACCGTCAAGCCGGCGCCGTAGCGCTTCACCGCTCGGCGGAACGGCAAATCGGTGACGGCCGTCATCGGCGCCAGAATGACTGGCGACGCGACCTCAACCGGGCCGATCTTGATGGGCTTCAGCATCTGCATGAGAGGGCGCGCCTTTACAGGAGCCGCCAAGGAGGGGCAAGGCGCCCAGCCGTGACCGTTACAGCGCTTATCGTCGCCGCCGGCAGGGGCAAACGCTTAGGGGGCGGATTGCCCAAGCAATACCGGTCTCTCGCTGGAAAGCCGATCTTGAGATGGGCGGTCGAGCCATTCCTCAAGCATTCGGCGATCAGGGACGTCCGCATCGTGATTGGCGAGGGTCAGCAGCAGCTGGCTACCGAGGCGTTGAAGGGCCTCGCGGTGGGCGAGTTTGTGATCGGGGGCACCGAGCGCGCTGATTCAGTCAAGGCTGGCGTTCGGGCGATCACAACCGACGCAGTGCTGGTCCACGACGCCGCGCGTCCGTTTTGCCCTGCGAACGTGATCGACCGCCTCGTGGCATCGCTGGAGTTCCACGATGGAGCTGCGCCGGTCCTGCCAGTCGGCGATACGCTCGCCCGTGGACGAACGATGATCGACGAGAGCGTCGACCGTTCCGATCTAATGCGCGTGCAGACCCCGCAGGCCTTCAGAACCGAGGCGCTTCGCAGCGCCTATGCCGCCTGGTCGGGTGGCGCGCCGACCGATGAAACGACCGTGGTCCGAGCGGCTGGGATGTCAGTGGCTGCCGTCGTAGGTGACCCCGCGCTCGAGAAGCTGACATCCGCGGCTGATTGGGCGCGTGCCGAGCAATGGCTCGCCGGCACGCTCGCTCCGCGAACGGGGATGGGCTTCGACGTGCACGCTTTCTCGGGTGAAGGCCCGATCATGCTCGGCGGCATTTCTCTACCTCACTCCCGCGGCCTTGCCGGCCACAGCGACGCTGACGTCGTTCTGCATGCCATTACCGACGCTTTGCTGGGCGCCGCAGGGCGTGGTGATATCGGCGAACATTTTCCGCCCTCCGACCCACAGTGGAAGGGCGCAAGTTCTGACCTGTTCCTGCGTCGTGCAGCCGAACTCGTTCGTTCCGGTGGAGCAATCATCGACAATGTGGATTGTACGGTCATCGCCGAGGAGCCGAAGGTCGGCCCGCACCGAACTGCCATGCGCCAGCGCATTGCCGAGATTCTCGAACTCGGGCTTGATCAGGTCAGCATCAAGGCGACGACGACCGAAGGCCTCGGATTCACTGGCCGTCGCGAAGGCATTGCAGCGCAAGCCATAGCGAGCATCCGAATGCCCTTGTCGGACCTAAGCGCTGTGCTAGCCTGAACTCGCAATTTGCGGGGGAAGTTATGAGTAAGCCTGGGAAGTTCAAAATCGCATTGGCCTTGATGTCCATCCCGTCGGCCGTTCACGCTCAGACAGCGCCGAAGTGCATTCCCAAACCGCAAGTTCGGGACGCGACGATCGTGCTGATGCCGTTCCTCATCGATGCGACCCGGAAGAGGTGCACTGCAAGCCTGCCTGCAACTGCCTTCTTGAAATCAACCGCGGCGACGGATTTTGCCAATCGTCTGGAGAAAGAGCGGCCTGCCCGCGAGCATTCCGCGGCCGAAGCGCTGCGTGCGCTTGGTGGCGACGATCCCGACTCTCGTTTGATGAGCGACAAGACTATACTCAACGGGGTGGGCGAAATGCTTGCAGGCAAAGCCGTGGAAAAAGCCGATTCCAATCGCTGCGATGATCTCAACAGCTTCCTCGACGCGTTGAGTCCGATGCCCGCGGAGAAGGTAGGCGTCCTCGTCACGGCCTTTTTCTCGATTGCCGACGTCGGGGGAGACAAGTCGGGGTCTCCAAAAATCTGCGCGACTTGATGGAAACTCTCCTCCCCAAAATCCTGGTCGACAAGGCCCGCGACGTCGTCGAAGCCAATCGCAAGGCTGCGCGCAAGATTGCCGTGGCGGAGAGCTGCACCGGTGGCCTGGTCAGCGCTGCAATCACCGAGATTGCGGGATCTTCAGACGTTTTCGAAGCGGGTTACGTCACCTATTCGAACGCTGCGAAAATCAGCGAACTCCATGTCAGCCTCGACGTGGTCGAGACCTTCGGTGCCGTCAGCGTGGCGACAGCCTGGGCCATGGCTCGCGGTGCCCTCGCCGCGTCCGAGGCTGACGTCGCGGTTGCCATTACAGGGATTGCGGGGCCGGGCGGCGGAACCCCCGCAAAGCCCGTCGGTACAGTCGTGTTCGCCCTGGCCGAGCGCAACGCCGATCCGGCAAAGATCGTCGCTGATCAGAAAGTATTCAAGGACGAAGGCCGCGCCGGCGTCCGGCTTCAGGCGGCGCTCTGCGCGCTCGAACTCTTGATCCCGTAAAGCGCTGCGGCGCGCTGTTCGAACGCCGTCGTCATCCGCCTCAGGGCCCGGTCGAACATCGACCCGGCCAAGGTCTCGAACAGTCGCGACTTGAAGGCAAAATCTACAGAGAAGCCGAGGTCGGTCCCGCCGTCCGCGGCGCGGTCGAACTTCCACTCATTGTGCAGATATTTGAGCGGACCTTCGACATAGTCGACGCAAATGCGTTCGGGCCGTTCCTTCACCACTCGGCTGGTGAACCGTTCCTTGAAAGCGTTGAAGCCGACGACCAGGTCAGCGACCGTCTCGGCTTCGCTCGACGAGCGGACCCGCACCGCCACGACCCACGGCAGAAACTCGTCATACCGGGCAACGTCGGCGACGAGGTCGAACAATTGTTCAGGCGGGTATAAAAGGTGCTTGGTCTCGCTATGGCGCGGCATCAGCCGTTCGAACGCTCCAGTTGCGACTTGCGATTTGCCTGCATCTTCTTGAAGTCGTCGCCGGCGTGATAGCTCGACCGTGTCAGCGGCGAGGCAGCGACGAGCAGAAAGCCCTTGGCGCGGGCAATCGCCGCATAAGCTTCGAACGCCTTGGGAGTGACGAACTCTTCGACCTTCGCATGCTTCGGCGTCGGCTGCAGGTACTGGCCCATGGTCAGGAAATCGACGCCCGCCGAGCGCATGTCGTCCATGACCTGGTGCACTTCGAGGCGCTGCTCGCCGAGGCCGACCATCACGCCCGACTTGGTGAAGATGTGCGGCGCCTTGCGCTTCACGCTCTCGAGAAGCCGCAGCGAAGCATAGTAACGCGCACCAGGCCGGATCGTCGGATAGAGCCTCGGCACGGTCTCGAGGTTGTGATTGTAGACGTCGGGACCCGCGGCGACGATGGCATCGACCGCCTCTTCGCTCTTGTTGCGGAAGTCCGGCGTCAGGATTTCGATCGTGGTCTGCGGCGTGCGCTTCCGCAGCGCCTCGATCACCTTCACGAACTGCCTTGCGCCGCCGTCCGGCAGGTCGTCGCGGTCGACCGACGTCACGACAATATGCTCAAGTCCGAGCTCCGCGGCCGCTGTTGCAACATGCTCCGGCTCCAGCGGATCGACCGCTCGCGGCATGCCCGTCTTGACGTTGCAAAAGGCGCAGGCCCGCGTGCAGGTGTCGCCGAGGATCATCACCGTGGCATGCTTCTTGGTCCAGCATTCGCCGATGTTCGGGCAAGCCGCTTCTTCGCAAACCGTCGCAAGATTGAGCTCACGCATCAGCCGGCGGGTCGCGTGATAGCCTTCGCTGACCGGCGCCTTGACCCGGATCCAGTCGGGCTTGCGCTGTTTGGGAACTGCAGCAGGAGCGTTCATGAGCGGGCAGATAGCGACTGCAGGCGAGCCTTGCCACCCCTGCCCCGTCTGGCTAGCCGGTGCTCATGTCCTATATTTCCGAGCTGATCGAAGGTTATCGCCGTTTTCGTGATCACGACTGGGTCCGCGAGCGCGAGCGCTGGTCGGAGCTGGCCGAGGGACAAAGCCCGCAGGTCATGATTTTGTCCTGCGCCGACAGCCGGGTGGAACCGGCGCAGATCTTCGACGCCCGCCCCGGCGAAATGTTCGTTGTCCGCAATATCGCCGGCCTCGCCCCGCCTTACGAGACCAGTTCGGGCTTTCACGGTGTGTCGGCCGCGCTCGAATTCGCGGTGACCCAGCTCAACGTCGGCGAAATCCTGGTGATGGGTCACGGAATGTGCGGCGGTTGCTCGGCGGCTCTTACCGGCCAGTTCGACGATCGGCGCCACGGCCACGGGCAATTCATCGCCGATTGGGTGCGAATGCTCGAGCGCGTTCGCGACAAAGTTCGGGCACGTCACACGGAGCTGGACCGGGCGGCTTTCCTCGACATGGAATATGAGGCGGTGAAGGTGAGCCTGGCGAACCTGCGGACATTTCCGTGGATCGCGGACCGCGAGAAAGCCGGAACGCTCAAGCTTCACGGTGCGCACTTCTCGATTGCGGAAGGCCGGCTTTATATACTCGACGAGGCGGAAGGTGACTTCCGCCCCGCCTAGCATTCAACTTAACGTCGAACGGTATCTAACTGAACTAGCAGCGAATATCGTAGCTGTAGTGCGGCTGGCCATACTGGTCGACGTAATAGCAATAGCCGCGCGTATCGCGATAATATTGCCGTCCGTTGACCGAGGCGCCGAGAACACCGCCGAGGATCGCACCGGCGACTGCGCCAGTCGTCGTGTTCACGCCCGGAATGATCTTGCCGGCGATAGCTCCGCCAACGGCGCCAACCGCGGCGCCGGCAACGGCGTTGCCCGCGCGGCTGCCGCTCCCGTAGGGCTGACCATAGTAGCCGTTATTGTAGCCGTTATTGTAGTAGCCGCCGTTGTTGTAATACGGATCATAGCCATACTGATTGGGGTAAGTTGCGCAGCCCGTTGTCGCGACACCTGCAGCGACCAGAGCGGCAAGACCGAGTTTCATCATCGTCCTGTCCCTTCCTAAATTCTCCCCTGCTGTCGGCTGTTACAGTGCATCAGGGCACATTTCGTTCCCGCATCGATCATGTACGGTTAATGTACGCGCGACGGATTGCGCTTGGCTGTGGCCATTCCGCGATGCCGCGCTACAGGTGGCGGAAATTCAGTAGAGAGTCGTTTTGAATGATGGACCGGAACGGAGAGAGCGAAGACAATATTGCCCTCCTGATCGATGCCGATAACGCCAGTCCCGACCACCTCGATGAGGCGCTCCTGGTCCTTGGCGAGCTGGGCACGATCAATATCCGCCGCGCCTACGGAAACTGGGCCAAGGCAAGCCTCAAGGGCTGGGGCGGCCTGACCGGAAGCCACTCGATCGTCCCCGTTCAGCAGTTCGACGTCATCAAAGGCAAGAGCGTCACCGACATGCGGATGACGATCGACGCGATGGACCTGCTCTATCGTGGGCACGTCGATGGCTTCGGGATCATGTCGTCGGACAGCGATTTCCTGCCGCTCGCCCAGCGCATCCGTGAGGAGGGTCTGCCGGTCTACGGGTTTGGCACGCAAAAGACGCCCGTCTCCTTCCAGCAGGCGTGCACACGCTTCTTCGACGTCGGCGCGCTGGCGCTGACGGACGACGATTGCCTCGAACAGCCGGCCATCACCAAGGGCCAGCGGCCGGTCGATCCGGAACTGCTCCAGGTGCTTGGCTCGGCCTACAAGGCCTCGAAGCGCGACGACGACGGCTTTACCCCGCTTTCGGAGCTCGGCCAGCGCGCCAAGGCGGTATCGAGCTTTGCGGCGCGCAATTACGGCTTCACGCGCCTCTCCGACCTCATCAAGGCGGTGCCAAATTTCGAAGTGAAAACGGGCGACGAAGGACGCCTCCTCGTCAAACGCCTGCGTTAGAGCAATTCCAGCTCGACCGTGACTTCATCGCCGGCAACGATGCCAACCTTGCGGCACACGGCGACTTTCACGGGGAGGAAATAACCTCCCGCCTTCACCGGGAAGAGCGATGTCCGCCAGGTTTCGCTAGCGAGCGTCACCTCGACCTTCACCGAGCCGAAACCGCGCCGGTACGCGAGGGCGTGGGCCCGCACTTCGCCGGACATTTCCTCCGGCAGGCTCATGAAATGGACGCTGCCCTCGTCGTTGGTCCAGATCTTGAGCGGACCGGTGAGGGTAATCATCCGAACCCCCGATGGACTCCACCGCGGTCGACGGCCGTCGCGAACTCGTCGAAGGCCATGTTGGCGAGGCTGAGGTTGTTGTCGACACCCCATAATTCCGATGGGATGCAGCGGAATGATCGCCCGGGTTGGTCAATCAGGTCAACACACAGGATCGCCTGCTCTGGATCCCTGAGCGCGTGGGCATCGGCGACGAACAGGACCGCTGCCTGATCCCAGCCTTCGCCCCTGTCGATGAGATCTGCCGCCGAGCAATCCTTAAAGCGGCGATCGTCGACGATTCTGAGATAGGCTTGAAAGCCATCGGGAGACTCGGCGGCCGCCGCCCGAACGAGTGACAGCCATGCGGCATCGTCGCTGAAATCGGTTCGAACCAATGGCGAGTTCTCGAAATCGTCCATTGCCGCCTCCCTTGAGCTCAAGGGAAGCGAAACGACGCCTTCGGTCAAGCAATTAGCGGGTGAGTTTCCGATACGTCGTCCGGTGCGGGCGGGTGGCCTCCTCGCCGAGGCGGGCGATCTTGTCCTCCTCATAGGCCTGGAAGTTGCCTTCGAACCATTCCACGTGACTGTCACCTTCGAACGCGAGGATGTGCGTCGCCAGGCGGTCGAGGAAGAAGCGGTCGTGGCTGATGACCACGGCGCAGCCGGCGAAATTCTCGATCGCCTCCTCGAGCGCGCCGAGAGTCTCGACGTCGAGATCGTTGGTCGGCTCGTCGAGGAGCAGCACGTTGCCGCCGCGCTTCAGCATCTTGGCGATGTTGACGCGGTTGCGCTCACCGCCGGACAGCTTGCCGACGTTCTTTTGCTGGTCCTGGCCCTTGAAGTTGAACGCCCCGACATAGGCGCGCGTCGACTGGTCATGACCGTTGACCTTCATATAATCGAGGCCGTCCGAGATCTCCTGCCAGACATTGTTCTTGTCGTTGAGGTGATCGCGGCTCTGGTCGACGTAGCCAAGATGCACCGTCGGGCCGATGTCGATCGAGCCGGTATCGGGCTGTTCCTGGCCGGTGATCAGCTTGAACAGGGTCGATTTACCAGCGCCGTTCGGGCCGATGACGCCGACGATTCCGCCCGGCGGAAGCGTGAACGACAGGTCCTCGAACAGGAGCTTGTCGCCGTAAGCTTTCGAGAGGTTGTTCACCTCGATGACCTTGCCACCGAGGCGCTCCGGCACCTGGATGAGGATCTCGGCCTTGCCCGGGACATGCTTTTCCTGCGCGGCAACGAGCTGGTCGAACTTGGCGATACGAGCCTTGGACTTGGTCTGGCGGGCCTTGGCTCCCTGCCGGATCCACTCGAGCTCATCCTTGATCGCCTTCTGGCGACCGGATTCCTCGCGCTCCTCCTGCTCCATGCGCTTGGCTTTTTTCTCGAGGTAGGTCGAGTAATTGCCTTCGTAGGGGAAGTATTTTCCGCGATCGAGCTCGAGGATCCAGCTCACGACATTGTCGAGGAAGTAGCGGTCGTGGGTGATCATCAGCACCGCGCCGGGATATTCCGCGAGGTGCGCTTCCAGCCATTGGACGCTCTCGGCATCGAGGTGGTTGGTTGGCTCGTCGAGCAGCAGGATCGATGGCTTCTGGATCAGCAAGCGGGTCAGCGCGATGCGGCGCTTCTCACCGCCTGACAGGTTTTCGACCGACCAGTCGGACGGCGGGCAGCGCAGCGCCTCCATCGCGACTTCGAGCTGATTGTCGAGCGTCCAGCCATCAACCGCGTCGATCTTGCCCTGGAGGTCGCCCATTTCCTCCATCAGCGCGTCGAAGTCGGTGTCGTCCTTGGGATCGCCCATCTCGGCCGAGATGGCGTTGAAGCGGTCGACCATGTCGGCAACGTCGCGGGCGCCATCCTTGACGTTCTCCAGCACCGTCTTGCTCGGGTCGAGGTGCGGTTCCTGCGGCAGGTAGCCGACGGTGATGTTCTCGCCCGGCCAGGCCTCGCCCTGGAAGTCCTTGTCGATGCCGGCCATGATTTTCATCAACGTCGACTTGCCGGCGCCGTTCGGCCCAACGATGCCGATCTTGGCACCCTGGTAGAATTGCAGGTTGATGTGGTTCAGCACCGGCTTCTGGGCGCCGGGGAAGGACTTGGTCATGTCCTTCATGACAAAAGCATATTGGGCGGCCATGGGGTCGCGAACGTCCTTTGATCGGGATTGGAAAGTTGGCGCCCAGTTAGGCGAGCGCGGCGCCTTTTTCTAGTCGCGCCCGATCATCGCCTCGGCATCGGCGAAGCGATAGTCGCGATATTTGTCGCGCAGGTCCTTCTTGCTGAGCTTCCCCGTTGCCGTGTGAGGGAGTTCCTCGACGAACTCGATCGCATCGGGAAGCCACCACTTGGCCATCTGGCCAGCGAGCGCGGTCCTGATCTCTTCGACCGTGATATCGTGATTGTCGTCGCGCACGATGAGGAGCAAGGGCCGTTCGTCCCACTTGGGATGAGGGATGCCGATCGCCGCGGCTTCGAGGACGCCTGGGCAACCAACGGCGGCATTCTCAAGCTCGATCGAGCTGATCCACTCGCCGCCCGACTTGATGACGTCTTTGGCTCGGTCGGTCAGCCGCAGCGTATTGTCTGGGTAAATGACAGCGACATCGCCGGTGTCGAACCAGTTCTCGGCATCGACGCAATCCTCGTCCTTCTTGAAGTAGCGCCGAACCACGGCGGCACCGCGGGTCTGCAGCCGGCCCGAGCTGGCGCCGTCCCGCGGCAGGACCCGACCATCGTCGTCGACCACGCGAAGCTCGACTCCGAACATCGAACGGCCGGGCCGGGACATATAATCGACCTGCTCCTCGTCGCTCATCTCGTCCCAATGCGCCGGCGGGGCGCCGACCGTCCCAACCGGCGTCATCTCGGTCATTCCCCACAGGTGATTGACGTGAACGCCGCGCTTGCGGAACCAGCGAATCGTGGCCGGCGGAGCCGAGGAACCGCCGATGACGACCAGCCGCAGCTTGCCGAGGCTGGCGCCGGTGTCTTCGACATGGTCGATCATTCCAAGCCAGACGGTCGGAACGCCGGCACTGTGGGTCACTCCCTCCTCATTGAACAGCTTGCAGAGATGTTCGGGCCGATTGTCGCCGCAGATTACCAGCTTCGAACCGGCAATGGCGACCGCATATGGGAGGCACCAGCTGTTCGCATGGAACATCGGGACCACGGGCAGGATCACCGACCGGGCCGACAGGTCGAAAATGTCGGGAGCGATCACGCTCATCGCGTGGAGGACGGTCGAGCGATGCTCGTAGAGGACTCCCTTGGGATTTCCTGTCGTGCCGCTGGTGTAGCAGATGCCGCACGGATCGCGCTCGTCACCCTCGTACCAGTTATAGTCGCCATTCTCAGCGGCAAGGAGGTCGTCGAATTCGTCGTCGAAGCAGATGAAATGCGACGTAGCGGTCAACTGGGGCTTCAGTCGTTCGATGATCGGGGCGAAGGCGCGGTCGTAGAGGATCGCCCGATCCTCAGCGTGATTGATGATGTAAGCGAGCTGGTCGTCGAACAACCGCGGGTTCAGCGTGTGCAGGACGCCGCCCATTCCGACTACGCCGAACCAGGCAATCAGGTGCCGGTCGTGGTTCATCGCCAGGGTTCCGATACGCTCGCCGGGCTGAAGGCCAAGTCGCTCAAGCACCTGGGCAAGCTGCCGTGCCTTCGCCGCTACCTCTTTCCAGTTGGTCCGGATGAGCGTGCCATCGGGTCGAGCCGCGACGATCTCGCGATTGCCATGCTCGCGCTCGGCATGGTCCATGAGCCGCATGATGCGGAGCGGGAAATCCTGCATTGCGCCCAACGACATTGGCGCCTCCCCCTCAAGAGGGGCGCATCATGGCGCAATATTGTCGGGCGTCAAACCGTTAGAAGGGAAGCTTGAACCCTGGCGGGAGCGGAAGCGAGCTCTGCATCTTCTGCATTTCGGTCGCGGCGGCCGTGTCCGACTTGGCCTTGGCGTCGTTGAATGCCGCCGCGATCAGGTCTTCCAACATCGCCTTTTCGGCTGGCACGAGCAGACTCTGGTCAAGCTCGACAGCAATGATCCGCCCCTTGGCCGTGGCGCGGACCTTGACCAGACCGCCGCCGGCCACCCCTTCGACCTCGACCTGATCGAGATTGTCCTGCGCCTTTTGCAGCTCGGCCTGGGCGTTCTGCGCCATTTGCAGGATTTCATTGAGGTCGGGCATCTCGGGCATGATTATTGGCCTCTCGTTCCATCAAAGCTTTCGAGCTGGGCGTCCGGAAAGGCGTCCAGCACGGCCTGTACATTGGCATCCGCCAGCACGTCTGCGCGAACGCGCTCCTCGGCCATTTTCTCCTGATCGAGCAAAGACGGCTCGCCAGCCTCGTCGGAAAGCGACACCTGCCAGCTGGCTCCGGTGATCGACTTCAGCTGCGCGGCGAGGTCGCGCGGGAAGTCGCCGCCGAGCGGGCGGCTGGGTTTCAGCACCAGTTCGGGAGGGGCGTAGCGAACGATTCCGACCTGATCGTGAAGCTGCTGGGCGAGGATATGCCTGCCGCTGCTTTCGACTAGCTTCACCAGGCCGTTGAAGTCGGAGGGAATATGCGCAGCAGGGGCGCTCGACCTTCCGGAGGGGTTTGAAGCTGGCACTGTTACGGCCCCCTCACCGCTCATTCGAGCGATCAGGCTTGCCGGGTCGGGCAGATCGGCAGCGTGGATCAGGCGGAGGAGCGCCATTTCCGCCGCTTCGCGTGGATCAGGAGCAATTGCGACGTCCTGCAGGCCCTTGAGAAGCATCTGCCATAGGCGATGGATGGAGCCCCACGATAATTTGGCTGCAATCTCCTGCGCAGTGTCGCGTTCTTCGGCGGACTGAAGCGCGTCGTTGGTGGCGCCAGCTTTGGCGCGCGTCGCAGCGTGAAGGCTTTCCATGAGGCCGCGAAGCAACTGCGTCGGGTCGATTCCGAGCTCGTGCGCCTCATCAAGCTCAGTGAGTGCTGACGGTGCGTCGCCTGCCAGAATCAGCTGCAGGAGCCGCCGAATGCGGCCGCGGTCGGCAAGGCCAAGCATGTCACGCACCTGGCCTGCCGTCACGGCGCCTGCGCCATGGGCGATCGCCTGGTCGAGGATCGACAGGCCGTCGCGAGCCGAGCCCTCGGCCGCCCTGGCAATCATTCCGATCGCTTCCGGCTCAACCTCGACGCCTTCGGCCTTCGAGACTTCGGCAAAATGCTGAGCGAGCTTCTCCGCCGGAATGCGCCTCAGGTCGAAGCGCTGACAACGCGACAGCACCGTAACCGGCACCTTGTTGACCTCGGTCGTCGCGAACAGGAACTTCACATGCTCAGGTGGTTCCTCAAGAGTCTTGAGCAACGCGTTGAATGCGCTCTTAGAAAGCATGTGCACTTCATCGATGATGTAGATCTTGTAGCGTGCGCTGACCGATGCGTAGCGGACAGCATCGATGATTTCGCGAATGTCATCGATGCCGGTATGCGACGCCGCGTCCATCTCGATCACGTCGATGTGCCGGCCTTCACTGATCGCTCGGCACGGCTCGCAGACGTTGCACGGGGTGATGGTCGGACCGCCCTCCCCGTCCGGCCCAATGCAGTTCAGCGCTTTGGCGATTAACCGAGCGGTCGACGTCTTACCAACGCCGCGAACACCGGTGAGCAGGAAGGCATGGGCGATCCGATCGCGAGCGATGGCGTTGGCGAGCGTTTGCACCATCGCATCCTGGCCGATCAGCTCGGAGAAGGTCTGCGGGCGGTATTTCCGCGCAAGCACGCGATAGGGCGACGCACCGGAACGCGGTTGTTGCGGCGTCTCGGGGAGGTCGAGCCCAAGGCCCGGCGATTCGGCGTCGTCCATCAGTAACGGTTTAGGGCCTATCGCCCGTTTGCGCCAAGGCTTCGGCGGGTGGCCTTCGACAAAGATTTTAGAGGCTCGCCGGCCGAAGCTTCAGCGAAGGCCGGTGGAAGCCGACGACCCGGCACGAAATCGTTGTGGCTGCTTCCTTCCGGATCTGACCAGGTTGGCGACAGCGCCGTCCGCCGACTTCCGCGCGGGCA